>Ga0310696_10003812_pt1 | contig 18698 bp, 13 predicted proteins | sample AusTroGonzalo_MG_4_FD_203885 | JGI IMG/M metagenome (GOLD analysis project Ga0310696, IMG submission 203885) | Bovine rumen microbial communities from tropical cattle in Woodstock, Queensland, Australia - Gonzalo_02 (v2) (version 2) | ecosystem: Host-associated > Mammals > Digestive system >...
ACGTTGATCTTGTTATAGACATCTTCACCTACCACCTGATCAAAGTCGAAGCCGATAAAACCACGATCCCATTGGTCTTGCACGCGAACACCATAATCTGGGCCAAATCCTAAATCACTATGTTTGTCAATCCAATCATCTATTGTGGCCGCACTAACCAGACGATAGCGGTGGTCATGACCCAGTGAACCATCACTGTTCCAATAACCAAAGCAGTCAGTTTGTGAACCAACCATCAACATAATCTGGTCAGGGTGAGTAGATCCACCTACATGCTGAGCACTGTCAAGCACATCTACCGTACCACCGCCACTATAATCGCCGTAGTTAAAGTTGTTGATATGATCATGGATAGAACCAGCTGTCAAGTGATCCATGTGGTTGCTACCAATCACCCAACCATCATTAGCAGACTTATACTGTTCTTCAGAATACTTGAGTGTATCGTTGACTTTGGTTTTGTCGTATTTTGTCAGAGGATCTGTACCACCTTTATATACCTGCTGCACGAAAAAGTTAGTATAATCGCAAGTTGTGCCACCAGGATACTGGTTGTACTGAAAATACTTCTGTACACGCAGTTTCTGTCCTTCTTTCAATGGGTCAGGCACAATCCAACCGCCGTACGTCTTAGTGGTATCGGGATCTGCCCACTCGTTAGCGTTGGCATTATGACCACGTGTGAGATTACGGGCAGCACTCGTAGATCCACCAAAACCCCATGTCTGGGTGGGGGCAGGCTCACCGAAATGGGTGATAAATGCCTTCTCGTAAGTCTCTTCAACATCTGTAGCTGATGTGCCCCCGCCAGAATCGAGATCGTGTGAGCAACTTGTGAATGCACCGCAGAAGACGATAGCGGCCATTCCTGAAATCAAATACTTTTTCATACTAATCCTGCAAAATTAATAGTTGTTATTATTTCAAAGTGCAAAGATACGAAAAATACACGAAATCGCAAACGATTTTTCTAAAAAAATCTTAAACATCCTCATTTTGTCTTGAGAAAGCCCCAATTTATATCCAGATAAGTAGTCCTTATTCGAAAATAAGCTGCCCTTATTGCAAAATAAGCGGTCCTTAATTTCAAATAAGGAGCCCTTATTATATAATGTACGTAGCGTTTTTGGCAAACATATACCTCAAGTTGGCTTAAGTTGTTGATATGCAGATTGTTTACTACAGGTATATGTTTCCCAAACATGTACCTAACATATACCTATCATATACCCCATCATATACCTCCATACAACTCAAGTCAATTGAAAAATACAGAAGGTACATGTTAAGGTATATGTTAGGTACATGATAGGTATATGTTGAACCAACATGTACCTTATCTGAAACCCCTATGTATAAAGGGCTGAGCGCATATTAAGGTATATGTTGACATAAAAACTATGCATTTATTATTTTTTCATCCCTGTATGCGCAGATCTTGTATTAACCTCTAACAGAGTGCGCTTACTGACGCACTCCAGTACGCCCTAGGACGCACTTGAGTGCAGACGTTACGTACTGGTAATAACGAAAAAGGCCTCTGCTCACGCAGAAGCCTCTTCCATAATTTAGTTATTTAAGTATTTGATGTTTTCGATTACTGGTGCAAAGGTACGAAATAATCTGGGTAAAACAAACTGTTTTCGACAAATAGCAGGAAACCATCCACAAAAATCATTGTTTTAACAAAAATAAAGAAATGGTCCCTGCTCACGCAGAAACCACTTCCCTAATTTAGTTATTTAAGTATTTGATGTGTCAATTACTCTTGTGTGGGGCGATTGCCTCTCTTCCACCAGAATTCATCCTCAAAATAACCCTGAACATAGCTGGTGAATAAGTCATACTCATTAGAGATGTCTTGTCTCTCAGGTACAACACCAAATCTGGTGTCAACAAGAATCTTACAAGCGGCTCTACCTGTTGTTGCATCTAACTCGATGCCATTCTCCTCAAATCCAGGCTTATAAACCTTGATGACAATATCCCTGATCTTCCCACGTACATCGTCACCTGTCCAATCACCATCGAGTGTGCACAAGATAACAGGATCGTGCTCAGGACCTCTTCCTGTATTAATCATAGGATACAATCCAGTTTCAGGATCAGCACTTTCGCCAAAAGCTTCATGAACCTCAAGGCCATTAACAGTCAACTTGTAGATACCACCTGCTGCGATGAGTTTGATATATGCTTTTGATGTACCCTCGTTAGGAATAATGTCGAACACAACGTCATTGAAGTCGAAGTCGGTTTTCTCAGTTGCATTCAAGTCCTCAGCAATCACACGATAGTCGTAAGTTTCAGGATTAGAGGTAGCAGGCATGAATGTAACGATCCAATCGCTGTAATAGCCATCAGCGCAACCACCAACCTTTATCCATCTCTTGTTAGCACTTCCTGTTGCGGGGAGCCAACCATTTGCTATCAACTGAAGAGCTGTTTCCTGGTCGGGTTCGGGATCAATTGTTTGTGACTCACCGCAGAACTGATTACCATTAGCTGACAGGTAGTGATATCTTGCACCATACAAATCATAACGGTAATAATCATAATCTGCGTATGTCTTGCCTTTATATATTCGCTGCCAATTATTTGATGCATCACCATTCTCCCAATGTTCTGTACCAGCAAAAACATGCTCATCGGGCAGCATATCGAAGTCGAAGCCAATGAAACTGCGGTGGAACTCATCGTCACACTTCTTATCTACTTCACCAGCATTCAACTTGCTTGCAAGCCAAGAAGCGAAACCAGGATCGTTGTCGCAGAAATCGTCGATTGTAGTAGCGCTGACAAGTGTCCAACGATCGTCGCGCACATAACTGGCATCGCTATTGGCATAGCCGAAGCAACTGGTCTTTGTGTTCAGCATCAGCTGAATCTCGTCTGAGTGCTGCTGAGCAGTGTTGTTCACATCAGTCTGGTCACGGTCAGCCACGTTGGAGTTGGTGCTGCAAGTACCATTATTGAAGTTGTAGGTGTGAGTATGGTCGGGACCACAAGTCAGGTGATCCATGTGTTCACCACTAGTGATATAATTATTGCTTCCAGGTGTAAAGTCTGCAGAAGGGTACTTCTCAAGTGACTTGCCTGCCATGGGGTCATCACCACCATCATAGACCTGCTGCATAAAGAAATCAATCTGGCCATTGTCTGGACGGTTTGGATTGATAATCTGATTCATCTGGAAGTAGTACTGCGCACGCAATTTCTGTGCGTGTGTCAGAGGATCAGGGGCCAAGAAACCTTTCGAAGTCCACATGTTTGCATCAGGATAAGCGCCTACATGATTAGCAAACTCACCTGTTGCACGAGTCATAGCACGAATGGCAGCAATCTCATCCTCATCAAAGAGAGGAGATTGGGTAAAGCCCCAATCGTGATCAGGAGCAACCTCACCGCCAATCAATTCTTTGAAAGCCGCATTATAGGCCTGAGTCTTCTGCTGAACAATGGGGACATACTCCACATCGTGATCTGTACAACTGGCTGCAAAGCTACCTACAAATAAAGCCAGTAATCCTTTAATCAAATACTTTTTCATTGCAATAAATACTTAATAGAATGTTACGTAACCTTTAAACTAAATCGATTTGGGTGCAAATTTAAGCAATTTATCGGGAAATTGTACTATAATTCGTGTTAAATTCTGTAAAATAGAGAATTTCATGATGCATTTGTCCAGAAAAATTTGTAATTTTGGCGCAAAATAATAAATAAAATAGGTATGAAGCAACTTCATTGGGCAGCTGTCGTTGCCATCTTTATAATGATAGGTATGAATATCTCATGCCATCATGACATGTTTGACCAAGAGAAATATGAAGCAATTGTTGATAGCGTTTCACCTGTGGACTCGGTAGATGCTAACCATACATGGATTCTTACCAAGTCGAAGACGCTGTTGATTCAAGCGCCTGACTCGGGCGAGGTACATCGAGTGAGGATATTGACTGCCAATCCTCGTGAGACTGGCGATGCTGAGATTGTGGGTGAGGCGTGGGCTTCAGCTGGAGAGCGGTTCTCGATGACATTTACATATCCGAGCACCATTGCTAAGCTCTATGCTGCCTTGGTGGACGACGAAGGAAGATATAGTATTGAGGAGTTTTATCCTGATACAGAATCGACGATAGATTTCAACGACCTGATTGTTGACCATGAGAAGTTGTCGTATAACCCTCAGCCGCTGTTATATACTTATGGATATGAGGAGGAATATCCTGCTCCAGGCGATTATGACTACAACGATGTAGTGCTTCGAGTTTCGCAGGAAAGGACGGGAGAGCGAGAAATGCGAATCAATGTTCAGCTGGCAGCTGTTGGTTCCACTAACCAGATAGCTGCCGCTATTCGATTGGTGGGTTTTAATGCCGATGATATCGAGAGTGTTAAGACTGTGGATAGTCTGTCTTTCAATAGGACTAACGGTCAGGATTTTCCAGATCAGATGAAGACCGTGATTCCAAAGAATAAGTCATCATTCTATGATTCGTTCCTATCAGCAGGTCGTAACAATGAGGCAGTGATCAATCTGTTTGGTGATGCCCATTGGGCTACAGGTGATTTGTTGGACGAAAACTTTGGTATGATGAAACGTAAGAGGTATAATGTGTCGAAGAGCATAGGCACAGACTATTCTCAGTTTGTACCTCGCACGATCACATATATTGTTACATTTAAGTCATCGTCAGACCTAAACGATTATTCAATGGATAAACTGGATCCATTCATCTTGGTGATGTTTAATGGTGGCGTTTTCGAAGTGCATCAGTATGCATACAGGGATGCTCAGATTATTTATAACTATTACTATACGACAATTAAAAACCTACCATGGGCACTATGCATGCCTAAAGGGGATTTCCGCTGGCCTATTGAGGGTGTGAACATGGGATTCATCATGAAAGAGAGGCACCTGTTTGGTGCTTATGCCACCTACGGCCACTCGTTTGGTGAATGGTCAATGGATCAAACACGTTCTCTCGATTGGTATGAGTATCCTACAGAGAACCAGGTGGTTCCCTTGTTATAACAGGAATGTTTAGTAAGAGATGACAGAACCGCTGCTATTGCTGTTGCAGTACCAGTCGGTGTTTGTCTGCAAGTTTGAAGCCCAATCGCTGAATTGTGGGTAGGCAATACCTATGTTTACGCCTTCTGCGGCCCACTTCCATTTGCCATAGTTGTCGCCATTGACCACGAGATAAAGAGGAGCTGAACCCTGTGATGATGGTTGGCTCTCAACGATTAGTTGTCCTGCGGTATTTTCTGTCTGTAGAGAGAAATCGAGTTTATCGATATTCATATTACTGCTATTGAAGGTGATTTCACCCATCTTACGGAATCCACGTATGACATCTTTGGTATTAATAATTGCCTTGACGTCGATACCCATAGCTGCGTGAATCTCCTCACCGAAAGGTTCGCCCTGATAAAGCACGTTAGTCTTAACGGTGTTGCCCACACACATGATTTGTACGTTAGAGGTATAGGTGCCGTCGCCATTGTCGAAAGGCACATTCACTCGCAGAACTACATCGTTGTAATCAAAGTCTTTGGAATTTGACTCCAGAGTCTCAAAAATATAGAAGATGTAGCCATTGGAGGGAGCGCTGCCTGTGGCTTTCTTCCTGAAATTGGCATCAGTGCCAGAGGTATAGGATGGCGAGGTACTGTAGAAGCAGGTTTGGTTGCTGGGATCGACATTAGCACTACAAGGATTGACGCCATTTTTCCAAAGGAAGGCGTATTTGCCTGTAGATAGCGACCATTCGTAGTTGCTGGTGTTGAGCAACCTACCCTCATAGCCATTCAACCAGTAGTAAAGCATATAGAGGTCATAGTAACCAGAGAAGGTAGTTACCAATTTGCCCATTCCAATTCCCTTCATTTCACCATCATAGACATTTATAGCGCCATTGTCGAAGATGGTGGGGAAGTTGTCTGGCAAAATCAACTCAACATGGTCAAGCAGATAGGTGCCTGCCACACCATCGGTAGTGGCACAATAGGCACATTTGTTGACTTTTAGCACAGCATTGGCCTTGAAGCTGCTGCCAGAGGGACCCTGCATACCAAAGTTGTCGATGCTGATGTCACCCAAACAGTTCATAAAGGCAGCGTTGCCCATATAGAGGATTTTCTCACCGTTAGCGTCGCCATTTAGAGTCAGGGTGTTGCACTCGGTAATGCTACCATCGTCCATCTTAGAGGCGTCGCTGAGCTTCAGTTCGCTGTTAACTTTCAGGTAGCCGGCATTTTCAATGGCGAAATTCTCACCTGTAATTTCTGCGAGATAGGCGTTACCTGTATTAGCGAGTACACAGGGATTTGTGCTATTTGCAGTACAGTTTATCTTCGTTTCTGTGCCATCGGATTTTCCTATGGTGCCTGCATTGAAAAGAATTGCGTCATTGAGGTTGATATTCTTTGCGGTGATAGTACCTCCATTATAGATATAGGTACCGCTGCTGGTAACAAACTCTAAAACGCCTTCACCTGTAATCTCTCCTCCAGGGAGGACATAAACTTGACCAGAACCCTCGTCATCCACAGGACTGTTAGTGAGCTTAAAGTCTTTTGATACCATGATCTTACCTCCTGCGCCCACGATGAGAACATTGTCTCTCAGCACCTGTTGATTGAATGTCAGTGTCCATGTAGCAGTAACATAAACAGATTTTTTCGAGAAGGTACCTAAGCTGGGGATGAAGCCGATATAGTCAGAATTAATCACGAAATGTACGTCATGCTCGTCGTCCAGTTCCACTTCGTCTGTTGGGTTAACCAACGTACCAGAGGTATAGGGTGAAAGGTCTGGCAATTCAGGAACAGGCACGCTCCAGTTATTGCCTGTGGTTGGTTTATAGGTGTAAACATCTACAGGACTTTTGCCTGTAAAGCTGATGTCGGTAGTACCATCCATGACAGAGAAGGGTTTGCTGATAGCATGACCTTCAGCATCAAAACAGGCTGCATAGAGTAGGGCTGCATTGGCAGGACGGGGAATGGTAATGGTCTTCGACTCGCCTGACTTCACTTTGGCCATACCGATATATACGGCATCACTATCGAAAATCAATGGGGTTTGGGAGATATAAACGGTGTAGTCGGCTTCGACACCAAAATCGACAGTAATGTTGATATTAGCATTACCCACCGTATTCCAGTCCTGATGGCTGTCGATCTCCTTACTACCCATAACCAGGGCCTTGAAGTTATCGACGAACTCTTGTTCTGGCGTTGAGCCAGTCTCTTTTTTGCAGCTGGTTGCAGTTAGGAATAGGGATGCAGCAACTACACATTTTATCCAATTTCTCCTTTTCATCATAAAATGGTATAGCCTTTTAGGAAGCGGTGTGGACCAGCCAGGGCTTGAACCTGGGACCTCCAGATTATGAGTCTGTTGCTCTAACCAACTGAGCTACAAGTCCGGGATTTGGTGTGCAAAGTTACAGGAAAAACCTTAAATATCCAAATTTTTACGCTAATTCTTTCGCTCTGCGCCCATTTTTTCGTAACTTTGTCGCCCAATGGAGACAATTTACCTCAAAGAAACCTCGGTAAAGGCTGTCAGTTGTGTGGCAACTGTCGGCATGTTCGACGGTGTACATCGTGGTCATCAGCACGTGATTGGCAAGGTGGTGGAGAAGGCCAAAGAGATGGGCCTTTCTTCGACCGTTATCACCTTCGACAAGGCGCCCCGTCAGGTGTTGGATCCTTCGTTCCGTCCTCAACTGCTGACGACATTGGAGGAGAAAGAAGTAGTCATCAATCAGTTGGGTGTAGATACGCTTGTCGTTCTCCCCTTTACTCGAGAGATGGCTGGACTATCTGCCCAGGCTTTTATGCAGCAGATACTTCGTGAACAGTTAAAGACAGAAGTGCTTATCACTGGCTATGATAATCGTTTTGGACATGATCGTACTGAGGGTTTTGACGACTATGTACGTTATGGTGAGGCAATGGGTATGCAGGTGCTTCGTGGCGATGCGCAACTGATGGACGACGGAGAACGACCTGTCAGTTCGTCGGTGATTCGTCAGTTACTGGCTGAAGAGGGGCGTGTGGATCTGATGCCGCATTACTTGACGCGCTTTTATCAGTTGAGGGGAACGGTAACCCCTGGCGAACATATTGGTCACCAGCTCGGCTATCCTACTGCTAATTTGGAACCTGACGATAGTTGTAAGTTGATTCCGGCCCCAGGAGTCTATGCCGTGTGGACTACACTGGAGGGAGAACTGCAGGCAAGGGCTGCGATGATGAACATCGGTAATCGTCCTACCTTCCATGGTCATCGCCAGACATTGGAGGTGAATATTCTCGACTTCGATGGTGACCTCTATGGTCAGAAAGTACGCGTATCATTTGTAAGACGTCTTAGGGCAGAGAGGCGTTTTGATTCGCCAGAGGCTCTGAGGGCTCAGTTAGTCATGGATAAAGAACAAGTAAAAGACATATTAAGATGAAAAGAGCTTTATTTTATACTATCATGTTTGTCGCTATACAGTTTTTGGCTGGTGGAGTGGCAGCACTGATCTTTAAGCTATTGAATGGTGATAGTACAGGTGCAACGGGACTGATTGTTACGACGGCTACTGCAAGTATCATGGCGGTGGTCATCTTCTTGGCTGCGAAATGGACAGTGGTCTCTCGTCATTGGATTCAGACGCGTCCTTGGTTTGTGCTGTTCTGGTGTGTGATGGCTGCTCTTGGCATTTTGGTTCCTTCTACTTGGTTGCAGGAGCAGATGCCAACATTGCCCAATTTCGCTGAGGATGCTTTCGACATGATTATGAAAGATCGTATGGGCTATTTTATCATTGGTTTATTGGCACCGTTGTCAGAGGAGATGGTATTCCGTGGGGCAGTTCTCAAGTCCCTACTCCAATGGAAGCGTAATCCCTGGATTGGCATCGCCATCTCAGCCTTACTCTTCGCATTGATCCATATGAATCCTGTACAGATGCCCCATGCTTTCTTGGTAGGATTGCTATTGGGTTGGATGTATTATCGTACAGACAGTATTGTACCAGGTGTGGTGTATCACTGGGTAAACAATACGGTGGCTTATGTAATGTATAACCTCTATCCTGATCCAGATATGACATTAGTGGATCTGTTTGGCAGTCAGCGAACCATACTAATGGCACTTGTATTCTCGCTGTGCATTTTCTTGCCAGCATTGTATCAGTTAAACCTACGACTAAAGAAATAACGAAATGGGCTGGCAATCAATTTGCCAGCCCGATTCTCCTTAGTTAGTATCAGTTTAAATTGAGAGAATGGAAACTTCCCAGTTTCCTTTATTTAGAAAGCATAGAAAATAATCATTCCAAAATAGTAGAGTTTTCCGTATTGACAGTTTTAATGCTGTCAGTGGCATTCTCCGCCTGAATGGTGTTCAGCACATTGATAGTGTCGGTATCCTGCTCGTGGAACTTTGCATAAGCATCCTTTGGATCGTCCCATCCCCATTCCCAAGGAGCTTGAGCAGCATTGCCCAGTGTGAGAACGATGGCCACGATGGCAGCCGCTCTGAACAGTGGCATCAGATGGTCTTTCAGTGTAATGACTTTTGCCTTGGGTGCTTCACCGATCTTCTCCAAGATGCGCATGTCGAAATCGTCACCCAATGGTTCCTCTTTCTGGAGTTCACAAGTGAACAGTGCCTTGTACTGCTGAAGCTCAGTAGGTACATCCTCCTGACTGAAGAAGGTACGCAGAATGGCTTCTTCCTGCAGGGTGGTCTCACACTGCCAATAGCGCTCTAAGAGTTGTTCGATGTACTTATAATCCATATTTCTCTGTTTCAAGATATTTTTGTCGGATGGCCTGACGGGCTCGGAAGATATTGACTTTTACCTGTTCTTCGCTGATGCCCATGATTGTGGCGATCTCTTTATAACTCTTGCCTTCGAAGTCGCGTAGCTGCATGACACTGCGCTGTTTTTCCGGCAATTGTCCGATGAGGCGGCGTATCAGTTCGATGCGGTCTTGCTGCATGGCCTGTTCCTCTGGATTGGATGAGTAACTTCTGTCAGGGGCATCGTTTGCCACCTCGTCGAGACTCTGGTTCTGACCTTCTATCTTGCGCATCTTATCGACCGCGAGGTTCCGGCAGATGGTGAGACAGAAGGCTTCGATGGATTCTATTTCGTCCCACTGGTCTCGCCTGTTCCAGACTTTGATCATGGTTTCCTGTACGACATCCTCTGCTTCCGCAGGGTTGAGAGTGATGCGGAGTGCAAGCCTGTAGAGCTCGTTCTTCAGCGGAAGGATATCGTTCCGGAAATTGATCTTTTTCATCCTCTCTGTTTATAATGACGAATGGGAACTGTAAAAGTTACAATAAAAGGCGACTTTTTTCGCCTTTTATTTTTGTATGATAGTACCTGATTGTCCGTCGATGGCTGTGGCAAGGGTGATGATGACACGGCTGACGCCCGCATCGATAGCTGAGAGTGCATTCTCAATCTTGGGAAGCATTCCGCCACTGATGGTGCCATCGGTTTTATATTTAATAAAGTCCGCACGCGTAATAGAGGGGATTACACTGTCGTCATCGTCAGGATTGCGGAGTACACCTTTCTTCTCGAACGAGAAGATAAGGGTAACATCATAGTAAGAAGCCAGGGCTTTAGCTGTCTCTGAGGCGATAGTGTCAGCATTGGTATTCAGGATATGTCCTTCGCCATCGTGAGTCAATGGGGCCATAACAGGCGTGATACCTTCTTCTATGAGTTTGCTGAGCATCTCTCCATTGGCACGATCCACATCGCCTACGAAACCAAAGTCGATGCCGTCTTTCAAAGGGCGCTTATGACTGCGGATGACATCGATGTCGGCACCGGTCAGTCCTAAGGCATTCACACCATTGGCCTGCAGACGGGCTACGAGATTTTTATTCACCAGACCACCATAGACCATCGTCACCACATTGAGCATGTCGGCATCGGTAATGCGTCGACCGCCCACCATCTTCGATTCAATGCCGAGGCTGGCTGCTACTTGAGTGGCTCGACGGCCTCCACCATGCACAAGCACTTTCTTGCTATCGATGGCACTGAAGTCCTTGAGCAACTGGGAGAGTTGGGCCTCGTCTTCCACGACGGCTCCACCCACTTTGACTATTGTCAGTTTCTCTTTCACCTTATTTACCTTTTTACCTTTACTCCAGATATGTATATCCGTAGAGTCCGCTACGGTAGTTAGAGAGGAATTCTTTGCCCTCCTCAAGAGTAATCTTGCCCTGTTTCACACTCTTGGCTACCCATACCTCCAACTGGCGAACCAGTTTCTTGGGGTTATACTGTACGTACTCGAGTACTTCCTCTACCGTCTCACCATCGATAATCTGGTCGATATGGTAACTGCCGTCTTTCTCTGAGATATGTACGGCATTGGTATCGCCAAACAGATTGTGCATATCACCCAGAATCTCTTGGTAAGCACCCACGAGGAACACACCCAGATAATAGGGCTCGTTCTTCTTAAGTGAATGAACAGGCAGCGAGTGGGTGTTGTGGCGGTTGGTGGTAAAGTTGGCTATCTTACCATCGCTGTCACAGGTGATATCCTGAATGGTGGCGTTGCGCGTAGGACGCTCGTCAAGGCGCTGAATAGGCATGATGGGGAACACCTGATCGATAGCCCACGAGTCGCTGAGGCTCTGGAAGAGCGAGAAGTTGCAGAAATATTTATCAGCCAAGAGCTTGTCAATCTTCATCAGTTCCTCTGGGATGTGCTTCAGACTCTTGGCCAGAGCGTGGATCTCATGACACACACTCCAATACATGGCTTCAACCTCGGCACGCGTTTTCAAATCTACAATACCATGCGAGAACAGATCGAGCACCTCTTCACGAATCTGCTCAGCATCGTGCCAGTCTTCAAGTACATTACGGGGTGAGAGATTATCCCAGATGTCATAGAGGTCTTTCACCAACTGATGAGAATTCTCATCGGGCTCGAACTCCTCGGGCATCTCAGGTAGAGAGGCCGTTTCAAGTACATCGATAACCAATACGGAGTGATGTGCAGCCAGCGAACGTCCACTCTCCGTAATAATATTGGGGTGGGGCAGATCGTTCTTGTTGGCAGCATCCACGAAGGTGTAGATACAGTCGTTGACATACTCCTGAATACTATAGTTTACGGAACTCTCACTCGAAGGAGAGCGCGTGCCGTCGTAATCAACACCAAGACCACCACCACAATCCACGAAATCTACGTTGTAACCCATCTTGTGGAGTTGGATATAAAACTGCGAAGCCTCGCGAAGAGCCGTCTGGATGCGACGGATCTTGGTAATCTGACTACCGATATGGAAATGGATCAAGCGAAGGCAGTCGCGCATATCTTTCTTATCAAGAAGATCCAAAGCCTCCAAGAGTTCTGCACTTGTCAGACCGAACTTTGAAGCATCGCCACCGCTCTCCTCCCATTTACCTGAGCCTGAGGAAGCCAGTTTGATGCGAATACCAATATTAGGACGGATGTTCATCTTCTTAGCTTCGCGAGCGATGATTTCCAGTTCGTTCATCTTCTCCACCACAATGAAGATATGCTTACCCATCTTCTGAGCAAGCAGGGCCAGTTCGATGTAACTCTGATCCTTGTAACCATTGCAGACGATGATGGAATCACTCTGACACTGCATGGCAATCACAGCATGAAGCTCGGGCTTCGAACCAGCCTCCAGTCCCAGGTTAAACTTTCTGCCGTGCGAGATAATCTCTTCGACCACGGGCTGCATCTGGTTTACCTTGATGGGATAAACCACATAGTTCTCTCCCTTGTAGTCATATTCCTCTGCAGCTTTCTTGAAACAACTCCAAGTCTTCTCGATTCGGTTGTCAAGAATATCGGGGAAGCGGAGAAGCACAGGGGGCGTCACATCACGTAGGGCCAGTTCGTCCATCACTTCACGCAGATCTATCTGCGTCTCGTTCTTAGAAGGCGAGACAAAGACATTGCCTTTGTCGTTGATGCCGAAATAGGAAGTGCCCCAACCGTTGATGTTGTAGAGCTCTTTCGAATCTTCAATGGTCCATTTTTTCATAAGCGGTTATTGGTCTTTGTTTCAGATGTTGGGAGTTATATGTTCAGCAGTTCGCGAATCTTAGCGACGCTGATTTTAATTTTCTCGTAGTTGTCTAACAGGTTGACATCGAGGGTATAGCGGGCTTTGCTGTAAAAAGGCTCGCGCTTCTCCAGCTGCTCCCGGATAAAGGTAATGAGTTCCTCAGGCGTCTTGTTTTTCAACAATGGGCGCTCTACCTTTGCCATTAGCAGATGCTTGTAGAGCACTTCTGGGTCGGCTTTCAGATAGACCACTTGTCCCTGTTGGTTCAGGTAATCCATGTTATCGAAGAAACAAGGAGTTCCACCACCGCAGCTGATAATCACATTCTCGAATTCTGCCACCTCGTGGAGCATGTTATACTCAATCTTACGGAATCCTTCCTCGCCACGTTCGGCGAAGATCTGTGACACACTCTTTCGCATTCGACTTTCGATATACCAGTCAAGATCATAGAAGATGATGCCCAGTTCTTTCGAGAGTGCTTTGCCGACGGTGGTCTTCCCCGCACCCATGTAGCCTATGAGGATAATCCGGGTCATGTCAGCTCTTCTTTGTCGGAACAGCGTTGATGATCTTCATGCACTCATCGTAAGTCAGCTGGGTTGCCTTTTCGTGCATAGCTTTTGGCAGACGGTAGTTCTTACCATCGTAAGTCAGGTAGGGACCGTAGCGACCATTGAGTACTTCCAATTTCGGATCCTCAAGGAAAATCTTCAGATGCTTTTGGTTGTCCTGCTCACGCTTTTCTTCGATGAGGGCGATGGCCTCTTCGAGGGTAATAGTCATGGGATCAGCATCCTTTGGCAGGGAAGTATATTTGCGATTATGGAGGATGTATGGGCCAAAGCGTCCTGCACCGATGGTGACGGGCTTGTGCTCGTAATCGCCCAGTTCGCGAGGTAACTTAAACAGCTCCAAAGCCTCGTTGAGGGTAATGGTCTCCAGACTCTGCTCCTTGGGAAGCTGGGCGAACTGTGGTTTATCCTTGTCATCGGCAGTACCAATCTGTACCACAGGTCCGAAACGTCCGATCTTCACAAATACGGGACGTCCGGTCTTCGGATCAGTACCAAGCTGGCGCTCACCAGCCTTATGCTCATTGCGACTGTTCATCGTCTTCTCCACTTCGGGCATGAAGTCGTCATAGAACGTCTGCATCATATCCGTCCAGGTCTCGTTGCCCTCGGCAATCTTATCGAAATCCTGCTCCACCTTGGCGGTGAAGTTGTAATCCATAATCTCGTTGAAATTGTCCATCAGGAAATCATTCACCACAATACCGATATCCGTAGGAATCAGTTTGCCTTTCTCAGAACCAATATTCTCCTTGCGGGTCTTCTGGCTTATCTGCTTGCCTTTCAGTGAGAAGACAGTGAATGGATGGTCTTCCCCCTTCTTGTCACCCTTTTGCACATACTCGCGCTGCTGGATGGTTGAGATGGTGGGGGCGTAGGTAGATGGACGGCCGATTCCCAGTTCTTCCATCTTATGGACGAGACTGGCTTCAGTATAGCGCTGGGGACCTTGGCTGAAACGCTCTGTAGCGATGATCTCGCGACGAGTCAATTCCTGATCTTTCTTCAGCGGGGGTAGGATATGTCCAAACTCCTCTTGCTGCTCTTCATCCTCTGACGACTCACGATAAACCTTAATGAAACCGTCGAATTTAACGACTTCACCCTGTGCGATGAACTGCTCGTCGGTACCGCTGATACTGATATTAGCTGTTGTCTTCTCTATTTCCGCATCGGCCATCTGACTGGCAATAGTGCGCTTCCAAATCAAATCATACAAGCGCTTCTCCTGTGCTGTTCCCTCAATCTCAGACTGATCCATATAGGTGGGACGGATGGCCTCATGAGCCTCCTGGGCACCTTTCGAACTGGTGTGATACTGACGGGTCTTGCTGTAGTCCTGACCATACAGACGAATGATCTCCTCCTTGCTGGCACCCAGACAGAGCTTCGAGAGGTTTACAGAGTCGGTACGCATATAAGTGATACGTCCACTCTCGTACAGATGTTGTGCCACCATCATGGTCTGCGATACGGTAAAGCCGAGTTTACGGGCAGCCTCCTGTTGGAGGGTTGAGGTGGTGAAGGGGGGAGCGGGTGTGCGCTTCACGGGTTTCTTCGTTACACTCTCTACGGTGTAGGTAGCCTCTTTACACTTCTCCAAGAAAGCGGTAACCTCTTCTTCTGTCTTGAAACGGTTGGCAAGCTGGGCCTTGACCTCAGTAGCCGAACCATCGGCATTGGTAAGGGCGAAAATGCCATTCACGCTATAATAAGTCTCACTTTGGAAATTCTGAATCTCCCTTTCACGCTCCACAATCAGTCTGACAGCCACACTCTGCACACGTCCGGCCGAGAGGGCTGGCTTTACCTTGCGCCACAGCACTGGCGACAGTTTGAAACCTACGATACGGTCAAGCACACGACGAGCCTGCTGGGCATTCACCAGGTTCATGTCCAAATGGCGTGGATGCTCAATAGCCTCCAGAATAGCGGGTTTGGTAATTTCGTGAAAGACGATACGGTTGGTTTTCTGCTTATCCAGTCCCAGAACCTCGCAAAGGTGCCAAGAGATAGCTTCTCCTTCACGGTCTTCATCGGATGCGAGCCAAACCTTCTCGGCTTTCTCTGCTTTGGAACGCAAGTCGGCAACCAATTTTGCCTTCTCTTCAGGAATTTCATATTCAGGCTCCAGTGACACTTCATCGACACTGAGTTCTTTCTTCTTCAGATCACGGATATGCCCATAGCTGGACATCACCTTAAAGTCCTTTCCTAGGAACTTTTCAATTGTCTTTGCCTTGGCAGGTGACTCGACAATTACTAAGTTTTTTTGCATACTTTGTCTCGTTATTATTTCTTACGGGCTGCAAAAGTAAGCAAAAAAGTGACTCACACCTTATTTATATAGAGGAATTTTGTATTTCTTAACACTTTTGCTGTAAGAAACGGTGCACAGCCTCCCTGATAGAGCGCAGTCCGAAGCGTTCAACATAGACTTCTCGGAGTGGTAGCCATGTACATTCTGCTGCATCGTCAGCAGCCTTCACCTCGACATTTTCTGCCAAATGACAGACGAAGAATAAGTCGAGTGTATGGATATCCATGCCCGAATAGTGATAGACATTGGGAATTGAGAACAGATATTGCACATCGTTTGCATTAATTACGAGACCCGTCTCTTCTTTAATCTCTCTCACCAACCCTTGTTCGGCATTCTCGTAGTTATCTACGAAACCACCCGGCAGGTCTAATGTCCCCTTGGCAGGTTCCTTACCTCGCTGGGCCACCAGCAATTCTCCCTTGTTGTTCAGTATAAACGCAGCCGTTGAGGCTCTCGGGTTTTGGTAATAGGTAAAACCACAATTGGCACAATGCCTGCTAAGGGAATTGTGAATCTCAAAATCCTGACTACCGCACTTCGGGCAGAAACGGAAAACCTCTAAAGGATGACCTTTCATATTACTTGTCCCAATTGTCAGTACGGAAGGGGAAGAGGGGAAGATTGCCAGCGTTCTTCACGTTTCCGAGTTGAAAGTTCTTGAAACAGTAGCGCACTGCAACGGGATTCTTCACTTGGTCAGAGGTCAGTTTCAGAGCCTCGTCCCAATAGCCACCACCCTCTTGCCAGAAATGCTGGGCAGTAGCAGGATAAAATACCTTGTCTTCCCCAGCGATCTCAAAACCTTGGATATCCTCGAATGGGGCATCCGTGTGGTAATTGTTATCGAGGTGGATATAGACGGCACCGTCTTTCACCAGCATATCCTTATAGGTGGAACTCTGATAGAGAATTCCCTCGAAACCATAGTCACGATTCAGGGCTGTATAGGCCAAGCGCTCGCCAACCTGCTGTTTCTGGGTGGGGTGAATCTGACTGTATTCATAGGGATACACAAGGTCGTTGGTGCAGACCAGCGAACTGTTGGGGATGATTTGCGAAGCCTTGAACTGCTGTTCTCTCAGCAGAGCACCGCTGATGGCGTTCACATCACCGTCATCGTATGCCCAAGGTGCAATCTGTACGAAGTAGAAGGGAATCTCGCCAAGACCGAACTGTTGGCGCCATTGCTCTACGAGAATCTTCAAGCGCTCAGAATACTGGTCGCCTGGATCGCCTACGTTCGAGCAACCCTGATAAAAGAGAATACCCTTTACGGTGTAGTTCAGGATGGGATTGAACGTGCCGTTGCCCCAGAGCAGCGAACGGTGATAGTCCCATTGACTCCATTTCTTACAGATTTCTACCGAGTCAGTTGGGTCGGTGGTATATTTCTCAAGATTCTCTTTCGTCAACCAACTCTCCACACGCGAACCTCCCTTATTGGCTTCGATGAGGCCAATGGGGATGTCGAGGGCCTGATGCATGGTACGGGCGAAGAAATAACCTGTTGCAGAAAAGTCGCCCACGGTGTTAGGCGAGCAGACTCTCCACTCGCATTCAGCATCGTCCTGAGGCTCGGCACGCATCACACTGGGAATCTTCACCGAACGCACAGCTGCATGGTTCTTGGCATCGATCACCACTTGATTATAGTCTTTCACCGGACACATCCAGAAACCTTTTACTGGCATCTCCATGTTCGACTGCCCGGCACATACCCACACCTCGCCCGCGAGTACATTATTAATAGTGATAGGTTCACCATCGTCGAAGGTAATCGACAGTGGCTCATAAGAGGCCTTGGGTGTCTTCACCGTGACGATCCATAAACCGTTACCGTGGGGTCTGGTCGTAATGACCTCATCAGTCCATGAGCAGGTCACCTTGACCTTTCTCATTGGATCGGCCCACCCCCAAAGACGGGCATCCGTCTGTTGTTGCAATACCATATTGTCGCAGATAATGTGCGGCAACTTAACCTTGGCCTGGGCACAGATAGCAAGTGCTGCAAAAGCCACGAACAGAGAGAATCGTTTGTTCATTATTGTTTTGGTTTTAAGTTTTCCGTGTAATTGGTTTAAAAAAGCAGCCTTCGGGCTGCCATCTTTTGTGTCGACACTTGGATTCGGACCAAGGACCCCCACCATGTCAAGGTGATACTCTAACCAGCTGAGCTATGCCGACGTTGCGTTTTGCGGGTGCAAGGACGGTGCAAGCCGAATACAATCGAGTTCACTCGAATTGCTGAGGCGCAGCCCGTTCTCACAGCTTTCGGCTGCAAAGATAATAAGAAAATCTGATATCTGCAAGAAAAACTCGGAATTTCTTGCAGATATCAGACAAACATTACAGCAGTTTCTTGATTTCAGTTTCGATATCCTTGATCTGTGCAGCACGCTTCACAAGATTGTTCTCACGGTCAATCAGGAAGAAGTCGGGCACAGTCTGAATGTTGTATAACAGCAGTCGCTGCGAGTTCACCCCATCTTCATCACGCACGTTGATCCAGGGAAGTGCAGCCGTCTGCTGTTTCCAGAAATGCTCATCGGGATCGAGTGACACCTGGAAGACCTCGAAGCCCTGCTGCTGGTACTTGCTATATAGTTCGCGCAGCATCAGGATGCGTGCAGGTGAGTCTTCGAGTGCGAAGATATGGAAGTCGAGCAATACGACCTTACCCTTGAGGTCCGTCAGATGGCGCATC
>Ga0310696_10003813_pt1 | contig 18698 bp, 6 predicted proteins | sample AusTroGonzalo_MG_4_FD_203885 | JGI IMG/M metagenome (GOLD analysis project Ga0310696, IMG submission 203885) | Bovine rumen microbial communities from tropical cattle in Woodstock, Queensland, Australia - Gonzalo_02 (v2) (version 2) | ecosystem: Host-associated > Mammals > Digestive system >...
ATTTGCAGAGATTGTGATTATACTGGACCAATCATCGAAGGAAACGATGAATTAGCTGAAGAGATTCATGAGGCATACGTTGAATCTCTAAAAGATGATGAATAAAACATGAGGAGAGAGTGAGATGTTAGGTTTGAACAGTAAAAATCAGGACAATGAAAACATTAAAAATCAGCCTAGCGACGATTCATATCAGATGATATCCATTTTATTTGCAAAGAATAATGCAGTAGGTGTAGAGGAATTATCACTTGCGGTACTGGATTTAATTAACAAAGGCCAAATCAAATGCGATATCGATTTGGATGATTCATATGAGGTTGGCAAAAAATTGACTCCGCAGGATATGGAAGTCATGAAAAAGATAACTCTCAGGATTGCAAATAAAGGGGAGCTTAAGACTTCAGAAACCTCAGCAATTAACCTGCTTAAAAACATGAATAAGAATAAGAAATTCAACTTAAAGGACATGGCAAAACAAAGCAATGTAACTTCAATTGCCAATAAGTTTGAAAAGGACTTCAATGATTTCATCAAAGCTGTTGAAAATGAAAATGGATACGACGGTGAAAATTATAAAGACATTCTGCAAAATTCCAAATTGACAGGTGAAGGAAAGGAATTAAAAAAGGAATGGAAAAACTTCCAGACCTATTTAAAATCAAAAAATCTGACAGAAAAATATCCTCCTGAGTCTGTTGAGGAAAATTCAAAGCAAATGATTTATGCATCCTGCTTTGGCATTGAAAAGGATGCATTGGATATAAGGGAAAATAATTCTCCATTGACGGATTTTATAGATAAAGATGGATATAAGCTGTTAAACATAATATTCAACAATGCATTGCTTAATGTAAGCGAAAAAAGAAAAGGGGATGGAATATTTTATGGCGTGAATGATAAGTATACCATTCCTGGTGGGGGATAATCCTCCCGCCATATTTTATTTATCTCGCTATTGATTTTTTGTATTCTTCTAAAATCTTGTATAATTCTTCTTTTGTATCAATTTTAAACAGTTTAGGTTTGATTTCGCTGCTTCTATAGCAATTTTTAAGATAGTATGCTGCATGTGTTCTCATCTTATGTACTGCCACATGTTCGGGCATTCTGTCGTTAAGCAGTTCCACATGTTTTCTTATCATGGTTATCTTTTCATCAAGGGTCACTTTCTGCGGTTCGATTCCGCTTTCCAGATAATCGATGCATTGTCTGATGAGCCAGGGATTTCCTCGCACGGCCCTTCCAATCATTATGGCATCGCAGCCGGTTTCATCAATCATATTTTTGGCATCATAGCATGACCATATATCGCCGTTTCCGATGACAGGTATTGAAAGTGATTCTTTGATTTGTTTTATAATGCTCCAGTCTGCAGGAACATCGTATCTGTCTTGCCTGGTGCGGGGGTGAACTGCAATGGCGGATGCGCCTGCATCTTCAACAATTCCTGCAACCTCAAGTGCATTTATGGTTTTATGGCTCCATCCGCTTCTTATTTTAACGGTGACGGGTATTGGAACACTCGCCACGACTGTCTCAACGATGTCTTCTATTTTTTCTGGATCTTTTAAAAGGGCACTTCCGGAATTGCTTTTAACGGCTACTTTTGTAACCGGACAGCCCATATTGATGTCGATGATGTCGGGTTTCATTGTCTCAAAGACATGTTTGGATGCAATCCTGAATGATTCTGAATCTGCTCCGAATATCTGCTGTGAGATTGGCCTTTCCTCTTCGGTCATGTACAGCATTTCCATTGTTTTGCGGTTGTCATATCTGAGGGATTTTGCTGAAACCATTTCAGTTTCAATAAGCCCGCAGCCCATTGATTTGGCGATTCGCCTGAATGCTGAATCACATATTCCTGCCATTGGCGCCAAAACAACCTGATTGTCTATTTCAACATCGCCGATTTTCCATTTCATTAACCATTATTTTGTAGTTAATATTTTTTAAACGTTGGCAAAATTCTAATTTCCGGTGATTGGTTTTCGGTAAAAAAAATAAATGAAAGGACTATTTTTAATTAAATAGTCCGTCAAACAATCCTTTCAGTGAATTGGTATCTGTAGTATTGTTTAATACGTTGGATATTTCAGTTTGATAGTTGTTTATGTCTCCTTGAGCATTTTGTATTTGTTCGATACTTGTTGCAAGGTTTTCAATATCACTGTTTGTAATGTTGATGTTGTTTACGACAGTGTAGTTGTTGATTATGTTTACTATAGTCTGGTGGTCTGTTACGTTTTCCTCTTTGACGGTTTCTTTTACATCATCGACTAAGTCGGATAGTTGGTCTGCACTGACGTTTGAGTTTTCAACAATCTCTGCCTGTGTGTAAATTTCCTTATTGGCCGCTTCTTTGACGGTTTCTGGAATTTCTACATTGGTTGCTACCTCATAGGAATTCATGATTCCTGCAAGTGCTGATTCGCCGGTTGCTGATACTGGGCTTGTCACATAAACGTGTCCGGCGGTAATTCCAGATGATTTCAATGCTGATAAGTACATGTCTCCGGTAATTGTGGTGATTTTTGATTTGTCCACACTTACTTCAAGATTGTCGTTGTCGTTCAAATCAACGAGCGCTGATGAAAAGATCTGGTTGGATCCGTAAGTCTTACCAGTTATTGTACTTGATATTTTATTAACGTCACTGGCTGTGATTACTTTTGAGTTTGCATTTCCCAAATCGGCTTTTGCCTGGTCTTTGAAAAATGAATCAACAGTATTCTTATAGTCTGCATTTGCATATGTGGTTTCACCGTAGGTGACTACCACTGAGTCCACTTGGCCTGAAAATCCTATTGGAATTATCATTCCAAGAACGATTATAGATAAAATAACAATACCTATTGTACTCTTTTGCATATTATCACCTCTTTATAATAGCAAACTTTCTTTGTATGTTTAAGTATTTAAATGTATATTATTTGTGTGCAGATTTTTTTGAATTTAATTAAATCTAACATTATTCGATTAGTTTTATATGTTTTCAAATTAATATTAAACATATAATCAAAAAATTGTTGAGGTGAAAGCATGCATAAAAATAGCTCATGGTTACTGTTGGCATTCATTATTGTGATTTGCATTTTATGTTCTGTAGGCTGCGTATCTGCAGAAGATAATGTAACTGGCGATTTGTTTTCATCTCCAATTGATTTGGATGAAGTTTCCATTGCTGATGATTCTTTAAATGAGGATATGCTGTCGGCATCGAATAATGTGATTTCAGTTCATGTTATGGACTCCTACAATTCCAGCCTCAGCACTTGGAATGAGGACGGTTTTGATTTGGAGGGAGCTACAGTTAAGGTGTATGACTCATCCAACAAATCTGTAGCTGCAGTCAAAACAAATTCCAAGGGTATTGCTACAGTAAAAAATCTTGGTTCATCCAAATATCATATTGAAGTTAGTTATTCTACATATAATCCTATAAAATTGGATGCGGTTGATTTTACCAAAACCAGCGGAACAGTTAACATTGATGGAATAATGTTTATCCCTGATATTCTGCTGTTGGTTGATTACACCTCCCACAATGAGAAAGTCGATATATTGATGAACATGTCAAAAAGGGTGGCATACATCAGTACGACAGACTTTGACAAGTCCCGCGCATGGCTTGCGGAGTATGCCCAATACATTCACATTGACATGTTTTCTGAATCCGCATATGCAGTTTTTACAGGTCCTTATCTCAAAGAGCTTTTATCAAAATCACCTGCTAATGCAAGATATAACGTTGCATACACATTCAGTGTCTGTTCAAAGCAGATTTTAGACAACCTCGGTTTGCATATTGTAGGTGCCGGTCCGTCCGACAATACGTTTGATACAATCGAAAATACTTATATTGGGTCTTATTTTCAGGCCCATGACATTGAGGAATCTGATGTGTTGGTAAAGAACATGAAAAATTACCTTCAATATGTTTTTTACCTGATTGATTCCGATAAATATACCGATCCGACTTTAAATGATGATAATGCTCCACTGATGACTCCGGAATGCGGTTTCTACCATCCGGATTTGGGAATTTACACTTTGGTTCCTGAAGGAAGCTTGATCAATCGTTGGATTCATGAAAATCCAGGATACAGTACCAATGACGGCAGTCTGAACTGGATGAGCGAAAACTATGGCAATTGGCTGATTGATGAAGTGGACCCGACTTCACTGTTTAAAAAATTCGAAAGCGATTACATCTCAAAGCTTCATCCCAATAACACATTCATAGCCATTGCCTCTTATTATGGTGGCGAAGAGGTCACCGATGCATTGATTAGAGGTTATGAGGCAAACGGAAGACCTGCATTCAATGTATTCAAGACAGGAACACAGCCTGCTCTTTCATCAATTCTAAATAAAATAAACAATGTCTCTGATGTCGGTATTTCTGCTGTAAATTCCTTGTGCAGCTGGTCTCTGGATTATGCAAACGGTACTGCAGAGCCTGATTTGACAGATATTGATTTGCATATATTGAAAGGAATAATCGACATTTCAGAATACAGCTACAACAGTGAATTGGGTCCTCAGGTCGAATGGACATTCATGGTAACCTATCCTAGTTTTGAAGGGGTCTTCGGTCAGGTCGCATTGTCATGGAGGGACAGCATGGGTAAGTCACATGTTATTCAGGACGGTGTGGACAAGATGGTCAAGCTGAACTGCGCATGGGCCGATTTGCATGATTTGAAAAATTCGGACAAAAAAATTGCCATAATGCTTTACAACTACCCTCCGGGAAAGGCGGAAATTCGTGCTTCTTACCTTGATGTATTCAACAGCACATTCGAACTGATTCTGCAGCTTGCGGCCGCAGGATATGACATCGGGGGGCATGTCGAGTATTCCAATGTCTACAATAACACTTACCAATGGATTATCAACTCCAACGAAAAATATCAGATTAACGGAACTTATACGAGTTTAATCTCCTTGGATAATCTGACTGATATGGTTTTTGATATGAACAACAAAGGGTCATGGGCTTCAGGACTGCTTGAAAAGTATGTTGAGGACAACTGGGATTATCTAATCAGACATCATCAGTTGATTTCACTTGAAGATTTTGAATATTTGACTTCAGACGTTAGGCAGGAACTGTTAAATGACCTGTTGAATTATTGGGGAGACAATTTGGGTCCTGCAATGGTTTATAAGGGAAAATATATTGTCATTCCCGGTGTCTGGTTCGGCAATGTCTTTGTAACCTTCCAGCCAAGTAGGGGTTGGGAGGAAATTCAGGACTATCACAGTCTGGTTATTCCTCCGACACAGCAGTACGTCACATTCTACAAATGGATGGAGAAAAGTGCAAAGTTTAATGCAGTTGTCAGTATGGGAACACACGGTACTCAGGAATGGCTGCCGGGAATCAATTTAGGGGCTTATCCGGGGGACTGGACCTTTGAGCTGACACTTATTCCAACAGTTTATCCTTATATCGTATCAAACCCTGGTGAAGCGATGGTTGCAAGAGACAGAAGTTCCGCTCTGCTGATTACTCACATGACTCCTGCAATGGTTTCATCTTCTCTATACGGCAATTATTCCACATTGAAAAATTACATTACCTATTACAAGAATCAGGTAAGCGTCAATGTCTCTTCAAATGCCGAATCCTACAAAGTCATGATTCTTGAACTGGCTCCATCTTTAGGTTTTGCAAACATCACTGAAAATCAGACCTTCGATGAATGGATAGACGAGCTGCACCTTTATCTGGATGCGATGGAGGATGACTTCAACACTCACGGCATTCACACGATAGGAAAAGTAATGGAGGGCTATGAGCTGTCAGAAGAAGTCGTTACAATCACCACATCACAGACTAATGTCTATGATTATCTCATTGAGTTTTTATATCCTGACCTCAAGGGGCTGAAATTCTATGACGATATTGAAGGCAATTTCAAGTATTCTACCCAAAAGGATGCGATAAAGTCATTTTTAAGGAACTATTCTTCAGCACTTGTCAACGGGTCTTCTGCAAGGGATTTGAATGAGAAGTTCGCAATTCCTGAAGGAACTGCCCTATACAATGCCACACTTTATGCCGAAGAGGTCATCGTCAACATTCAAAGGAACAATGAATGGAATGCTCTTCTAACAGCATTGAATGGAAATTACGTAAAGGCAGGACTCTTTGCAGATCCTTCATACGGTGATTCAATACCTACGGGATATGATGGTTATGCATCAGACCCGACAAGGATGCCTTCAATTGCCGCATATGACTCTGCAGTAAGGATAGTTGACATGCTTCTGGCTGATTACTATGATGAGCACGGCAAATGGCCTGAATTAACCTCACTGATTATGTGGGGTACTGAAGTATCAAGGACTGAAGGTATAGGCATTGCCGAATTCTTATATTTATTGGGATGCAGGCCTGTCTGGGCAGACAACGGCAAGGTTGTCGGTGTTGAAATGATTCCTATTGACGATTTGAATGTGACATTGAATGACGGCTCTGTTGTAAAAAGGCCTAGGGTAGACGTTTTTGTAAGTATGGTTATCAACAACAAGGACTGGATTACATGGATGCTGACCGCTCTTGACTTTGCGGCAAATGCAACAGGGGAGGATGAAAGCAACAACTATGTCATAAAGCATTACAAGGAAAATCCGACTCTTGACAGGCTATTCGGTCTTCCGGGAAATGTGCTGGAAGGAACAGGTATGTCAAATCTCATTCCGAACACTGCAGACTGGAACATAGATACAGTAAACGAATATGCGACAGACATTTATCTAAGCAGGGTATCCTATTCATGGACTTTGGACGATAAGGGAAACGTTGTAGTTAAAAATCAGAAGGATGCCTATGAATATCTGCTTAAGAAAGTTGACGTGATTTCCCAAAACTTTGACAGTACATGGAGACTGTTCGACTCCGACGATTACTACGACTGGTTCGGTGGTCTATATAATGCTGCAACAGTATTGAAGCAAAAGGAAGGCCTTGAAAAACCGGATACTGCATTTTTCGATATCAGAAATAAAAATAAATACGTATCAAGAACCTATAATGAGGAAATCGAGTTTGAAGTTCGAAGCATGCTTTTAAATCCGCAGTATTACAATGCCCTGGTCAAGACTCCGGCAGGAATGAACTCCTATGCCTCCAAGTTTGAGCATTTCTATGCTTCAACAATAATGGGTGGAGAAAAGTTGAATAAGCAATTGGGAGACCAGCTGGCAAAGACAATCCGTGATATTAATGCTGGTGTAAACAGGGGCAGTTTGGCAGCAGGTTCACAGTCATCTATGGCATGGATGATTTACATGGCCGATCAAGGCGTTTGGGAAGCTGATTCTGCCACAGTACAGGATTTGGTCAACGATTATATGAAAAGTGTAATAGACTATGGTGTTGCTTGCTGTCACCACACATGTAAGAATCTGGCATGGAACAGCAAAATTATTCAGGCAAGTTCACTCACTCCGGCGGAAAAACAGAAATTTGCAGAAATCCTGGCTCAGGCAACCAATACCGAGCCTCTCTATCAGATGGAAGATGACGGCGGAAATGATGGTGAATCCGGAGATTCCGATGGCAAGACAAAAAATGATGCTTTGATAAACGGCACTTCTCAGGAAAAATCAGATTCCTCTCAAGAAGGGGGAAATACTGCAGTCGGAAATCAGCCGGGCGAATCCGGCAATGCTAAAGTGGCTTCATCTTCACAAAGCTCTCAAAGTGCTTCATCTGAAAGTGCAGGTTCAAATGCATATGAATTGGATAAGAAATCTGCATCAAAATCCGTCAGTACTGCAGAATCAAACATGCCTGTATTTGTAATTTTCATAGTTATAATTCTTTTAGGAATATTTTTAGTTGGTTATATTAGAAATCAAAAAGATGAGGAATATTGATTAGGTGAGGAAATGTTTAGAAAAATTAGTTTAATTATGTTGGCATTGATGCTTTTCATGCTGATTGGTGGTGTCAGCGCAATTGATGATAACGCTACCGATTTGGATGGTTCATCATTGTCAGCTGATGAAAACCTGATGGTTGAAGGGGTATCTGAGGATGGAGTATTGGAGGCAAGCCCCTACACAATCAACTCTGGAAACTATAAAGACTATTTTGACGCCAACGGCAATCTGGTTTCAGCTTCCGTTAAGGATGGAGATACTATATATTTGGATGGAAGCTTTTCAAATTCAAAATTCACCTTCAACAGGCCGGTAAACATTGTCGGAACTTCTACAGTTAGCTTGAAGAATTCCGCTGTCACATTATTAAATGGTGCTTCAGGCAGTTCGATATCCCGTCTGAAAATAGCAAACACTGAAAATAATATGTTTGGAATATTTTTAAACGGTGCCAACCATTGTATTGTTGAAAATTGTTTCATAAACAACAGTGGTGTGGCTTCACACTGTATTGCTGTCGGCAATGATGCCAATCACAACAATATCACAGACAATTTCGTTTCATGTTATGGAATCACATACGGTCACGGAGGTACACGTTCAACAACCCCTCTAATTGTCAGCGGTTCTCATTATAACTCTATAACAAATAATTATGTGGAATGTGATGATGCAAATGGAATCTACCTGTCAAGCTTTAATCATGACCCTTTAAAGGGAGGTGCATCCAACAATAATATAATCTATAACAACACTGTTCATTATAATGATAATGTTCTGGTCACATCATGGGCTAATGGGATCAAGGTAATGGGTGGAAATAATATTATAGATTCCAACACTGTCATTAGGGGATTTCAGGGTATTTACACTTCATCCGGAAAGAATAACACGGTAATTAATAATCGTGTTATCAATATCACCGGTGCGGATTATAACCATTTGGGAGTTGAAGTCGGTGGTGAATATGCAATTGTGGGCACTCCAGATTCAATTATAGCCAACAATACAGTTGTCAATTCTAAAATATTGGCAAGTTATGGGGGTATTTATGTTATTGACAATTCAATTGCTGAGAATAACACTATTGAAATTTTAAATGCGGGTAAAGGTATAGAAGCCGGAGGTTCCAATGTAATTGTCAGAAATAATATTATACGTACTGAATTGGGTTCAGGAGTCCACCAGAAGGATGACGGTTCAGGTCTTCTTATTGAAAACAACACAATAACTTCACTATCTGGTGCAGGAATCTTGATTGAAAAGTTAAGTTCAAAAAGAATGCCTTCCAATGTTACTATCATAAAAAACACAATTTCAACAGGAAACAAATATGCAATCGAGGCAAGCGGTGTTCAGGCAGACACTTCATTTATAGATTCCGAATCAAATAAGATAATCGGTTCAGGAATTATAGTATCTCCTGCGGGAGTATTCGATTCATCAAAACCGGCATATGTCTTTAAAGGGACAATCCATTACATAACTCCTGAAAACATCCGTGACTACATAAATTTCAATGGGGGCTTAAACCCTGAAATCAATGATGGAGATATATTGAATTTCAAGGGAGATTTCACAAATGAAATAATTTTCATTACAAAAAGCGTCAAAATCACAGGTGACTCACCGATATTCTATAATTCTTCATTCAAGATAACTGCCTCTAATGTCTGGATTGAAAACCTTACAATAATCAACAAGGAAGCCAATAGGGTTAACGCATGGGGAATATTTGTCAATCAGGGATTCGGAGTTAAGATTGTCAACAATCTAATAAGCGTCAATGACCCTAATGCGGCATATGCAATATATGTTCTGGAATCCTCTTTCATTGAAGTCAGCAATAACGATTTGTTCTCGGAAGGAACTTATCTGACATATACGCTACTTTCATACGCTTCAGAAAACTGTGATTTCTCAAACAACGTTATTCATACGATGGGAACCGATGAGATTTATGCATACGAACCTAAAAAGTGCCTTGACGGCGCTGAAGGATATCTTGAGGGAAGTGAGTTCTGTCTGGACGGTGGGCATGTGGTTCCGGAGATTTACAGGACATACGGAATACTGATGCTGTACTCATCAAACAACAATGTCACAGGAAACGATGTCAATGTCACATCAAGACTCAAAGACAAATATCCGACAACCGGTGCCGAGTCTTCATCAAATTCTCTTGTAGGTATAGATTTGTATTATAACAGCCACAACAACACCTTTTCAAACAATAAAGTCTTTGTAAAAGGTATGGATAATTATATTTATGGTATGGGTGTTTTGGGCGTCGTCACAGGACACGCCGTTGCAGAAGGCCAGGGTGCAACAAACAATTCCTTCATTGGAAATGCAATAACTCTCGAAGGAAGCTATTTTGCAACAGGATTCATTGCGGGAGATTCATCCATCGGCACTAATGTGAAAGACAACACTTTCAATATCAATTCAGGCAGCGTAGTTTACGGAATTACTCTGGAAATGTCACGGGAATCTACTATTAACAGTAATGACCTTAAGCTGAACTCACAGCTTATTTATGGAATTGACGGAATCGGATCCAGCGGTAATGTCATTTCACAAAACAATATTTCTGCAAATTCAAAGACTTCATGTGCTGTTTTGATTTCAAACGGAAACGGCAATACCATTTCAAAGAATTTGATTAACTCAAACGGCAGCGGTGAGGCTATTGAATTCCTTATTTTGGATTACATCGCATGCGACAATTCAGGAATTTATCTTGTGGCCAATTCCACAGGCAATAAAATAACCGAAAACAATATAACCTCTAGGGAAGGTTATGCAGTTATTCTGGACGGCGAAGCAACTGGCAATATCATTTTTGATAACTATTTAAGTTCAAAACAGGGAATAGGAAATATTGCCATAAGCGCTTCCGATGCCAATGAGGTTTCAGACAATTATAAGTTTGTAGCAGAGGGGGCTTCTGATTTTGTAGAAGTAAAATATATGGGCATAGGTGAATTCAATTTTAAGTTCACAGAAAATGCCAATGGAGGAATTGTAAAACTATATGATATGGATGGCTATTGCATAAATGAAACTACCGTTTCCAATGGGAAAGCCGATTTAAGATTCAACTTCGATAAGGATTACATCCCATCACAGTATCTGTTCTACGCCAAATTCGAAAAGGATAATTTCAAAACTCTTCATTTTGATATTAATGTTGAAATCATCAAAGGGGATTTAAAAATTGCATTGGAAAATGCCACAGCAACTCAAGGAATTTCAACCGACATCACTGCAAAGGTTTTAGATGATTTTGGAAATTCTGTTCAAGGTGTTAAAGTGCAGTTTTCAAGAAAAACTTCAGCAAATACTAAATTCCCTATAGGTACTGCTATAACTGATGCCAATGGAATTGCAACCATAAGTTATGTTCCGCAAACCTCATTGGAAGGCATAGTTGATATTTTTGCAGAAGTGGCAGATTCGGATAATTACAATGGTGCTGAAAAATCATCCAAATTGACAGTCCTTGCCAAAGTGACTGTTCCACCAACAATTTCAGGAAACAAGGATTATTCAGTTTATTATGGTAATACCATAAAGTATAAGGTTCGCATATTGGACGAATTCGGAAATCCTGTAGGTAAAGGAAAATCCGTAGTCTTTACAATCAACGGCAAATCAAAATCAGTTAACACTGATGTATCAGGTTATGCGACTTACTCCATTAAATTGAATGCCGGAAAATACACACTTTCCATAAAATGTGATGGGGCGGAAGTATCCAACAAGATTACTTTCAAAGCAACGCTGTCTGCTAAAAATATAGTTCAAAAGAAAGCAAAAACTACAAAATTCACAGTCAAGCTGGTCGATAAGAATGGAAAGATTTTGAAAAACAAGAAAGTTATCTTCAAAATCAGCGGTAAGAAATACACTGCCCAAACCAACAAAAAAGGTGTAGCCACCGCTTCCATTAAAAACTTGAAAGTGGGTAAATACCCTATAACTTCCAGTTATGGCGGTTGCACAATCAAAAATACTATTCAAATTAAAAAATAAGTCAAACACTTATTTTTTATACCTCTTTTTTAAAATCTAATAAAATCATCATAATCTTTTTTAAAATCCATTCTAATTTTGTTTAGTTAGTTTTATATGTTTTCAAATCAAATTTACAAATGTAGTAAATATTATTGCTATGTTTATTAAAAAATGTAAAGGGAGGTGAAAATACGATAAAACTGAATAAAAGGTTAGCATTTGCATTAATTATTTCTATATTGCTTCTATTTTCTGCAAGCACAGTTTTTGCAGGGGATAATGAAACAGTATCTGATGTGATGGGTGTTTCTGATGATTTTGGGTCGAGCACCAATGTTTCGGAAATTCTGGCTTCTCAATCAGATGAAGGGGTATTGACGGCAAGCAATGTAATTAATGTTCATGTTAAGGATTCCTACAATGAAACTAGCAAGAATTGGAATGAAGACGGGTTTAATCTGGCAGGTGCCACTGTTGAAGTATATGATTCAAAAAACAAATTGGTTTCAACAGCAACTACTGATAAAAACGGTAATGCCGCAATCAAAAATTTGGGTTCACAAAAGTACAGTCTGAAAATCAGCTATTCTACCTATGAACCTATTGAATTGAATGGAATTGACTTCAGCAAAAATAGCGGTACGCTCGACATTGATAAGATAATGTTTGTTCCGGACATACTGCTTTTGGTGGACTATAACTCCCACAGTGAAAAGGTAGACCTGCTGATGAATATGTCCAGAAGGGTTGCATATATCAGTACAACCGATTTTGACAAATCAAGGGCATGGCTGGTTGAATATGCAAATTTCATGCATATTGACATGTTTTCAGAATCAGCATACAGCGTTCTTACAGGCCAGTATCTGAAGGAACTTCTGGCAAAATCCCCGGCCAATGCAAAATATAATGTCGCATACACGTTCAGTGTTTTCTCACAGCAGATACTGAACAATACAGGTTTGCATGTGGTTGGAGCTTCAGCCGAGAACAATACTTTTGATACTGTCGAGAATACTTATATTGGTTCTTATTTCCAGGCTCGGGACATTGAAGAGTCAGACATACTTAAAAGCAACATGAAAAATTACCTTGATTATGTACGTCATCTAATCAGTCCTTCAAACTACGATGATCCGACACTTGATGAGAACAATGCTCCTTTGATGACTCCTGAATGCGGTTTTTACCATCCTGATTTGGGAATGTACAGTGTAGTTCCTGAAGGGAAACTGATTAATCGTTGGATTCATGAAAATCCTGGATACACTCATAATTCAGACGGTAGTTTGAATTGGATGACTGAAAACTATGTCACTTGGCTGATTGAAGTTTTGGATCCGACTGAATTATTCAAAAAGTTTGAAGAGGATTATATCGCCAAATTCAATCCTACCAAATCATTTATTGCTATAGCTTCCTATTATGGTGGAGAAGAAGTGTCCGATGCATTAATCAGAGGTTATGAAGCCAATGGCAGACCGGCTTTCAACGTATTTAAGACAGGCACCCAACCGGCGATGTCTTCAATCCTGAACAAAATCAAAAACGTTTCAACTGTTGGAATATCAGCGGTCAATTCATTGTGCAGCTGGTCTTTGGATTACGCCAACGGTACTGCCGAGCCTGATTTGACTGACATTGACCTGCATGTATTGAAAGGTATCGTCGAAATATCAGAATACAGCTATAACAGCGAGCTTGGTCTACAGGTTGAATGGACATATATGGTAACTTATCCGAGTTTTGAAGGTGTATTCGGCCAGGTTGCATTATCCTGGGTTGACAGTTTTGGTAAATCTCATGTAATCCAGGATGGTGTCGACAAGATGGTTCAACTGAACTGCAAATGGGCCGATTTGCATGATTTAAATAATTCCGATAAGAAAGTTGCCGTAATGCTCTACAATTATCCGCCGGGTAAGGCTGAAATCGGCGCGTCCTATCTTGACGTATTCAGCAGCGTTTATGACTTGCTTATCCAGTTATATGCTCAGGGCTATGATATTGGAGGTGTTGCAGAGTATTCCAATTATTACAACAATACCTATCAGTGGATTATCAATTCCGAGGATAGCTATAAGATAAACGGAACTTCAACAAACTTCATTTCATTATATAATCTGACAAGAATCATATTCGACATGAACAATAAGGGTTCATGGGCTTCCGGTCTGCTTGAAAAGTATGTTGAAGAGAATTGGGACAGTCTGATGGAACACCATCAGCTGATTTCATTGGAAGATTTCGAATACCTCACTTCAGATATCAGGGATGATTTATACAATAAGCTTATGAGCTATTGGGGAGATAATTTGGGCCCTGCAATGGTATATAAGAACAAATACATTGTAATTCCTGGAGTATGGTTCGGTAATGTATTCATCACTTTCCAGCCAAGTAGAGGATGGGAAGAGGTTCAGGATTACCACAGTCTGGTCATCCCACCGCATCAGCAGTACGTTTCATTCTACAAGTGGATGGAAAAGACCGCAAATATCAATGCTGTCATAAGTATGGGTACCCACGGTACTCAGGAATGGCTGCCGGGTATTAACCTTGGGGCATTTCCTGGAGACTGGACCTTTGAGCTGACAGTCATTCCTACAATCTATCCTTATATTGTATCAAACCCAGGTGAAGCGATGGTTGCAAGGGACAGGAGTTCAGCATTGCTGATTACTCACATGACTCCTGCGATGGTTTCATCCGAGCTGTATGGTAATTATACCACTTTAAAGAATTATATAAATTACTATAAGGAACAGGTATCCCTCAATGTAACCTCAAATGCGGAATCCTACAAGGGCATGATTCTAGATTTGGCCCCTTCATTGGGTTTTAGAAACATCTCTAAAAACGAGACCTTCCAGGATTACATTGACGAGCTGCACCATTATCTGGACAGTATGGAAGACGATTTCAACACTTTCGGACTTCATACATTAGGTAAGATATTGGAAGGATATGAAATGGCCGAAGAGGTCATCACTATTGTGACTTCCCAAACAAAGATCTATAATCAATTGGTCGAATTCCTATATCCTAAATTGGCTAGATTGGATTTCTATAAGGACATGCAGAATGATTTCAAATATTCCAAGGAAGTGGATGCCGTCAAAAGCTTCCTTAAAAATTACGTCTACCGTCTGGTAAACGGCACTTCCGTCAAGGAATTGAATAAGGAATTTGGAATAAAGGAAAATTCTGCACTTTACAATTCAACATCCTACTGTGAGGAAATCATTTCCAATATCCAGAAAAACAATGAATGGAATGCAATCCTATTGGCATTAAGCGGCCGTTATGTAAAATCTGGTCTCTTTGCAGACCCTTCCTATGGTGATTCAATACCTACCGGTTATGACGGATACGCTTCTGATCCTACAAGAATGCCTTCTCAGGCGGCTTACGAGTCCGCTGTCAATATAGTCAACATGCTTCTGGCAAACTACTATGAACAGCATGGCAAATGGCCTGAGCTGACTTCATTGATCTTATGGGGTACAGAAATATCCAGAACAGAAGGAATCGGAGTTGCCGAGTTCATGTACTTCCTTGGCTGTAAGCCTGTATGGTCTGAAAACGGCAAGGTTTTAGGCGTTGAGCAGATTCCGATTGAAGAGCTGACATTGACTCTCAATAACGGTTCTGTTGTAAACAGGCCTAGAATCGACGTGTTCGCAAGTATGGTTACAAACAATAAGGATTGGATTACATGGATGATAACTTCAGTCAACCTGGCTTTGAACGCTACCGGTGAGGATGAAACCAACAACTATGTCAAAAAGCATTATGCGGAAAATCCTACATTGGACAGGCTCTTCGGTCTTCCGGGCAATGTATTGGAAGGAACCGGTATGTCAAACCTTATTCCGAATACTGCAGACTGGAACATTTCATCAGTAAACGAATATGCAATGGATATTTATCTGACAAAAGTGTCATATTCATGGAATCTTGATGAAAACGGAAATGTCGTTGTCACAAAGCAGAAGGACAACTACAAATATCTGCTTGAAAAGGTTGATGTGGTAACCCAAAATTTCGACAGTACATGGAGACTGTTCGATTCAGACGATTACTATGACTGGTTCGGCGGTTTGTATAATGCAGCAAACGTGTTGAAGGAAAAGTCAGGTAAGGAAAAACCTGATACTGCATTCTTTGATATCAGGAACAAGAACAATTACATTTCCAGAACCTATGACGAGGAAATAAGTTTCGAAATCAGAAGCAAACTCCTGAATCCTAAATATTACGAGCAACTGTCAAAAACCGCAGCGGGCATGAATTCACTTGCATCAAATATGCAGAACATGTATGGGTCTCTTGTTCTAAGCGGTGAAAAGCTCAATAAGGAACTTGGAGACCAGTTGGCACAACGTAATTTGGATGCCCTTACCGGTGCAAGAGACGCTACACTGGCTCCTGCAGCACAGTCAATGGCCGGCTGGCAGATATATATGGCCGACCAGGGACTTTGGGAAGGTGATGCATCAACCGTTCAGAAACTGGTGGATGCATATATGCAGAGCGTCATCGAGTATGGTGTTGCATGCTGTCACCACACATGTAAGAACCTTGCTTGGAATGCAAAAATTATCCAAATGAGTTCTCTGACTCCTGCCCAAAAGGAAAAGTTCGCAGAAATCCTTGCTCAGGCAACCAACACAGATCCATTGTATCAGATGGACAAGGAATCAAACGGCCAGCAAGGAAATACTGGTGATTCAAACAACGGAAAATCCGATAATGGAAACAAGAATGCAAATACACTGACCAACAATACCTCTCAGGAACAGTCCGATGGATCCAGTTCAGGAGGCAGAACTGCATACGGAATTGATCCTTCCCAAAGCGGAGATGCAAAATCCACTGCAGATGCACAGTCCTCTCAGGATGCTTCTTCAGGTGCATCAGGTGCCGGCGGTGCGAAATCCTATGAGCTTTCTCAAAAGTCCGCATCCAAATCAGCAAGTGCAACTGAATCAAGCATGCCTATATTCGTCATTGTTGCAGTAATTGTGCTGATTGCAATATTTTTAGTCGGATACTGGCGTAAAAATGATTATGATGATGATTATTAATTTAATCATCAACTTTTTTTTATTTTAGGCAAATTTTTAAATATTATATTTTATCATAAATAACAATATAATAGAAAATTTTTAAAGCAGATTTTATTTAAATTTTCATTTAAAATTATAAAATTAATATGATGAGGTATAATAATGATTAAAAAATTAAACATGCTGGTTTTATTATTGATTATTTTACTCTCAATTGGAGTTGTCAGCGCTTCTGAAGACGTAAACATAACTGATGATAATTCTAACGCAGATATTTTGGAAGTATCCGATATGGATGATTCCGTATCTGATGGTGAACCCGTATCTCATACGATTACTAAAGATAATTATGGAAATTATTTTGACAAGAGCGGGAATCTAATCAATTCTTCAATTAATTCCGGAGATACAATTTATTTAAAGGGTTCTTTTTCCAATTTAAATTTTACAATTGATAAAAAGGTAAATATTGAAGGGACTTCCTCAAATCTAAAAAATTCAAGAATCACCTTATTGAGCGGTGCATCAGGAAGTTCCATTTCCAATCTAAACATTGCAAACACAAAAGATGAAACTTATGGTATATTTTTGAATTCCGCAAGCTATTGTACAATCAAGGATTGCAGTATTGTAAATAACGCCAAATATGCATATGCCATTTGCATAGCCAACGGGGCAAATTACAACAACATAACTGATAATTATTTAAAGGAATCAGGTGTTACATATGGACATAACCAAAGGTCTACTCCCGCATTGCTTGTATCAGGTTCTGATTATAACTATCTGGCAAACAACCATGTAGAGGTTGATGATGCAAACGGAATATATCTGTCCGACTATGCAGGAGGGCCTTTGAAAGGAGGACTGTCCAATCACAATACAATTTACAATAACACAATTCATTATAATGTATTGCCTACTTCCTGGTCTTACGGAATTCAGGTAATGGGTAAAAATAATGTAATAAGAAAGAATACCATTATTGGCGGTTATAGGGGAGTTTCAACCGCAAACAGCGGAAATACTATTGTCGACAACATGATTGTTAACATTACCGGAGCGGATTTCAACCATCCTAATGTGGAATCCGGTGGAGAATACGGTATTGTAGCATCCTATAATTCATATGTGGCCAACAATACAATCACAGGTGCAAAACTGATTTCCACAGGTGCCGGAATCACTGCAATCGACAATTCAATAGTTGAAAATAATTTCGTTAACGTGTCATTGAAAGGAAGAGGCATTGCAGCCGGCGGTTCAAACGTAATTATTAGAAACAATGTTATTTACACTGTTTCAGGTTCAGGAATTTATGAATCCGGCGATGATGCAGGAATATTTGTGGACAGCAACAATATTACTTCCCTCTCCGGTGTGGGCATTTTATTCGAACAGTTAAGTCAGACAAGGATGCCTAAAAACGTCACAGTCACCAATAACATCATATCCACCAAAAATAGGTATGCGATTGATGCTGCCGGAGTTCAAGCAAACACTTCCAAAATTGATTATACCAATACAATCATTGGTGGGGGCAAAATCAATTCTCCTGCAGGTGTAATCGATACATCAAAACCGGTTTACGTCTATGATGGAAAAACTCACAAGATAACTCCTGAAAATATCCGGACTTACATTAATGATAATGGTGGTTTGACCTCCGAAATCAAAGACCATGACGTTTTAAGCTTTGAAGGA
>Ga0310696_10003815_pt1 | contig 18695 bp, 26 predicted proteins | sample AusTroGonzalo_MG_4_FD_203885 | JGI IMG/M metagenome (GOLD analysis project Ga0310696, IMG submission 203885) | Bovine rumen microbial communities from tropical cattle in Woodstock, Queensland, Australia - Gonzalo_02 (v2) (version 2) | ecosystem: Host-associated > Mammals > Digestive system >...
TACGTGCAAGTCTGCCCATGTTTTTTTAGAAGTTTATGATGCCTATCGTGCTCTTGTCAAAAAGATCCTCATCCCACTTGGCAAACAGCGTGCGGTATTTCCGCAGCCATTCCTCGATGTTGGCCTTGGAGACCGTCCATCCTCCCTCAGAATGGGACCAGCCGCCGTCTGCAACCTTCTCGGTTGATCCTCCGACGGGCAGGTTTGACAGCCAGTAGTATGCAGTACCCTCGGCCAAGTCCATCTCACGCTGAGTGAGTACAGTGTACCCCTCGCTGCTTGATGAGCTTGAACTTGATGAAGATGTCTTGGCATACTGCGGAAGCAACTCGTCACCCGTCAAGGAACGCTTGGCAAGGATGTACTGAAGGCCGTCCTCAGTGATTAGCAGAGAAACGCCCTTCAGGTACTGGCTTATCGTGACAACCTTACTCATAGGTTCATTCCTTCATCAGAGACTTCCTACTCACTGCTGCTCGAAGAGCTTGACGATGAAGCTGAACTTGATGAGCTCGAGTCAGCGGTATGAGGAGCAATGGTGGAGATATACATGCGGAGGATTGCGCCAGGCACACAGAGCTGTGCCATCTCGCCGTTCACGTTGATGCTGTGAGTGCGAGGCATATCCTCCTGCTCGATCAGGAGACGGTTGCCCATTGCATAGGCCACCTTGTCTGCGTCGTAGCCCATGGAGAGGGGCTGCACGCCCTGGATGCCACCGAGCTTGCCCGTCGGCACGAAGGCGATGTTCTGGGGATCGAAGTTGTCGATCTTCTCCTCCACGAGGTCGGGCAGGCCGTTTGCGTCAGTGCCAGGCTTGCAGGTAAATGCGAAGGTGTCCTGGATCGCAATCTCGTCAACCTTGATGATACGGCGCACGGCATCCTTCATCACATCATCATCCATGAAACGTGCAACGTCTGCACGGGCAGAGTCGCTGGAGATGTTGCGATATACCCAGTTGGCGAGGACGCTTACGACCTTGCTGTGGCCGAGGAAGTCATCCCAAGTGTCCTTGGAGAACTCGACCTTCAGCGGGCCTGCATAGTGCAGGTCGCGGCGGATGGCCTTGACGCGCTTCGACAGATAGCCGAGCGGATCTGAGTTTGCGCCCTCAGTGGTGTGATCGGGGTCTGTCCACCAACGCTCCGAGCCTGTCAGCACGTCCTTGTTGGCGTCAGGCATGTTGAAGCCGATGGTGATACCCTTCAGGCCACGCGGGTTGTTGGTGGCATTGATGGTAAACTGTCCCGTAGAGACAATCTGGTGACGCTGGTGGTTCAGCGCGTTCCAGAACGACTGGATGAGGCCGTCCGTACCCTCGTCGAGCAGTCCGAACATCACCTCGCGCATCTCGTCGTCCATAACGGCCTGGCCGTACTTCTGCACCAACTGCATCTTCTCGCGGAGAATGACGCGGTTGACGGAGTAGAACAACTTCTGCGTGGGGATATTGCCAGTCTTGCCCTCCAACTGGTTCAGAGGCATCTCATAGCCCTCACTCTCGGGATCAACATAGGTAGGAAGCACGGTTGCGCCCACCTTACTCAACATCTGCGCCCATGTGTAGCCGATGGTGACGGGATCGAACTCGAAGCCGTCGATGGTAATGGCGTTGAACTTCTCCTCGTACTTGTCCACGAAGGTCTGCCAACTCTCACCATACATACCGAGGGTGATCATGTCGCGCAAAGAAACTGGAATCGTTCTCATATCCTTTTCCTTTCCTTATTCGTTACACACTTAGTCGATAACACGAATGTTAAGACCGTTCTTCTGGGTCATGCCCTTTACAGCAGCGGAGATCGTTGCAGCGTCCTCCTGGGAGTCGCCGAGCATATAACCGTAAATCTCACCCTTGACAATCACATTGCCAGTCGCAATGGTGTTGCCGTCAATCACAGGAACGTCCTCCTGCAAGAAACCGATGATACCGAGAGAGTCAATGCCTGATCCGCTGATACCCGACTTCAACTGCGCCCATGTGAGCACCTTGATGTCCTTATCGTCAGCGCCCTGGGTGCTATCCTTGACGATAGCCATGCCTGAACGGATAAGTTTGTCGGAAACGAAGTCGGACACGTTCTTGATCATGAAGCCGCCAGGAAGCTGCTCCTCGATCCGACGCCACACCTTGCGGGCGTGGCCTACACTGAATGACTGAGCGTCAAACGTGTTACCAGTCTGAAAAACCTGATTCTTCATCTTTTTTCGTCCTTTTTGTTAAACAATGAATTGTCTTATCACGCTGGCTCGTTACTTCTTCTTACCCCAGCCCTCCTTCTCGGCCTTCTTCCTGAAGCGTCTGTCAAGTTCGGACTCGCCGTCACCTCCACCGCCTCCTGAAAGCCTCGGTGGTGCCCCGTTCCCGCGGCATCTGAGGTATTCCTTATCGTACTTCGCCAGATACTCCTTCGTGAGTTCATCGACGGATTTCTTCACGTCGATGTCTGCCCCCTCCAGAGTCTTGTCAAGAACATAGTCGTCGTTGGCCTTCTGCTCCTTCATGGCGGCTTTCACCTTCTGAAGAATCTCGGCCTTCTGCTTCGCGGTGTCACCGTTGTCAAGCCGTGCGGTAAGTGCCTCGATCTGGGCTTTCAGGGCCTTGACCTCCTCACTCTCGTCTGGCTTCGGATCATCCTTGGGCTTTATTCCCTCGATGAGCGTCTTCAACTGCGACAACTGCTCTGCTGACAGGTTCTTGAACGTGTCCTCGGAAAGCAAGTTTTTCTTTGCTTCGTTGAACTTAGTTGAGAAGTCGTGGTTGAACTGTCCCTGAAGGCCTGTGAAAAAGTCCTTCGCCTTGGTGAAGTAGGCCTCGTCAGGCTCCTGCCCCTCGGCAACGGGGTTCAATTCGACGTACTTCTGAATGGTCTGTGCCGAAAAATCGGTGTTTCCGATCTTTTCCTGCACGGTAGAAACGATTTTTTCGATTTCCATAAAGTGCTTAAATTTTCTTGTGTAAATGTTATCCTGAATACGGGTGTTTCCCGATTTCCAATCTTTTTACGCGCCAAAAATACAAGAAATTTGCATATACGCAAATTTTTGGCATAAATTTTCACCAAAAAATTTAAAAATATGCGTTATTTTTTTATTTTTGCCCCAAAATAATTGGTTTTCAGGATGACATCGGCCAAAAACACCCCACTTGAACCAGTCATGCAGATTGATGAGGCATGCCTGCCGTTCCTCGTTCAGAGACTCGCGGAACTCTCCGAGGGGCTGGTCATGCTTGACGAGAACGATGTGCAGGACATCAGGGAGGAATGGGAGGAAGACCACAGGGAAAGCGTTCTGTTCTCGCAGAAGGGGGGACAGACTGACATGCTCTGCTCGTTTGCCGACATCTCGATAATAGGAGGCGGACGAGGCGGCGGAAAATCGTATGTCCTGCTGATGAACGCCCTGTACGACATCACCAACCCGCATTTCCGCGCAATCATCTTCCGTAAGGAACTCGACGACCTGTCTGACATCATCGACACCTCGGACGAGATATTCTCGGACTTCGGCACGTACAACCGCGCCAAGAACGACATGACGTGGAACTTCTACAACGGTGGGTGGCTGACGTTCTCGTTCCATGACATGGAGTATGCGGACTTCCACGACAGGTATCAGGGTAAGCAGTACCCGTACATAGCCATCGACGAGGTGACGCAGATGTCGTACAAGAAGTTCAAGGTGCTCACGATGTCGAACCGTAACGCATACGGCATCAGAAACAGAATAGTCGGATCCTGCAACCCCGATCCTGACTCATGGGTGGCAAAGTTCATCGAATGGTGGATAGACCAGGAGACGGGACTTCCCATACCAGAGCGTTGCGGGAAGGTGAGGTTCTGCTTTATGGACGGTGACGACGTGACGCAGATCGTATGGGGTGACAGCCGTGAGGAGGTGTTTGAGAAGTGCAAGGCCACGCTCATGCAGTACTGGAAGCCAGAGTATGAGCGTTACGGCACCCCGCAGGATCTTTTCATCAAGTCCGTCACCTTCATACCTGCGAAACTGTCGGACAACGTGGCGCTGATGTCATCCGACCCGTCGTACCTTGCAAACCTCATCGGTCAGGACGAGGAGACCCGTGCAAGGTTCCTCGACGGCAACTGGAAGTACAAGGCCGCAGGCAACGACATCATCAAGCTGGAGCACATGGAGCGTTTCTACGACAACGCCGAGCAACTTGCCGACGGCATGCGGTACATCACCTGTGACGCGGCCTTCGACGGTGGCGACAAGTGCGTGTTCTGGCTCTGGGTTGGCAACCATATCGCGGACGTGGAGGCATGCAGCCTCGATTCCAAGAGGACGCTGCAGTTCGCAAGGGAGCTGATGGATCGGTGGCGGGTACGTGAAGACCGTTTCGCCTACGACCTCATCGGCACGGGACAGGTGTTTAAGGGTTTCTTCCCCAAGGCGATACCTTTTAATGCAAAAGAAGCAGTTGACGAGAAGTATAAAGGTATGTACTACAACATCAAGGCGCAGTGCTTCACATATTTCGCAGACCACATCAAGGACGGAACATACTCGATATCCCCGACGGTTCTCGAGAAGCGTTTCTCAGGCCGCAACTACAAGAACAAGACCGTCCGCGAACTCCTGAACGAGGAGAGGCGCTGCATCCGTTTCAGGGAGGACGACCCGACGCGGGTCATAGACAAGGCAAAGGGAATGAAGAGGATCATACACCGCTCGCCCGACTGGATAGAGGCGGCGACGATACGCGAGATATTCAACATCAGGAACCTGCACCACAAGCCGAGGAACATCGGTCTGCTCGGGGGTGTGAGCAGGGACACCAAGAGACGATTTACAAACTTCACGAACAGTTATAACTACGGAGGAAGGAGATGGTAGGAAAAACCTGCTGTTAGCCTATCTTCCCTTAATCTCCAGGATAATATGGCAGTAAGAGACCTTTTAACAAAGCAGCCGTTCTACAGGCTCACCAACGGGGGCCGTGAGGCGCAGAAGTACAACAAGCCGACGTATGTCGATCAGATGAAGTACGCCGAGAGAAAGCTAATGGGCAGCGTCATGACGCAGGCCGACTACCTCGAGGAGTTCTACCCGTTCTCCCACCGCGTGATGTCGGACTTCTACTTTCCCGAGTTCTACAACTACACCACCGAGAAAAACGACAAGGGGGAGGATGAGATCAAGTGGAACAGGGAGGAGACGTTCCGCATCGGCTCCACGCTGCAGTGCGTCATAACCGCGCAGCAGCTCGTCCACCTGTGCTGCAACGACATACACTGGGAACTCACGGATGAGAGCACGGCATCCCGCACAGAGGAACTGTACAAGGCGTACAAGAAGGGCTGGCTCCGCAAGAACATGGAGATAGACTTCTACAACTTTGCAGACTCCGTGAAGGTGACTGGTGACTCGGCCATCGTGTTCTACCTTGCTGGCAGGAAACTCGGGACTCGCGTCCTGTCATACAAGACGGGTGATACGCTGTTCCCGCAGTACGACCCCCTGATTGGTAAGATGGATAAGTTCGCCCGCAAGTTCAGCAGCTATGACGAGCAGGGCAAGGAGACCGTATCATGGGTGGAGGTATGGGATGACGTCTATCTCTCCCGCTACAGGCAGGCCACCGTAGGCATCAGGGGCACCGTCAGCAAGGTTAAGGACTACCTCGGCATGGACGGCTACGAACTGGTGTTCCGCCAGCCTCACGGATTCTCTCGCTGCCCCGTGGTGTATATGCGCGACAAGGACAATGGCCCGTGCTGGAACATGGTGCAGCCGCTCATCGACGACTACGAGGTTGCGCTGTCGTACTTCGCCAAGAACAACGCTGGAGCCGCGCTGCCCGCATACAAGATGAAGGGTGACGACGTTTCCATCGAGGGCGACATGCTCGGACGCATCCGTGCATTCACGATGGGCAAGGAGGATGACGTTGACATCATCCAGCCCAACGGCCTGTCTGAGAACTACACAAAGTACATCGAATACCTTCTTAACGAGATATTCCAGGGCGCGTTCATCGTCAAGCACCCTGAACTGAAGTCAGGCGACACGCCTACGGGAACGATGAAGCTGTACTATGCCCCGTCGCTTGACAAGGCTGAGTTGGACGCGAAGGACTACCAGCAGGTCGTCACGGACATGCAGGCCCTGTTCTGCGAGGGCTACGGCATAGAGCAGGGCGCGGTGACGGAGTTCCTTTCTCTCAACGACTCATTGTACGGATGGATAGAGCCGTTCATACATATCAACAACTCAAGTCTTATCGCCGATCTTGTGGCAGCCAAGAACGCAGGCATCCTTTCAACGCAGTCAGCGGCAGAACACTCTCCTTACTCGATGAACGCCGAGACGGACAGGATAACCGCCGAGGTCAAGAAGCAGCAGGAGGCTGACCGCCTGTACCAGCTCAAGACATCAATGACGACAAAATGATTTCTTTTCATAGTCCAACAGGTTTTTAGTTATTACAGCGTTTTAATTTTACTTAAACAAGAAAGGGATCCGCTCGTGATGAGTAGATCCCTTTTTCCTATTTCCTCCTGTCGTAGTATTTTATGATGCCCCCATCAATGCTCGTCCTCGTTACCTCCGCCTCGTCATACACCGATATGAACACCTTTGCGAAGTCAACAGACCTGACGCTTATCTCGGAGTTGTGCCTGACGTACAGGTTACCTATTGAGAAGTCCTTGAATACGATGCTTCCCGTACATTCACCGAGGAACACCCACGTCCCGCTCTCTGCGTCCCTGATGTCAACCTCCTCGTCCATGTATATGAGGTTTTCGTGCAGTTCCTCCATCGGGAACACCTTCTTTATGAACCCGTAGTCGAACCATTCCTGCTTCAAGCTGAAGTCAATTCCGCGTTTGTAGATCGACAGAAGTTGGGTAAGTGACAGGTCTTTGTTCCATATCCTTTCCTGCCAGTCCTTGCACAACCCAGCCTTTATAGCCTGTTCGCGTAGTATCTGATTAATCTCATGTATATCCATATTTATTCAATGCTTATTCCTACGTCCTGTTTCATTCCGTTTCCGAGCAGATCCTTCACATCGACCCATCCAGCGTCCTTTCCGTCACCGTGCTGCTCAGTCCATTGCTCCGCAGCCTTCCTGACGGACTTCCTGTCTGCCTTTGTGTTGTCGAACTCGCCCTTCTTATTTTTCTTCTTGTCTTCCTTTCTGTAGTCGTAGTCCACGACGCTGACGTCTGCCGCTATGAGTTCTATCTGCGCGTTAGTGAGCACCCAGTTCATGTAGTAGCCTACATCGCTAATAGGTATTCCGAACAATCTCAGAGGCTCCATGAGCCACGGGTGCTTCTGCGCTATTTCCCAGCGTTGGCCGAACGTAGTTCTTGAAGGGTACGCTCTGCTTCCGCTTTCGTCATCTGCTTTGCCGTGTCTCGAAGTGCGGTCAGTAACATTGTACCGTTCAAGTAGGCCATCGCTACCTCCTGTTGAGTTTTTTTTTGAGCCATTTCTATAATTGGCACAAGTTCCTGTGCGTTATACTGCCTCACGTAGTAATACCAACGCCACTTGAGCCAGTAGAACAGGTGTGACTTCCAGAATCCGTTAAGCACGATGAGGGCAGCGGCCTGACAGAGAATCTTACTGTCGTTTCCATCCTTCAACGTAAGGCATGTTATCCACTCGGTAGTGGCTGGGTGCATCCATTTTACCTTGAACTTCTTCCCGCGTACCTCAACCTCATCCGCCCAGTTCTGACGTACTGACATCTGCAGTTTCTCGTCCTCCCTCGTTGCTTCCTTGATGGGCTTTTCATTCTTCTTTGCCATATACCTTATATATTAATTATAGTCGTTCAACAAAACTGTAAACCACGAAACATACGCAATGATTGTGAAAGGGAGGGCGGTTTTCTTCGTCCTCAATTTTATAGAAAATCCCTACGTGGCTCTGACAGATGTCGCATGGGTACGTGCTTCCTCTCTCTACAAAATAGCCCTTTGCACCCTTTTCAGAAGCGTCAAGCCATCCCCAGTACATCCAAGCGTCAGCTATGGCATATCTCGTTAGTGTGTCAAGAGCACCAAGAGATGATATCTCAACGCCTCTTCCGTATGAAGGCTCCGAGAAGTCGAAGTCGGATGCCAACTCACCTTTTGCAATGGCCTCCCTCGCCTCCACGATAACCTCGTTCTGCCAAGGTTTCGTCAGGTTGGTGGTGATGCTGTTCAGAAGGACGTTGTAGCCCTTGTTCAGCAACTTGCCTGCCATATAGACCGCGAACACCTCATTGAAGAACGTATGGCAGCGTTTGTCAACACGCCCCCTGAGAGTGTCGCCGTGGCGCTCGGAGTTCATGTAGAGCAAAATGGCATCCCTGCGGTCATGATCGTCAACGGCCAGCAATTCCACGTCGGAAAGCAACTGTTCGATGAGATCCTGTATAAGCATCTCTATCTCATTTTCAGACGCATTTCCGAAAAGCGCCGTCAGCAGGTAACCAGCGTACAGTTCAAGAAGGCGCAGGACATCAGCGGACATCGACTGTTCGTTGCGGATGCGTTCACGGAGATACGCCTTCGCCTCCTCAAGTTCTTGTTCCGTGTATTCCATTCTCCCAATCCTCCTCCATTGAACGGTAGCACTCGGTCATGAACCCGGCAAAGCTGCATACGAATTTCTCGTTGTTCGACAGCTCGACCTCGCCCATTGTGTCAAGTATGGCATGGACGACCTCATGCCAGAACGTGTTCTCCTTGCTCGACTCCGACTGAGCGAGTCCGTCAAACATCTTCGCTATCTTGATGTAGCCGTTGGCAAGGCAGCAGCGACCCAGCTTGCCGTCCTCGAACTTCTCGGGCTGGGAGACCTCAATCTCCTGTCCGCCTATCCTAATCTTGCTTGGTAGTTCCATCTTCATCCAGTTTTTCAAGTTCTTCTTCGATATCTCGCATCTGCACGGTTTCCTCCAAGGCCTTCGCATCCTTTTCCTCTGTGGGCTTCTTCTCCAAGGATGCCTCATAGTCGTTCTGATCCTTGAGCAGCCTGGCGATACCCTCGCAGAAGGGCATCTCCTGTTTCGTTGAGAGCGCCACGAGGTCATGCAGGTACGTCGTCGTTATGAACATCACCGTTATGAGCGAGTGCAGGTACTCTCTGACGTTCTCGTCCTCCACGGCACGCTTCATGACGTTGAGCATCATGGCGAACATCAGCGTATCGTCGCGCCATGTCACGCGCCAGTTGTCGGCAACGCTCTTGAGTATCACATACTGTCCGTGGGCGTTCCTGTCAACGCCGAGCAGGAAGTTACCGACCTGCAGCCACTTGTCATCATTCTTCTTCTTTGCCATATTCTTCTTCGTTTAAGTTCTCGATCTCATCCTCCGCTCCATCCGTGAGCCAGTCCATCGTATGCTGAGGCGGAAGGGTGAACCCGTCGGCGCCCGTGAAGTCGCCAGCAGCCGCCTTTGCACGCGCCTCCTCGATGGTCATCGTGTCATCCACGCGGATGGTGCCGTCGATACGCGGAACTCCCGTCACCTTGTACTTGCGGAAGGGCAGCTCGTTGTACTTCATGGCCGAGTTGAACAGGCCGCGCATGTACTTGAGCTCCTGCTCGGTGCAGGCCTTGATGTGCCTCTCGCGCATGTCGAGGAACAGGCCCTCCTCGCGCAGCACCTTCAGTATCTTCTCTATGTCGTAAAGCGGGCGCCCGTCGGCGTATGTCGTGGCCTTCATCAGCTTGCCCTGGTAGGACAGGCGCTGTATGACGGACTCGGACACGCCGCAGGCCTTTCCAGCGGCCTTCATGCCCTGTGCGTAGTCGCGTCCCTCGGCACGGAAGATCTTCTCGATGACCATCTTCTCGCGGATCCTCTGCGCCCTGTCGCCCATCATCTGCAGGTCGGTGATGGTCACCTTGCCGTATATGCCGAACTCCACGCCGTACTTCGTGGTGCGCTTCCTCCACCCGGCGGTGTTCAGGGTGCGGGAGAACTGCACCTTCGTATGAACGGCCTGCACATGGTTGGCGGTGCACCAGCGGGAATAGCGGCTGTAGAGCGACGACAGGCTCATCCACCGTGGAACGATGTCCGTCACGTCCTCGGATATCTGCCGCTTGAAGCCGCAGTCCATCATGAACTTCAGGGCTGAGTCGTACTCGGACTGGTACTCCTCGATGGCGTTCTCCAGGTCGTGGTTCACGGGCAGCTTGTAGCCGTTGGCGACGAACCTCTTCCTGCCCTCCATCATCCAGTTGAAGATGGCCGGGTACTCCGATGCGAGATCCTTGGCAAGCGACTTGTTCTGCCTGTCGCGGGTTATCTCCACGTCGAAGGACAGCACACAGAGGCGCCTCGCCATGCCGTGTGAGACGTCCTTGAGGTAGGGGAGCTGGTTGGCGTTGGCCATCAGCAGGGGTATGTTCCTCGCCGTGAAGTTGCCGCCGTAGATGCGCCGCGCCTCTATCGGCTCACCCGAGATGATGGCCTTCAGCGAGTCGGAGTAGTTGCCGAACTCCTTGATCTGTATCTCCGAGCAGTAGTTCAGGCGCTTGCCGTTCATCGTGGCTATGTTCATCTTGCGGTCATTGCCCGAGAGCATCGCACCGAGTCCGAAGTTGGAAACGTTGTCGCGCCCGAGGACGCCCATCACCGTGTCGAAGACCACGCTCTTGCCGTTCGAGCCTGAGCCCTTCAGTATCAGCATCGTCTCTATCTTCGCCAGCGAGCGGTCAACGAACACCGCCCCGAGGAACTGCTGAAGGATGTCCTGGCGCTGCTGGTCGGGCAGTACCTCGTTCAGGAACTGGTACCACAGGAATATCCTGGCGTCGGGGTCATAGTCGTAGTTCAGCTTCGAGACCTGTATGAAGTCCTTGGAGTGCGGGTATGTCTGCATCGTGTCGGTGTCGAGCACGCAGTTGTCGAAGACGACTATCTCGTTGCGTATGTCGGCGGTGGTCTTCTCCAGCACGTCTATCACGTCGCGCACGATGGCGTCCTTCTTCTGGAAGTCAGACATGGGGCACTCCATCCGCTTCATGAGGTCATAGACGACGTTCTTCACGTCGCGCCACGTCACCATCTCGTATATCTGTCCCGTAAAGCAGTAAAGGGCGCCGTTCAGACGGCACAGCGACGACTTCTCCGCAGCGTTGCGCAGTATCTCAGTCACCGTGCCTATGCGCTCATACGGTGAGCGTATCTTGACGGAAAGCTCGATGTCCTTGCCCTGGTACTGCTCCTGCATGATGCCCCATATCTCCTCGATGAGCATCTCGTACTTGGCCCTATCCATCGACCTCCTCCTTTCCTTCCTTGCCGCCGTCCCACTTCAGGGGAAGCTCAACGCCGTAGGGCAGGAGAACCCTGTCCCGCCACCATGACTGAAGCTCGTGGATGTACCGTATCTCCTCGTTCCAGCAGGCGAAGCGCCCGCTGATGGCCGCACGGCGGCACTGCTGCTGGCCGTGTATCTGGCGCAGGGATATCGTCAGGCGTATGTCACCCACGCTCATCATCCACACGTTGTCACCTCGCGGCACCCTGACGAAGCCAAAGCCGCGCAGTGAGTCCTCGTCCATCGTTATGGGGCATACCTCGCCGATCATGGCGTCAAATGGTTCTCCGTCGTTTCCGTCCACGTCAAGGTACAGGCCTCCGTCGCCGAACACCGCATACACGAACATGGGCGAGGACAGCACCATCGGCATGTCAACCCACCTGCGCACCCAGGCGCCTGCAAAAAGTTCCTCAATCACAAGATTCCTCATATCTCTTCACTATTAAGTCAATGCCATCAAACCTCGTACCGTCGAAGACACGGCGGATCACCATGTATGTCTCCGCCTCCTCGTTATAGTCGCCCCAGTGGAGGACAACAAGGTCGCCCGCCACGGGAACGCCGTGATGCGAATACTCCACGTTCACCCAGGTCTTTATCGCCTGGCCGTCCTCAGTCCTGAATACTATGCTCATATATTATCTATTATGTACCTGCTCTCAATAACGTCCCTAAACATCTTTTCGATTTCTCCCTTATAGTCCTTCTCCGCCTCATCAAATGCCATAATCATCTCGTGATCATATTTTCTCAGCAGTCCCCCAAATGATTCACCTGTACCATTCTCAACAACTCTGAAAAGATCTCCAGGCAAATACATATCTGAAAGCCTTTCCCGCAGTTCAACAAGCTCGTCCTCGGTAACGAAGATGCTTTCCGTTATCCCGCAGCGCTCATGGCTCAATATCCAGCACGGACCCTTGGAGTCCTTCTTCAAAACAACGCTCATATATCAATCGAATAAATCCGGCTCACGGCTGTCACGCACCTCCACACCCTCCACCTCGCGGATGGTGAACTCTATGCGGGGGTTCACCTTGTCTATGAACTTGTTCGCCACTATCCTCACGCAGTTGCGGTCATTCCTGATGGCGTTGCAGCCCTGGAGGCAGTCGAGAAGACCCTTCAGTGAGTTGTCAAGGTCAGGCTGGTTCGACTGGAAGTACACATCGCAGTACAACTCAAAGAAACCCGCTATCTTCCTGTTGCGGTAGGCACCGCACTGCAGGTAGAACTTCTTCTCAAACTCCTTCATCGCGGAGGTCTTCGCCAGAGATCCGTGACCGCCAAGAGTCACTATCCTGTAGCAGTTGCTCTTCGACGGCACACTTCCCAATATTACCTGCTCATGCTTCATACAAATAATGTGGCTTAAATTTTACGGTTGCAAAGATAGAAAATATTCCCCAAACCACCAAATTACCAAAAACTGCCCAAAAAGAGCCTCAAATTACCGCAAAACCAATAATTCCCAACGAAACAACCTACTTTTAATCTCTATAAAGTAAACGAAAATAAGAAAAAACACAGCCTAACCATACCAAACACGGCGCTCCGCAAATTTTACCTATTTCCATATAGATAGATACTTAATATTTATATTTATTTAACTTATATATATAATTATATTATAATAGTATAGACTATATCTATCCATACTTTTGTTCAAAAATTTTTTTGAACCAAAAAACCTGCTTTACACTATGTTTATAACATAAAAAAGTAGGCCGAAACGGTAAATAATATCAAAATTTATACCACCTGTAAAACAAAATCACTTAAACATGAAAAATTTACACTACCAAATAATATGCACAAAAACAGCCCTAACAGCATAAAAGTGAAACACAAAACACCTCTCTTTTATATCATAGGCTCTCATAACAAGGAAAAACCTTAAGGAAAAGGTCAACAACATAAATTCGACGAACGTCAACCGTGAGGAGAATTTAATTTACCTACTCATTACCAGTGACTTACAATAACCTGAAACACCTGCATAAACCAATATACATAACCTCAAACAAATAGGAAACTTTTGAGAAATAATCGAAAAAGTTATCCGATAATAAACCAAACTAAACAACAACAGAAATAATGAGTGATAACGAAAAAATTTTGGAAAAAAATTTTGAGCAGGAACGAATGCGCCATATATAACGTATATTAGGGGGGTGGGGTACATCGTCGGGGGTATGGACGGCGTTTAACACTTTATTTTATACCAATAAAATCAAGTGAAAACGCCCTATTTAGGCACATTTTCGCCTTCCTGATCCTGTTTCGCCTTAATGTAGGCTTTCATCAGTGCACATGATCTGCAGTGTGACACCCAGGGGAGGAAATAACGCCGTTTTTCCTCTTGTTCCTGCTCGTCTGGCTTGTCGAAGCCCTGAAGTTTTGCAAGCGTTTGCAGTGCAGAGATTGCATCCTTACCATTAACCAGTGTACTCTGTGTAATGATTTTTTCAATGAGGCCGGAACGTGTGCGAAATTCGGCTTTTTCCTCCTCCGTTAAACTGTCTTCTATTTCTTTTGCCTGTGTTCTGGCTGTTATTGTGCGTTGATCTTGTTTGTGTAGTGTTGCGGGATTCTGTTTGTTTTTGATTCGGTTTATTATTATCTTTATGCCTGGTCTTTGTGTTATCAGGTTATTGCATCGTGTTTCACACTCTTCACTTGTTATGCCTGCTTTAATGTTGTGTGTGATTCTATAGGCGTCTGCGTGTGGTGCACCTGCTGCCAGGGCGAAAGCAAGGATTACCTCGTTTGGTTCCATGTTGTAAGCATTACAGATGGAAAGCAGATCTGGTGTAAATTGTGATGTGAATGAATTAGCCATAAATTATGTGATGTTTGTTGTTGAATAAATAATACTGTAAATTGCTATCTGTGAGATTGCAAAAGTAGTGATAAGTTTTTGATCTTGCAAGTTTTTAGTAAAAAAGTTATGTTTTTGCTTAAATTTGTGTTGTAAATATTTGGTAGTATTAATTATATTTTGTACCTTTGCAATAGAGATAATAAATAACAAGTCAAACACTAAAATTTAGTGCATTATGAAGAAAATCGGGACAATTAACGGTGCTATTCTTGCAAATCTTCAGGATTGCAAAGGTCGTGTAATAGGTTACACCATCGACACGCCCAACGCTATCGCATACGCTATGGCGATTAATGCAAAGGTAGTGAAAGCGGTTGCACATTACCAGTATTTCGGCGAAAGCGTTACAACGCGCGAAAATGTGCGTGATCGTTTTGTCTGGGTTGTGAAAGAATCGAATATTCACGCTAAAACCCTGACGTGGGTATAATAATAGCCCCCGCACACCTTCACAGGCAAACGGGGGCACAAGTCAAACACTAATAAATTTAGTGCGCGGCAAAGGTACAAATAATATTTTAAATAACAATAAGTCAAACTAATAAATTTTTGCGATTATGAAAACTTTAAAGAATTTCAAAGAGTATTGCGGCGAAACATTGGGCGCCCTGGTTAATCCTGTAAAGAATCAGATGGGTGTAGATCTGGAAGGTTTCTGGGATGAGTTAGAAAACGTTTGCCATTCTCCTTACGGTGCTTCGGCGGGTTTCAGTGGTTTCATCTATTACAGTGAGACTGTAAGTTTCTGGCGTGCTCATCGTTCTGACATTAAGGCTTTAATGAATGAGGAGGCCGATAACATGGGTGAGAGCGTGCTTAACATGGTATGTGGTTTCGTTGGCCTTAAGGATTACGAGACGGAGGAGATCGCGCGGGCTTTATATGGCAATTATGACGATGATCTGGATCAGATTTACAATGTCTTCGCCTGGTTCGCCCTGGAAGAGGTCGCTAACGCTTATTCTAATTGGTCTTATGAACTGGAACACTAAACAAATGGAGGATTTCGGAGATGTTCACGTTATATATCATCGGTGTGTTGTCCTGGATTGTCTGGGACGAGTACAGGAGGACTATTTAACGCGGTTTTGGTCTCTTTGCGGGATAGTTACCCGCCAGGGACATAGGACGCGATCAGAGACGAAACAAAAGGTATTAACGAATAAATAACGAGGATCATGGAGAAGAAAAGATACATTATAAGGACTGCGGGCTGTAATTATGTTGGCCTGTTCAATTACGGCAGGTCATACCAGGCCGCCCGAACAAAGTGCATTGTTAAGGAAACGCCCGAGCGTGCAAGGGCTATCGCGTCGGCATTCAGGGGAACATTAACGGAGGTTGTATAATTTTATTGTGGATGGTTTACTATGGCAAAAGTTAGCAGATATCAGGCGGGCAAGGAAAGAGCCAGGGAAGAGGCCAAGAACTACCAAAACGACATTAACGGGATGGATCTTTCATGGTGGGATGTCGCCCACATGGGGGAACACTTCGAGAAACTGGGAAGGTGCTACGGCCTCATGCGTGAATTTCGTGAAAACGGTATCATTTAGATATTTTGTATTATGGCAGATATCAGCATCATACGGAACAGGTGGCAGGGTGCGCGGAAGGTTTACGGGCATGCCAACGTTATGACGACGGGCGACGGAACGATGATTAACGGCCGTTATGTCCTGGTGGGTTCCGGATCCTGCACGGCCTCACATGACGCCCTGCACGGTTTCGTGCCCTCCGAGGGTTTCCCCGTGGATTGTAACGGCCAGAGCGTAAACGACAGGGATTATCTCAGGGATCAGGAGGCGCAGCAGATCACCCGCAATATTGCACGGTGCTATGACGCAAGGGCTATCCAATCGCCTGTTATCGTCTCGCCGGATGGTGTGGTACTTTCGGGGAATGGTCGTACCATGGCGGGCGAACTGGCGGCGGATCAGGGCACGGATGGCGCTTATATCTCGTATCTCCGTGACTATTGCCAGAACTACGGCTTTTCGGTGTGCGACGTTACCGTTTTTAGTCATCCTCGTATTGTCTTTGAGATCAAGGACGCATTACCCTATACTGTGGCGACCTTTGCAATGTTCAACAGTCAGGAAATGAAGGGACAGAGCAAGACGGAGCAGGCGGTGAAGTTTGGGAAATTGGTAGATAACGAGACTTTTGGCAGGGCAGTAAGTACGATTAATGCCTTTGAGACGCTTTCAGATTTCTATGCCTGTACGGAGGCCGCAACGAGGGTAATAAACGATCTGCGGGCGTGTGGTGTGATTTCGTCTATGCAATACGCTGAAATGTTCGACGGCGATGGTATTTCCGTTTCAGGCAGGGAACTACTTGAAAACGTATTAATCGGCAAGGTGTTTGCCGGTAGCCCTGACTCCGTGCGCATGATTACGAGTTATAAGAATGTGCGGAGGTCTGTTATTATCGCATTGGGCGAGGTGTCTAATAATCTGGTCTTGGGTGACGGTTACACGCTTTCCAAGGAGATTTCCGAGGCTGTTTACCTTTGCTATCAGGCAAGGAAGGAAGGTGACTATAAGGACGGCGATCGGGTTTCCGCATTTGCAAGGCAGATGAACATTTTCGGCGGTGGTACTGTGGCCGATTATTCAAACGACATTGTTTTGCTCATTGCCGATGTCCTGAACGACAAAAAGGACGCGCTACTGAAGAAACTGTTGGCAGTATATAACCATCAGGCACAGGACGCGGCAAACGGTCAGACGGATATGTTTTCGACGGGTGGCGTCAGGACAAAGGCGGAGATCCTGGCAGAAGTTAGGGAACTGTTCGCAAAAGGTACGGCCAGAGAACAGAGGGAGGCCGTTTCCGAGGCCGTGGGCGCCCGTCTGGAGTCTTCCCTGTATATTACCGACGAGCAGTTGCAAAACGTCGTCACAGGCTCTTTTGTCGAGTTTCGCTGCAAGTCGGGTGACACTATCATCTGCAAGGTGGATGGCGTCAAGAAGGGTATTGCCTACCTTTTGGGAAAGGGCGGCATAAAGTTGTGGGCTTCCGTTTCGCAGTTGGAGCCTACAAGCGACCACAATTTGTCACTGCCCGCATGGATCAAGGCGGGCAACATCATCACCGACGGCACGGCACACCAGAGGATCGCCGCAGTCTGTGACAACTCTGTAATTTTCGAGTGGCTCAACGGCGGCTATTTCGACGTAAGCATAACAGCCGTTTTGCAGTCGTGGACGCTTTCGGACTCCGATGTATGCGAGATCCGCGAGGCAGCATAGAATAGTATTAACAATTAAATATAGGAGGTTTTATTATGAAGAAGGTTATACGGAAAGGCAGTAATGTATCTTTGTCATTACACGGACAGAGAGTAAAAGCGAAAGTGTTAAACCGCTATGCAAAGAAATATTGCACTATAATAACAGAGAAGTATTATAACCCGACAGAAGATATTACTATCTCTCAGACGATAGGCGGTGTTATGGTAGCAGATTTGACTAAATGTTAATTACAGGAGGACTGATTATGTTAGGTTTAATAGTCTGGTGTATTCTTATTATCGTGATTGCCTGTTGCATCCTGCCATGGTGGTTTTTGCCCACGGTGATAGTGTTCTCGGTGCTTTCTCAGTGGCTTTTCGGCAAGCATTAAGATGGAGGGAAGGATTATGGCAAAGTATATCATCAAGAACAATCTGCCTACGGAGTCAGACCATACGCCTGACGTATGGAATACGGAAGATGAGGCAATGATAGCGTTTGGAAATACCGTCGGAATACTACGGGCAAAGTACCCCACTAAGGTGGTATTTCGCAACAATCCGCTACGCGGTACTATTCAGGTGGAGATAGACGGTTTCTATTATTATGTTGAACTATACAGGGAGGGATGAGTTATGGAAGTCAGGGATATGGAGAAGATACAGGGAATGATGAAAGAATCATTTGTGGATTCTGAGCGCATTTTTGAACTGTTCCGTTCACTTGCTAAGGCATACAACGAAAACAGCCGTGAGGACATCTTGAAGGCCGCAAAGGACGTTCAGCAGTATATAGACGAAGGTGGCGATATTGACTTTGACATACCAGACGAATATGAGGACTACGAAGGTGACGACTGTATGAAACTTTCGCTAAAGTATATCCTTCGCGTTTTGCATGACAGATATTGCGACTACGACGACGATCAGAAATATATCGCAACAGGGCTACCAAAGTCTATGCGAATGACCGCATCGGAAGAAATACAGATTATTGAACTGCATGAACAATTCAAGGAATTAGACAGGCAGCAGTCGCAAAGGAAGAGAATTATTAGTGCTACACAGTTGTCACTAAACTTTTAATATTCGCAATATGGCTACACAAGAGACAACAAAGAGACCCGTCGGCAGGCCACGCAAGCAGGAGCCAGTTATGACTACCAACATCCGTCTGGAGGTGGACTTGTACGAATGGCTCAAGTACAACAAGGGAGAGAAGAGCATTAACCAGTTTATAAACGATATTATCAGGAAGGA
>Ga0310696_10003819_pt1 | contig 18685 bp, 15 predicted proteins | sample AusTroGonzalo_MG_4_FD_203885 | JGI IMG/M metagenome (GOLD analysis project Ga0310696, IMG submission 203885) | Bovine rumen microbial communities from tropical cattle in Woodstock, Queensland, Australia - Gonzalo_02 (v2) (version 2) | ecosystem: Host-associated > Mammals > Digestive system >...
CAATCGGAGCTACTGCGCGCGACAGTCCGAGCCACAGGAAGAAGTTGAGAAGCAAGAGCTGCAGGCAGTAGTTGCACACATGGGCCGCTATGAAACCGGCACCATTGCGCGCTGATGTCTGCTGGCGGAACGTGAAGTGCGCCGATAGCAGATAGTTAGCCACAAAACTCACCACATAGCCGATGGTAAAAGCAACGTTGACATTTATCCAACGCTGCAACAACCAGTAGACACCATAGTGGATGGCAGTAGCCAAAACACCTACGATACAGAAGCGAAATGCCTCGGAAACAGACTCTTTTTTCAGCATCCTTGTTAATTTATGCTGCAAAGATACGAATAAATTGAGAATTGATAATGAATAATTGATAATTATTTGTAACTTTGCACCCAAATAATGATATGTATGGAAAAGAATATGAATTTCCTGGATAGGAATGAGTTTAATTTTGAACCAAGTGAAAAAGTGATCGATGCCATCAAAAACTTCGATCCCAAACTATTGTGTTTCTATACCCGCATATATGATGAGGGCAAGAAGAGTGTTGTATCAGTAAAGCTAAGCGAAATTTACAATGTGCCCGAGGAACAGGTGCTGCTGGCATACGGTGGCGAGGATATACTGAAGAATGCTATCCACTACTATCTGATGAAGGGCGACAATAAGAAGATACTTATACCTGAATATTCATGGTGGTACTACAATAAAGTGGCCAGCGAGTGCTACGGTACCTTCGAGATGTATCCTCTGCATGAGCAGGACGACACATTTGCCTATGATGTAGACGAGGTGATAGAGTATACCAATCGCATACATCCAAGAATGCTGTTGCTGGCTTCGCCTAATAACCCAACAGGTAACTGTCTGACACCAGAGGAAATCGGAAAGATTATGGAGAACATCCCTGACGATACAATGGTGCTGATAGACGAGGCATACGCCAGCTTCATTACCAGTGATACCGACTATATTGCTCCGCTGGTGAACAAATACAAGAACCTGATTATCTCGCGCACGCTGTCGAAGTTCTACGGACTGCCCGGACTGCGTTGCGGATTCGGATTCATTGGTGCAGGACACGACCACTTTGTTAGCTACATCAATAAGTACCTGGGCTACAACCGCTTCTCAGAGGCAGTAGCACTGGCTGCGCTGGATAGTGACGAACACTATCGTCGTGTGGCCGATGATATGGAGTGGGGCCGGCAGTTGTATAAGAAAGCATTGGATGGAAAACCAGGATTCAAGGTCTATAAGAGTGTGGCTAACTTCATACTCATCAAGTACCCCGTAGAGATCAAGGAACCTCTTCAGAAAGCATTGGCCGCTGAGAACTACAAGATTAAGTTTATGTCGGACAAGGGACTGGAGCAGTGCGTGCGCATTACACTGGGACGTAAGGAACAGACACAGAAAGTTGTGGACACCATCTTAAAAGTAATTGACAATTGCTAATTGACAATTATGATTGGAGTGATATTGGCTGCGGGAATGGCCAAGAGGCTGAGACCGCTTACAGATACAAAGCCTAAATGTCTGCTCGAGGTGGCAGGCAAAACACTGCTACAGCGCACCATCGACGCCATGCTGAATGCTGGTGTAACTGAGCTGGTGGTGGTAACGGGTTATCGTGCAAATATGATTCGTGACTTTATCGTCCAGCATTATGATGGATTGAAGGTACAGTTCCTGGATAATACTGACTACGAGCATAACAACAACATCTACTCGCTCTGGATGGCTGGACAGGTGGTGCGCGGACAGGAGTTCCTGTTGATGGACAGCGACATCTTGTGCGACCCTAAGGCTGTGATGGCCGTGGCACAAGAGCAAGAGGCAGCCTTGGCACTGAACCGTCATGAGTTGGGTGAGGAGGAGATGAAGATTGTGGTAGATAAGGACAACCGTATCACAGAAATCAGCAAGACCTGTCGTGTGGAGGATGCCATAGGCGAGAGCGTGGGCATAGAGAAGATGACAGCCGAATACAGTGAGGCTCTCTACCGCGAGCTCGATGTGATGATAGAGCAGGAGGAATTGATAGATATCTTCTACGAGCGTGCCTTCGAGCGACTGATACCGCAGGGCCACCAGTTTAAGGTGGTAGACACAACGAACTTTTTCTCGTACGAACTGGATACGCCAGAGGATTTTGAACGTGCACAACTTGAAATTCCACAAGAATTACTGTAGACATGGCAAACTATGATGTAGACTTGCTCCATCAGCGTATACTGAACATATTGCTGGCCGTTGACCAGTGCTGCAAGGAGCATGGATTGCGCTATTACATCTGGGCCGGTACCCAGTTGGGAGCCGTTAGGCATAAGGGCTTTATCCCTTGGGATGACGACATAGACATAGCTATGCCGCGACCTGACTACGAACAGCTGATAGCACATTGTAAAGAATGGTTGCCAGAACCTTATGAGCTGGTGTGTGCTGAGAATGACAAGGCCTATCCACTACCTTTCGGCAAGATACAAGATGCATCGACCACATTGATTGAACGACTCCATCTGCGCTATCTTGGTGGTTTGTATATTGATGTGTTCCCCATCGACGGCGTGCCGCAGAACAGCTTGCGCCGCAAGTGGCAGTTTGCACATTATGAATATCTGAAGCGTGTTCTGTATCTTTTGCACCGTGATCCGTATAAACATGGACATGGTCCATCATCGTGGATACCATTGCTGTGCCGTCGCGTATACACCATGAAGGAGGTACAGCAGAAGATACGAAAATTGCTGATGAAGTTCGATTATAATACATCGGCACTGGTGGCAGATTATGACGACGGACAACGTGGTGCCATGCCACAAGAGATATTGGGCACGCCACAGCCTTACAACTTCGAAGGGAAGCAGGTGTTGGGGGTAGAGCAGTCTGACGTATATCTGACAAGAAAATACGGCGATTACATGGTTGTTCCTGATGGTGATCATCAGCGCCAGCACAATTTCCAGGTCTTGGATTTCGACAAACCTTATAAAGACTATAGCGATGGCATTTAGCACTGCGAGTGAACAGCGTAGCGGCTATTTGGTCACTAGCGAAATGAAAAGAGTATGGCAGGTTGAGATGGACCTGCTTAGAGAGTTGATAAGGGTGTGTCAGGAGCACCAGCTAAGATGTTGGGTTGATGGTGGCACACTGTTGGGAGCCGTACGCCATAAAGGCTATATTCCTTGGGATGACGATATAGACGTGTGTATGCCTCGACCTGACTATGACAGACTGATAGAACTGGGACCAAAGGTTTTTAAAGAACCTTATTTCCTGCAGTCTGCATATACGGATATTGATTATTTTGCAGGTCATGCACAACTGAGAAACAGTCATACGGCTGCCATCAGACCATCGGCAAGTTTCAATCCTTTCAATCAAGGCATATTCATTGATATTTTTGTACTTGATGGGGTTCCAGAGTCGGAAGAGATGCGTAAAAAGGTATGGAAAGAAGTACGCGGCATGCAACACTTCTTGAAGGCTAAAAACCTGAATATACTCGTATCTGGTCGTTGGCTTCAGGGATTCCGAAAATTACACGCTAAGTATGCCGTTGCGCGTTATGGTTGGCAGAATCTGTACCGACAAGCAGAAGATGCATTGCGACAGACACCATTCGAGACCAGTAAACAGGTGGCTGAGATATCATTCAGCTCGTACGATATCGTGCTTGAACGTTCGATATTTGACGATACTGTTTGGTTGGACTTTGAAGATATGAAAGTGCCTGCGCCTGTAGGTTACGTTCAACTATTAAGCACTCAGTATGGTAGCAACTATATGACACCTGTAAAGGCGCCGTCATATCATGGTGAGGTGATCTTTGATACTGAACACAGCTACCGTGAGATATTGACTGAGGTGCAGCGTAACTATAAGAAGTCGATATGGAAACGACTCCTGAAGAAAACAAGAAAGTAAGACGATGAAGGTAGTAATAGATCATAAGTTTGATAACCTGACAGACTTTATCAGCGAGATTCCTGCCCTGATGGATAAGGGTGAGGGCGAGGTGATTTACGATAAGCGTAATAAAGTGGTAAAGTTCCAGTGTCAAGGACAAACGTTACTGGTGAAGCGTTATAAAAATGTAAACGCTATCCAGCAGGTGGTCTATACTTTCTTCCGCCGGACAAAAGCTGAACGTGCCTATCTTTTTGCACAGATCTACGCCAACAGGGGAATAGATACGCCCCAGAGGGTGGCCTATATGGAAAGAAAAAGAAGGAATCTCTTTCTGACAGGCTACTTTGTGAGCTTGGAGGTAGAGGGCATAGAGGCACATCTGCTGTTGCGTGAGGTCAAAGACTATGACCCGACGCTGGCTGAAGCTGTGGCAAAACAGGTGGTGCATATGCACAGTAGGGGAGTGCTTCATGGTGATCTGAACCTCTCGAACTTCCTTTGTAGAACAGAGACTGACGGTTATCACTTTACGATGATTGATACCAACCGCTCTAAATTCTGCGATGGCTTCCCTACTGATGAACAGTGCCTGAAGAATATGGTACGCCTCACTCATAGGCGCGACCTTTATGAGGATATCGTAAGAAGGTATGCTAGACTGCGCGGATGGAATGGCGACATTACTGCCAAGAAAGCACTTGACCTGTTAGACCAATTTGAAAAACGCAGATTCCGACTTTAATCAAGTACTTGCAGGGCCGTATTGATGGCATCCTGTAGATATTGTCCTTGACTGAGGCGGTCACTAACACGTTTAACATTCTCCTTCATCTTGCTGAGTTGCTCAGGTGTAATGGTATGGAGTGTGTCCTCCAACTCACTGATAGAGTTGATGCCTATACCAATGCCTTCGTTTTCAAGGATGCTGGCCACGGCTGCTTGCTTCCAGATGATGATAGGTAATCCGGCACGGATGTAGAATGAAACCTTGTGGGGACTATTCCAACGAAGGTATTCGCCGAAGTTACCTGTGCAACTGTCGAGCGAGTCGCCGTCCCATACAAAACCAAAGTCGCCTTCTACTTCCTGAATAAATGTATCGGCAGGTGTGAAAGGGTGGAATATAATATGTTTGTTATCCTGCATGGCGGGCAGTCCTTCACGCTTACCATAGATATGTAGTTCGAAAGGAAGCTCTTGTTCAGCTAACTTTAGCAGAAAAGCATTCTTGCGCATGGCCAAGGCTCCTGCATATATTAGTCGGATACGCTCAGAAGAGTGGTGTGGCTTACTGTTGGATGTAGAACGATAGTCGAAGAGTTGCAGTGCTCCAAGTGGATGCTTATATCCGTGGTCAGACATCCACTGTTTCATAGTGTTGTTTGAGGCTATGACGTAGTCGGCATGCATCAGTCTGCTAATTTCTTTTTCTATGGTAAGTTTTTTTCTTCTGAAAGATCCTAAATCGTGAATAAGTGCAATCGTCTTGGCACCTCGAAGTCTGGCAATATTACAGAGGAAAGAGAAATATTTCTTTACGGGATATTGTAGGAGTACTACATCGCCTTGTCTAATAGAAAAGACATATTTTATCACACCGGCCAAATCGAGAAAGAAAGTGATGACTTTGTTGGGATAAAAAGTTCGTTTCAGTCCGAGGTTGATGGCACCCATCTGTTGCAGGGTGTCTTCGTTGTCGGTTTTAGCTTTGTTGCCAGCACCATCAACGTTACGATAGTTTCTTGTAATATAGCAAAGTCTGCTCATATGAATATTATTACTTGTTATTTTGAAGTCTTTGATTATATGCCTCGTGGGTTCTTTTCCATCGATTATGAGTCCAGAGATAATAGGCGGGTTCTTGTTGAATGGTTCCTTCGAGTAATTGGAAGAATCGGCGGGTGATGTCGTGCTCTTGTTCTTGTGCAGCATGGGCTGATACTAACCTGAATGTGCAGGTATAGTAGCCTCGGCGTGGGCGTTGCATCTCTGCATAGAACACGGCGTCGTCCATCTTTCGCATGATTCGTTCGCCTCCTGTAAATACAGGTGTGTCGTGATGAAGGAAAGGCAGCCACAGATGAATGTTCTCCCATTTGGGAGCCTGATCGCTGATATAACCAAAAAGATAGCGGCGGTCATCCTGCTTGTATTTCACCAGATAGCGGAGAATATCCTTCTTGGGCACACAGACACCGCCATGGGAAGAGCGGATGTCGATAAACAGACGGTCGAAGATATCACTGTAAAGTGGATGGTAGATTAACCCTGCCACAGCATCAGGGTGACGGGTAAAGGCCAAGCCTGTGGCCGAAAGCCACTCCCAGTTACAGTAATGACCAAGGATTGCGGAACAACTCTGACCATGATCGAAGCACGCTTCCAGTTGATCGACTCCTCGGAACTCTATGTGTTTCAGCAAATCCTGATGTGAAATGCTTAGTAGTTTAAATGTCTCGAATACATAGTCGCAGAACCAGTGATAGTACTTCTTCTCAATGGTCTTTATCTGCTTCTCGCTGTATTCTGGAAATGAAGAAGATAGGTTCTTCCTGACAAGTTTGCGTCTGTATCTGATGATGTAGAAGACCAGAATGAAGGTGCAGTCAGACAGTACATAGAGCAGTCTGAAAGGCAAGAGGGACAACAGGTAGACAATCCCATAGACGATATGATAAGCCAGTTTGTTCATCCTATTTATTTCCATAAGTTCATCACTTTCTCAATAATCGGAGCCATGTCGTAGTACTTGTATTCTGCCAGGCGTCCACCGAAGATGACGTGCTCCTCTTTGGCTGCTAAGGTACGATACTGGTCGGCAAGGGCATTATTACGCTCGTCATTAACGGTATAATAGGGTTCCATGCCTTCCTTATACTCTGTGGAATACTCACGACTGATGACTGTTTTAGGACAATCATATACTTCCTGGCCGAACATTTCAAAGTGCTTGTGCTCGATGATACGCGTATATGGCACTTCTGCCTCTGTGTAGTTCATAACGGCATTACCCTGATAATTAGGCGTGCATAGTACTTCCTCTTCGAATGATACCGTACGCCATTCAAGTTTGCCAAGTTGATAGTTAAAATACTCGTCGATGGCACCTGTGTATACAATCTTGTCGGCTATTGATTCCCAATGCTCACGGTCCTCAAAGAAGTTGGTGTCGACTTTGGTTTCAACACCTTCAAGTAAACCGTTGATAAGTTTGTTATAGCCGCCAATGGGGATGCCTTGGTATCTGTCATTGAAGTAGTTATTGTCGTGAACAAAGCGTACAGGCAGGCGCTTGATGATGAATGCGGGTAGTTCCGTACACTTCCTTCCCCATTGTTTCTCTGTATATCCCTTGATAAGTGCTTCGTAGATGTCGTGGCCTATCAGCATCAGAGCCTGTTCCTCCAGATTGCGAGGCTCTGATACCCCAGCAGCCTGCATGGCGGCAACAGCCTCGGCTCTTTGTTCATCAATCTTTGCCTTGGCTTCATCTGGAGTGAGTACACCCCACATCTGATAGAATGTGTTCATGTTAAAAGGCAGGTTGTACTGTCTGCCTTTGTAATTGGCTATCGGGGAGTTCGTATAGCGGTTGAACTCTACGATGCTATTTACAAAGTCCCATACCTCTTTGTTGTTGGTGTGGAAAATGTGGGCGCCATACTTGTGAACATTGATGCCTTCTTGTTGCTCACAATACACGTTTCCGCCCAGGTGGGGGCGTTTGTCAATGACAAGACAGCGCTTTCCGTTCTTTCTTGCAAAATAGGCGAATGTGGCTCCATAAAGACCACTGCCAACAATCAGATAGTCATATTCCTTTTTCATCTGATGCTGATTAAATCTTCTGTTGTTAATTGTAGAATTGCCTTGTTGATATCCAACATCTTTTCCTTGTCAGCACTTTGGCTGGTAATGAAATGCTTGGCATCAAAATCATAGAGTATATATCCAGTGGAATCAATAAGTAACTGGGCGTTACTGTAATTGTGTACCGCTGTGGGATGGATATAGCTTTTGGACAGGATATCACGACTGAAACGGAATGCCTGATGTGGCAATCGCAGCTGACCTAATAGCGTAGCGCAAAGGTCTGACTGATTGCAAAGAGTTTCAATCGTTTGAGGCGATTTAATCACACCTCCTAACCATAACATAGGAATACGATTGCGCAGCAAGGGCTTCTGTTCATCAATATCTGCATGGTTGATGCCATGATCAGCCAACATGATAATAAGAGTGTTATCCCATTGTGGAGTCTTCTTCAGGTTGTTGATGAAACTGCTGATGCACGTGTCGAGATAGTAGAATGAGTTCTCTACCTCATCGTCATATTTGTGTATGGGAACATCCCAGGGCTCATGACTGCTCAAGGTGAGATAGCCTATAAGTTGAGGCTTACTCTTTCCATCCTGACGGTCGGAACTGGTCAGTTGGTTGAATAATGTCTGGAAGGTGATGTCGTCTCTCACACCCCATTCTGCCGTTCTTTGTTCCTTGGCTGTATAGTCTTCTTTCCAAGTGATGTGCTCCCATCCAGTTGAAATCAGATAGCTACGCATGTTGGTGAAATTGATATCGCCTCCATAGATGAAACTGGTTTCATAGCCGTTGTCTTTCAATACGTCGGCTATGCCTGACAATTGGGCGCTTTTCTCTGGCATCTTCATCACAGAAAGCGTCGGGAATGAAGGGTAACCACTCAAGGCGCAAACAGTACCTCGGTCTGTACGCCAACTGTTACCGTAGCAATTACTGAAATAGATACCCTCCTTCTTGAGCCTCTGAAGTTCTGGCATGGCTTTGCTGAACTGTTCGCCGCAGCTCTCCAGCAATATCACCACGATATTCGGATCTGTTTGTGTAAGAAGTGTGTCAGTACCTATACTTTCAGTGGTATAAATATCCTGAGTCAGCTTCTTGTATTCATCTGGATGATTAAAGAACTGATATTGCGATACGTTGTCAACCTGATGGCTTAGTGAATAGAGGAAGTTGAAAACCGGATTGACAGCCGAATGGTTCATATACTGATCCTGTGAAAAATAGACCTGACCAATGTTGGTGGTCGACTCGTCAAGACCACCACGGATGCCAATGACAATAAAAGGAATGGCAACCAAGTGAGCAACGAATGATAAGGTCTTAGTCTTGAGAGGTAGGAAGGTTGTAGGGATGTTCTTGTAACCACCAAAGATAACAATGGTAGTGACAGCGAGGGCTAAAAAGCGGATGATAATGTAGATGGTAGATACACTGGCTGCCATCTCGTTGGGGGTGTTAAGATATTGTAGCCAGGAGGCATTCAACTTGATACCCCAGAATGGATACATGCTCGTGTCGGCAACGAATGCCAGTGCAAAGGCCAGGGATATCAGCAGGAAATAGCCTTGGAGCAAGCGTGTGAGCCACTGGGCCCAATACCAGATGCTGACAATGCTCAGCAGGAAGGGAACAATGAGAAAGTAGAGGGCTGTAGACATATCGAGCGAGCAACCATGCCACAGCACCTGAATCATGTCGCCAAAGGTATACTCGTGGCCCTCGCGACAAAAGAGCATAAATGCTACCTTTGCCATGACGAACACGATAACGGTCCACAGGTACGCCTGTACCAGAAACTTAACTCTGCATTTCATGTAACTTCTTGTAATATCCATCGTAAGCCAACAACTCCTCGTGAGTGCCACGCTCTACTATCTTTCCTTCGTGGAGCACGCAAATCTCATCTGCATTCTTGATGGTAGAGAGACGGTGGGCTATGGCCACAGTGGTGCGCGTCTTCATCAGTCGCTCGAGTGCGTCCTGAACCAGTCGTTCACTCTCTGTATCGAGAGCCGATGTGGCTTCGTCGAGAATAAGGATTGGTGGGTTCTTAAGAATGGCGCGGGCAATAGACACACGCTGGCGCTGACCACCTGAGAGACGGCCGCCACGGTCACCGATGTTAGTATCAAATCCATTCTCGGAAGCCATGATGAAATCGTAGGCATTAGCAATCTTTGCTGCCTCTTCAATCTGCTGCTGTGTGGCGTTGTCAACACCAAACGATATGTTGTTGCGGAAAGAGTCGTTGAACAAGATTGCCTCTTGGTTCACGTTGCCAATCAGCTGGCGTAGGTCGTAGATACCAAGCTCTTTGACATTGATGCCATCGATGAGCACCTCGCCCTCTTGAACATCGTAATAGCGGGGGATGAGGTCGACCATGGTCGACTTTCCGCTACCGCTCTGTCCCACAAGTGCGATGGTCTTACCCTTGGGGATAGTGAGGTTGATATCCTTAAGTACCCACTGCTCGCCATACTTGAACGATACGTGGCGGAATTCTATCTGGTGTTCAAAACTCTGTATATGCTTGGGTGTTGCAGGCTCCTTGATGACGTTCTCGGCCATCAGAATCTTGTCAATTCGTTCCATTGATGCCAGACCCTTGGGGATATTATAACCTGCTTTTGAGAACTCTTTTAAAGGCTGTATGATACTATAAAGTATCACCATGTAGTAGATGAATGTTGGACCTGTAATGGCCTTGTTGTTCAGTACAAGAATGCCTCCGAACCATAGTACGATGATAATCATCACTGTTCCAAGGAATTCGGACATGGGGTGCGCCATGGATTGACGGATGTTCACGTGCATGATATCATTACGGTAGGCAGTGTTGATTCCGTCGAAACGCTTGTTCATCTTTCCCTCGGCACAGAAGGCCTTGATAATGCGCAGACCTCCCAGTGTCTCTTCTACCTGACTCATCGTGTCGCTCCACAAAGCCTGGGCCTTGATACTTTTCTGCTTCAGTCTGCGTCCTACGATACCCATGAACCATCCGAAGATAGGAACGAAAATGATGGTGAACAAGGTGAGTTGCCATGACACGAAAAGTAATGTGGCGAAGTAGACGATGATAAGAATAGGATTCTTGAAGAGCATGTCAAGACTCGACATGATGCTGGATTCCACTTCCTGTACATCGCCGCTCATTCTGGCAATGATGTCACCTTTACGCTCTTCACTGAAGAATCCCAGAGGTAATGAGGTGATCTTCTGATAAAGCTGATTGCGGATATCGCGAACCACACCAGTACGTATAGGGATGATTGTCGCTGATGAGAGGAAGTAGGCACCTGTCTTCATGGCTGTGGTGACAGCAAGGAACACGCCTATCAGCAACAGTGCCGTAGTTTGACCATACAGGGCAATGAGCTGACTTACATAATAATTCAGGTTGTTCATCATCACCTCTTGTACGTTGCTCCAATCCCAAGCCATGACAGCTGTCGCTGCTTCTGTATCGCCAGTCTGGAACAATATCTGTAAGATAGGAATCAGGGCTGCAAACGAAAAAATATTGAGCACTGCCGAAAGGATGTTGAACACCACCGAGGCAATGAGATACTTCTTATAAGGCGGTACAAAGCGCCTGAGTACGTTTATGAATTCTTTCATCTCTTCATTCTGAATACTTAATTCTCAACGGCTTCACCAAGTAAAGTGGCACTTGTAGAGCCTGTGATGCGGACACGCACTGTCTCTCCGATGTGGTGACCGGCTTTGGGGAATACCACCATTTTGTTCTGCTCAGTGCGACCGCAAAGCTGCTCGCGAGAACGTTTTGAGAATCCCTCTACCAGTACATCAAACTCCTTACCCTCATCCTTCTTGTTCTGGATGGCCGACATCTCTGTCTGCAAGGCAATGAGCTCGTTGAGGCGACGAATCTTCTCCTCTTCGGCTACATCGTCAGGTAGATGCTTTGAGGCATAGGTGCCCGGGCGTTCAGAGTATTTGAACATGAAAGCTGAATCATAGCCCACCTCGCGCATCAGCGAGAGTGACAGCTGATGATCCTCCTCAGTCTCAGAGTGGTAACCTACAAAAATATCAGTAGACAGTCCGCAGTCAGGAATGATACGACGGATAGCGTTGACGCGGTCCATGTACCACTCGCGGGTATATTTGCGGTTCATGAGTTTCAGAATTCTATCACTTCCACTCTGTACTGGCAGGTGGATGTGCTTGCATACATTAGGCATCTCGGCGATGACACGTAATGTCTCATCGCTCATGTCCTTAGGATGCGAGGTGGTAAAGCGCACACGCATAGTGGGTACTTCCTCAGCAACCTTGCGTAGTAGGGAAGGGAAATCAATATCACCTAACTTATAAGAGTTTACATTCTGTCCCAGCAGTGTCACCTCTTTATAGCCTTTGTCGCGCAGATCGCGTACCTCGCGAAGGATGCTTTCCACATCGCGACTACGCTCACGGCCACGGGTATAAGGTACAATGCAATAGTGACAGAAATTGTTGCAACCACGCATGATACTTACAAAACCACCAATCTTATGACCAATGCCGATGCGCTGAGGAACAACGTCCTTATAGGTCTCGGTGGTAGAGAGTTCTGTGTTCATGGCTTTATGACCTAATTCGGCCTGAGCAATCAGGTCGGGCAGTGAGAGATAGGCATCTGGGCCAGCTACGAGGTCACAGTGGTGATTGTCGAGCAAGTCCTGCTGAGCACGCTCGGCCATACAGCCAAGCACACCAAGTATCATGCTATGTCCCTTGCGGCGCTCTGCATCCAGAGCGTCCAAACGGTGGAAAATCTTCTGTTCGGCATTATCGCGAACAGAACAGGTATTAAGGAAAACTGCATCGGCTTCATCAAGTGTCTCGGTGGTCTCATAACCAGCCATCTGCATGACCGATGCTACTACTTCAGAATCTGCCACATTCATCTGGCAGCCATACGTTTCAATATATAACTTCTTCATCATTCAATAATTAAATAATAGGTAGCGATATGCCATTTATCTTCTGATATACGTCGAGTGCATATACATCGGTCATACCGCTGATATAATCGATTATCGCCATAATACGGGTTTCAAGGTCGGGAGCATCAATATCATACTGACTTGATACGCGACTGATAAGGTGCTTAGAGTAGAAACGCTCTGGATGAACAGCCGCGTTGATGAATTTCTCCATGAGCGTCTGGATGATCTGATAACCAGATAGTTCCACATCAAGCACTGGACGACTCTTGTAGATATACTCTACTGAGAGAGCACAACAGTTTTTGTATGCCTCTCGTGGTGTGTCGCTGATGTGGTCGATAAGACAGCCTTGGAACTCGCCGCTCAGGATCTCATCCTCGTGCTCTACAAAGACATGAACACACTCGTTCTCGAGTTTTCCGATGACGCAGGCACGCAGATAAACGATCTTCTCGTTGTTGTCGTCCACCCCTTCATCTTCTAAACGCTGAAGGATATGCTTTTGGGTATCTTCATCGAAGAATGCCAGCAGAAGTTGCATGGTCTCCTCGTGCGAAATAATCTTAAGTTTGTGGGCATCTTCAATGTCCATAATCTCGTAACAGATATCATCGGCCGCCTCTACAAGATAGACCAGCGGATGGCGTGCGTAACGCAGTGGCTCGCCAACCTCTGATTTACATGGAATGCCAAGCTCATCGGCAATGCGACGGTAATATGCTTTCTCGGAGTCAAAGAATCCGAACTTCCCTTTCTTGCTGGCTGCGCTTGAGGAGTAGGGATATTTTACAATGCTGGCAAGTGTGGAATAAGTCATGACAAAACCACCTGGTCGGCGCCCCTTGAACTGATGGGTGAGCAGGCGGAAGGCATTGGCATTACCCTCAAAGTGAATCATGTCATTCCAGAAGATAGGACTCACCTGGCGCTGGAGATCATAGCCTGCACCCTCGGTGAAAAAAGACTGGATGGCTTTCTCGCCACTATGACCAAATGGCGGATTGCCCAAATCATGAGCCAAACAAGCCGTAGCCACAATCTGGCCAATCTCTTGGAAGAGTCCCTCCTTGAGCTCTGGGTGCTTCTTGATAAGCAATGCAGCCACATCGTTGCCCAATGACATACCCACACTGGCTACCTCGAGCGAGTGGGTCAGACGATTGTGCACAAAAATGCTGCCAGGGAGTGGGAATACTTGGGTTTTGTTTTGGAGACGACGGAATGGAGCAGAGAAAATGAGACGATCGTAGTCGCGCTTAAACTCTGTTCTGTCGTCATGACGTTCAGGATGACGATGCTCCTGACCGAGACGCTTGTTGGATATAAGTTGTTGCCAATTCATCATAATCAGGGTGCAAAGGTACGAAAAATACGCGCAGTATACGCACATTTCGCAGAAATTAACGAAAAAATCAAAAAATTAGGCCTCGAAAGACTGATTTCTAAGCTAAAAGCACTACCTTTGCACGTGGATTAAAATAATATTTTAAATTATGCTGAAAATTAAAGTCGTAAACAAAGGTCACCAGCCACTGCCACAGTATGCCACTGAGCAGAGTGCTGGCATGGACCTGAGAGCTAATATAGATACCCCTATCACCTTGAAACCTCTGGAGCGCAGACTTATTCCTACCGGTTTGCACATTGCGCTGCCTGTAGGCTATGAGGCACAGGTGCGCCCCCGTAGTGGACTGGCACTGAAAAAGGGTATTACCGTTCTTAACACTCCGGGAACAATCGATGCAGACTATCGTGGTGAGATAGGTGTGGTACTTATCAACCTGTCGAACGAGGATTTCGTGGTTGAGGATGGTGAGCGTATCGCCCAGATGGTCATTGCCCGTCATGAGCAGGGTGAGTTTATCACTGTCGACGTGCTCGATGAGACAGAACGTGGCGAGGGTGGTTACGGACATACAGGTGTGAAATAATGATGGGAATGAAGAAAATAGGATTGTCGTTGTTGCTATTGCTATCTGTAACCACTGGTTATGGACAACGAACCTATGATGAGTTTTTCCTTGAAGCAATGGTACAGCGACAGAAAGGCAACAATGATGCTGCCTTCGATTTGTTGCGCCACTGTCTGGAACTCAATCCCGAAGCACCCGAGGCCTGGTATTTCCTGGCTCAATATTACAATGCGCTGAAAGATACTGAAAAGAGTCTTGAGTACATCAAGAAAGCGGCATCGCTCGATCCTGATAATGATACTTATACGGAGACTTTGGCTCAGGCATATATTCGCCAGCAGGATTTTGAGGCCGCCATACCTGTGGTAGAAAAGATTTATGAGCGTGATAAAGAGCGTGAGGACCTGTTGGAGATGCTTTTCCAACTTTATCAGCAGGTGGGTGACTTGGCTAATGCCGTACAGGTGTTGAACCGAATCGAAGCCATTGATGGTAAGAGCGAGCGACTCTCTGTAGCCAAGAGCGAAATCTATACCCGTCAGGGAAATAAGAAGGCTGCTATCGCCGAAATCAAAGCACTCTCAGAGAAGTATCCCAATGATTTCAATTATCTGGCATTATACGGAGAGACGCTGATGATGAACGGTCAGCTGAAGAAGGCGCTTAAGGTATATGATAAGATCCTAAAGGAGGAACCGGATAACAACCGTGTGCTGATGTCTCTGCGCACCTATCATCAGGCATTGAACCATCGGGAGATTGCCGACTCGCTGACAGAACGTGTGCTTTTAAACAAGAATGCGACGATTGAAGAGAAGATACATCTGCTGCGCCAAGAGATCTCTGCCAGCGAAAATGCCGGCGGTGATAGTACAAGGGTGCTGCAGTTGTTCGATAAGATATTGAAACGACCCCAGACAGATGAGAATATGGCTATCCTCTGTGCATCGTATATGAATATTAAGAAGATGCCTAAGGATAGCATCAGTAAAGTACTGGAAAAGGCATTGGCTATTGCCCCCGATAACTCATCGGCCCGCCTGCAACTGATAGGCTATGCCTGGGAGGCTGATGATATGGAGCGCGTGATTACGCTTTGTCAGGATGCCCGACAGTACAACCCTGATGAGATGGCCTTCTATTATTACCAGGGTGTGGCCTACTATCGTCGTGATAGTCTGGATGCTGCCCTTTCGGCATTTAAGAATGGTATCGGCGTTATCAAGGAAGACAGCGATCCGGCCATCGTTTCTGATTTCTATGCTGTGATGGGCGACATCCTGCATCAGAAGGGACTGGTACGAGAGGCATATGAGGCCTATGATTCTTGCCTTCAGTGGAAAGATGATAACATGGGATGCTTGAATAACTATGCCTATTTCTTGAGTGAGACAGGTGAGCAACTTAACAAGGCCGAGCAGATGAGCTTTAAAACAATCAAGGCCGAACCTAAGAATGCTACCTATCTGGATACATATGCATGGATCCTCTATATGTTAGGCCGTTATTCTGAGGCGCAGATCTATATTGATCAGGCACTACAGAATCTGGACGAGAACCAAGACAACTCCGTGATTAAAGAACATGCAGATAAAATAAAACAAAAAATAGATCGATAATGAAACTACAAAGTATCGTAAGAATTGCCGTATTGGCATTGCCGTTAGTGCTTGTGTCGTGTAAGTCGCACAAGAAACTCGCTGATAATACACCTATGATAGGTCAGCGTGAGACTGCCGATTTCGTGAGTCAGGTGCGTGAAAACCAACAGACGACTAAGTTCATTACTTCGAAAGTTAAGTTTTCTGTTGAGGTGGGACCACAGAAGTTGACCCTTACAGGTAACCTGAAGATGAGACGTAACGATGTGATTCGTCTTCAGTTGATGGCTTTCGGATTTGTTGAGGCAGGCCGATTGGAGTTTACCAAGGATTACGTGCTGATCATGGACCGTATCAATAAGCAGTACCTGAAGGCACCCTATCGTCAGGTTGATTTCCTGCGTAATAGTGGTCTGAACTTTGCGGCTCTTCAGGCTTTGTTCTGGAACGAACTCTTTAAGCCCAATCAGGGCAGTGATGCTGTGGTTCTGTCTAAGAACCTTGCAGATACCAGTTTCTCTACTATCGAGAGTGGCGACGATATGATTATCAGTCTTGAGGATGGCAAGATGGACTACAGCTGGTTGGCAAGTAAGAATACAGCCATCATCCGTATGGCTAACATCATTTATAAGGACCGTTTCAATGGCAACTCTCAATTAAACTGGGATTATTCAGATTTTGAGGTGTTTAGCCGTAAGATGTTCCCCAAGAAGCATCAGATCACGCTTACTACTCCTACTAAGGAGGTGAAGTTGGGTATGACACTTAACTATCTTGGTTCTGATACAGAGTGGGAGCCCAGAACAGAAGTTTCTAATAAATATCGTGAGGTAACAGTGGATGAGATACTCCGCCGATTCATGGCTCTATGATGAATAGAGTATTTCGTAGGGATTATCTCGTGATGGTGTTGATGGCACTCATCGCGTTTTCTTCGCCTGCTATGGCACAGCAGGCGAAGAAATCTTCTTCGCAAAAGCGTACTACAGCAACAGCTAAAAAGAAGACAACCACTAAGAAGTCTACAGCTAAGAAAACGACAGTTGCCAAACAGCCCGTTACAGTAAACAGTCTGAAAAACGAACAGCAGAAGGTCCGTAAGCAGATTGAGGAACAACAGCGTAAGCTGAAGGCTAACGAGCGTGATGTGAAGAAACGGCTGCAGAATCTGTTGATTATCAATAATGAGATTGCTGATAAGCGCAAGTCTATTGATACGATCCGTCATGATATCAATCGTCTTGATGGTGATATCCATACACTTGAGTCTCACATGAAATATCTGGAGAGTGAATTGGCAGACCGTAAACAGCGGTTTGTCAAGTCCATGCGATACATGCATCGTAACCGTAATATGCAGAGTCAGCTGATGTTTATCTTCAGTGCCAAGAATCTGACGCAGATGTATCGCCGACTGAGATTTGTTCGTGAGTATGCCAGTTACCAGAAGAACCAGGCAGAGGCAGTGAAGTCGATGAAAGCGCAGGTTACTGAGGCTTATGATGAGCTTACCGATACCAAGAAACGAAAGAACGATTTGCTGGTAAGGGACGAACGGGAACGCCGATCACTTGAAGGTAAACAGGAGGAACAGCAGAAGATGGTGTCGTCACTGCAGAAACAGCAGAAAACGATTCAAGGTATCATAGAACAGCAGAAGAAACGTGATGCCGAGCTGAATGCACAGATCGATAGATTGATTGCTCAGGAGATAGCCCGTGCTAAAGCCCGTGCTGAGGCCGAGGCCAAGCGTAAGGCTGCTGAGGCTGAGGCCAAGCGCAAAGCTGAGGAACTGGCCAGAAAGAAGGCTGCTGCCGAAGCTGCTCGCAGAGAGAACGAGCGTCGTATAGCCGAAGCAAAGGAAAAGGAAAGGAAGGCTAAGGCCGAGGCTCTTGCGGCTGCCAAGAAGAATGCTGAGGAGAAGGCTGCTGCTGAACGTGCTGCCGCAGAAGCTGAGCGCGCCCGTCTGGCTGCTGAACGAAAAGCCGCTGCTGATGAGAAAGCTCATGAGAAGGAAGTGGCTGAGGCTAAGAAGGCAGAGAGGATGTACACTGTTTCATCAGAGGATCGTCAGCTGAGTGGCAACTTCGAGAGTAATCGTGGCCGCCTGCCTATGCCTATCACTGGTGCCTATCGTATCGTGAACCACTTTGGAACCAACCATGTTACTGATGTAAAAGGTCATGTGACACTTGATAAGAAGGGCATTGATATCAAAGGTCAGCCAGGTGCTGCTGTACGTTGTATCTTTGATGGTGAGGTGAGTGCTGTGTTCAGCTATGCTGGCACTACAGTCGTCATCGTACGCCATGGTAGCTACCTCTCTGTATACTGCGATCTGGCATCAGTCAACGTGAGTCGTGGACAAAAAGTAAGCACCCGACAGACGCTTGGTCGTGTGGGTGCCGAAGGTTTGATGCAGTTCCAGTTGCGCCATGGCAGCGCCAAACTGAATCCTGAAGGATG
>Ga0310696_10003820_pt1 | contig 18684 bp, 3 predicted proteins | sample AusTroGonzalo_MG_4_FD_203885 | JGI IMG/M metagenome (GOLD analysis project Ga0310696, IMG submission 203885) | Bovine rumen microbial communities from tropical cattle in Woodstock, Queensland, Australia - Gonzalo_02 (v2) (version 2) | ecosystem: Host-associated > Mammals > Digestive system >...
TGTCCAATTGTCTTGTTCATAGCAATATAGCTAGTCATGGCGGTGGTGTTTATTATGGCAGCTACGACTTTACTATGGTAAACTGCGATATTGTGAACAACAGCGCTACTACGGAAGGTGGCGGTCTTTACCGCACCTCCGGCTCCCTCACTGCCACCAACAATATCATTTGGGGCAACAAGAAGAATTATGCCGTCAACAATATTTACGGTACAGGCACTTTCAACTACTGCGCTGTGGAAGGGGGCATTTCCGGTACGAACAACATCAATCTCGCCTCCACCAACGACGGCTACAACGATGCACAGTACTACGTACGCTTCATAGACCCGGAGAACGGGGACTTCCAACTGCACCCCACCTCATCTTGCGTCAACGCGGGCAACTCGGAAGTGGTCACTGACAGTCTCGACTTTTATGGGAATTTGCGGTTGCAGAGCACGGTGGATATCGGCTGTTCGGAAGCACAGGAGTTCAGCGACTGCCCGTCGGTGGTCGGTTTGCACGCCGACAACATCACCACCAACAGCGCCCATCTAAGCTGGCATCCGCTTGGCACGGAAAGCGAGTGGGTGGTTATCTACGGCATCGTGGGTGGAGAGACCAACACGCTGACGGTCAACGACACTGTCTGCACGCTTTCGGGGCTCACCTTCAACCGCAATTACAGCGCCAAGGTGCGTGCCGTGTGCGGCGACGGGCTGATGAGCATCTTCTCCATTCCCGCCAACTTCCAGACCATTTGTGATCCGAGTATCTTGGACACGTTGTCCAATTTCACGGTGATGCTGCCTGCCGACAGCGAGGTCGTCTATCAGAACGGGGTGTCGTTCAGCTGGACCGCGCTGCCGGAGGCTACCTCCTACGACTTCTACCTTTGGGCCGCCGATGGTGCCGAGCCTGAAACTCCGACGCAGTCAGGGCTGAGTTTTGCAGGATTGAGCAATGTGCAACTACCTGCCTATGAGCGCGGCAAGTATTATCGTTGGAAAGTGGTGGCCTGGAACGAGTGCATCAGCAAGAGCAGCCCGGTGATGACCCTGCGGGTGAATCCGCTGCCCGACCTGCACGTGAGCGCCGTAACGACCTCTACGCCGGTGGCTTCGCAGACCATGACCGTGACCTGGACGGTGTCCAATGACGGGGAAGGCAGTACGCCTCCCGGACAGAGTTGGAACGACCGCATCTGGCTCGTACGCGATGCGGATGTGAGAGAATTCAACTACAATCAGGACATCAATTTGGCCACTGTCGCCAACCTGCAGGTTTTGAATCCAGGCGAGTCTTACACCAACACAGCAACGGTTACCCTACCCGAAGGAATTATGGGTAATTACTACCTATTTGTCATCGCCAACCAACATGATGCTTACGATATCGATTTCGAACCCGCTGGTGGTTCCGCCCCGAACCCCTACACACCGAGCCTCACCGGCAACCCTTATCCTTATCTGAATGGTTTTTGCCATAGTCGTGATATGGAGGAGGTCGTTTCCTCTGAATATGGTAACGGATTCGGCCATTTCCATGGTATGGACAACTTCTTCTACGTGGTGCTGAACATCCTGCCGCCACCGTCACCCGACCTGGCGGTGAGCAGCGTGGCGCATCCCGCCAACACATTCTCGGGCAGCACCATTCCGTTGTCGTGGACTGTCACCAATCAAGGCGAGGCTGCGGCTATGGGCCCCTGGTACGATGTGGTCTATCTCACCTCCGACACCATGCTCAGCACGGTGGATGCGTGGCGCGTGGGAACCTACAGGCACAACGGAAACCTCCTCATTGACAGCAGCTACACCAACAGTGTGCAGGTGACCATCCCCATTGACTACATGGGCGACTACCGTTTCTTCATTATCACTGACAACAACGATGAGGTTTACGAAGGACTCTTCAATGAGAACAATATCGGTGTTTCCGAGCATCCGCTGACTGTGACGCTCACGCCGCCCGCCGACCTGATTGTCACTTCCGTCGTCATGTCGGACTCGGTGGATGTGAATGCTACATGTAATATTGTATGGACAGTGAAGAACAATGGCAGCAGCCCCACGTATGGCAACCATTGGTATGACGGCTTCTATATCAACCGCGATTCTGTCTTTAATAAGAACACTGCCCGTGTACTAAGGAAGATCGGCCGCAGCGGCACTTTGGCGGCGGACTCCTCCTATACGAGAGAGATAGCCGTCGGCATACCGACGGATTTGGAGGGTGGTCTTTGGTATCTGTTTGTCAATACGGATGATATGGAAAGCATTTTCGAATACACCTACGAAGACAACAATGTCATGGCGCGGCCCTTCACGGTGCTTCTGCCCGACATGGAGGTTACGGACATTCAGGTGCCTGACACCGTCGATCCGAATGTGGTCACCCGCGTGACTTGGACGGTGCGCAACAATGGTCCGGGCAACGTCGTAGGCCGTCATTTCACCGACCGCATTCTCTACAATGGGGAGCAGGTCTATACTGCCAACGTGACGAACATCAATATTGCGGCGGGCGACTCTATGGTACGTTCCGCCAATGTCCAACTTCCTTGTACGCAGGGTGATGCCACACTAAGTGCTGTCACTGATGTGACGGAGAACGTGCTGGAGAGCGATAAGAACAACAATACGCTTTCCGTTCCGCTCAACATCCTCACGCCCGACCTGACGGTCACGGGAGTGAGCTTGTCCGACGAGTTGTGGAGCGGCACACCGGTCGCGATCACTTACACGCTGGTCAACAACAGCAACATGCTCGTCTCCGGAACCGTCACCGACCGTATCTATTTCAGCCAGCAGGCCGTGGACTATGCGGACGGCGACCTTGCGGGGGCGCACACGCATGCCCTCACGCTGGCGCCCGGCGAGAGCGGAACCTTCACCTTCACGGTGAATGTGCCCAACGGCATCAGCGGACAGTACTACTGCCATGTGAACGGCAATGCCACGGGCTCGGTCTGCGAGACCAACCCTGACAACAACTTCGGTCACAGCGCGGCGGTCAACGTGCAGCTCAGCCCGTGGCCCGACATCGTGGTGACGAACGTCACGGTGGAGGGACCGGTGAACCTCGGCGGCACCTTCCCGTTGGAATATACCATCGCAAACCAGGGCACTGCTCCGCTAAATTACGCTGGGGCAAATACCAAATTCTACTATTCCACCTCTGCCACTCATTACGACAGCAATCATCTGCTGCTCACGCAGATGGACTATCTCAACATCCCCGTCGGCGGGGAGGAGACCTTCACGGCCAACCTGACGCTTCCCGTCAATGAGGCGCCGCATCTCTACTACATCCATGTGGTCGCGGATGCCACCGACTTGATTTACGAACATACTGGTGAAAGCAACAATACAGCCGTCAGCAACGGATTCTTGGCCGCGGTCTATCAGCTTGACCTGATGGCGGTGGAGATTGACGGTCCTGATGAGGTGGAGTGGGGGCAGACTGCCACCTACCGCCTGCATGTGCGCAACAATTCCGCTGTGCCGACGCTGGCCCATCAGTGGAAAGATGCCATGTATGTCTCTGCGGACCAGGTGCTTCAGGACATTGACCATCTGGTGCAGCTCATCAATCACCAGACCACGCTCAATGCCGGCGACGACTACTGGGTGAACTTCACCGTCACCATTCCTTACGGCACGCCGGCCACGGCCTATCTGCTTGGCTTCGCGGACTTCAACAACAACAATCCGGACATCAACCTCTTCAACAATTCTGTGGTGAAAGCCATCACGGTCAGCAGCGTGCCCACGCCGGATATCGCTGTCACGGAGGCCGTGCTGCTTGGCGATGTGGTTGCCGGACAACCGGCGCAGCTCGCCTACACCGTGACCAACGTCGGGGAGCAGGCCATCAGCCAGCAGACCTGGAGGGACAAGGTTTTCCTGTCCGCCAACAACACTTACGGGAGCGAAGACATCGAGCTGATTACCAAGCCGTGCCAGAACGTCACGCTCGCGCAGGGTGATACGTACTCTGACACGCTCACATTCGCCGTCCCACTGCCCTACAGCGGTTCCATGTATCTGATTCTCAAGGCGAATGCCAATAATAATCCTTATGAGGTCAATACGGACAACAACACGGTGGCCTTGCCAGTCAACGTCATCCTGACGGATCCCGGCGATTTGGTGGTTACTGACATCACCTCCGAGAGCATCGTCCAATCGGGCAGCCTGCTCCATGTCTCCTGGAATGTCCAAAATATCGGCGATAATCTTTTGGAAGGTAATGGATTAAGATCCCTGCTCTATATCTCGACGAACACGGTGTTCGATGCCAACGACCGATTGGTCGGTAATGTGGTCACCCCGAGCATCCAACTGAATCCGGGCGACATGGTCGCGCAGACCTTGGAGTGCCGGATCAGTGGCCTGGCCGAGGGCGAGTACTACCTGATTGTGAAGACCGATGTCACGAACGCTTTCTACGAGGTGGATGAGACGAACAACACAGGTTGCTCCCTTGAGCCGTTCGCGGTGACCATCCGTCCGCTTCCGTTCAACACCGATGTGGCGGACGTGCTCTACAACGACGCTCCTTCCGACTTCAAGATGGATGTTGGCGACAATCTCAACCAAACGGTGCGCATCCACCTCACTTCCGAGGATTCCTTGGCGGGAGCGATGAACATGATCTACGCCACCTACAACGGTATGGGTGACAATCTGAACTACACCTATTCCACCATCGGGCAATACACTGCTAACCCTGAACTGTACATCCCATCTACGAAAGCTGGCTATTACGGCGTGAATGTCTATGGCAGCACGCCTGCGGGTGATGAGCAGAATGCGGTCATTCGTGCCGACATCCTGCCCTTCGAGCTGCGCTCGGTGGATGCGGACCACGGCGGCAACACCGGTGTCGTGACTGTAGAGCTCACTGGCTCGCGGTTCCGTCCCGACATGCGGGTTTGTCTGCGCAACGCCGGCGATACCATCTGCGCTGACACGCTGTTGTACGTGAACTACTACAAGGCATTCGCCCGTTTCGACCTCACCGGCCGCACGCCCGGCATCTACGATGTGAGTGCGGAGAACTTCTGCGAGGGCGAGTCGGTGCTGACTGACGGCTTCGAAATCCAGGAGGGTGTACCCAATGGATTGGCCTACAACCTGATATTCCCGAGTGCGCCGCGTCCGAACCGCAACGTGGTGATGATGCTGGAGTTCGGCAACACTGGCAACCTTGACCTGCACGATCAGGTGTTAGAGATTACCAGCATGGGCGGAAGCCCCATCGCGCTGACACCCGAGGGAGTCCAGCAGGGGAACACTGTGCTGCTCGTGCCGCTCAACATTGAGGGGCAGCCGCAAGGTCTGCTCCGTCCCGGCTGTTACGGCACTATCAACCTTTACGGCTACACCTCAGGTGGCCTTGTATTCACCCTCAAACATGTAAACCAGTAAATTATGAGAAAGATGAAATATATAAAAAGCATGATTGTCGCCGCACTGCTCCTCTTGGTGTGGCTTCCCGCACAGGCGCAGTTCGCGGGTGAGGACAAGACCGTCTTGAAGGTTCCCAACAACAGTCAGGAAGTGACCATTGGACAGGATTCGGAGAAGGATGGCTACTGCTACCAATGGGTAGGCCCTCATATTGTGGGAGATAGCAACAAGGCCAAGATCAAGGTGAACCCCAGATTCCCCAAGGAGGACTATTTTGTGAAAAGAATCTCCGACTGCGACGGTGTGGAATATGACAAGGTGACCGTGAAACTGGTGGATACCATCTCCATTGTCAGCGTAAAACCCACAAGATGCTACAACGACGGAGACACCATCAAGAGGGAGCATTTTGAGATTGTGACTTTGCCAGAGGGTTATGAGTCGATGGTCATCGTGACGCCGATCATCGCGAACCATCCTACCACTGAGGAGAACCCGGAATGGCTTCAATCTGTCAATTTCCGGCTGGAATACAACAACCACACTTCCCACAAGAGCACCAAGGTGAGTGTCATTAACGACTCAAAGCCGTTGACCATATCCTTTAATCCGGAATTTCTTGAATTTGAGAAAAAATTAAAGGAGGTCGAAGATGTGTTGGACTTGGCCTTGAAGATCAAGGAGGGGATACTGCTTCCTTTGTCGAAAGGCTCTCCTATAGATATTGGTTGTGATCCGAGTTTTAATATCTCTACGGCGGTTCCCACATTCAGCTGCTACTGCTGTGAGGGTAAGAGAGTCAACACTTTCAACCTTCCGGGTTGGGGCTTCTCGGGATCTATCGGCTGTGAGGCCGCCATCCCGATTCCCGCCCTCAGCTGTCCCATTCCCTGTGCCAAGACGGGGTTGTTTCTCACATTGGGCTTTTCTGGCGGTGTCTCTTTAGGACCCACATACATCGTATGGCGCGGGAAATGTTCCTATGTGGAAATTCCCGGGGAGTTTACCGTTGAAATTCATGGCGGGGCACGTGTCCAGGCGCTGGACAAGGATTTCCTTTCTTTGACCGCCCAACTCGGAGGCGTCGCGTCTCGAGCGTTTTCCTGGAAGCTCGGGCAACCGTTTGATATCGGCCGTGCGAAGCTCCAATGCACCTTGTCAGGCGAGGTTGTGGCGACCAGTCTGCTCAAAGTGCCTTTCAATATCGTTTTAGGCGAAGTGGTTCTTGAATAATACGGAAAATTGCAACAAGATGAAAAAGATACAATATAGTTTATGGATGGCCCTCATGGCTGTGTTATACATGAGCGCGCAGGCGCAGACCTGCCGCTTCCCGGCATATACGACAGCAGACTACAAACTTACCTACAACATGGAGTTTGATTCCGTGACGGGATACATGCCGGACAGTCTCCATCGCATCTGCGACCAGGTGTTCACCTACTCCCTTCATGGGCTGGTGCCTTCCTCGGATGACAGTCGGACCATCGCGCTCACGGGTGGGAGTGCAGACCCTACGACGAGCAACACGCTGCCTGCAGTGCTTTGTCGCTTGCTTCAAGGTTATAATCAACTGAATATTAATGCTATAAAACAGCAGTATAGGCCGGCTGACGCTGCCGTGTTTGACCAGGTGCTTGCCGACAGCGTCATTGCCCTGCAATATCTTAGCTCCATCGGTGCCATGCAGTCCATGAAGTTGCTTTTCACCTACGAAGCGAATGGCTATACCTTCGCCATGTTGCAGTGTGCTTTCAACGATGGCGATGTCAATGTCATCCCGTTTGCCTTGCAGAGCATTGGCGGTCAGTGGTATGCGGCCATCACTTCGACAGATTCTTTGTTGACCCCCAGCCTGATGGTGTTTCTGCAACACCGCACCGTTGAAGATTTCGTTTTTGGCAATGATTTTGATGGCGACGGGATTGCCGACGGTGTGGACAACTGTCCGTGCAACGCCAATCCCGACCAACTCGACACGGATGGCGACGGTGTGGGCGATGCCTGCGACAACTGTCTCTATATCTCGAACCCCAATCAGGAGGACTTTGACAACGACGGTGTGGGTGACGCGTGCGACAATTGCAAGTACAAAGTGAATCCTGACCAGGTTGACACGGACGGCGACGGTGTGGGTGACGTGTGCGATAACTGTCCGTCAACGCCCAACCCCAAGCAGTACGACTTCGATGCGGATGGGGTAGGGGACGAGTGCGACGACGATATGGACGATGACGGCATCCCTGATGACGAAGACGATGACATCGATGGTGACGGCATCCCCAACGAGGAGGACAACTGCCCTGCCACTTTCAACCCGGGCCAGGATGACAGCGACGGTGATGGCTACGGTGATGGCTGCGACAACTGTCCGATGCAGTACAATCCGGAGCAGGAGGATGCTGACGGTGACGGCATCGGCGACCTGTGTGACGAAGATGTGGATGGCGACGGCATCCCCAACGATATCGACAACTGTCCCGGAACCCCGAACCCCGACCAGGCTGACCTCGACTGCGACGGCACCGGCGACGTCTGTGACGATGACGTGGACGGTGACGGCGTGCCCAACGATATAGACAACTGTCCGAATGTGTTCAACCCCGACCAGTCCGACGTGAACGGCAACGGTATCGGTGATGTTTGCGAATAATAAAGAAAGGAATATTATGAAAAAGATCAACCATATCCTCTTTCAAATTTTAATACTGTCGTGGCTTTTATCAGCCCTATCGGTGAGTGCCGCTTCCGTTTCCGTGGGCAGCACGTTGACCGACACTTTGCCCACGGTCACGACAAAGCCGGTGTATGACATCTCCGCCACCTCGGCCAAGACGGGCGGCATTGTGAACAGCAGTGGCGGTTCGGCCGTGATTGCCCGCGGTGTCTGCTGGGGCACGACGGAGGAACCGACCCTCGCGGATAACTACCTCGTGAACGGTACGGGCACGGGCACATTCTTCAGTAATTTGCTAGGGCTTGCCCCGGGGGTGACCTACTACGTGCGTGCATACGCCACCAACAGCACGGGTACAGGTTATGGCGAGGCTTTGCCGTTTACCACCCTTAACTTGGTTACCCATATTATCGACAGTACTATCTATTACCCGCCAATTGACTCGATGCCAATCCGCATCATAGATTCCATCCCCATTCATATTGATAGCATTGAGATCGTGTTGATTATTGACACAATATTAGATACTGGCACACCAGACTCGAACAAGCTTACGCACATCGTCCATCTTCCGAACGGTCACGATGTCGTTCTGCATCTGACATTGATTCCCACCTCCCAAACGGAGACGGCCTGTTTTGAGTATCTTTGGCCACGTACTGGACAAGTTTACACTAACAGCGGTACCTATTTCTATCCTCATTTATTGCATGGAAAAATGGTTACGGACACGCTGTACCTAACCATACTCAAGCCCGCGGTGTCGGTGGCCAGTATCCCGCCGGTCACGGTGTGTGAGAACGAGACGGTCAACTTCTCCGCAAACACCACCAGTAGCGGTAGTGTTGCGCTCAACTGGTCCGGCCCCGGCAACTTTTCTGGCGGAAGCAGCGATGTCTCTCTGGTAAATGCAACAACCGACATGTCAGGTGTTTACACCGTTACTGCAACCACTATGTTAGGCGATTGCAAGGCCACGGCTACGGCCGCTGTCGCCGTGACCGTCAACTCTCTGCCAGAAGTGCATATATCGGGTAACGCCATCATCTGCCAGAACGGGAGCACTACGCTCACTGCCACGGGGGCCGAAAGCTACGTGTGGAGCACGGGAAGCGCAAGCAACAGCATCACAGTTGCCCCGACCACGAGCACGACCTACTCTGTGGTGGGCACCGACGAGAACCAGTGCCAGAATTCCGCTTCGGTATTCGTGACGGTCAACGAGCTGCCCGAAGTGACCATTAGCGGTGACGGCCATATCTGCGATGGGGAGACGGCGCAGCTCACGGCTTCGGGTGCGCAGACCTACGTGTGGTCCACGGGTAGCACAGGCGCCATCATCAATGTCAACCCTGACGAAACCACCACTTATACGGTGGAAGGCACTGACGAGAATGACTGCTCCAACAGTGCCACGTTCACTGTGACGGTCGGTGAGGGCGGCGACGACACCGTCCATGTCTCCGCCTGCGAAAGCTATTACTGGCCCATCTCTGGTCAGACCTACACGGCCAGCGGTTATTATCCGTTCAATTACAATAACAACCAGGGCTGTCTGAGTTTTCACACGCTGCACCTGACTATCACCCATGAAGAAACCCACGAAATCTCGCTCTCAAAATGCGAGTCTTACACTTGGCCGGCCAGCGGTGCCACCTATACGGAGAGCGGCACGTACTATTCTGTCACCACCACGCCTACCGGATGCAACATTACGGAAATCTTGCGTCTCAACATCAACCATGGCACCCATGACGAAGAGACGGACTGGAACTGCGAAGCGCATATTTGGGCCGCCAATGGGGAACTTTACACGGAAAGCGGCGACTACGTGTTTGAATACACCAACTTGAACGGTTGTCCCAGTTCCAAAACCCTCCACTTGACGATTAAGCACGGACAGGATGACGACGAGTACGAAACGGTCTATGGCAACAGCTACACCTGGCCGAGAAATGGGGAAACCTATCTTGAAAGTGGCGACTATGTGTATCATTACGTCAATGACGATGATTGTCCGTGCACCATCACGCTGCATCTGACCCTCATTCATCAGGAAGAATATCCGCGGGAATGTATTGAAATTATCGTGGACCAGCACGAGTCCTGCGACCCAGGCAAAGACGGTATCGTTCATCTCAAAATGCCGGCCTTCTTTAAGTCTTCTGATTATGAGGTGGAATGGACGATTCCTGGAGTGGAGACTTCCAATCAGATTTCCGTGGAAGGCTTGTCTGAGGGCACCTATTCTGTGAAGGTGATTTCCAAGAAATGTACGGATGTTATCTTTTTCAAACGTCAGTTCACTATCGAAAAAGAGGATGATTGTAACTTGCAATTGAAGATTTCCGGACCGCGCAACGTGTCGGTCGGGTGTGACGACCTGCCTACTGTGACGTTCACCGCGACGGCAACGGGCGGTGCCCCGCCATATACCTACGAAGGGTGGAATGGCAACAGCAAGACGGTGACTATCCCTGAGGGAACCACCATCATCACCTGCACGGTGAGGGATCGCAAGGGCCGGACCGCTACTGCCACCCTGAATGTTGCGGGCAAGAAGATGGACTGCGCCCACGACCCCAACGAGATTGCCGGACCGGTGGGCTATGATGACAGTGTCCGCTATGTCAACGCCACCGACAAGATGAACTACACTATCAATTTTGAGAACGATCCCGATTTCGCGACTGCGCCCGCTTCCCGCGTGATGGTGACATACGATGTGCCTGCCCAGCAGAACATCGCCTCTTTCCGCCTGGCCGACTTTGGCTTCGGCAGCCACCTCTTCACTGTGCCTACGAACGTCTCTTCCTACAGCCAACGCTTAGATGTATCTGATTCGCTGGGTGTTTGGGTGGATGTGACCGCGGGTATCGATATTGTGAATCACCAGCTTTTCTGGATATTCCAGAGTATAGACCCTGCTACAGGTTTCGAGCCGTCCAGTTCGCAAATGGGCTTCCTCCCGATCAACGATTCGCTCAGTAGGGGAGAGGGCTATGTCGGTTTCTACATCCTGCCCGACGGCGGTGTGCAGACCGGCGACACCGTGGGAGCGGAGGCGCTCATCGTGTTCGACGACAACGAGCCCATCGGCACCAATGTGTGGCGCAACACTTTCGATGCGGTGGCACCGACTTCCACCCTCCACGCTGAACTCAACGCGCAGGACTCCCTCTACTGCACCTTCTCCTTCACCGCGCAGGATGATGCAGGCGGCTCCGGCGTGCGCAGTGTCGAGACCTTCGTTTCCGTAAATAACGGCGGCTACACCTCCATCGGCAGTTGTCCTCCCGACAGCACACTCGGTTATGCGTTGGTGAACGGCCTTTTCTACCAGTTCATGTCCCTCGCCACCGACAACGTGGGCAACACCGAGCCCTTCAAGAGCGTGGCGGACACGGCTGTCAACTACAATGTGGCACCTTTCGACCTGCTGTTGAGCGGCAACACATTCTACGAATATGTGCCAGTCAATACTTACATCGGCACCTTCACCACATTGGATGACGATTTGGATCAAACATTTGTGTATGAGTTGGTTGGTGGATATGGCTCTGTTGATAACAATCTCTTCCAAATTGTAAATAACGAATTGAGAACCAATGCGTTGTTCGAGTGCGGCCATCGGACGGAATACTACATTCGCGTGCGCAGCACCGACATCGGCGGACTCTCCATCGAGAAGGACTTCGCGCTCACCGAGCACATTCTGCACGAGACGCCTGTGACTTATCTGAGTGCGGAAATCTGTCAAGGCGACAGTTACAGCTTCCATGGACAGTTGCTGACGGACGCAGGCACCTACTCTGACACGCTGACGTCGGCCGGTGGCTGCGACAGCGTCGTGACCCTCTTCCTCACCGTTAACCCCGTTTACAACATTGCGTTGGTTGAGGAAATCTGTCAAGGGGAAAGTGTTGCTTTTGCGGGATTAACTATTACGGAATCAGGTGTTTATACGGATTCATTGCAAAGCATGAAAGGCTGCGACAGTGTTGTTACCCTGACGGTGACGGTGCAACCTGTCTATAACGTGACCGTGTCGCATGTGATGTGCCAGGGCGAGAGCTTCGACTTCAACGGAGAAATTCTCACCGAATCAGGTGCTTATGTCGATACGCTGCCGACGATTCACGGTTGCGACAGTGTGATTACATTGACTTTGACTGTGAATCCCGTCTATAACACGCCAATCACGCATGTGATGTGTCAGGGTGACAGCTACGACTTCTTCGGCAATATGCTTACAGAATCAGGTGTTTATGTGGATACTTTGCAGACGATTAACGGTTGCGACAGTGTGATTACACTGTCTTTGACTGTGAATCCCGTCTATGACACGCCGATTTCCTACGTGATGTGCCAGGGCGAAAGTTACGACTTCCTTGGCAATACGCTCACAGAATCAGGTATTTATGTGGATACTTTGCAGACGGTTAACGGCTGTGACAGTGTGATTACACTGACCGTGACTGTGAATCCCGTCTATGACACGCCGATTTCCCACGTGATGTGCCAGGGCGAAAGTTACGACTTCCTCGGCAATATCCTTACGCAATCAGGTGTTTATGTGGATACATTGCAGACGGTTAACGGTTGCGACAGCATCATTACGCTGACTTTGACTGTGAACCCCGTCTATAGCATACCGATCACGCATGTGATGTGCCAGGGCGAAAGCTATGACTTCTTCGGCAATACGCTCACGGAAACAGGTATTTATGTAGATACTTTGCAGACGATTAATGGTTGTGACAGTGTGATTACACTGACCTTGACGGTGAATCCTGTCTATAACACGCCGATTGCACACGTGATGTGCGAGGGCGAGAGTTTCGACTTCTTTGGGCAGACGCTTACTGCTGCGGGAACATACACCCACACGCTGCAGACTGTCAACGGATGTGACAGTGTGATTACGTTGGCGTTGACTGTGAATCCGGTCTATAATACACCGATCATGCATGTGATGTGCCAGGGCGAGAGCTTCGACTTCAACGGAGAAATTCTCACCGAATCAGGTGTTTATGTGGATACTTTGCAAACGGTTAACGGTTGTGACAGTGTCATCACGCTGACCTTGACCGTGAACACGGTAGATTCTACAGAATTCACGGAAACGGCTTGTGAGGAGTATGTCTGGAACAATGAAACCTTTACTGTTTCCGGCGACTACATGCGGACGTTCACAAATGCGGCGGGTTGTGATAGTACGGTGACGCTTCACCTGACCGTCAACCACGGTACGCACAATGTTGAGACGGAGACCGCGTGCGATAACTTCACGTGGCACGGCGAAACATATAACATGTCAGGTACTTACACGTATGCCTATACCAATGGTAATGATTGTGCCAGTGTGGATACGCTCCATCTGACCATCCACTACGGCACGCACAACGTCGAAACGGAGACTGCGTGCGAGAGCTTTACGTGGCACGGCGAAACGTACATCATGTCAGGTACTTACACGTATGCTTACATCAATGACAATGGATGCGCCAGCGTTGATACACTGCACCTTACCGTCAATTATGGCACGTACAACGTCGAGACGGAGACTGCATGCGAGAGCTTCACGTGGCACGGCGAAACATACAACACGTCAGGTATTTATTCGTATGCCTACACTAATGATAACGGTTGTGCCAGTGTGGATACGCTCCAATTGACCATCAACTATTCATCGACCACCGACTTCTCCATTACTACCGCTGACTCTTGTTACGAATGGAACATGGTAAGCTACTGTGAGACGGGTGACTACACTCAAACATTACAGACGGTGGAGGGTTGCGACTCCGTGGTGACCTTGCACCTGACCATCACCGTTGGCATTGATGACCATGACCTTTCCGGCATCGATGTCTTCCCGAATCCGACCAACAGCATTCTCAACATCAAAGGGGAGGATATGCAGAGGATTGTCATCTACAACGACAATGGCCAGCTTATCTATGCGGATGGAAGCGTTGTCTCCGATTTGAAACAGGTGGATGTTAGCCACTTCGCTGCAGGCCAGTACTTTGTGAAAGTTCTGCTTGGCGACGGTAGGACGGTCACACGGAAATTCATCGTCACGCGACGGTAAATATAAAAAAAACTGTAATTTTGCGGTCAGTTAACAGGGTGTATTATGCATTGACGAAATTGAATCCGATATGAAAAATAAACTTTTACTCCAGCTTTTCTGTGTTCTGTGTATCAGCACAATAGCAATTAATAATCCCCTGTCAGCCTCCCCCGTGGATCTTGCCACCGCGCGGAAGGCAGCTACCAATTTCTATAATTGGAAGACGGGGCGATCTGTCTCGGAATCTGTCGCGTTACTCTCCTATAGACAGTTTTTTACGGAGAATGGGGTAGGGGAGACGACCGAGGAAGGCTGTGCCTTTTACGTCTTCAATATCAGTAGCCACTATGTGATAGTTTCGGCCGATACGCGGGTGTTGCCTGTTTTGGGATACTCTACTGAGTCCACCTTTTATCCCGACAACATCCCCGAACCGATACAAGAGTGGATGAATAACTATGTCGAAGAAATCCAGACCATTGTGCAGGAGCTCACCGACGAGGAGTGCGAACCGATGATTGCAGAGTGGAATCGTCTGCTGGACGGCGATATGCCTATGCAGGAGGCTGTTACAAATTCGGTTGCACCCCTTTTGACCACGACTTGGAACCAAAACAGTCCGTATAATTCCATGTGCCCCTCCGATGCGGGCGGTCCCGGAGGACATGTCTATGCAGGTTGTGTGGCTTGTGCCATGGCGCAAATCATCCGCTATTGGGCATATCCCACAACGGGTATAGGAAGCCACTCTTACAACTGCGATTTCACCACTCAAGGGTATGGTAACTATGGCACATTAAGCGCCAATTTCGGTGCCACGACCTACAATTACAGTCTGATGCCCAACTCGTTGAACGGCGCTACCCAGGCACAAATCAATGAGGTGGCACGGCTGATGTACCACTGCGGTGTGGCGGTGGACATGATGTATGGCCCTAATGGCAGCGGTGCGTACGACAGTCATGCGGCCTCCGCGCTGAGAAACTATTTCGGCTATAACAACGCTACGCTGAAATACAAAACCAGTTACACCGATGCCAATTGGCTTGCCTTGGTCAAGGGAGAGTTGGACAATCTGAGTCCGGTCTATTATAGTGGTCAGGGCAGCGGTGGTCATGCTTTTGTGTGCGATGGCTATGATAATCAAGACTACCTTCACTTCAACTGGGGGTGGGGCGGCAGTTATAATGGATACTATGCCGTGACCAGCCTGACCCCAGGAACGCACAATTACAGCAGCAGTAACCTTGCCATCATCGGCGTCACTGCAGCCAACGCTATGATTCATGCAGGCAGTCAACAACTCACTTTCTTCACGGAGCAAAACGTGGTCAGTGAGAGCAAGCCTGTCAATGTGCTAACCAACCACCTGTCAGGAGGCGTCTCGGCTGTGGTTACGGGCAATTTCAAAGTCAGTACAGACAACTCCACGTTCAGCACCTCCCTTACCATGGGGAGCAGCGGCGGTACACTCTATGTGCGATATCATCCCACCATAAACAGTGGCACGGAACATGGATATGTGGTTTTGTCTTCAGGCTCCGTGCATGACACGATCATGCTGACAGGTGTCGTTTATAATGCCACCCCCTATTGCCTGCCGCCTGAAAACTTGAGTATCTCTTCGCAAAATCTGCAGGATGTTTCCATTCAATGGGAAATGCCCACTGTTCCCGCTGACCCGCATACGTTGACATGGTCTGCGAATAGCGTGGACATGAGCTACGGATCAAGTAGTGATTACAAAAGGTCTATGCTTCAACGTTATTGTGATACCGATTTGATAGCCTATCATAACCAAGCGCTCACCCATATTTCGTTCTACCTTAGGAGCGGTGTGACTCTTTGCAAAGCAATTGTTTATAAGGGTGGACATTATGACGGAGGCATAGATCCCGGAACATTGGTCCTGTCGCAAGATCTTGATATGAGCTCCTTGACAGCTGGTTCTTGGAATACGGTAACGCTCAATACGCCGGTTATGGTGGATGCCACGCAGGAATTATGGTTTGGAATCTATATTGAAGCGACTGGTGGCACATACTGTGTGCCTATGAGTTCACATCCTGTGCTGCAAAAAGGATGCATTTATGGAACGCATAGTGGTAACTCTGTCTCATGGGATGAGCTGAGTGAAGATTATTCTTTTTGCATAAAAGGTACAGTGGATAATGTACGGACAGTCACAAATTACGAGGTGTCTCGAAATGGAACCCTTATCGCTACTACCACAGGGACTTCTTGTCAGGATCATGTAAGTTCAACAAACACTTACCTGTACACGGTGACGGCCAATTGGATCAATGGTTGTAGCTCTTCGGCTCAGAAGTCATTTACTAATGTGGCCTCGATTTCCGCCACGCCGGAGACTGTGAATATCTACACTAACGAAGGTCACGGCTCCTATATCAGAAAAGTTCTTGTCACTGGTAGCGGTCTCTCTTCCGTCATCCAGGCGACGCTGAGCGGAAACTTCCTCATCAGCACCGATTCTGTGAATTTCTTTACCTCCAGAACTTTGCCGGCTATTGGAGGAACCTTGTATGTCAAATATGTTCCCACCTCTTCCACCGTCGAGTTTGAGACAGGGCTGATGACGCTTGTTTCAGGCAATATCAGTACTACGGTGCACTTGAGCGGACAAAGTTCCGGGGACTGCAATCCGCCTCAAAATCTCGTCCTTTCACAAACAGGTAGCACGGTGGGTTTAAGTTGGGACGCTCCTGCCGCACAGGTCATCACGCAACAGCCTCTGACTTGGTTTCAGAACACAGACGGTACAGGATTCGGTAGTGGTAGCAGTGCTACCCAGCTTTACCTCGTCCATCGTTTCGACACCGATGACCTTGCTCCCTACCACGGGAAACGGCTAACGGCAGTCTCTTTTATTCCCCATCCTGATGTCACCACTTATAGAATTGTGGTTTACCAAGGTGGAGGAATAAGAACTTCCTCTTATTTCCAGTCTGGCACTCAGGTTGTGGATCAAAATGTGAATCTCTCTTCGTTGACTGCGGGCACTTGGAATACCATTCCCCTGAACACGCCCGTCACCATTGATGCCAGTCAGGAGTTGTGGTACGGCATCTATTTGGAAGCTCCTGCCAACAAATATCCTGTCTATGTTGGCACCCCATACGTGGCCAACAAGGGCCTCATCTCTAAAACTGCGGGTACATCAGATTACAATTGGTCGGATTATCTTGCCTATAACCCATATTATGCCAACACGTACTGCTTTGTGTTAAAGGCCGTTGTAGAGGATGCACCTCTCGCCTTGACGCATTACCAGATTGATCGGAACGAAGACTATATCGGAGAAACGAACAATACGTCCTATAACAATCAAGTGGTTTTTAATGGCGACTATGATTATGCGGTTTGGGCATTCTGGAACAACGGATGCCGTGCAGCGGTGCGGGGCAATGTTGCCGTGACCGGATTGTGCGAGCCGACGGGACAGGCTTTCACGGAAGAAGCTTGCGGAAGTTATCTGTGGCATGGCTCCACCTATACTGAATCCGGGGATTATCAATATCAGTACACTCTTCCCGGAGGATGTCCTGCAGTAGACACTTTGCACTTAACCATCAACCAGCCCACCATGGGCGATACCACGGCCGTAGCCTGTGAGAGCTTCACCTGGTACGGCACCACCTACACGCAATCCGGGGATTATCCCTCTTCTGCGTCCTATTGGACCAACGCCGCGGGCTGCGACAGTACAGTGACGTTGCACTTGACCGTTAATCACAGTACGCACAATGTGGAGACCAAAACTGCCTGCGAAAGCTACATGTGGAATGGAACAACCTATACAACTTCTGGCACCTACACGTTTGCTTACGACAATGCTACTGGTTGCGCCAGCGTGGATACATTGCACTTGATCGTTAATTACGGCACCCACAACGTGGAAGCCGAGACTGCGTGCGATAGCTATATATGGCACGGCACAACCTATACTACATCAGGTGTATACACATATAATTACACCAACGCTACTGGTTGTGCTAGTGTTGACACATTGCATTTGACCATCCACTATAGCACTCACAACATCGAGACGGAAAGTGCCTGCGGAAGTTACATCTGGCATGGCCAAACCTATACGAAATCAGGAACTTACACTTTCTCTTACAATAATGGCGACGGTTGCGAGAGTGTTGACACGTTGCATTTGACCGTCAATTACGGCACGCATAACGTTGAGACTGAGACCGCCTGTGAAAGCTATACATGGAATGGAACAACCTACACGACTTCTGGCACGTACACTTTCGAATATAACAATGACGATGGCTGTGCCAGTGTTGACACGTTGCACCTGACCGTTAACTACGGCACGCATAATGTCGAGTTCGAGACTGCCTGCGAAAGTTACATGTGGAATGGAACAACTTATACAATTTCTGGCACCTATACGTTTGCTTACACTAACGCTGCTGGTTGTGCTAGTGTGGATACGTTACACCTGACTGTCAATTACGGCACGCACAATGCCGAAACTGAGACTGCCTGCGAAAGTT
>Ga0310696_10003822_pt1 | contig 18680 bp, 43 predicted proteins | sample AusTroGonzalo_MG_4_FD_203885 | JGI IMG/M metagenome (GOLD analysis project Ga0310696, IMG submission 203885) | Bovine rumen microbial communities from tropical cattle in Woodstock, Queensland, Australia - Gonzalo_02 (v2) (version 2) | ecosystem: Host-associated > Mammals > Digestive system >...
CTTCTGGAATTTCTCTGTTTCCTCTTGGAGTTTGTCGGCATAATCAATCTTGACCTGTTCATTGGCTGCTTTTAATTCCTCAATGATCTCCTTCTTTATCTTCAACATGGACTTATAAGCCTTAGTGTCCGTGGTATCGTCAGATTCGATATGCTCAACGTCAAGTAATACATCAGCAATAGGCTTTAGTGTTTCATATCTGAAACTACCATTGTCCTCGGACCCTTCCTGAAACACCCTTGAAAGTGTACTCTTAGATAAGAAGTCTCCGTTTTCTTCCATCATCGCAAGTATCTTATCAAAGGACAGATTCTTTTCCTGACGTATCTGTTTCAATAAAGTTATGAGTTCTTTTGTTGATTCCATATTATCTCCTTGTCTCATTTTTGAGATGTCATATATGACACTATTTTTTTACGGTTCCCGGATGCTAATATCGAAGTATCAATTTTGAGAATTTACAAATGTGAACAGACGTTCTATAATAATTTCGGAAGGAGCAAGGATCATGACAGAAGAATTAAAAGAAGCATTAGAGCTTTTTGAAAAAGCGGATAAAGAAACTAAGGCTTTGGTTGTTTCTTTTTTAAAAAGCCCATCACAAGAGCGCGTTCTTCTTCGGAAGCATCTTGAAAGAGACGAGCAAATTCCCTTGATTCCTCGTCAAGATCATCCTCAAATGAATATTCCGGGATTTTAGGTATATAAGCTGTACCCGGTTCGGTAACTGCAGTTCCGGTATCATCTAAACCCATAAGATGCCTAAACGATACTCCCAGCGCATCAGCAAATTTATGCACTTTAGTTGTAGTAATGTTATCGCCGCATTTTTCAGCTTCGCTTACAGATGATTTCCCGCTGTAACCCATCTGCAAAGCTAACTCAGTTTGGGTTAATCCTAATTCTTCACGCCTTGCCCTTATTCTTTGACCAACTGTCATAAATATATCACTTCCCTTCATTAAGATTATACTTGAAGTACAATAAAATCACAACATGAAATAATAAAAGTCCAAAAAAAATTGGAATATAGGCTTGACAAATAGATTACACGAGATTAAACTACAAGATGTAGAGTCCAAAAAATATTGGACTACTTGATATAGAAAGGAGAGACTATATGAACGATTTATTGTTCCAGCAGAAGGTCAGGGATAATGGTCTTAAATACAAGTTTATATGCGATAAACTTGGTATTTCAGACGGGGCATTGATTAAGAAGCGCAAGGGAATAATACCTTGGAAAGTAATCGAAATCAATGGCCTCGTAGAAATATTACATCTTTCTGCAAAGGAAAGGGACGATATTTTTGACCTTGCAAGTCCAAAATAAATTGGACACAGGAAAATAAAAAGAAAGGGGGTACAGGATGAACGAGTTAATCACATTTAATGCAGAGACACAGACAGTATCAGCAAGAGACTTACATGAAAAATTGAACATTTCTACACGTTTTAATGATTGGTTTTCGAGGATGTGCGAGTACGGATTTTCAGAAGGTACGGACTTTTACTCAAAAATGAGTAAAACCTCAGAAGCAGGTGGCAGACCCTCAACGGACTATGACATATCAATAGACATGGCAAAAGAGATTTGCATGATACAAAGAACACCCGAAGGAAAACAGGTGAGACAATATCTTATTTCTATCGAGAAGGCATGGAACACGCCGGAGCAGGTAATGGCAAGAGCCTTGAAGGTTGCAGATCAAACAATCAAAGGATTGGAAGCGGATGTAAAACGAATGAGACCTAAAGAGATATTTGCCGATGCTGTTGTTGCTTCTGAATCATCAATCCTTGTAAGAGAGTTAGCAAAGTTACTTAAGCAGAACGGCAAGGATATAGGAGAAAAGAGACTGTATAAGTGGATGCGAGAACATGGGTATATCTGCCGCAACACAACTGAGCCTACACAAAAGGCTATGGAATTAGGATTGTTTGAGCGTCTTATCAGAACAGTGGAGCGTGGCGACGGGCTGCCTAAAGAAACAATTACTACCAAAGTTACAGCAAAAGGACAGATGTATTTTATCAACAAATTTTTAGGGAAAGGTAAGGGTAAACATGAGTAGTGATTTGAGAAATGAAATTCTTAATCGTCCAATCAAAGAATTTATAGATGATTTTAAAGACGCTATGGATTTGGCAAATAGGTCAGGTGATATTACAGCAACAGTCTATTACGCAAATCGGATCAACAGCTTAAATGATATGGTTGATTGTATCTGTGAAGCAGAAGAGGACACATAGAGGGTTGATATGCCAAAGGTGTTTTTGTCGGAAAACAAAAGACTAACAGAGAAGTTTGTGGCTTGGGTGTACGGAGAGATGAAAGTCAGGAGAATCTCACAGCGGCAGATGGCAGCAGAGTTAGACATTTCACAGCAAGCATTGAGTGTGAAGTTGAAGACTAAAAGCTTATCATTTGAGGACTTCTTGACAATCATCCGAGTATTAGAGCCGGACGAACGAGAGTTAGGCAGACTCATTGGAAGGGGATTATAAGAAAGGGGAAAAAGACTATGTATGTAATTTCAAAAGGCAACGAGAAGGCAAGGGTAATGGATAAGGAAGCTGCACTCGCAGTTATCGGATGGCTGGCAGAGCTTGACTGTGTAGAGAAGGTCAGCTTTCAGGTATTGCGGGCAGAGGATTTAAGGAAGGAGAACGAGGATGGAGAATCAGAGTGATGTAATCATGATCCCGGTTAAGGAGTATCGCAAGCTGTGTATGAAGGTAGCTAAGTTGAAGCTCAAGCTCAAGGACGTAGAGGAACAGTTAAGGGATGAAAAGGAATCCGCAAGCAATCGCTATGACTGGTGGAAGGAAGAAGAAGCATTGCGTGAGGGGCTTGAAACAAAGGTTAAGGAGCTTGAAGAAAAGGTCCGTGAACTGAGTATCGAGGAATTACCATGATCGGCACAATTAAATCCTTTTCCCGGTCACATGGTTACGGATTTATCGAGGCAGGGGATGACTACTTTTTTCATGCTACAGAGTGGCAATCCGTAGTTTTTCCAAAGGCCGGGGACAGGGTGGAGTTTGACACTAAAGAATCCCGCAAGGGAGTGAGAGCAATAAACGTAAGGAGATTAGGCGATGGCAAATGAAGTAGCAGAGAGATTTTCAGACCAGCTTACAGACAAGCTGATAAGTGTCGAGAGTGCTTTGCCGAAGGATTTTAACCGTGAGAGATTTGTTCAGAATTGTTTAGCGGTTATGAATGAAACACCGGCATTAGCAAAGATCAATAAGGCACAGACAATTCAGGGGTTATTAAAGGGAGCATATCTCGGTTTGGATTTTATGAACAAGGAGTGTTACCTGATACCCTATGGCAGTTCAGTACAGTTCCAGACCGACTACAAAGGTGAGGTCAAGTTCACAAAGAAGTATTCAACAAGAAAGATCATGGATATATACGCAAAGGTAGTAAGGCAGGGTGATGAGTTCATGGAAGAAATCATTGACGGTCATCCGAAGATTACATTTAAACCTTTGACGTTTAATAAGGCTGACATTATCGGAGCGTTTGCTGTCGTGTTATTCAAGGACGGCGGTATGTTGTATGAGGTTATGTCAGTAGATGACATTAACAGCGTCAGACAAAACTATTCTAAGGCAAGTCAATCAAAAGCATGGAAAAATTCATTCGATGAAATGTGCAAGAAGACCGTTTTAAGAAGGCTTTGCAAGCACATTGACACAGACTTTGAATCCGTGGAAGCACATTCAGCTTGGGAAGACGGGTCCGGTATGGACTTTGATACACCCAAAGCGCCTGTAAATGATCGTGAGGAAGTCATTGATGTGTTTGAGGATGTGCAGGGAGAACAGGAAATAGAAGTAATGGCAGAGCAGATAGATGCTATGGATATGCCGGAAGGGATGAAGTGATATGCAGAAGAATGATGATTTTGTATTGACTGCTGATAACTATTATAGCCAGGAATCAAACGAACGGTACATGAGCGTACATCAATACCTTGACTTTGCAGGCCACATGGGGGTTCGCGGATGCGAGTCAAGAGCTATGGCTGCCTTAAAGGGTGAGTATGAGAAAGAGAAGTCACTTGCAATGCAAGTCGGATCGTATGTTGACAGCTACTTTGAAGGTACGATTGAGCAGTTTAAGAAGGATAATCCTGACATATTCACTCAGAAGGGTGAGTTAAAGGCGGCATATAAGCAGGCTGAGAAGATGATAGCAAGAGCCGAGAAGGACAAAAAATTCATGGCTTACATGAGCGGAGAGAAGCAAGTCATAATGACCGGTTATCTGTTTGGGTGTGATTGGAAGATAAAGATAGACAGTTACATCCCTGACAAGGCCATTGTAGATTTGAAGACCAGCGCCGACATTCATAAGGCATGGAAAGTACAGGACTATGGCTATGCAAATGTAGCGGAGTATTGGGGTTACACACTTCAAATGGCGGTCTATCAGAAGATTGTTGAGATTAACACAGGTAAGAAGTTACCTTGCATTTTGGCTTTCATAACCAAAGAAGATAGCCCGGAGATAAAGCTGTGTTACATAGATCAGATGACATTAGATCATTCCCTTAATGAAATTGAAATGAATATGGCTGATGTATTAGCCGTCAAGAACGGTGAGGTTGATCCTATACCTTGTGGGAAGTGTGACCATTGCAAGGCTACACAGGCTATTGAGGAAGTCATTAACATTGCTGATTTGATCGAGGTTTAAAGATGATAACCAAGTATAACGACTATTGCTTAATATGTGCCAAGCCAAAAGATGATATGCACCATTGCCTTAAAGGACATAAGCAAAGGCATTTAGCAGACGAAGACGAGCTGATTATACCAGTATGCAGAGAGTGTCATGAGAAAATTCACAAACAAAAGGAATTAAACATCCTCGTTGAGATTATAGGTCAGCTTGCGTGGGAAAGAGACAAGATTATAAGCAATCATGAGCTGCCGTTTGACGATGAATCTACGGCAGTAAGAGAAGATTTTAGGAATCGTTACGGACGATCCTATTTATAGGGTTGGAACACCCGGCGAAAGCCAAAAGAAACCGCTGGTACATAACTTGATTTGTTTCACAGGCCATTTCATTACCCCGTCGTACGTCACCAACGGCGGGGTGAAGGGGGGATCATGAGGAAAGATAAGTTACCCAAGATAACTATAAGGGGTGAGTATTACGGCAGCAGGACATTACCAAGTCTTAATGATTACCTTGCAGAAGTAGGGAAGAATCCGAAGGCAGGGAATAAGTTTAAGTCTGATTATCAGAAACCAATAATAAGTGCGATCCGTAGATGTCTTAGAGGATGGAAGGTAACAAGACCGCCTGTAATATTGCACTACAAATACTATGAGATTAAGAAGGGCAAACGAAGGGATATATCAAACATACACGCTTTATGCGCTAAGTTTGCCGAAGATGCTATGCAGTTAGCCGGGACCATAGAGAACGACAATCCTGATTGGATATGTGGCTTTACTGCTGACTTTGAGTGGCTCGATAAAGGAGAGCCATACATTGAAATTGAGATTGAAGAAAGGGGTTAAGCATGGGAAGGAAGAAGAACAGAACACAGACAGAGAGAATCTTAGCATTTATGAAGACACACAAGAAGGGAATCACGGCATTACAGGCTTTGAAGTTTTGCGGCTGCTTTGACTTAGCCGGAAGAATCAGGGACTTGAAGGAGAAGGGTATAAAGATCGAGAGCGAATACATCAAGGTCCAGAACGCAGTCGGTGAGGTTGTCAAGATTAAGCAGTACAGGTTAGCGGAGTGAGGTTATGGCTAAAGGTTGGATAAGTATACACAGACAGATACTTGAATGTGATATATGGGCTACGGATGAACCGTATAACAAACGTGATGCATGGATTTATTTATTGCTAAAAGCATCAAGGCACGATCATAACTTACTTGTAAAAGGTCATATAGTCCCATTAAAACGTGGAGAAATTTGTGCAAGTGAGCGCTATTTGGCTACTGCTTGGAAGTGGAGCAGGGGAAAAGTTAAAAGATATTTAAACATTTTATTATCCCTAAACATGATAGAAATGCGAACCACAGAACAGGCCACACATGAACCCATTATAAGCATAGTAAACTACGACTATTATCAAAGCCAAAATAGTGAGGACGAACCACAGGACGAACCACAAGCAGACCATACACAGACCACCGACGAACCACCGACAGTACCAAAATACAATAATGGTAATAAAGGGAATAAAGGGAATAAAAATAATAATAAGGCAAAACCAGTCCGGCATAAATACGGTCAATACGAAAACGTAATGTTATCGGATCAGGACATGGAGAAGTTAAAGACAGAGTTTCCTAAAGATTATCAGGAACGTATAGAGCGTGTGTCTGAGTATTGTAAGTCAAGGGGTAAATCATATAGCGATTACTTAGCCACTATCCGTAGTTGGGCCAGAAAGGAGATTAAATCTAATGGATCAGGAGATACAGGAAATACTACAGCAGACGAAGAAGAACGCAGAAACAGAGAAATCGACGAATACCTTGCATCAGACGAATACAGAGAAGACGAACGAAGCCCCTTCGAGTGATGTATGTCCTAAGTGTAAAGGCACAGGATGGATGTTTGTTGATTACAACGTAGTAAAAGAGTGCGACTGCGGATTAAGACAGCGTGAAATACAAGCAGGCAAATTGAGATTTGCAGCCATACCGGAAACATACAAGGATGTCACTCTAAAGGATTTGGTCTTAAAGCATTATACAAAACCGGAAAGCAAGGCGGCTTTTAGAGCTGCTGCAAATGGAGTTAAAAAGTATCTTGATAATCTTTATCAGAACATCGAGGAAGGCAAGGGTATTTACTTCTGGTCAACTACAAAGGGAAGTGGAAAGACAATGTTAGCGGCCGCACTTGCTAACGAGCTGATAAGAGAACATCACCGGTATGTAAAGTTTGCTACCAGCCTTGACATATTGGACGAGATCAGAGCGACATACGGCAGGAAGGACAGCGAGAACACAGAGAGCAAGTTATTAAAAGACTTAGTTACATCAGAGTTTCTTGTGATAGATGACTTTGGAACGGAGAGAGCTACCGATTGGGCCGGGGAAAAGTTTTATCAGATAGTCAACAAGAGATACATAAACAAAAAGGTGACGTTCTTTACCAGCAATTACGACTTACGGACATTGAAGTATGACGACAGGATCACGAATAGGATTAAAGAACGATCCTTTATTGCACACTTCCCGGAAGAATCCGTAAGGGAAGTAAAAGCAAGGCAAGAGAATAATTGGGGGTGACTAAATGAGCGACACAGACTTTGAAATAAGACGTATGGAGTTTGACGATGCATACAGAGATTTGTTCGGCTGCTATCCGGATGACGAGAAAGTAGAAGACTACGAAGACGAATACAAAATGAAGCAGGCGATAAAGGACAAGAACAAATACACCAGGGATCATTTAGGTTGGAATCGTTATGGGGGTAGACGATGGATTTAAGACCATTAAGTTTTGATTTATTAGGGAGAAGGTTTAAGACACAGAGAAACGCACAGGCAGGAGCAGGGACCATTCTTGAAAAGAGCAGGGAGTACACGATCATTGAAGTGTATAGATACAACGTCTTATGTACGACAGAGTTAGAGAGCGGAGTGACGATCCGAGAAAGTTTCTCAGCGAATGAGCTGATACAGATGGGGGTGATTAAATGACGAACGCAGAAGCAATAAAAGATTTAAAAGATTATAAAGAACTGCCTTATGTGCATGATGCATTATCTGATGAAGTATTGGATATGGCAATACAAGCATTGCAAGGTTTATCCGAGGAAGATTACACCGAGTTGCGTGACCGCTTTGGAACAGAGGTTGAGAGTGTTGTAAGGGATATGATTAGCGGAAAGGGAGAGAGGTGGAATAAATGATACATTTGGAAGGTAGAGAAGCATCAAAGGCATTACAGGCAGATGGGGAATATATCAGCAGACAGGCGGTATTAGAAACCATTGACAAATGGTATGAGGATAAGGCAGACATTGAGGATTTGATTGTCAAGATAACGTATATGCCGAGTGTGGCTATACCGTCAGCAGAGCCAAAGTGGATTCCTGTTAGTAAACCACCTAAGAAAGATGGAAAGTATTTAGTAACTATACATTACATTAACATTACTCGTGATACGATTGAAACAGTAAATTATAGCAAAAATCTATATAAGGTTAATGAGTATGATTTTTATGATAGAAAAAGAGCAGGATGGTACAACTATGATTCGGAATACGGATATTATGAAGTGGATTCTGTAATAGCATGGATGCCTTTACCGAAACCATATGAGCCACAGGAAAGGAGCGAGGAATGACTTGTGAACAGTGCAAATACCATAGCTATATAGCAGACACTCATTTCTGCGACAGCCGTAACCATAAACGCAGAACAATACGGATAAGCCGAGAGGATGCTGAAAAGGATATGAATTGTTATTGGGCTGATAAGGAAAGGAGCGATAAGGAATGACACTAATTGATGGAGATAAAATCGTAACCGCACAATTATATGATGATGAACACGAAGAATTTACAGAACAGAAAATGAGCATTATTGATTATATCAATGCTTATACAGACGAGGGAGTAACAACGGCTGATGATGTGCTTGACAAGATAAGAGCAGAGATAGATGAAATACCATTAAGCGAACCAATCATGTCAACAGATAGATTAAATTGCTATGGTGCAAAGAGTATAAGCATAGGGCATTTTAGAGAAAAGGTGTTTGAGATTATTGATAAGTATATAGATGACAAAGATTTAAAGTGGAAAATGGAAAACTGTTGTTGTATAGGGGGTGACAGGGAATGATACTACTCAAAATAATCGGACTATTCCTTTTGGCTATGGGAATGTTCGGCATCGGCTATGCTTGCGGTCATATATTAACCGCTTTGGAGTATGAGACAGGGGGTAGAGATGGGAAAGACATTTGAAAATCTAAGCTGGGATGATCTGTGTGATCTAATGTGAGGGGATACGGAAGTGATAAGACAATCAGATAACGTCAGGGTAACTAAGAGATGTTACAAACCAACAATATACATGAAGGACGAGAACAGCTACGTCAAGAAACCAACGTGTGAATATCTGGTCGATGGTAAATGTGTGTTGACGGTGTGTGTAAGGAGAGAAGATGAAAACATCATACGAAGTAAAGGGATTAAAGACAAGATTAAGACAGGCAGTCGCAGACAGTAATATGTCTTTAGTTGATATATCCCGTAAGAGCGGAGTGTCAAGAGGGTGCTTGTGGTCGTATTTGGTCAATAATACTAACCCAAGTGTCTATACATTGGCAAGGTTGGCAATCACTCTGGGAGTGTCAACGGATTGGTTATTGGGGGTAGATCAATGATTAGTGAGTACAACAAGGGCGGCAGCTTTAAAGATTACATAGACAAAGCTGTTAGGTGTAACGGCACAACGCCGGAGATCGAGTGTGAAAAGATAATATCAAAAGAATACTTAAAGAGCTTAAAGGAAGGGGTGAATAAAGACGAAAGTATCAATCATAATGCCGTGTTATAACGCAGGCGAATACTTGTATAAGTCAATCAAGTCAATACAGGACAGTACAGAACAGGACATTGAGATAGTCTGTGTCAATGACGGTTCCACGGATAACACTTTAGATATATTAAAAGAGTTACAGGCCCAGGATGACCGGATAAAGATTATAACGAGAGAGGAAAAGGGATTCGCTCATACCTTTAACGATGGGTTAGACGCGGCAGAGGGTGAGTATGTATTAAATGTTGATCCTGATGACTGGATAGAACCAACAATGCTTGAAACGATGCTTGATAATATAAATGACTGTGACTTTATTAAGTGTGGTTTTTGGTTTGAATACCCCAAGAAAAGTATCAAGTATCAGTACACGACTCAGGCAGCAGAGTTTTGTCCAAGGAAACTACCGCCGGATGCTAAGATGGCGTTCTTTGCTTCTCAAGTAGCGATATGGACTTGTCTTATTCGGAGATCGTTTATCGAGAAGTATCACATAAGACTTAATCCTACGCCGGGCGCGGCTTATCAAGACACATACTTTGTGTGGCAGATAAACGCTTTAGCGGATAAAGTAAGACTCATCCCGGATATGCTGTACCACTACAACAAGGGAAACGAGAACGCAAGTACAAAGTCACCGCGCTATCCCTTTGCTCCTGCTGTCGAGTATGGAAGGATGACAGACTGGTGCTTTGAACATCCTGAGTACGGCATTTATCTAAGGTCAGTCTTATGCCGGTGTAGGTTCGGTTCGTATCTCTGGAACATGACACGGATAACTCCTGAGAGCAGAAAAGAATTTGCAAAGCTGGCACAAAAAGATTTTGAAGATGACTGGAATTACATTGACGTTCGGATGTTTACCCAAAAAGAGTATGACATATTCATGACAGGGAAGGATGATCCGGACGAGTTTATTAAAATATTTGAGGTGGACGAATGAAAATTCTTTTAGCGATACCAACGACGGGAAGAATACCAATACAGACAGTATCAAGTATCTTAGAGACAGTAGAAAAAGGCAAGGTTGATTTGCTCATGATGTCAGGGTCTTTGATCTATGACGCAAGAGACAGCTTTGCAAAGTACGCGGTCGATAATGGCTATGACTTTATACTGTATGCCGACTCTGATATGATCTTTAACAAAGAGGATCTGATGCGGTTGCTTGCTCATAACGTCGGGATATGTTCAGGGCTTTATGTAACAAGAGCCGGGGAGAGAAAGAACGTCGCTTATAAAAAGATAATCACAAGAAGACGGTTCCCATATCGGCAACCTAAACTAATTGTCGATGATACGTCGTCAGGATTTGGCCCTGTGAGCGCGTGTGGCTTCGGATTTTGCCTTGTAAAGTGTTCAGTGTTAAAATGTATGTATAAATATTACAAGAGCCTATTTGAGCCTTTTAAAGGCGTAGGAGAGGATATAGCATTTTGCATCAGAGCAAAGAGGGTAGGCTTTAAAACATTCATTGATCGAGACGTTAAGCTCGGTCATGTAGGGGAGAAGGTGTACGAATGACAGATAAAGAGCTATCAAAAGTGAGAGAATATATCATTGATAATGTGATGACAAATCCGGACGTAATGTTTTCCGATGATCGGGACGGGGTAGACCTTCCTGAAATCATAGCAAGCCTATATGAATTATTACATAGGCAAGTGACAGGGGAGCCGTACCAGTATTTTTTTCATTTAGCTAACAAGATAGGGTCAGATGTTGAAGATGATCTATTCACAAAGGACGGTGATTAAATGATAACAGCGCGACAGTACGAAGAAAATATGCTTGAGATCGTCAGAGATTATATAAATCAGCCTGAGACCATGTATAAACTAATGGACAAGTTGAACGCAGACACGTTAAACTGCCTTGGATATGCTGCCGGGGTTGAAATCTTTAAGAGATTCAGGAAAAAAGAACAGGAATAAAAACGAAACCCCATCGGCCATGACTCCGGTGGGGCTTCTTCTTTAGCAACCAACTAAAGGATGCGTATATTATATCAATCTTTATAATACTCGTCAACAAAAGCGTTAATCTCGTCGGCAGTCATACCGCCGAAAGTATCAAGTTCGCTCGCGTCGGTGGTTGCTATCACGTGCTTTGATTCCTCGGATAAACCGGGCATATTGTAAAGTTCGTCAAATTTTGTCATATCGTTCTCCTTCCTGCCTTCCGGCTTTAAAATTATATCATGTTTATACGTTCTTGAATATCCTAAAATCTGTCCTGATAATTATGTCATCGCAATAATTGTTCAGTGGATTTAATACACATACGGTCATCACTATGTCATTTTCGTGGTACTTCTCCGGATATGCTATGTAATTATAATAGCTTTCACCGTTGTATAACTTCCCGTCTCCCTGCTCATTGAGTACCCTTCCAACGTCTATATCTGTTCTGTGTGCTATCCATCCGGTCATTGAGATTGTGAGTAGTGCTAATAGTATTATTTTCTTCATTGTTGCTCCTTTCAATACGCCTCTTGAGCTTCCATCAAAAGATCGTCAAGGCTCTCAAGGTATGAGGCTATTATTTCTTTCATTGTGGTTTCGATGATCCTGACTCCTAAATCGTCCGGGACCTTTGCGTATTCGTCTATCTCGGCCTGATTGTGGTACATCTTAGCGTTTTGCATTTATAACTCCCTTCTCCCCGTATAGCCGGTAGGTCAGCTTATATCGTTTATGCTGCTATTCTGTATGAGTGGTTGCTAAGCTGCTCGGTGTAGTCTACCTGCTCGTCGTTTACGGTCGATACCATGTCATCAAATGCTTCCTGGTCATTGATCGGTGTAACTATAACCTCATGTACTGATGACGGTAAAACGGTAAAGCCATTAGGGAAAAGCACTTTTAGGGTTGACAGCTTAGTTATTACGGCATAGGCACCAAACATTTTTGCCTTGTTAGTTACTATAATCATGTTGCCGTCATCCTGGGCTTCATTTGGCAAGGGATAACCCATATCGCGCATTACGTCAAACATTGACTTGGCTTCGGCTTCCTTGTTGCTGTTCTTTTCGGCTATTTCGATGACTTCGGCTGCTGATACGTTCCACTTCTCTAAAAGCTGAAAAGTAACCTTAACGCTGCCGTTCTCAACTATGCCGACAATATAAGGGATAATCACAAGATCATCGAAACCATAGCAGGCCGCGCTCTTTTTAACGTCGGCGCTTGTCTTCTCGTTGTAAAGCCTTGCCCTTAATAATGGCTTTACGTTCTCCCACTTCAGAAGATCGTCAATGGGTATATCAGATTTTGCGTTCCGTCTTGCTATCTCCTGTACTCTTTCGGCGGCTTCCTCTACTGTTAAGCCTTCCTTCATCATGTCATCAATGTAGATACACGGCCTTATGTTTGAGCCGGTTTCAACTAATATGCCGGTCATCGTGGCTCCGTTTGCCTTCTCTACTTCCTTTACTTCTCCGTTAACTAACTGTGCTACCTGGTTTGCATACTCTTTTTTCATGTCTTAATCTCCTTTTCTCTTGTGGTTTATTTCCGGACTATTCCGGGATTGCGGCGCTGGGACTCGGACCCGGCTGTATTCCGTTACCGCTTGCTTAAATCCTGTTATATACACGGCCTATACAGTTTATATTGATGTGAGTATATCCGGCCTTCTTTAGTTCTATGATTGTCTGTTTATAATTCAGATAATCACGCTGTACTTGGAACTGTCCTTGATCGGTCGTTATTATGTATAATCGTTTTGGTGTATTTGCCCATATCACACTCATTTTTTATCCCTTCTCCGGCGGTTTAGCCGCCGCCGGTCGGCCTTAAGATTATGCAAATGTAAATCTCATTGTGGTTGTGGTTGTGCTGTACCTGGCAGCGATCTCCGGAAGTTCAGCCTTTAATGCTTTAGTGTCAACTCTTGAACTTTCGACGGCCTTATATATTGCCTTGTGTTCGTCGCCGGTCAACGTCTCCAGGTTATTAGCTGTCATGTACTGTTTAAGCTGGTCCTTTAATCCGTCAATGATTGCGGCTGTTTCTTCAGCCATCCTGTTATACTGTGCAAGCTGTGCCATAATTTCGTTAATGTTTGTCATGATCTTGTTCTCCTATTCTTTAAAATCTGTTTGTGGTTTCTTGCCGGTATTAAGGGACCGGCGGCCCTTTGGTTTTTAGTGTTCATTAAAGGCTATTGTTTCGCCCTTCTTAAGCTGCCAGCAGCCAACGCCGCGGCAAGCGCACTCTGTACAGTTGCCGCCGCAAACCTTATAGGCCGGGTCAGGTTCTGTGCCTCTCATGATAACGGCGGCCGTCGGCAAGTTGTGCGGGTTGTCTATCTTAGCGCCGTCAAAAGGGAGTGAGAATATAAGCTTTAAGTTGGCGGGCTTTTTGTGACTCTTGAAGTATTCGTTTACATCCTCATAATTTTTCGTAAATGCTAAAAAGTTGGTGCCTTTAAGCTCGCGGGCTATCTTTACCATGCGATCCAGGTAGTCAATGTCTACTATGTCACCGGATACATGAAACCTGAAAAACCTTGTTACCATTGCGGCGGCCTTTACTTGTGTGAAATAGCTGTCGCGGTCCTCGTTTAAGATCGCAAGATTGCGGTCCCAGGCCTCGCGGACCGTCTTATAAATCCGGGCCAGCTTTGCGGCGTAGCACTTTTTTGAGCAGCTCGCGCAATTCTTACAGGTGATGATTGGCGGCAAGCTAACCGACGGGATCGGTCCCATTTTGCTGTTACCGTTTGAGATTGAAACTTTTAAGGTGTTTTCTACTACTTTTTTTGTCATGGTTTTGTTCCTTCCTTCCTTTTGGTTGCTTATATGTCATGGTGTCATGATACTATATTTTGTTGCCGGTTTAAGGGTTGCCGGCGCCCTTAGTTATTAGATTATATTTACTTGTCCATCTGTTAAGCTGTCGGCCGTGTACTGCATTGTCTTGACTGTGCCGTTTACGTTCTTGTATAAGATCGTAAGTGTTCCGGCTGCAAAGTTGATAGAGATAATGTTTTCAACTTCATAATCAATTTCTTCTGTGTTGACGTATGCTTTCATGTTTTCTTTCTCCTTTCGTGGTTGCGTGTCATGGTGTCATGTCCTGCTGACAATGGTATCATATCATGGGGTCATGACATACGTCAAGCACTTTTTTAAAAAAATTCTCAAAATGACTTCAAAACCGCTTAAACACTGGAAACTTTTTTATCTGATACCTGGGACAGGGTACAAGATCGGCAGGGAAAAAAGAAAAGAACCAAAAGAAAAAAACCATGATATGTATTGCTATTATATAATAAATAGGATATAATGACGTCATGAGCAAAGCACACCAAAAAGCCGTTGAACGGTACAATGCGAAAAACTACACCCGGCTAACAGTCCGGCTAAAAAATGAGGACGTAGAGCGGATAAAGGCCGCAATAGGTGAAAGGTCGGTCAATGGTTTTGTAGTTGAGGCAATAGAGGAAAAAATCACAAGAGAAGAAACACAGAAGTAAAAAAGAATATAACGAAAGGAGTTAAGGCGCGTTTGTCCATTGGATGACGCGCTTTTTTTATTGCTATGGCAAAAGATCGGGAGCCGGAAAAAGAAAAAACTGAATACCAGAAGATCATCGACGGAGAGGCGGAGCCGGTCGGATGTCAAAAAGGATGGAAGAATTTGGAAAAGCGCGTTTCATTTAATAAGATGGACCCGGAGAAAAGAAAAGAGATTTGTCAAAAGGGCGCGGCAGCGGTCAACAAGCTACACGGGGAAAAAAAGACAGCTAAACAAGCCCTGGAAAAAATCCTAACACTAAAGATAGACGACAAAATCATAAGCAGCGCGGACCTGTCGCCGGAGCTTGCGGAGCGGCTGAAAAGATCAAATCCCGACGCTACACTATACGATTTAATCAATATAGTCGCGGTAGGCCGCGCGGTTAGCGGGAATATGAAAAGCTACGAGCTAATCCGGGATACTTACGGAGATATGCCTATAAAACAGATAGAAGTGACGGAAAATATCACGACAGAGCAAGACAGGGAACTGCTAAAACAGATCAACGAACGACTGCAGCAGGCCGAAACCGTACAGATAGTAGAAAGCATAGTCAGCGATCCGGAACAGGATAATACTATATAAAATAGATCAATTATTCGCTAAACACGTCTTTCGCGAATAGTTGCCAAAGTGCTTGAAACGCAGTAACGGCAAGGGTTTGAGGGCATTTTCGGGAAACGGGGAGACCATATAAAATGCATAATATACAGGATCAATCAATATCTATGCAGAATTTTTTAGATGAATAGTATATATCAAGACTCTTGATCCCCCCTATAGTCCCCCCTTACCAGCCACCCCCCGGCCGTGGCCGCCGCTCTCGCCCGCGCGGGAACCCCCCGTCTCACTCGCAAATTTTATATAAAAATAGAATTTGGTGTAAACACCTAAAAGGAGTGTAAACACTTATGACAAATAAGACAAAAACGCTGTCAGTCCGCTTAAACACTAGGGATAAAGAGGAATTAAGTAGGTATATCACAAGGGAGAGCTTAGAGAGTATGTTAGCTCAGATAAAGAGCGGCGAGATAGAGATAACAGCCGAAGGTGTAGTAATCAAGCGTGTCAACACCATATCAGAAAGTGTAAACACCTATGAATATAATGATCCAGACGGTGAATGGGTAAGAGAAATGGCCCATGATTTAAACATAGATGTGCGGACTTTCAAACGGAAGATAGAGCAGTCAGTAAGGAGATAGAAGATGCTGGATATTTATATAAAAGTTTTTGATTACGGACTTAGGAATTTACACAAGACTACGCACCTCTTAGAAAAATTAAAGGATTGTGGACTTGATTACTTTAATTACCATATTTACGGAGTAAACTGCTTTGAGCCTGTTTATGTGTATTTTTTGGGTTTACTACCGCAGAGCATTTAGATGAGGCGAAGGCTATAGTGGAGAAAGCAGGATTTATCCCAATGACATCACATAAATACTATGATCCTTACGAAATCATATTAAACCAACGTATTACAAAACCATATAGGAAAGAGATAAAAGCGGACATCAAATATTATGAGGAATTTAATAAAGAGGAGCAAAGACACTACGAAGAAAAGCAAAAACTTTTGCGCAGACGAATGAAAGATATGGAGAATAAATGACGCTGTAATTTTTAAAAATCGCGGTTCGCTTACGCGAAGGAAGGAGAACAGATGAAGTCACTTGAAGAAAAAGGATCAAAGGAAGAATTGATAAGGCTAATAAAGATTTATAAGGGGCTTGATGGTTTAGCTAATTATTTAGACGAGGTTGGATTTCATTTATACGAAAACGACTATATATGTGATGCTATGGACTTTCTTAGAGAGGAAATAGCCAAATACTCAATAGATTATTCTCTTTTCCGTATACACCCGGTTGAAAGCATTATAAATGAAAATGCTGCTTATAACTACAACTGGTTGGATGAAATGATCTCAGACATATTAGACGGTGACGGTTCAATAGAGGATATAGCAGATGAAGTAATAAAAGGCCAAGATTTCACAGAGACAATCGAAAATCTGAATCCTAAAGGAGACAGGGGCCTTGTAAGGTTCGAGTTAAAGCGGTTAGAAAAAGTCAGTGAGGACATTATCATATTTGAAAAACTTGTAGAAAAAGAGACTGGTGCAAAAAAGGAAATGACACTCTCCTTAATAAATTCTTTAAAGAGAGAGAAAGAGAGACATACAAAGATATTAGAGCAGGAGTATGGGAAAAACTATCCGTACATAGAAATATACTTGAATGGATCAGAAAAGCAGTTTAAATCGGGATTAAGGGGAGCATAAATGAACACAATAATAGTATCGTATGACATATATAATCAGGCGATAAGCAAGCATGAAAAAATACAACCTTTTGAGAATTTTATTTTTCCTGAATTTAAGCTTGTTCTTGATGGTGTGTTTCAAGGGCATAAGGTTTGGTATGAAGTAAAGTGGGAGAAAGATAAATATACACTTTTTGATGTTGCTATATTTGGGGATGGTAATAAAGGTGTTAATTATAAGTGTCTCTATGATCCTTCTGCTGATTCATTGGCAATCTCTAATGACTCCAAATTTTCTAAAAATGAGATTGAAATTATAAAAATATCAACAACGATAATACTGTTTTACATGGGTTATATAATGACATATCCAAGGAAGCATAAGAAAGAGAGAGTATCATCACATAGATATTCTCGCGAACATAGATTATCGACGAGGCAGAATAAGATCTATCTGTTTGACGATATTGTGAAATACGTTTCTGAAAACTATATCCCGGAAGGTAGTCACCATAATATACAAAATCCGTGTTGGGAAGTGCGAGGGCATTACAGACATTATAAATCCGGTAAGACAGTGTTTGTTAAATCATACCGTAAAGGAAAGCAAAGAGATAAGATTGAGCCAAAATCTAAGGAGTATTACACATGAAGGAAGAATGGAAGGCGGTTAATGGAATATTAGTCAGCAACAAGGGAAATGTAAAACATCTTTCAGGAAGTCCTTTGAAGGTAAACACAGATTCCGAGGGATATAAGAGAGTACATCTTAAAAATGGTTGGCAAAGGATTCACAGACTTGTTGCGTTGGCATTTATTGATAATTCCCAAAGCAAACCTTTTGTGAACCATAAAAATGGGGATAAGACAGATAACAGGGTATATAACCTTGAATGGTGTACCCCAAGGGAAAACTCTTTATTGGCACAAAAGAATGGGCAATTAAGATATGGGACTACCAATACAGAGATAGTTGCAATACATAGTACCACAGGTGAGGAAAAAATATATATATCGCAGGCCGAGGCTGCAAGGCAGTTAGGAATACATAATACAGAGATAAACAAAGTTTTACATCAAAAAAGAAAAACGTCACACGGATATAGTTTTATGTATTTATCAGATTATATGAGAAAAGGGGTAGTATGACGAGAGAAGAAGCAAAGAAAGAGTTAAGACCGATAAAGGACATAGAGGCAGATATAAAGTCAGTCGAATTAGAGATAGAGAGACTGATGACGATAGCGACGAAGATGACACCCTCTTATGAGTATCATACGTCAGGATCACAGAAGAACCGTATAGAGGAAGCCTTGATACAGATTGAGGAAT
>Ga0310696_10003823_pt1 | contig 18678 bp, 9 predicted proteins | sample AusTroGonzalo_MG_4_FD_203885 | JGI IMG/M metagenome (GOLD analysis project Ga0310696, IMG submission 203885) | Bovine rumen microbial communities from tropical cattle in Woodstock, Queensland, Australia - Gonzalo_02 (v2) (version 2) | ecosystem: Host-associated > Mammals > Digestive system >...
TTGGTGGTTATGGTGAGGTTGTGATGACTCGCAACTTCTATAGTGATAATATATATAGGTACACACGCGCGGACGATCATAAGGACGATCCGAGTCATGGCCGATTCGACCTACCTCATGTGACCTTGAATATCGGTTATGACTTCGGACACGGTTGGACAATGGGAAGTGAGATAGAATTTGAGCATGGTGGCACGGAATCGGCTGTAGAGATGGATGCAGATGAGGCTGGTGAATATGAAGCAGAGACCGAGAAGGGTGGTGAAGTGGCCTTGGAGCAGTTCTGGATTAACAAACGATTCGGACAAGGTGAGTTCAACATCAAGATGGGGGAGATTGTGATACCTGTAGGTGCAACCAACAAGAGTCACATGCCGACAGAGTTCTTTTCCTGTTATCGTCCAGAAGGCGAGAACGCCCTATTCCCTTGTACTTGGCATCAAGTAGGTGTGTCGCTATGGGGACGTGTAAGTGATTGGCGTTATGAAGTTCAGTTCCTTTCTGGACTTGACTCAGAACGTTTCGGTAGTAGTAGTTTCGTGCATTATGGTGCTACTAGCCCTTATGAGTTTAAGATTGCAAACAACTATGCTGCATCTTTGCGTATCGACAACTACTCGATAAAAGGTTTGAGATTAAGTGTGAGTGGCTATTATGGTAGCACGTTTAAGAATACACTCCGTTCGGTAGGTAATGCCTACCAGAAGGTGAAGGGCAACCTTGCGATTGGCTCGTTCGACTTTATGATTGACCGTTGGAACTGGATTGTACGCGGAAATGCTGACTATGCATATCTGGGCGACCATGCAGCTATTACATCATTCAACAAGAACTTTCCTACTCATTCGGGTCAGGATGGAAGTCCTTCGAAACATCAACCCGTTGCCAAGAACGCCTACTCTGTAGGCATTGAGGCAGGATATAACATCTTCTCTCAAGTACAACGATTGCAGGATACACAGAAACTCTATGTCTTCGGACGATTCGAAAAATATAACTCCTACGCAGCTGGACGCCAGAAATCGGCTTATGGATGGTGTGACATTACTCGCGTGGCTCTTGGTTTGAACTACTATCCTGTGAAAGAGGTAGTGGTAAAAGGAGAGTGGAGCGAACGCTTCCTCAGGAGCGGTTACAACAACGAACCCAGCGTGTCTGTAGGTGTGGCCTATTGCGGATGGTTCTTGTAAGCCCCATGTGCCCCATAAGCCTCATTGGCCCTATGAGCCTTATAAGATAATAATTAACCAAAAATAACAGACAATGAAACAGAAAGCTTTACTTGCAATGGCAGCCATGATGGCTGCAATGCTCTCGTTCACCGCTTGTAGCGATGACGATGACGACAACAACAACGAGAATGAACAGGCAGCCAAGGAAACGTTCCTTGCAGTAACTAATCAGGAGATGGTCAGCAAAACCATACAGCCAATCTATACCAACCTGATGAATGCCAACGCGCAGTTGGTAGATGCTATCGAGGATATGGAGACACAGGCAGATGTGAACAAAGCATGTGAACTATGGAAGAAGGCTCGCCAATACTGGGAACAGTCTGAGTCTTTTCTTTATGGTCCTGCTACCGACTTCGGTATCGACCCACACACTGACACATGGCCGTTCGACCGTGCTGCATTCGACAATTATATCAAGCGTTATCCTGACCTTGTGGAAGATGAGGATGCCCAGGCCATCGTGGCTGAAGCGATTGCAACAGGTCAGAGCCTCACAGGTTTCCATGCTGTAGAATATCTGTTGTTCCGTGAAGGTCAGCCTCGCCAAGTGGCCGACATCACCGATAACGAAGCATGGTTCTGTCTGATAGCTGCCGAAGACCTCTATCTGGCATCCGTGAAACTTGTCTCTGCATGGGGCGGACAACTGAACGAGGAGCAGGAAGAGATGCTTGAAGACGCAGAGTTCGAATCAAGAAACTATGGCGAGAATTTCATCAATGCCGGTAAGGCAGGATCAACTTATTCAACCATTACACTCGCGTCAGTTCAGATTCTCGAAGGTTGTCAGGACATCATCGACGAGGTAGCTCATTCCAAGATTGGTCATCCTTACACGGGTGAAGACAAGAATTACATCGAGTCTCCACATGCCTACAACTCTATTCAGGACTTCTACGACAACGTGCTCTCTTGCGCATTCTCTATCAATGGTGGTGCCGATAAGTCAACATCTTACACCGCCACTTCGCTGATGGCCTATGCAATGGCTCATTATCCTACTGAGTCAGCAGCAGTGAAGGCTGCATTTGAGGAAGCCCTCAAGAAGGTAAACGCTATGAAGCGTCCGTTTGTCCTCAACTATCAGGACAAGTCTGCTGGCGAAGCCATTGATGCACTCGAAGCGCTCGATGATGCCATCGATGCATTGAAAGTGAAACTTCAGAAATAAGCCATATAAATATATCTAATTCTTGGTGAGCACCAAGCGGCGTGATGTCGCTCGGTGCTTCAGCCGTCAAACGCATACTCATTTCAAAACAATAGATCTATGAAAGGAAAAGTGTTATTCTATGCAAGTCTGCTCAGTTTGGGATTCTATGCATCGTGTTCGGACGACAACAGCAGTTCGGAACAGCCTGTAGAACCCGAGAAGGAACTGAGCGAAGAGTATTACTCTGGTGGAAAGCTGGGTACGGTGTTCAACGCTACATCGAACGCTTACGAGCAGCCGACTCCAGCGTGTGACAATGCTACGTTCTCGTATTTCTTCAAGAAGGGCGAGACATTGTTCGAGCGTGACTTCAACCAGACGGAAGGCTCGGCATTCTACGGACTTGGTCCTGTCTATGTGCGCAAGGGCTGTCTCTACTGCCATCCTGCCTATGGTCATGGAAAACGGCAGACGGAGTATCGTGAATCAACAATGGGTAACGGTTATCTGTTGGTCATCTACGACAAGACAACAGATGCCTATATCCGCTCTGTAGCTGGTATGCCACAGACGGGTGCTGTAGCTCCGTTCAAGGCTCCGATTGATGAGAAGCAGATTCAGATTGATTGGAAGACCTATACCGACGAGTGGGGCAATCAGTTCCCTGATGGAGAGACCTACGAGTTGATTTATCCAGAGGTGACGATTCCTCAGTCGGCTTTCTATGCGCCTATCATCGCCGCCCGTGGCGGACAGAACGTGGAGATTCCTATTGAGGATGTCGGTGTACGCTTGGAATCGACGATTGGCATCTATGGAACAGGACTGACTGATGCCATTCCTGATAGTGCCATCACAAACGAATGGATACGTCAGAGTCAGTATTTCAACTCTATCGGCAAGACCGATGCCTTGAATCCTGCTTATTGGAATCAGGCGAACAACGAATGGGTAAGCTATTACAAAGGACTCACTGGCACACCTTACGTTCGTCGCTATACCTATGCAATGACTCGTGGCCCGATACTTGATGCAGCAGGTGCGAATGCCATTTGGAACATCACCAACGTGACACGTTCCGATCGCCGCTATCATTATCTCGACCTTAACTTCAACGCAAAGTCACAGACGCATTCTTATTATGCAGAGACTTCTTCAAAAGATCCCGATGTGCAGCGTGACTTCTACAAGTACTTCCCACAGGAGCGGAAGACGGGTGATGTGGAGAAAGATATCTACAACTATCTCACCAGCAATACGCTCAATGCAGAGATGAGCGATGGTGACTATCATGCCTTCATGGTGTGGCATCGTGGATTGGCTGTCCCAGCGGCCCGTGATATGGATGACGAACAAGTGCAAAAAGGCAAGAAACTCTTCACAGAGATTGGTTGCGCCACTTGTCACCGTCCTTCATGGACAACTGGTGACGATGAGATTCACGACCCGAACGGCATGTTCGGCAATGATGACATGCCGCGCTATCCTCATCAGAAGATATGGCCATATACCGACTTCGTGCAGCACCGTCTCCGTATGGTGAACGACATCCGCACAGGTTGGTGTCGCACCACACCGCTCTGGGGACGCGGTCTGAGCAAGATGTGTACAGGCGCTGACGACCGTCTGCACGACTGTCGTGCACGAACCGTTACTGAGGCCATCATGTGGCATGGAGCGAAGGACTCCGATGCTCGCAGGGCTACAGAGCAGTTCCGCAAACTTACGAAGTCCGAGCGCGATGCCGTTGTGAAGTTTATCAATTCCATTTAAACTAAGGGTCGTTTGCTGGGTCTAATAGGCGTGAAGCGAATCGCATTTGCAATATATGTAGCAGTGATTGGCGTGCTGGTCACTGCTACTGTGCTGGAGAAAATCTACGGCACCCCATTCGTCATGGAGCACATCTATGGCGCATGGTGGTTTATTGCGTTATGGGGGTTACTATGTGTAGGAAGCATCTTGGCGCTGATTCGTGGTAAGTTGTACAAGCGTCCTGCTACGATGTTGCTTCATCTCTCTTTCGTCATCATCCTCGTTGGGGCATTCGTCACCCACCTTTTTGGATTGCAGGGATCCATTCATCTGCGTGTGGGCGAGACAACCGATATGATTGAGAACCGGGAAACAGGCTTGATTGAGCACTTGCCGTTCTCTGTCACGCTCAAAGATTTCCAACTGAAGACCTATCCTGGTACCCAGTCACCGATGGATTATGTGTCTGTCTTCACCACTTCCTCCGGTGAGGAGTTATCCGTCTCAATGAATAAGATTGGGGAGTGTCAGTCCTATCGCTTCTATCAGTCGGGTTATGATCCCGACCTGCAAGGCACATACCTTTCCGTTAGTCACGACCCATGGGGTATCGGCATCACCTACACAGGCTATGCCCTGCTGATTCTTTCGATGATATGGGTGCTGGTTGGTTCATGGTTAAAGGTTAAAGGTTCATGGTTCAACTCCAAACTCTTCCTTCTATTTTCTCTCCTTTTATGGGGAGTTGGAAGAGGCTATGCTGCACCCAAGGTGCTTCCTGCAGATGTTGCTGCTGAGTTCGGCAATCTCTATGCCTATTACAATGGGCGTGTCTGTCCGTTTCAGACGATGGCGATTGACTTCACGACCAAGCTTTATGGAAAGAGTACTTATCAGGGTCTGAGTGCAGAGCAGGTGGTGACAGGTTGGATGCTGTTCCCTACGAGTTGGACAGACCAGCCGTTCATCAAGATTAAGGGACAGACCGTTCATGAACTGTTGAAGACTGATGAGACGTATGTCAGCTACGACAACTTCTTCGATAAGGGACAATACCGTCTTGATGAGGTACTCTATCAGTTGCACACAGGAGTAGAACTGCCTGATGCAAGAGCCATTACCGAAGTCGATGAGAAGATGAATCTGCTGCTCATGCTCTGGAATGGACAGCTGCTCAAACTCTATCCAGCCGATAGTCAATGGTATTCTCAGATGGATAACCTGCCCGATTCGTTGCCTCACGACCAATGGTTCTTCATCAAACACTCAATGGATTATGTGGGTGAGTTGGCAGTTCAGCACGATTATCAGGAACTGATAGCTATCTTACAGAAGATACGTCAGTATCAGCAAAAGACGATGGGGGAGGACAACCTGCCGTCCGATTTCCAGTTCAATGCCGAAAAGCTTTACAATTCGTTCAACTACATCAAGCTTCTCGCCATCTTCCTGCTTTCCATCGGCATCATCGCCTACATCGTGGGCATTGTTTCTGACATCCGTCAGCGAACCATTCCCCGTTGGTTCCGCATCATCCTGATGACCATATCCGTAGTATCATTCATCTACCTCCTCCTTTTCATTACCCTTCGCACCATTGTCTCAGGACACATTCCTTTGGCAAATGGTTTCGAAGTAATGGTATTCATGTCGGCATGCAGCCTGTTGTTTGCCATCGTTCGCGGAACACAGCGCAGCTATGGATTGATCGTTGCAGGTCTCACACTTCTTGTTGCGATGATGGGTCAGGCCAATCCGCAGATTACACCCCTCATGCCTGTCCTTTCATCACCGCTTCTCAGCATCCATGTATGCCTCGTCATGCTGTCCTACACCCTCTTCGCTTTCCTTGCCCTCAACAGCCTTGCAACCCTCATTGTTGGCAAAAATTGTCAATTGTCAATTGTCAATTATCAATTAAAAGTCGCTGTCTTCCTTCTTGCAGCAGGCATCATCCTTGGAGCCGTTTGGGCCAATCAGAGTTGGGGACGCTATTGGGGATGGGACCCAAAGGAAGTGTGGGCACTCATCACCCTGATGGTCTATGCCATCCCATTACATGCTAGCACTCCCCTTCGGGAGAGCGGGGAGAGGGGTTGGCATTTATACATGATTTTTGCCTTTCTCACTGTTATCATTACCTATTTCGGTGTCAACTTCTTCCTCGGTGGCATGCATAGTTATGCCAATGGATGAGAGAACTGACAGTACGTAGCGTGTTAATTGATGATGTCTAATGCACAATGTACAAAGCATAATGCGTAATCATTATGCTTTTTTTCTGTTTTTTATGAATCTCTCACCACCAAACGCTTGATTCTAAACTTTTTTGCTTATCTTTGCATCGTAACTAATACTAATCGCCTTATGATAACAAAACGTTTATTTATTGTGGCAGCGTTGCTGCTGTCGGCTCTGATTGAGAGTCATGCACAGGTGTGGGAAGTTCCTCAAGTGCCTGCTGAGGACATCGCTCAAGTAACTAAGAGTACGGTGGGCTATCTGTGGAATGTGGAGGCTGACGCATTTGTCGTGAATGGTATGACGAGTAATGTGCAGGCATGTGCCACTCGTCTGACGAACGGTGACGTGGCTGTTTCGACGCCTCATCGCTGTACGGTGATGGTGGGCAACGACACGACGGTACGTATCCGCATGAACAGCTATGCGTCGTACTACTTGTCGTGTGCGAGTGCGAATGCCAACAATGTGGTGGTGAACCGCACGCTGAACAATAAGTTCCGCTACGAAGAGACGGCAGAGGGGTCGCATGTCTATAAACTGACGAATACATCGTTCAAAGAACCGCTCGATGTGGCATGGGCGTATGGCGGTCCGCTCACGTTGAAGAATGGTCAGGGCAAAACGACATGGGCGTTCATCAAAGAGGAAACGGTGACTTCGGGAGCCTATGCGCTCTATAAGGCGAAGCGCCAGTTGTATAATATCTATAAAGTATTGGCTGATGCAGGGAAGACCGGGCAATACAAGGATGCGCTGCAAAGTGCATATAAGGAGTATTCGGCTTCGGATGCTACGATGGAAAGTCTGCTGACAGCTGCCCGCAAACTGTTCTATGTGGTGTATGCCGACATCACCACCCCAATAGATGTGTCGTTCATGCTGTTGAATGCTGATATGGTAGGCAGCGGATTGACCGACGGATGGGGCAAGGAGAGTCCAACGTTCAGCTGGGCAGAGTTTGAGCGCTATCACTCCTCACTGACTTTGGAGCAGGTGGCTACCTTCCCTGTCGGAACGTACGACTTCGGTTTCCATGCACTCTATCGTCAAGATGGTTCGAATGCAGCACCTACGTTTAACGTGACGGCTTCGAACACCGTGAAAGCAAATGTGCCGCTGATGAGCGACATCGACTTCGGTGTGACGAATGCCACAGAGAATAACTGGAAACAGGGACCTCAATACTTCCAACCCGACGGCATGAAGTCGTGCGGACAGGCTTTGGCTCATGGTGACGCTGTGGCTTGGACGAAGAACGTGGTTGTAGACGCAGACGGATCGGTCAACGTGAAGGCTGTGATGACTTCCAGTTCACAATGGCTGAACTGGCAAGGAGTGGCCGTCATCTACAAGGGTGTAGGGACAGATGCCCTGCGTTCGGTGTTGGCTAGTACCATCAGTCAGGCTCAGACGTTGTATGGCGACGGGACGGGCAACGAGGCATCCATGCTCAAGGGTGCTATTGATCAGGCACAGGCTGTGTATGACAATCCAGAGGCTACGAACGCGGACATCAGCGGTTGGTGTGAGACACTTTCTGAGGCCATCGACAGCTATCGCAAGGCAAATGCTTCAGAGGAGAATCCAATTGACTACACTTCGCTGATTACGAACCCGAGTTTCGAGGACGGCACGGAAGGCTGGACGGTCGAAGGAATGGGTACGCAAGGCAATTCGGTATTCTCCATTAAGGCTGGCAACACCTACCTGGAACGCTGGGTGAGCAAAGGTAGCAAGGTGGGTGACGGAAGTGCCATGCAGACGGTCAAAGACCTCCCTGTGGGTATGTATCAACTGAAGGTGGCAGCCCAAAACATTCAGGAAGATACATCGTCGAAAGCTCAGAGCGGTGCATGGATTGTGGCAAATATCGACAGCCAGAAGGTGACTACCCGCAAGCAGTACACGCTGACATTCACGAATATAGAGCAGGATGCCATCATCGGATACATCGCAGAAGGAGCTACAGGCAACTGGCTGGCGTGCGACAACTTCCGCCTGTATTATATCGGAGGTGATGAAACGGCTCTTCGTGATGCCCTCACCCGATATATCCAGAATGCGACATCGTTGATGGACAAGAAGATGCACGATGGAGCAAAAGAGCAGCTCGACCTTTGTGCCGAGGCTGCAGTGAAATGCCTGACCGCTTCTGAAGGAACGGGTGTTTTCCCCGAGGTGTCGACCCCTCTCCGTCTGGCTACAGAGGAGGCAAAACGTTCTATCCAGGCTTACGAGGCACTGAATACCACCATCGCTGATGCTGAAGCCACCTATGGCGAAGGGAGCAATCCGGGAGCAGACGACTATCTTGTTGCTATCAATACAGCCAAGGCTGTCTATGAGAGTGGTGTATCGACCTATGACGAACTGGCAGAGCAGATTGTGAAGCTGGAGGATGCCAAGATGCTGTTTCTGATGCAGTCGCCGACGGGAGCCATTCCGACCATTACAACCGATAAGCGTTATGCACGAGGTGCGACGATGGCATTCGGGCGATTCACCTATAAGCAGAACGGGGCAAAGATAAAGGCATCGGGATTCTGCTACAGTACGGAACACAACCCGACCATTTTCGATGAGAAGTCCACCCGCACACTTTCGAACAACGGTCTCATCTACGTGATGGAGAACATGACACCTGCGACCGTCTACTACGTACGTCCGTACATCTTGACTGAAGGCTATCAGGTGGCATACGGCGACGAACTGAAGATTATCACCATTCCGAAGGGCACGATGACCTACTGGTATAACAACGGTGGAAGCGCAGAGGAGAACGACCGCATCAACTACGCCCTGAAGAATGGTACAAAGATATGGAACGACCTGATGAACATACAGGGAGTGAACCTCAGCGTGTCGTACGGCTCAGGTACACCAACTGCCGACTGTAGCTATGGAGGCAGCATGCGAGTAGGACCTAATTCGGCATACCAGCGTACAGGTACCATCATGCACGAGGCGGCTCACGGTGTAGGTGTAGGTACTGTATGGGGTTGGTGGGATCTGCTGGTCGATGGTGTTTGGACAGGTGTGAGAGCCAATGAGGTACTCCAATTCTGGGACAATGACAACTCAGCCAAAATGCATGGTGATTCTCAGCACATGTGGCCATACGGCATCAACGGTGCACAAGAGGATAGCGGTACCGACCTGTTGTACTACGGAAACGCCCTCATCATCGAGGGTCTGCATGAGGATGGTGTGCAGCCGACAGGCAACTGCTTCGCTACACCAGCTTATACCTACGATTATGTCGATGACCGGTGGTATTACATCCAGAACGAGTCAGCAGATTACGGATTCCAGAAGGCATACCTGCAGGCAACTGCGTCAGGATTGAAATGGACAGAAGTGGCAACAGAAAGCCTCGGAACTGACGAAAGCTATGCATGGACCATTACGTTCGACCCTAAGACCCAGTACTATTCATTCCGCAACGTGGGCACAGGTGCATATATCACCTACAACGGCAGTAAGTTCACCACCACGAAGCGTGAGACACCAACAGCCAGCGAGAAACTGCAACTGATACCGAGCCGTAGCCTCGTCACATGGAAGAACGACGGTAAGAACTATAAGCTACGTGGCTACTGGATGCTGAAAGCCAACGGAGGCTCAGCAACAGCAATGACAGGAGCAGCAAACGGAGCATTGAGCGGCACAAACTTTGACAACGACCAGGATGACACCAACCAGCGATGGCTCATACTGAGCGAAGAGCACGGACTCGCAAGCGGAATTGAAGAAATAATTCATAATTCACAATTCATAATGCATAATGGTGCTATCTATAACCTCAACGGACAGAAGATGGCTGCTCCGCAGAAGGGATTGAATATCATTGGTGGAAAGAAGGTTTGGGTGAAGTAATGTTGATAGTTTAAAAGTTTAAGGGTTTAAGAGGTTTTTAAGCATCTTCCCTAACTGAGGGGAGGAACTATCACAATAATAGTACATTTAGAAACAATAACCCACCCTTATTGCTCGATAAGGCAGGGTTATTGTCCGATAAGGCAGGGTTATTGAGCGGATAAAGGGTCACCCTACCGTTCATGCTTATGATTGAAAAAGGGATGCGGACCGTGTGGTTCGCATCCCTTGATTATGGGTTTCTGTAATGTTTTATCTGACGAGCACTTTACGACCATCAATGATATTGATACCTTTTTGCAGCGAGTTGGTCCGCTGGCCTCTCAAGTTATAGATAGTTCCCTCGCCTTGTGAGAGAATTGGGTTCTTGATTCCTACGGCATTAGGGTCGTAAGAGTGAATCTCGATGTTCGATACAGTAACCTGGTCTTCTGTGTTGACCTTCATGAAGGCAATGTTGAACTCTGCCCACTTGTCGGTAATGCTGAAATCGACGGTGCGGTTGGCACCCACCTCTACGGTGTCCTTGAACACGACGGTCTTATTGTTGTTGGACGACGAAAAACGTGAGAGCTGCAAAGCAACCTTCACACCTGCTTCGCCCTGAGCATCGAACGTAAGACGGTAGTCGCCCTTGACAAACTGGAGTGAGTAATAGACATTAGCGTTGTCATCTACATCCTTTTTCGTTCCTTGTCCGTAAGAGCAGATGGTCTTGCCGCTGTTGATGGTCCATCCGTGACTCTTAGGTGCCCAGCCTTCGTGTTCGATGCAGGGACGCCATTTCAAGGTAATGTCGCATGGGTCATCGAGTGTGTACTGCTTCATGAAGTTCCACATGGTTCTTGATGCGTTACCATCTTCGGTAGCGTTGGTTTCGGGTGAGTGCCCCATGCCGTTCATCGAATAGAACACGATGGGGAATCCGCCTTCACCTGCCTCGTAAACCTTCTTGGTGAACTTGCCCGACTTGGTCGTTGTAACGGGTACTGGGTTACAACCGTTGCGAGCCACTACATTGTCGATAATCTTGCTGACGTACTGTGACTTTACAAGGTCGTCGTTTGTGCCGTGGATGTGCAGGAATGGCACGGGACGGTAACCGGTGTGATGAAGGTGGAACTCGTTGATGGGGTAGCCGCTGATAGATGCGTAGGCTGCGAATACATCACCGAGAAGATTCGCAACCGTGTAAGTCATCATACCACCGTTGGAGAATCCACAGCAGTAGATGCGCTTACGGTCGATGCTGTAATTCTTGGCTACATCCTCAATGATGGCAAGAATGTAGTCGATGTCTCCGCTCCATTCACCAGTCGAATTCCATCCAGGAAGCTCCATGTTTCCGAAGAATGGGAATTTCACGTTCTCACCATGCCCATAAACTACGATGATGCCAGTCGTGTCAGCAATGCCATCGAACGCCGGCTGTTTGTTGTCGGACGAGCCGCCAGTTCCGTGCAGACAGAATACGAGAGCGGTGTTCTCCTTCACTTTGTTAGGCACATACAACTTGTACTTGCGGGTCTTTGTGCCGACCTTGATGTTCACTGTTTTGTCAACCTTTGCTGCACACGTCAGTGAGAAGCAAGCCAAAAGAATGGCTGTAGTAAATACTTTGGTAATAGTTTTCATAAGAAACTGTTTTTAGTTGTTGATAAATAATTGTTGATTATAGGTTTTCACCGTTTACAGTTACGTTCTTGACCTTCAGGTTCTCGATGTACTCGGGATGGTAGTTCGATGTGCGTGCCTGGATGATGCAATCTTCGAACAGGAAGTCCTTCAAGTGATATTGGTCCTCACGGGGAGTGACATTGAAGAATGTGTTACACTCAAGACGGATGCGCCGCATCACGATGTTGTTGCTATACGACATGGGCGTATCCTTACGGTCTTTCAAATCGTAGAACTGTGTCCATGGGCGCACCAGAAGGAAATTGCTCGCATTGCCCGTGATGTCCTCCACCGTTATATATTCATAATGCTGTGGAGTGTCGGGCCGCATCTTCAGCCATAGCAGGTTAGTGGCTTCATCAACCCGGATGCGACGCAGCACGATGTTGTGGTCGTAGATGCTCTCGCTACCACACGTGACACAACTGGCACAGTAGCCGAATGTGCAGTCCTCGATGATGATATTCTCATTACCACCGTTCTCCGGCATCTTCACGGGGTCGTCGGCCCACGGACCTTTCCCTCCCTTGAGTGCCACAGCATCATCGTCGACCGACATGTAGCAGCCCTTCACCAGCATGTTACGGCAGGCATCAATGTCGATGGCATCAGTCGAAGGTGCACGCACAGGCTTGTAGAGCGACGTGATATGCAGGTTCAGCAACTTCACGTTCTCCGACTTATAATAATGGGTCGTCCAGAAAGGAGAATTCTGAAGACTCACGTTTTCAATCTGCACGTTCTTGCAATTCGATATGTAAATCAGACGCGGACGCTGCTCGTCCTTGTTTGTACACTGCGGATTCCAACTGCGACGCAACCAGAATGCCTTCCAATAAGGAAGCCCATTCCCGTCGATGGTTCCTTCGCCTGAAATGGTGAATCCATCCAGACCGTCAGCATTCACCAATGCGGGGAAATACTTGCAGGTCTCACCTTCAATACGTGTCGTCATCACGGGGAAGTCGCTGATATCAGTAGAGCCCTTCAACACAGCACCTTTTTCGAGATAGAGATGTGTACCCTGCTTAAAGAACAAAGCGCCTGACATGAACGTACCCGATGGTACGACCATCACACCCCCACCATCAGCAGCAATGCGGTCGATGAGTGCTTGCAGTTGCTGGGTGTAGATTTTGCCATCCATCATCACACCATAATCCGTGATGCGATACTGACGCCCTAATCGAGAGATGTCGATGTGGGTGGTGTCGCGGAACCATGCAGGTATCTCTGTGCCATCGGGAAAGAGGTCCTTCGTCGGTTTCTTCGCTGAAGCAACAGGCACAATAACGGATAACAGCGTAAGTGTGACTGTAAGTATTATTTTCATCTCAATAAGCATTTATTGACCGCAAAATTAACAAATAATTATGAATAATACATTATAAATTGTAAATTAATTTGTATCTTTGTAGCAAATTATCATCATAATGGACGAAATCAATAACGAGATAGATCCAATTTCAACAAACGATTCGGACACACTACATAGTGATTACGACCCCATGAAGATGCAAGACGGCATCACTCATCATCTGAGTGGAATGTATCAGACATGGTTCTTGGATTATGCAAGTTATGTCATTCTGGAACGTGCCGTACCTTACATCATGGACGGATTGAAACCCGTGCAGCGCCGTATCATGCATACCATGAAGCGCATGGATGACGGCCGATATAACAAAGTTGCCAACATCGTAGGTGAAACCATGAAGTTCCACCCTCATGGTGATGCATCCATCAAAGATGCATTGGTTCAGTTGGGGCAGAAAGAATTGTTGATTGACTGTCAGGGTAACTGGGGTAACATTCTCACGGGTGATGATGCTGCCGCAGGACGATACATAGAGGCGCGCCTGTCGAAATTTGCCAATGATGTAGTGTTCAACCCTAAGACAACAGAATGGATGTTGTCGTACGATGGTCGCAACAAAGAACCTATTTCGTTACCTGTCAAGTTCCCATTGCTCCTTGCGCAAGGTGCGGAAGGTATCGCTGTGGGACTATCCACCAAGATTCTTCCTCATAATTTCAATGAACTCTGTGAGGCTGCGGTTAGTTATCTGCACAACGAACCGTTCCAACTTTATCCTGATTTCCTGACAGGAGGTTCGATTGACGTGTCGAAATACAATGACGGTCAGCGTGGAGGAATGGTCAAGGTAAGAGCGAAGATAGAGAAACTGGATACAAAGACACTTGTCATTCGTGAGATACCATACGGCAAGACAGCTACCACACTGATTGACTCGATACTAAAAGCAATCGATAAGGGCAAGATAAAGGCTCGTAAAGTGGACGACAATACTGCAGCTAACGTAGAAATATTGATACATCTGATGCCTGGAGTATCGAGTGACAAGACCATAGATGCTCTCTATGCATTCACCGATTGCGAAATCAGCATCAGCCCTAACTGCTGTGTCATTGATGATCGTATGCCGCAGTTCCTTACTGTGAGTGATGTGTTACGTCGATCTGTCGATTACACCAAATACCTTATTAAGCGTGAATTGGAAATCCGTCGTGATGAACTCCTTGAGCAGTTGCATTTCTGTTCATTGGAGAAAATTTTCATTGAGGAGCGCATCTATAAGGGAAAGCCATTCGAAAATGCAGAGAATACCGATGCTGCTCTCAAGTATATTGACGAACGACTTGAACCGTTCAAGAAAGATTTCATACGCGAGGTAACCCGTGATGACTTGTTGCATCTGCTTGAAATCAAGATGCAGCGTATTCTTAAGTTTAATAAGGATAAGGCAGATGAACTGATAGCCAAGATCAAGCAGGAGTTGGAAGACATTGCCCGCGACTTAGCTAATTTGGTAGAGGTCACAGCTGAATGGTTCAATTATTTGCAAAAGAAATACGGAGAGGAGCATCCTCGTTTGACAGAGATACGTAACTTCGACACGATTCAAGCTGCAACTGTGGCTGAGGCTAATCAGAAACTTTACATCAATCGTACTGACGGATTTATTGGAACCAGCCTGAAGAAAGATGAGTTTATCTGCAACTGTAGTGATCTCGATGACATCATTATTTTTTATAAGGATGGTACGTATAAGGTGACGAAAGTGGCAGAGAAGGTATTTGTAGGCGAAACAGAAAAAGCAAAGAACGAGAAGCGGAAGACAGAGATTATCCATGTGGCTGTATTCAAGAAGAACGACACACGTACTATCTATAATGTTTGTTACAAAGATGGTAAGAGCGGTATCACCTACATGAAACGCTTTAACATACCGACCTTGAATCGCGACCGTGAGTACGATGTTACGATGGGAACTCCTAAATCACGTATCACCTATTTCACTGCTAATGCGAATGGTGAGGCAGAAATTATCAAGGTGACTTTGAAAGAGCAACAGAAAACCAAGATCAAGAAGCTGGTGTTCGATCAGGATTTCAGTGAGATAGACGTGAAAGGACGAGGTGCGAGAGGTAACATCCTCACGAAATACGATGTGTTGCGTATCGGACTGAAATCACATGGAGGAAGTACGCTTGGAGGACGTGATGTTTGGTTCGATAACGATGTGAAACGACTTAATTACGAGAATCACGGTCTGTATCTGGGTGAGTTCTTCAACGAAGACTTGATACTTGTCATTCTCGACAACGGAGAGTTCTATACGACGAACTTCGATATCAACAATCACTACGAGCAGAACATTCTGCGCATAGAGAAATTCAACAGCGAGAAAGTATGGACAGCTGTGCTGTGGGATGCAGACAATCAGGGTTTACCATATATCAAACGTTTTATGATGGAATCTTCGCAGAAACACCAAAACTTCCTTGGTGATAATGCGGATTCACGATTGATACTTCTTTCGGATCAACCAACACCAAAGTTGATACTCACGTTTGCTGATCCTGACACATTCCGAGGACCACAAGAGTTGGATGTGGAAGAGTTTATTGCAGTGAAGGGTTTCAAGGCTAAAGGCAAGAGACTTACCACTTGGGCACTCGATTCCGTAACAGAAGTTCTGAGCGAAGTAGAAGATTCTGACGCAGTTGATGAACCAGATACTCCGGGAGAACCGGATAATCTGGAAAATCCGGATTTTCCAGAAGAGCCAGAACCCGACCCCGAACCTGTACCGGAACCTGAACCAGAACCTGAGCCAGAACCTGAGCCAGAACCAGAACCAGAACCTGAGCCAGAACCAGAACCAGAGCCTGAGCCAGAACCGGAACCGGAGCCAGAGCCTATTTCAGACGAAGAGTATCATAAGACCAATCCTCCTCATGATGAGGGCCCGATTCAGCTAACATTGTTTTAACAGACTTTGAGGTGCGTACTATACATATTGTTTTTCCTTCTTCCAATGTGTTCGATGGCACAAGAGAAGCAGGAATCCACTACAAGGTTATTTGTTGGTGGAGGTTGGGCTAATGTGTTAGACACCTATTTGTCACCTTATTCATATAAAGGTGCGGTGTTTAATTTTATTGTTGAACGCCAATACGAGCATACAATGCATCGTACGTCCTTACATATGTCCTTGTCAGAGAATCCTGCAGGAAACGTAAATGAATATGAATTCGGGGTGGCGTATGGTGTAGCACACCATTTCCAACTGATGAAAAAAGGTGCTTTCAATTTAAAGGCCGGACCTATGGGACATCTGTATTTAGGTGGTATCTATAACGAACGCAACGGAAACAACCCTGGACAAGCAAAACTTTCACTGATGCTTGACGCATCTGCTTTGGCTACCTACGACTTCCGTTTGTGGCGTAAGGATTTCCAGTTGGAATATTCTATTGATATCCCTTTTGTTGGATTGGCTTATTCTCCTCAATTCGGCCAGTCGTACTATGAGGAATTTGTTCTCGGCAACTATGATCACAACTGCGTGATTGCACATCCATTCAACACCCCATCACTTCGTCAGCGCTTAGTTATTGATTTTAAATTGAGAAAGCGTGGATGTTTGTATTGGGGTTATAATGGTGAATTGTTCCAAACAAAGTATAACGGACTACGTCATCACTCTTATTTACATTCAATCATTTTGGGTATTAAATTATGAGACAGTTATTCCGCCACATACTATATATAACAGGTTTGACTCTGATGCTTGCTGCATGTGTTGATGAGGAGTTGCCGACAGCAGATACGCCCCAAGGTAACTTAGATGCATTATGGCAGCTACTGGATGAGAGATACTGTTTTTTCGACTATAAGAAAGCAGAATTGGGAGTGGACTGGAATGAGGTTCATGAACGTTATAGAAAAAAAGTATCTCCCAAAATGACATCATTACAACTGTTCGAGGTGTGTTGTGCCATGATAGCTGAGTTGAAAGACGGGCATGTAAATTTAGGTGCATCATTTAACCTTGGACGTAATTGGAGCTATTGGGAGGATGAACCTGAGAACTATTACGATTCTATTGCACGAAGTTACTTAGGTCATGAGTATGGTATTGCTTCAAGTCTAAAATATACGGTATTTGATGACAACATAGGTTATATTCGTTGTGAGAGTTTCGAAAACGGTCCTGGTAATGGGAATGTTAGCAGTGTGTTGTCGATTCTGGCTCCATGTAATGGACTGATTATAGACTTGCGTAATAATGGAGGCGGAAGTCTTACAAATGCAGAATGTCTTGCTTCTCATTTCACAAACGAGAAAGTATTGGTAGGTTATGTCTATCACAAAACGGGTAAGGGACATAATGATTTCTCAGCAATGAAACCAGAGTATCTGGAGCCGGCCAAGGGAACCCGCTGGCAGAAAGAAGTGGTTGTGATTACCAACCGACAGTGTTTCTCTGCAGCAAATGACTTTGTCAAAATGATGCATTGCTTGCCTCATGTCACCCTGCTTGGCGATCGTACCGGTGGCGGTTCGGGCATGCCCTTCATGCAGGAGCTTCCTTGCGGATGGAGCGTACGATATAGCGCAGTCGTATCGGTAGATCGTGACAAGAAGCATATCGAATTTGGCATTGATCCCGACGTGAAAGTCAGCATGAATATGGAGGATGTTATGAGGAAGAAAGATACACTTATCGAACAGGCTCGAACCATCCTTCGGCAGAAGGCTAACGAGACACCATAGGCCTCGTTGTTTTCCCCCTAGGGGGAAAAATCTTTCCCTCCTAGGGGAAAAGTTTTTCCCACGTAGGGGAATCTTTGTGTCTGGCGCATCTCTCAAATCCTGTCCACATGGCAATGAGTTTTTCTCTTTCCGTTGCATAGATAATGTATTTCCACGAAACGATAAAAAGAAATGCAGTATTATGAATAAAAATGGATGAATATTCTTTTTTATTTTGTAACTTTGCAGTTGAAATGATTGACTATAGTGTCTTCAACGGAAAAAAGGCAGCATTCTTCACATTGGGATGTAAGCTCAACTTTGCCGAGACGTCCACGCTCGGTGAGACGCTGATGTCGTATGGTGTGACGAAAGCCAAGAAGGGCGAGTTGGCAGACATCTGTATCGTCAACACCTGCACCGTTACAGCTATGGCCGACAGTAAATGCCGGCAAGCCATTCATAAAATCATCAAGGATCATCCTGGTGCGTTGGTAGCAGTCACTGGGTGTTATGCTCAGTTGCAGCCCCAACTTATCAGCGAAATCCCTGGAGTCAATATCGTGGTAGGAGCACAACAACGTAGCGACCTGATTGATCAGATTTGCTATCAGCTACAGACAGATTCTCCCCATAGCGGAGGAGATGCCCATAGGGCAGAGGGGGTCTTCTTC
>Ga0310696_10003827_pt1 | contig 18654 bp, 6 predicted proteins | sample AusTroGonzalo_MG_4_FD_203885 | JGI IMG/M metagenome (GOLD analysis project Ga0310696, IMG submission 203885) | Bovine rumen microbial communities from tropical cattle in Woodstock, Queensland, Australia - Gonzalo_02 (v2) (version 2) | ecosystem: Host-associated > Mammals > Digestive system >...
TTCCATGGATCCTGTCCACATGATGAGGGTATTGCGGTAGACTTCCGTATCCAGATATCTCTCATTGCAGCTGCTGGCATCCGCCGACGTACCGTAATTCGTTCCGCGAAGTTCACCTACTGCTTCAACTGCCGTGTACGGAATATGATCCGCGACAGCCACTATCAGTGTCCTGTCGAGCTGTCCGGCTTCTTCGAGGCCTTTGAGAAGAGCCTCCATCGCCCTGTCGACCTCCATGACAGTAGCCATGTACGCTTTCGTCTCCTCTGACCAGTCGTATGCATCGAGCTGCTCACGGTACTGTTCCGCTATCCAGCTCCAACCGTACGGAGTATGTCCGGAGATGGTCATGTAATAGACATTGAACGGCACTTCGTCGCCGACATACTGCTCCATTGTATTCTCGATCATGAAGGTATCTCTCTGCGGCCATTTGTGGCTTCCGGAAGCCCACGTCTCACCTTTCAGGCCGTGTCCGAGATAATACCAGTCATGGTATTCCAGATTGCTCATCGTTCTTTCACGGTCATACATATCCCATCCGTTGTGGAATCCGATGTTGTGATATCCGAGACGTGAAAGCTGTTCGCCGAGAGAGAAATAGCAGTTCGTTCCGAGTCTTCCGCTCTCCTGCAGACTCATCGGACTTCCCTGTTTTGGATAAAGGCCCAGAAGATTCTGACACTCCCCTGCATTGGTGCTTCCGAAATACAGCGGCGTATAAAAATTATTGAACACGAAGCATTCGTTTGACAGCTTGTACAGCGTCGGAGTCAGTTCTTCGCAGATTCCCGCGCCGGAGAAAGCCTCCAGGCAGAGGAATACCACGTTATAACCCTCAAACATGCCGGTATACTCGTTCTTGTTTGTCGGCTTCACGGAATTCATATAGGACGCCAGCCACTGGACTTTGCTGTCCGGATTTTCCATCAGCGCTGCAAAATCAACGTTCATGACCTGAGGCGATCTGTCAACGGGTTCAGCTGCCGGTTCCGGTTCGGGTTCCGGTTCCGGTTCCGGAACCACAGTCTCGGGAATCGGTTCTATCGGGATATCCGTAATATCCGGGAGCATGACAGAATCCGGGAACAGCTTATGATATATATCGAGACGGATCATCGTCATGAGTCCGAGCCTCTCTACCTGCAGATCGAGATTCTCATCCATACGGTAAAGCTTGGCGGGCGTCATATCTCCCCCGCCCCAATCAAGTCCGGTAAGCAGCAGTCCGGCAAAATGAAACGCAAATACCAGCACAAGAATGATAGCTGAGACGAGGATCTTCCAGCGCCGTCTGTATCTCGATTCCGGAATATTCTTGTCAGAAGATTTCCAGCTCTCCCTGTCGGGGATTCCGCGTGCCGGGACGACTGCCCCGAACACCACCGGGACAAAGAGCAGCGCCAGATACAGTGCGTTGCCCATGACCGTGGTCTTGATGATATCAATGTAGTCATACAGCCTGTTCTCTGCTGCGGTCCCCAGTGTGGTGGGAGGATAATACGACTGGAGTATCAGGTAACCCACGCTTTCCGCGGCAAAGATCAGCCACAGTATGACAAGCATGATCATCCTTACGGTCTTTTCCGCCTTGTTCCCGATAAGGGACAGGATCAGACTGAATATCAGACCGAATGAAATTCCGAACGCGATATAGATGGGGCAGAAAAACAGCTCCGTCTTCATTCTGATATGAAGTGCCATCTCCATCCAAACGATCGCGGCGGGGATTATCATGTAGGTTATGAAATTGTGGAATCTGCTGCGTGTCACCGCATTCCTCCGTAAAACAGACTGCGTGTCAGTAACCGACAATTATTACTATACAGTCATAATATTATCATTCTGTAAACATGCGACCGTACGCAGACGCATGAAAGACCTAATATACATAACAAAACATCCTTTGCGTCCCATCGGATAAAATGTTCGGGCAGCAAAGGATGTCAGCTGGTGAGACACCGGAGATTCGAACTCCGGACACCCTGCTTAAAAGGCAGGTGCTCTGCCGACTGAGCTAGTGTCTCAAATGCGCCTTGTAATTATAGAAAACTGCTTGTAAAATGTCAATTGCCACTTTCTGTCCGCTTTTTGCGCCGTAGCCTACGGTAAACGGCGGAGACACGCTCACCATTTGAGGCTTAAGAATAATGACCGATTTCAAAGATATCGCATCCAGACTCGCTTCTCTGGACAATGAAAACTCAGCAGACTATTCCAGACTCAGGGAAGAGACCGAGAATGCGCTTCTCTGCATCCTGTGCTCGATGTTCCCCCTTCACACTCATTACGGCTCCTGTTCCGGAGAAGAAACTCTGTCATCCGAGGAATATCTGAACAGATCTTTCGGTCATCTCAAGGCTGCTTTTTCCTATGTAATGACAGCGGATGAAGCGAGTGACTGTGCAGGATGGCTCATATCACGACTTCCGGTGATCAAGGAGATCCTGCTGACGGACGTTCAGGCAGCGTACGAAGGAGACCCTGCCGCAAAGAGCACCGACGAAGTTATCCTCACCTACCCAGCGTTTACCGCGATCGGGGTATACAGGGTAGCCCATGAACTGTATGCGCATCAGGTGCCTCTTATCCCCAGGATCATGACCGAATACGCCCACCGCGTCACGGGAATAGATATCCACCCGGGAGCAACGATCGGAAAAAGATTCTTCATAGACCACGGGACCGGCGTTGTCATCGGAGAGACCACGACCATCGGCGAACATGTGAAGCTCTATCAGCATGTGACGCTCGGGGCCAAAAGCTTTGAGGTCGCTGATGACGGAAGCCTTGTTAAGGGCATCAAACGTCACCCTGATATCGGAAACGATGTCGTAGTATACGCCGGGGCAACAATACTCGGAGGCGACACTAAGATCGGCAACAACTGCGTTATCGGAGGAAACGTCTGGCTCACTCATTCTGTACCCGACGGAGAGACCGTGATCGCAGCCCACATGAAGGAACACCGCAGAAAGACCATATGATCTGAAGCCCGGGTGCTGCCCGGGCTTTTATTCCATAACGTGCAAAAAAGCCGGAGCATTTGCTCCGGCTTTTTCATTTTGAAAGAATGCCTGATTACTCTGCTCTCTCGGCGAGTGCTTCGTAACGGTTCTTGGCGTTCTGTTCGGCCTTCTCGAACAGGACTTCTGCGCGCTCCGGGAAGGAACGGGTCAGGGATGAGTATCTTGCCTCACCCATGATGAAGTCACGATAGCTTCCGGTGGGAGCCTTGCTGTCGAGCTGGAACGGATTCTTTCCTTCTGCCTTGAGGCGAGGATCGTATCTGAAGTTGTTCCAGTAGCCTGCATCCACGGCCTTCTTCATCTCGGACTGGCAGTTGGTCATGCCGCCTCTGATGTTGTGCATCTCGCAGGGTGCATAGCCGATGACGAGGGACGGTCCGTGATAGGACTCAGCCTCTGTAAGGGCCTTCAGGGTCTGATTCGGGTCAGCGCCCATGGCGACCTGCGCGACATAGATGTAGCCGTAAGACATTGCGATGTCGGCGAGGCTCTTCTTGGCGATCTCTTTACCGGCAGACGCGAACTGAGCGACCTGACCGATCTGGGATGCCTTGGAAGCCTGTCCGCCGGTGTTGGAATAGACCTCCGTGTCGAAGACCATGATGTTGACGTCTTCTCCGGAAGCCAGGACGTGGTCCAGTCCTCCGAATCCGATATCGTATGCCCATCCGTCTCCGCCGAAGATCCAAATGGACTTCTTGGACAGATATTCCTTGTTCTCGAGGATGTACTTGCGGTCTTCGCAGTCGCAGTCGAGTTTCTCGAGTTCAGCGACAAGAGCTTCGGTGGCAGCACCGTTCTTGTTTCCGTCAGTGAATGTGTCGAAATACTCTTTTGCAGCGGCCTTGAAGGATTCAGGCGCATCTTCCTTGCCGGCAAGAGCTTCAAGCTTATCCTTGAGAGCGTTCCTGATGGCATTCTGGCCGAGCATCATGCCGAAGCCGTGCTCTGCGTTGTCCTCAAAGAGGGAGTTGGCCCATGCAGGTCCGCGTCCTTCCTTGGTCTTTGTGTAGGGTGATGTTGCAGCCGGGCCGCCCCAGATCGAGGAGCATCCGGTCGCGTTGGAGATATACATATGATCTCCGAAGAGCTGTGTCACGAGCCTTGCATATGAAGTCTCGGCGCAGCCTGCGCAGGAGCCGGAGAACTCAAGCAGGGGCTTCTTGAACTGGCTTGTGATGACGTTGAGCGCGGGAGAGATCTCTTTCTCATCCACGTTGGCCACACAGTAGTCGAACACCTTCTGCTGATCTTCCTGTGACTCTCTGTCGACCATCTTCAGGGACTGGGTCGGGCATACTCCGATGCAGACGCCGCATCCCATGCAGTCCAGCGGGCTGACAGCAAGAGCGAACTTGTAGCCGGCCTTGTTGACAAGAGCGGCCTTAGGCGCGTACTTGATGTTCTCGGGAGCTGCTTCTGCTTCCGCGTCTGTGAGTGCAAAGGGACGGATCGTAGCATGCGGGCAGACGAAAGCGCATCTGTTGCAGGCCACGCAGGTCTCGGGATTCCATTCCGGAACTGAGACTGCCACGCCGCGCTTCTCATATGCGGAGGCACCGAGCTCGAATGTTCCGTCAACGTGATCTTTGAAGGCGGATACGGGCACTGAATAGCCGTCCATGAGTCCGACGGGAGCAAGGATGGTATCGACCATCTTGACGAGCTTCTCGGGTCCTTCATGCTTTACGGCTTCTTTCTCGTCGACTGCATCAGCCCACTCTGCCGGTACGTCGATCTTTACATATGCGGTGACGCCGGCGTCGATGGCCTTGTAGTTCATGTCGACGACATCCTGGCCGTGACGCAGATAGCTCTTGAGAGCCGCTTCCTTCATGTGATCGACTGCCTCTTCGATGGGCATGACGTTGGCGAGTGCGAAGAACGCCGACTGAAGTGTCGTGTTGGTGCGCTTGCCCATGCCGATGGATGCGGCGATGTCGATGGCGTTGATGGTGTAGAGCTGGATGTTATTCCTGGCGATGTAGCGCTTTGCCTCGGCGTTGAGATGCTCGTCAAGCTCCTCGGGAGTCCACTGGCAGTTGATCATGAATACGCCGCCCGGCTTTACGTCGTTGACCATCTTGTATCCTCTAGTCACGTAGGACGGGTTGTGGCAGGCTACGAAGTCAGCCTTGTTGATGTAGTATGGGCTCTTGATAGGATGATCTCCGAAGCGCAGGTGGGAGATGGTCACGCCGCCTGTCTTCTTGGAGTCATACTGGAAGTAAGCCTGTACATACTTGTCGGTGTAGTCTCCGATGATCTTGATGGAGTTCTTGTTGGCGCCGACTGTGCCGTCGCCGCCGAGTCCCCAGAACTTGCACTCGATGGTGCCTTCCGCGGCCGTATTGGGAGCGGGCTTCTCTTCCAGAGACAGATGTGACAGGTCATCGTTGATTCCGAGCGTGAAACGGGGCTTAGGATCATCCTTTGCAAGCTCATCGTACACTGCGAAAATGCTTGCAGGAGGTGTATCCTTGGAGCCGAGTCCGTAGCGGCCTCCGATGACAGTGTCGATCTTCCTGCCCTGATCGGCAAGAGCTGCGACAACGTCCATATAGAGAGGCTCACCGAGGGATCCGGGTTCCTTTGTGCGGTCAAGAACAGCGATCTTCTTGACTGTTGCGGGGATGGCTTCAACAAGTTTCTCGGCAGAGAAAGGACGATAGAGGCGAACCTTCACAAGGCCGACCTTCTCACCCCTTGCGGTGAGGTAATCGATGACTTCTTCTGCAACGTCATTGATGGAGCCCATGGCGATGATGACGCGTTCAGCGTCCGGAGCGCCATAATAGTTGAACAGGCGGTAGTCAGTGCCGAGCTTGGCATTGATCTTGCCCATGTACTCTTCCACGACTGCCGGTACGGCGTCATAGAAGGCGTTGTTGGCCTCACGATGCTGGAAGAAGATATCATCGTTCTCGTGAGAGCCGCGCATCACAGGATGCTCGGGGTTGAGTGCGCGCTTGCGGAATGCAGCGACTGCATCCATGTCGCACATCTCCTTGAGGTCCTCATAATCCCAGACTTCGATGTTCTGAAGCTCATGGGATGTGCGGAATCCGTCAAAGAAGTTGAGGAAAGGAACACGGCTCTTGATAGCTGCAAGATGAGCTACGGGAGACAGGTCCATGACCTCCTGGGGGTTCGTCTCAGCGAGCATCGCAAATCCTGTCTGACGGCAGGCCATCACGTCTGAGTGGTCGCCGAAGATGTTCAGGGCATGGGATGCTACCGCGCGTGCGGAGACGTGGAAAACAGCGGGAAGCAATTCACCGGCTATCTTGTACATGTTGGGGATCATGAGCAGCAGTCCCTGTGACGCCGTATAGGTCGTCGTGAGAGCGCCGGCTGCAAGTGATCCATGCACAGTACCGGAAGCGCCTGCTTCCGACTGCATCTCGGCGACCTTTACTGTGGTGCCGAAGATGTTCTTCTGTCCCGCTGCTGACCACTGATCAACATAGTCAGCCATCGGGCTGGACGGAGTGATCGGATAGATTCCGGCCACCTCAGTGTATGCATATGATACATACGCTGCAGCATTGTTGCCGTCCATGGTCTTTTTGTTTCTTGCCATTAGGATCCTCCAATTTTCTAATACAGTATTAAAAAACTGCGCTTACAGTTATTCTAACATTACGCTATTTCCGTGTGAAGTACTCCGAAACAAAAAACGCCTGTCCGGCTCCTTCACGGGGCTGTTGTCAGCCAGTCAGGTATCGGATATAATTATCAGGACAGTCATTTGAATACATATTGTCACTATTGAAATTAAGGAGCTCTAATGGACCCCGACGGTTGGCGAATCGCCGCACTTATCATTTCATCTGTTTCCTGCATTGTCGCGTCACTTCTGACAGGTGCCGATATCCGTGAATCATCACAGGAAGACACCTCCAGATACGGTCTGGGTGTATCGGTGCGTTCGGTCACCGGCATCATCATCGCCGTAGTTCTGTCAGTGATTGCTTCAATGCTGTTTTTTTCTCTTCTGGACGGTGTTGCCGGCTCAGAGATCCTGAGGATAGCCCTGTCAGTTCTGCTGTCGCTGCTGTTCTTCTCTCTGTTCATACTGATGCCCTTCTTCATCGGGCAGGCCCGGAGCGAGAAACTGTATTCGGCATCCGCTGCTCTCAGGATCCCCCTCGCCGTTCTGGCTCCGCTGACACAGATTCTGATGCTTCCTTCCCGGCTTGCTGTTCATGCCGCAGGTGCCGAAAAGGACCTTACCGAGATAACGGAAGAAGATGTTCTTGAGCTGGTCGATACCGCGGAAGAAGACGTTATCGACAGCAACCAGAAAGAGATGATAGGAAACATCTTCGAGCTCGATGATGTCGACTGCGCTGATATAGAAACACACCGCACCGAGATAGTGGGCGTCCCGGTGGACACCGATATCCACGATGTGGTCTCCCTGGCGATAGAAAGCGGCTTCAGCCGTATACCCGTCTATCAGGACAGTCTGGACGACATCATCGGCGTATGCCACGTAAAGGATCTGCTCCCTCTTCTCTCCGACGGCAGAGATGACCAAAGCCTTGGGAAAGTCATGCGTCCTGTCATATATGTTCCCGAGACATACAAGGCATATTCGCTTCTGCGTGATTTCAGGCAAAACAAATCCCATCTGGCGGTAGTAGTAGACGAGTACGGAGGCACATCCGGCATCGTCACCATGGAAGACATCCTGGAATCCATAGTCGGAGACATCCAGGACGAATATGACAAAGAGGAAAATCTCCTGCAGTTCCAGGAAGACGGTTCTGTAGTAAGTGACGGCTATGCGGAGATCAATGATGTCTTTGAAGCCCTGGGTATCGAGCCGCCCGAGGATGCGGACGAGGAATACGACACCATCGGAGGGCTTATAACGGATCTGCTCGGCTACATCCCCCAGGAAGGCGACAGCGCGACCTGCTCCTACGGAGGTCTGGATTTCACGGTGCTCGAGACAGACGGAAAACGCATCTCCAGGGTCCGGTCCAGAATAACTGAATAAGGCACATACAAAAAACGAGGTTCCCGTGAAGGGGACCTCGTTTTTTATAAGTTAAATCGATCAGCGGTTCTTGATTACTTCCTTGCCGGTAAATACGAGCTCATATCCTTCGGATGTCTTCTCGTATACCTCCTGATCCTCCCTGAATTCGAGGATCTTCAGCATCTCATCGTCCAGATCTTCTATGGTGTATCTTCCTATACGCTTGAGCGGCACTGTCATGCACACCCAAAGCGCTATTATGAACGCTGCAGGTGCGATTATCAGCAGGCTCGTCGGTGAGGCTGCCAAAAGATCACCCGATGCACGCTCGATATTCGCCGCGTCGGAGATCCCGAAAAATCCCTTCCAGTACCAGAGAACAAGAGCAAGGATGAAAAACGGCAGGCAGATGAACGGGATAGCGCTCTTCTGAGCTCCCAGAGCCGCAAAGATGATCTCAAGCGAGAAGACCAGCAGCATCGTGAGAAGCCCGACCAGAAGAGGTTTTATGTTCTCTGCTATGTCGGCAAACCCGCTGCCGCCAATCAGTCTGACAGCCGCGCAGAAGATTACCGCACCGATGCAGTAGGTGCTCAGCGGTGCCCAGAACGCAAACAGCGTCTTTGCCAGACAGGGTGCCTTAAGATCGGCGCCGCACCTTGCCGCAAGTTCCCACTTTCCGGACTGTATCTCATCGAAGACGAACAGTCTGGAAACGATCATCCTGCTGATCATGATGATCACCGAAGCAAGGACGGCATATACATAGACCGCGCCTAATGAGGAATCAAACAAAAATCCGGGAAACTTTTCCGCCGCTGAAGGCATCAGAGCGGGAACCGCGAACACGACACAGCAGCAGACTGCAGCCAGGATCACTGCATACAGCAGCCTGACCGGCAGGGCAGCGCCTGAAGTCCGGGCGGCACTCAGAAAGAAGTCAATGAAAGACTGTTCTTTTTTCTTCATCTCACGCTACAGAAAACACGGAATGGATCTCCTGCTCTCTGTCTCCTCCTCACTCAACTGTTACTGACACGTTCAGATCTTTGGTGTTGCTTTGAATACTTCTTTATATGCTATAGCGAAACCTTTGTCTCCGTTTCTGAGATCTTCGACCGGGACTCCCGCCGCTATAGCGGCATCGATCGCGTCCTGCTCTCCGGCAGTACTGTTCTCCGCTCTCTGGATCTCAACGATATCCCTGTCTCTTACCACGACGAACCTCTCGTCCTCAGACAGTTTCGCTTCCATCTCTTCTGCCTGATCGGAATGGAAAAGCACCAGCGCTGAGCGGTTCTCTTCTATAAAATCGCGGTATGAACCGGCGAACACCGGATTGCCGTAATGGATCGCCAGCACACGGTTCGCAACAGATCTGAGCAGTCTCGGCGAATGCCCGGAGACTATCACGGTCTTTCCGGAATCCGCGAGGAGCCTGAACACTCCGCTTGCTGACGTGACATCGGTTTCCTCTATTTCAAACTGAGGATCATTAATCAGAATTACAGGCGAACTGCTGAAAGACACTGCTGTGAGCAGCGCCAGCATCCTCTGTGAATAGCTGAGCGACTCAAGTTCGGACTCGCTGAGTTCGCTCATTCCGAGCTGTTCCAGCACAGGAAGGATCTTTGTTTTGTTTTCTCCCGTCATGCCTGTGAGCCAGTCGATCATGCGGCTCTTTTTGTCGATCAGTCTGTCTGAACCGACATACAGGATATCATTGCGGGTCAGCTTCCTGTCGCCCAGCATGACTGTTCCGTCCGCAAGCTCTTCCGGCCGGGCAAGCGCTCTCACGAGAGCATATGCGCAGAACGGCACGCTGCTTATCACTGCCGTGCAGCTTCCCACCGGGAACCCGAACGTTACTTCTTTAAAAGAAGGATAACTGCAGTCCGTCTCGTTTACATAATACTTTGATGTGAGGCCGTTAACTTTAAGGACCTCTTCTCCGAGCGGAGCGATATTATTCTCGTTATACAGCCATGAATCATTGGTGAGCACTGCGGCTGCAAGGCCGTCAACTGCAGCATCAAAGTCAAATGTGTCGTTCTCTTCTTCTGCTGCTTCAGTTTCCGGTTCCCCGGCATTCAGTTCCGTAACGCCGGCCTCTGCCTCTGCATCCTCTGTCACCTCAGCAGTTTCTTCGGAAGGATGAATGTCATCTTCAGGAGCCGTGCTGTCGTTATCATCTGCGGCAGTCTCCGCATCTTCTGAACCTCCGATCTCCGTCCCTGCTTCTTCCGGCTGTTCTTCGTTCCCGGAAGTTCCGTCTTCAGATTCTGTATCCGGGTTCTCCACATCCGTTTCCTCTTCGGAAGAAATGCTCTTATCCTCGGAAACCGTATCGTCTATTATCGTGAAATTCGATACATCAAGCTCATCTGCATCATCAAACGGTCCTAGAAGACCGCTGAGATCCAGCTGCGCAGTAAACTGATCCATAAGATCAGAGAAGGACTGATCATTGCTGTCTTCAGTCTCACCGAAGAGTTCGGCGTCGGAATCAATGAGTTTGAACGACTCAAGGACATTATCAAAGTCTGCGTCTGCAGTAAATTCCTTCGTCTGTTTTGTTTCCTCAGGCTCCGTAATCTCTGTATATGTTTCTTCTTCAGCAGGCTCTTCAGCCTCGGGCTCCGTTACCTCTTCCTCTGTGAAAGCCTCTTCTTCAGCAGGCTCGTCGGTCTCGGGCTCTGTCGCCTCTTCCTCTGTGAAAGCCTCTTCTTCAGCAGGCTCGTCGGTCTCGGGCTCTGTCGCCTCTTCCTCTGTGAAATCCTCTTTTTCAGCAGGCTCTTCGGTCTCGCGCTCCGTCGCCTCTTCCTCTGTGAAAGTTTCTTCTTCAGCAGACTCTTCGGTCTCGCGCTCTGTCGCCTCTTCCTCTGTGAAAGTTTCTTCTTCAGCAGGCTCTTCGGTCTCGGGCTCCGTTGCCTCTTCCTCTGTGAAAGCCTCTTCTTCAGCAGGCTCTTCGGTCTCGGGCTCCGTCACCTCTTCCTCTGTGAAAGCCTCTTCTTCAGCAGGTTCTTCGGTCTCGGGCTCCGTCACCTCTTCCTTTGTGAAAGCCTCTTCTTCAGCAGGTTCTTCGGTCTCGGGCTCCGTCGCCTCTCCATCTGTTAATGCTCTGGCTTCGGCAGTGTCTTCCTCAAAGTCATCTGTCGCGCTGAATTCCAGAGCTTCATCGAAAAGATGGCTGAACGGGCTGTCCGGATCGATAGTCTCTTCCGACATTATATCTGCTTCTGAAGTATCTTCCGGTCCGTTATTTCTCTTCTCCAGTTCACTTTCTCTTCTTACGAGTTCGGCCTCTTCCGCTCTCAGGAGCTCACGTTTCTCTTCGATCGCCCTGATCTCTTCTTCTGCTTCTTCCGCATGCCTCTTTCTGAGAAGGTCTATCTCTTCCCTCTCCTTCTCGAGGTTTTGTCTCATCTGTTCAGCTTCCGCTCTCTGGTTCTCAAAGAAAGCCTTAAGGCTTTCTGCTTCCTTCATGCGGTTCTCGTCAAGAGCCGCGCGTTGCGCCTTGCTCTCTTTCTCGGCCTCCTGCAGAAGTCTCTCGCGGGCAGCCAGTTCATCAAGGTTCTGCTGCCTGGTCTCTTCCAGAGCGGCTCTGTCTTCCTCAAGCTGCTGCCTCAGTCTGTCGGAAGCAAGTCTTTCCTCGACCAGACGGGCTCTCTCCTGATCAGCGATCACTCTCTGCTTCTCGAATTCGTTCCTGTCGAGCTGGAAGCGCTGCACGCTTTGATCGAATTCGTCTCTTTCCTGATTCAGCTGTTCAAAAGACTGATCAAGAACGGATCTGTTCGATTCCAGTTCCTGAACGCTCCTGTCGAGAGCGCTTCTTTCCTCTTCAAGTTTATTCTTCAGTTCCTCGGAGGCTGCCTTCTCCTCCTCGAGCTGTATCTTTGACTGTTCTATACTGTCACGCTCTGCCTCGAGCTGCTGCCTGAGCTCTTCAGCACTGCTGCGATCGGCCTCAAGCTGCTGCCTGAGTTCTTCATTGCTGCTGCGGTCGGCTTCCAGCTGCTGTCTGAGCTCTTCGGTGCTGATGCGTTCGGCCTCGAGTTGCTGTCTGTATTCTTCGTTGCTGCTGCGGTCAGCCTCAAGTGACTGCCTGTACTCTTCGTTGCTGGCGCGCTCCGCCTCAAGCTGCTGTCTGAATTCTTCATTGCTGCTGCGGTCGGCTTCCAGCTGCTGGCGTAGTTCCTCTGTGCTGCTGCGCTCCGTCTCAAGCTGCTGCCGGAGCTCCTCGGTGCTGTCTCTCTCAGCTTCAAGCTGCCTTCTGAGTTCCTCGGCGCTGTTTTTATCCGCCTCAAGCTGTCTTCTCAGCTCTTCAGCATTGTTCTTGTCTTCCTCGAGCTGTCTCCTGAGCTCCTCTGTATTGTTTTTGTCTTCCTCGAGCTGTCTCCTGAGCTCTTCTGTATTGTTTTTGTCTTCCTCAAGCTGTCTCCTGAGTTCTTCGGTGCTGTCTTTGTCAGCCTCAAGCTGTCTTCTGAGCTCCTCGGTGCTGAAGCGGTCAGTCTCGAACTGCTGGACTGACTGTTCCAGTTCACTTCTGTCAGAATTCAGCTTCTCTACATCCTGTTCAAAGGCGACTATCTGCTGATCGAACTGAGCTCTGTAAGCGGCAAGTTCCTCTCTTTCGTGCTCAGCCTGCTGCTTTCTCTCCTCCAGTTCCGCCTTTTCCTCTTCCAGCTGTTTTCTGAACTGCTCAGATGCAGCCAGCTCTTCCTGCAGTTTCTGTCTGTCCTCGTTTATTCTTACCTTTTCATCTTCGAAAGACTGCTGGATCTCGTTGACCTGGTCCCTAGTCTCTTCCAGTTCTTTTCTCTCTTCATCCAGTCTCTGGCGTTCAGCAAGGGTCTGCTGCCACTGCTGCTCCATGGAATCTCTGACTTCGGAAAGCCTCTGCTGCCACTGCTGCTCCATAGAGTTCTTGGCCTCGGCAAGTCTCCTCTGCCACTGCTGTTCCATCGATTCTCTGGACTCGGCTATCCTCTGCTGTCTCTCGTTCTCCTGGGCAGCGTACTGCATCCTCAGCTGTGCGAGAGCCTCGTTCTGCCTTGCCTCCGCGTTCTCCTTCAGAGCGGCCAGATCAGATTCCGACTGTCTCTTTATCTCATCCACCTGCAGGCGAGCGTCCTCGGCATTCTGCAGGGCGGTATCCAGTTCTCTGCGGAATCCCTCCGCCTCTTCTCTTGCCTTTCTTGCTTCGCTGCGATTCTCCTCAAGTTCTTTCTCTACAGTGTCCCTGAAACGTCTCAGCTCTTCCAGTTCAGCCCTGAGTCTGTTGTTCTCGTCGCTGGCAGCTTTGAGCCTGCTGGCATCCATTGCCTGCTGCTGATACATCTGAGCCGGAACAGGCTGCTGATATCCGCCCTGATACATTGGCTGATAAACGGGCACTGTCTGAGTTGGTGCAGTGTAATACTGTCCGGGCTGATAACCTGGGACCTGTCCCTGATAACCCTGGTTCACGGGCATGGCGCTTCCGTATCCGTATGCTCCCGCACCGGGATTCTGCGCTCCGTACGGAATATACGGGACCGCAGCAGAAGGCTGGTACATCTGCGGATTATAACCGCCCATACCGCTCTGATACATGTACTGCTGAGGGTACTGCTGGGCAACAGGTTCACTCTGCTGATTCATGTACGGATTGTTCCCAGAATACCTGTTCTCGCCGGTCGCCGGATCCTTCTCCTGGAACGTCTGAAGATTATCATAGAACTGAGAATCCATTTGGTTTAACACCTCAATTAACAGATTAGACACTACTAAAGGGCATAATACACCCATGTTAATGTAATAAGGGTATTTTAACACATATTATACAAAAAATACACATAAAACGGCTCTAATACTAGTTTATTGGAAGATGATATGCACCTGTTTTACAGCATTAAAAAAGGAGAGCTCCTGCTCTCCTTTTCCCAGTTTATTGCTCTATTGAGATCGGTACCTCGCTCTCCAGCCAGAAAGACCAGATCACAGCCTCGGAAACAGTTTTCCCCAGTCTCGCTGCGACCGACTTGCTGTATGACCTCAGCTGTCCGGAATAGCGTCTTCTAAGTTCCTCAGGATCGGTGACGCGGTCGGTCTTGTAGTCCAGGACGGTCAGTTTTCCGTCTTTTTCTATAATGCAGTCTGCGGTTCCCTGGATGATTATGATGTCATCCTTATGATCGTCATCCAGATCCTGAATAAGATCCGAAGCCTTTGCGGCATCCATGTAGGAGTATTCCCTGTACACTCTGTCAGCCTCAAGTATCGTCTTCCCCAGGCGGCTGCCGAAGAATGCCCTGACCCTGTCGGCATCTATGGACGCTGCAGCTTCTTTGCTCAGGAACTGCCTGTCTCTCAGTCTCGCTGCCTCCGCGCCTGGGTCCTCTGCAGCAGCCCGCAGATCGCAGTGCTGCATGAATTCATGAAGAGCGGTTCCGCGTTCGGCTGCGTTCAGTCCGTCCCTTCTGACGAAAGCCGGTCTGTGTGCTGTCGCAGGTCTGAACGACTCCGTCAGCTGCGTTACCGTCATCGTAGTCGGTATCTGGACGATGCCTTTCCCTTCATACTCGAAGGACAACCTTCTATTGATCCTCTTTGTCAGCTCAGGGTCCGCTGCGGAGCTCTCTTCCGGTTCCTTCAGTGACTGTGCTTTGTAATACTCCACTTCCCTTCTCACCAGTTTAATGCTTCCCCGGGTCACTTCCTCCCTGTCAAAATCAGAGGCGGTGAATCCGGAGGCGCCGAGAGCCTGATCGATCCAGTCCGCATATCTGTTTTTTTCAGACACCAGCATCGGACTCAGTCTCCCTGCGGTGACACATGCCGATGCCTCATCCGTTATGCTCGCATCCGGAGCTTTTCCTGCGGAAGACGATTTTCTGGCGGCAAAGACCACTGCTTTATCTCTGGCTCTGGTGAGCGCCACATACAGGATCCTCATCTCCTCAGCCTTGGCGCCGTTCAGTTTCATCTCGGAAATAAGGCCGTATTCCGGCGTCTTCTCCATCCACAGTCCCCGGTCAGATTCCTGTTTGACTTTTGATGCTATACCGACCTTCTGGTCGAAAAGCACGTTCCTGCTTGAGTCGGCCGAGGTATTGAGGGCTCTGCCCGCATCCGCGAGGATCACTATGGGCCACTCAAGTCCCTTGGCTTTGTGGACGCTCGTGACTATGACTCCTCCGGGCGCCGACTCCGAGTAATCGGGGCCGTTCCCTTTCTTCTCCGCATCACTGCAGTATCTCAGGAAATCCGAAAGTCCTCTGCCGCCGAAAGACGTGAACTCCGCAGCGTACTCTACCAGTGCGTGCAGGCGGCTTTTTCTCTTGATGGTATCCGGCGGAGAGGTCAGATAGATCTCCGCCTCGCTTACTTCTATGGTTTCTCGTACGATCTCATCAGTGGACATGGCGGAAGCTTTCTTTCTCAGCTCGTCTATCATGTTTCTGAGCCTTATGCACTTGGGATCGTCAGTTCCCCTGACCTGTGACCAAAGCCTGTTCTTCTTCCCCTGCAGTCTCAGGGATGCCAGTTCATCGGCAGTGAACCCGAACAGCGGTGACATCATGACAGCAGCGAGATCCACGTCGCTTCCGGGATTGCTGATGCATCTGAGCAGCGACATCACCGTCATTATCTCGGAAGCCTCAAAGAAATCCTCCGAAGCAGTGCTGGAATACCGTATCCCCTTTTTCCTCAGGGCTTCGGTGTATTTATCCGCTCTTCCGGCAACTGATCTGAGCATGATGCAGATATTCTCTTCCCTGATCTTTCCTCCGCTCTGTGAAAGCAGTCCGGCGACGTATCCCGCCACAACTTCCGGCAGATCCCCCGTGGAACAGTCCACTGAATGATACTCAAGGCCGCAATCATATCCTTCCGGATCGTCTACGCGCCCGTGCGCGAGCCGTTCATCCGGCATATAGTCTACTCCTCCGAACCCGGAAGTCATCAGAGGATCGAAGATCCTGTTGACGGCTTCGATCACGCCTCTGCTGCTTCTGAAATTGCTGTGGAGGGCAAGATAACTGGGCGGTCCGTCATCCCTGCATGCCTTTCTCATATCGGTGAATATGGATGGATCCGCTCTCCTGAAACTGTAGATGCTCTGCTTGACGTCTCCGACGCAGAACAGGTTCTTCCCTCCGTCCGATACCGCGTCGAATATCATCTTCTGCCGCTCGTTGGTATCCTGGAACTCATCGACCATCACATGATCGAACCTGTCGGAGACGGATCTTCCTATGTCGGTCAGATTCCCTTCCCCGTCATAGAACAGTCCGATGACAAGCTTCTCCAGATCGTCGTATTCCAGCAGGCCCCGTTCCCTTTTCCTCTCGGTCAGGATCTGCCTGAACAGTCTCTCCGCTTTTATGAGCGCAGATGCAACGGCGTACTGCCCGGTCCTGGCCTCTTCGCTTGCCTCAAGATCGTCTGAGACCATCTTTCCGGCGCTATCCAGAAGCTTCAGGTAGATATCTTTTGCCGCTTTCGCCCTCTGGACTGTCTCCTGGCTCCAGGACTTCTGGGAAGTAGCTCTGCCTTCCGGCTTGTTGGACAACAGTCTCGACGCCTTGTCCCAGTCATCCTCCGCAAATGCCTGCGAGAGCCCGATGCAGTGGTCTCTCAGCGCGCAATAGTATTCATACCCCTTCCCGGATGCTTTTTCCGAATCCAGGAGCATTACGGCGTTCTCCAGCAGCCGTCTTGCCTGAAGAAACCTGTCAGCCTGCATTTCAGCCACGATCCTTCCCGCAGGAGAATCTCTGAAAGGCGCTCCGGAACCCATCGTCTCCAGCACCTCGTCCTCCCACTTCCCGGCATCCACCAGATTCTGTTCGAATCCGTGAAGCCCGAGGACGGCTTCCATCGTTTCCCGGTCGCTTCTGGAGCGCCCGAAATTCCCGAACAGCAGTCCGGCGGTCTCGGGATCGTCAGTGCACAGTCTGTCCATCGCCTCCTCAAGAGCACTGCTCCTGACGGAGGCTGAATAGCCTTCATCGCACAGGCTGAAGTCAGGTGATATACCGGCTTCCGAAAAGAACTCTCTGAGTATCTTCTGGCAGAAAGAATGCACTGTTCCGATGTGCGTCCTTCTCAGCAGCCTCTGCTGAGTCCTCAGATAATCATCCGACGGATCCAGCGCAATGAGTTCGGATATCTTTTTCCTGATCTTCTGCCTCATCTCCGAGGCGGCGGCGTTAGTGAATGTGAGTATCAGCATTCTGTTAGCGCTCACAGGATGCTCCCTGTCATTCAGTATTCTCGCTATCCTCTCCGTGAGCACGAAGGTCTTTCCGCTGCCGGCGGCTGCTCCGACGAGGATGGCTCCGTCCTTATCGACAGCATTCTTCTGTTCGGGGGTGAGCTGTTTATCAGACATCGTTCTCCTCCTCTCCGAACATCTCTTTTCTCGATATATTCCTTATCAGACGCGGTTTCTCTATTCTGTCGGCTCCGCAAACTGCTCTGTAGTAACAGTACCTGCAGGGTCTGCTTCCGTTTGATTCTTCCGCCGGGATCGCTCTGATATCTCCGGCTCGGATCCCGGAAGCCATCTCTCTGACCAGCTGCTCGATCTTTTTCTCTATCTTTCCGAGTTCCTCCAGCGAAGCGAGATTTCCGCTCTTCCATCTGCCTGTCTTGGGGTCGACGCTGGCGGGGATGAACGTTCCCTCTCCGCCTTTTTCCATCGCCGAAAGGATCTGCGGGTCGTTCAGCATCAGGCCGCTCATCTTGAACACTTTCTCCGCACCTTCTTCGTCGGAGGCCGGAGAAGGATCCCCCGGCATATAAAGGACTCCTGCGGGGACTATATTCTTCCCGTACAGCGCTCCGCCGTTGTTCTTGACAGCGAAGAGATAGAGCAGCATCTGTACGTTAAGTCCCTGCCAGACATCCGAGAGCTTGAACTCTTTGCCTCCGGTCTTGTAGTCCACTATCCTCACATAGGTCTCGCCGTTGCGCGAATAGGTGTCCACCCTGTCTATCTTCCCGAACACTTCCGCCCGGTGTCCGTCATCCAGAACTATCACCGGTCCCGGTATATCGGCCCCGATATTCAGCTCGAATCCCTCCGCTCTGAATTCGCTCTGCAGCTGCTCCGCCCTGAGCCTGCCTGCGAGCCTGATACAGTTCTCTTTGATCTGGTCGGAGATAACTCTCATCCTCGGAGTCATCGCCTTCTCACCGACCATCCCGCTTATATATTCGTCCGCAAGCCTTCGGCATGCGTTCCTTATCTCGCTCTCGCCGCTTCCGGTCAGATCTCCGGAAAACTCGCGCATAAGGTTCTCCATGACATCATGGACGAAGCTGCCGGCCACATCCGGGGACATCTCAGCCTTCCTGAGCGGCCTTATCCCTGCCAGGTACTGCAGGAAGAACATGAACCTGCATTCCTCATAGGTCTGCATCCTGCTGGCTGTGATGCTGGTGACATCGCCGGCGAGCGCCTGGGCGATATCCGTATCCCCTATCACCATTTCCTTTCTTCTGACAGCTTCCTCATATTCCCTGCATGCGTCACCTGCATCGCTCTCGAGGAGCGAAGCCGCCAGGACGTTGTTCCTTCCTTGCATAGCTTCCGCATAGATGCCTTTAGCGGTCCTTATATTAACTATTCCGCACGCGGGA
>Ga0310696_10003828_pt1 | contig 18649 bp, 11 predicted proteins | sample AusTroGonzalo_MG_4_FD_203885 | JGI IMG/M metagenome (GOLD analysis project Ga0310696, IMG submission 203885) | Bovine rumen microbial communities from tropical cattle in Woodstock, Queensland, Australia - Gonzalo_02 (v2) (version 2) | ecosystem: Host-associated > Mammals > Digestive system >...
CTCGGGCAGGTTATTAGCTGCTACCTGACTGCGTGGGTTCTTTACCACAGCGGTGTCTACCTTGTTCATTGGGTCGTCGGCACTTACTTCGGCCAGTGCTGTTGTCTCAATCTCGCCCGCATCCATCGTCTCTGTTGCGGTGGTCATACTGCTGCTCTGTCCTTCCAGTCGGCGGGTCTCTGCACCCTCAATCAGGTCGTTATCCATCTGTATAGCGCCCAATCCCAATACCTTGTTGAATCGCATCGTGGCTTCCTGCATGTTGAATGGCTTGGCCAGATAGTCATCGGCACTCAGGGTGATGTTCTTAGAGCGCATATCTTGTGGTGTCAGTACAGTATCGGTCATCAGGATGAACTTCATGTTCTGCGTGACGTAGTTGGTCTTCAACTGGTTACACAAGTCACTACCGGTCATGCCAAACATATCCTGTTTACAAACTACCAGGTCGCACTTCATCTGCTCCAGATCCTCGGCGGCCTTCTCAATGTCGTTGTATACGTGGAAGTTGTATACATATCTCAGGCGTGCAGCAGCAAACTCCAGGAACTCCTCGTTATCGTCAATCATGATAACAGTGAACTTGTTCGTAGGCGAGTCGATGGCAGCACGTGAGTGGGTTGCCTCCGATGTCAGTACGTCGCTGGCAATCTCTGGCAGCTCAATCTCGCCCTTGCTGTTGATGGTGAGGCGGTCCTGAACCAGATTCTTTGCGCGTTCCTCTGGGTGTTCCAGATTCATCTGCATATCAGCCACACGGGTGATAATCTGCAGCATTTGCGAGTGGAGGGCGTTAAGCTGCTCTTTCTCCTCGAGCGACTTTTCTTTCTCCGAGAGGTTACCAATAATAGAGGTCATGCGGGCCATAGGCTGGCGTAAGTCGTCGCTCGCAGCCTTAATTTCCTCGCGTTGCAGTTGCAACTCTTTTATTACAGCCTCTTTTCTGTGCTTGATGGCCTTCAGCTGGTTCAAGCCTATACGCCAGAAGTATATAATCACAGCCAGTACAATCAGGTAGGCTGTTATCATCCACCACGATAACAGGAAGTGGCGTTCTACGTTTATCTCCAATACACGCTCCTGGGTGCTAACGGCTCCCTCGGCGTTAATGGCTTTTACGTGCAGAATGTATTTGCCTGCAGCCAGATTGTTGAAGCTAACACCATGCGATAGAGCGTCGCCGTGGCGCCAGTCTTCGTCTTTGCCTTCCATCCAGTACATAAACTGCAGGCGCTCGCTCTGGTTGTAGTTTCCTGCGGCAAACTTAATGGTAAATGTGTTCTGACTGTGTGCCAAATCAATACGGCTGGTTTCGTTCAAAGCCTGACTCAGGATAACCTTGCCATGATACTCATGTCCTGTAACCACCTCGTCGTCGCCTATAAACAGCTGGGTGAGCATTACACGTGGCAGTTCTTCCTTCTCGGCACCATCTCTGTGCAGTACCCAGTTTACACCATACAAACCACCTAACAGAACCTCGCCATCCTGCTTGGTAAGGATAGCGCCTGTATTAAACTCGTTGCTTTGTAAACCGTCGGCGGTGCTGTAGTTGTATAAGCCGTAGTTGTTTACACCATCCTCGTGATTACGCTGAATCACAATGCGGCTCACACCGCGGCTTGTGGTTACCCAGATGCAGTGGTTCTTATCCTCGGCTATACCGCAGATGTTGTTATTACACAAGCCCTGCTTTTCTGTCAGATAATCCAGCTCGTCGGTTTCCAGGTTCAGTATGTTCAATCCCTCGCGGGTACCCACCCAGATGAGGCCGCGTGAGTCTTGGAAAATCTGTGTGATGTAGTTGTTGGTAAAGCTCTTCTGATTGGTACTGTTACCCGTCAGCACTTTCTTCTCGGTTGTCGACAGGTTCAGGATAATCAAACCTTCGCTGGTACCTACCAACAGGTTGTTGGCGTTGGCATCCTGCTTGTAGAACAAACAGGTAATGCTGTTGGTGCTCAGCTTACCATTCTCGCGTGTGTAGCTTGAGAATGAGTTCATGCGTGGATTATACACCTGGAGTCCGCCGTTGGTAGCAATCCACAGGTTACCTATCTTATCGGTAGTCAGGTCGTTAATGTGGTCGTCGATAATAGTACGAACACTATCCTTCGATTCCGAATAGATAGTTGATACACCATCCTTAATACGTGTTAGTCCGTTACGCTTTGAACCAATCCAGATACTACCATCAGGTGTATTACTCATACACGACACCTTCAGACTTGCCAGATGTCCGTTAAAGCCTATCACACCTCGGTCGCTGGTTCCGTACCAGATAGAGCCATCGGCATGCTGGGTCATAGCGGTAATATCGCCCATGAGGTCAGAGCCGAATCGGTAGATGTATTTTCCTGTATAGGCCACACCCGATTTCTCGGTTCCTACCCATAGCAAGCCTGTATCATCGAGATACACGCTTTGTATGCTGATGTTGTCTTTAATCCATTGTTTCTCGTTGATGTTACGAGGCTGAACCGACTCGTATTCGTAGGTATTGGGAATAATTCGGATAAGACCCAGCTGGTCGCTACCCACCCAGATGCTACCTGCACTACTTGCCATACCGTTGATGTTGCGGTCAACACCCAAGCCTGTTACGCCTAATTTCTCGCCCATGGTATAGTCCCATGTGCCCTTTTGCTTGTCGTACATCACCAAAGTACCTTGTCCGTACAGCCAGATGTTGTCGTTTATGTCGGCATAGGCACGAAGCGACTTAGTGCGATGGTCCTTCAGCGCTGGGATACCCTCTTTTACCCAGATGGTATTCTGCTGGTGCATCACGTCGCAGCAGGCAATTTTTCCGTCGTCGTAAACTATCAGCGCACCTTCCTTGCATTCGCTGATAGAGCAAACTACACCCTGTGGCACACCTTTCGAGTCGTCGGTATAGCCAAACTCATGTAGTGTTTGCTGTTGTTGGTTATAGCACACCACGCCCTTGTTGGGTATGGCTCCCCAAAGATTCTTATGTTTGTCGACATATACCACCGATGGGATTGTTTCGATACCCATGCGTGCGAAGGCCTGCTTCATGTCGCGTTCAAAGCTCTCCGTTTGTGGGTGGTAGATGCAATAGCCCGAGGCTGTTTCAATGAGCAGATTGCCATCGAGTGTTTCTTGGATAGAGTTAATATAGCTGTCGCTCAGCGAGCTACCGTTTTGCGAGTCGCTCTGGAAGTTACGGAAGTTGTAGCCGTCGAAGCGATACAATCCTGCAGGGGTTCCAAACCACATATATCCTCTTGAGTCTTTCAATATGCAGTTTACCTGACTGGATGTAAGTCCGTCGCGGGCTTCCAGCGTCTTAAACAGATAGTCGGCCACCACACCTAACGGGATGATGAGCAGCAGCACAAGTAATAGGTTTTTTATCGTTCTCATATCATACAAGAATAATGATCAACTACTCCTAACAAATGGTTTTCGCCATCGGTTACCAGTACCGAGTGGACTTTGTATTTGTTCATGATTCGTTGAATCTCTGTAATCTTTGTTTCAGGTCTAACTACTTTTGGTGTACGTGTCATGATGTCGCTCACGGTGCGGTCGAAGAATTGTGCTTGCCATTTCTCCATAGCGCGGCGTATGTCGCCGTCGGTAATAAGGCCTACAATCTCGTCGTTCACCATTGCTATGCCAAGGCCCAGTTTTGCCTTGCTCACTAAGATGATTGCCTCGCCCAGATGCATCTCGGGTGGCAATACCGGCATGTCTTCTGTTCGCATCACGTCCTGTGCGGTTGTGAGCAGACGCTTACCAAGTTCTCCTCCGGGGTGGAACTGGGCAAAGTCGCGTGGCTGGAAGTTACGCTTTTCCATCAGGGCTATAGCCAGTGCGTCGCCCATAGTGAGTTGGGCGGTGGTGCTGCTGGTAGGTGCCAGATTCAGTGGGCATGCCTCTTTCTCTACCTGCACATTCAGGTGATAGGTAGAGTATTTGGCTAACAGCGATTTTGGGTTGCCGCTCATGCCGATAATAGGTATCTGCATGTGTAGCACCATAGGGATGAATCGTAACAGTTCGTCGGTCTGGCCCGAGTTAGATATGGCCAGCACCACGTCGTCCTGTGTCATTACACCTAAGTCGCCGTGGAATACATCGAGAGGGTTTGTAAAGAACGATGGCGTGCCGGTACTCGACAGGGTAGCAGCAATCTTAGCGCCTATATGGCCACTCTTACCTACGCCTGTTACGATGACCTTGCCTTTGCAGTTCAGAATCAGTTCTACTGCCTGGTCGAAGTTCTCGTCCAGCTGTGGAATAAGACTCAATACTGCCTCAGCCTCGTCCTTTATACATTGTATTGCGATTTCTCTTGTTGTTTTCATTATACTAATAGTTTTTGTACCAGACTCTCGAGCTTGTCGAGTTCTAACATATTGGCGGCATCGCTAAGACCATTGTCGGGTTCGGGATGTACCTCGAAGAAGTATCCTGTAGCGCCGAAGGCCTTGGCTGCTAATGCCATCTGTGGCACAAAGCGGCGGTCGCCTCCTGTTTTTCCGTTGCTGCCTCCTGGGCGCTGAACGCTGTGCGTACAATCCATAATGACTGTTGGTACTATCTCCAGCATGTCGGGAATGTTACGGAAGTCAACTACCAGATTGTTGTAGCCCATCATGTTACCACGTTCTGTTAGCCAAACCTCTTTGGCGCCAGCATCCTTTGCCTTGCCTACTGGGTATACCATATCCTTACCGCTCAGGAACTGTGCTTTCTTGATGTTTACCACAGCACCTGTTTTGGCTGCGGCTACTATCAGGTCGGTTTGTCTACACAAGAAAGCCGGTATCTGTATTACATCGCATACCTCGCCAACGGGCTTAGCTTGCCAACTCTCATGAATGTCGGTAAGTATGCGTAGTCCGTACTTCGATTTTACATCGCTCAGCATTTGCAGACCGCGGTCTATACCAGGTCCACGGAATGATGTGATCGACGTGCGGTTTGCTTTGTCGAACGAAGCTTTAAAGATAATGTCGGTACCCAGTTGCTTGTTTATCTCCAGCAACTTCTGCGCTACGGTGTCGAGTAGTTCGGCACTCTCAATAACGCATGGTCCTGCTATGATAGTTGTTTTATTGCTCATATTATTCGGTGCAAAAATACGTATTTTATTCAAATCGGCCAAATATTTTATAAAAAATATTTAATTTTGAATCATGTGAATATCTCTTTGTGGGAATGGGATGCTGATATTGTGCTCGTTCAGCGTATCGTAGATGCACTTCAGCATGTCGCTGATTACCAGTGTACGCTTAGGAGCCTCGGCCCATACCACCAGTTTAAAGTTCACGCTCGAGTCGGCCATCTCTGTTACCACGCACTTAGCTTGTTTCTCTGGGTCGAGATACTGGTGATGCATGTTGTTAACAGCCTCTTCAATCATGTTGGCCACCTCTTTCAGGTTCGAGCCGTAGGCCACGCCGAATGGTACTGCAGCCAGCACATAGCCGTGGTTCCTTGTCAGGTTCTTGTAGTTCTTAGTGAACAGCTGTGCATTCTGGAAGGTGATAACCTCGCCTTGCATAGATTCGATAATCGTAGATGTGTAGCTGATGGATACCACCTTACCCATCGTGCCATCTACATCAATCCAGTCGCCTACTTTGATACGGCCAGCCATCAGTGAGGCACCGTAGTAGATGTTCTCGATGATATCTTTCGAGGCAAAACCGATACCTGTTGACAGACCGCCTGAGATGGCGAGCAGCCAAGCCAGACTGATATTGAATAGCGATAGCGAGAACATGAGCCATGCGCCCCACACCAGTACTTGTATTACGTTGCGGCCCATTACCTCCTTGCTGGCGGCTGTCGATGGGTCGGAAATCTCGTAGTGCATACGCAGGAATGCCAGTGTGGTCTTCGATATGTAGCGGAACAGGAACCAGGCGTTAATGACCATCGTGAGCTTGACAATCGACACTGTAAGGTTATCCATGTCAATAAACTTATACATGAATATCTTGATACACATATCCGAGAGGTTGAATACCTTGGCAGCCCAATAGATACTCAGCATTACCGAGTGTACACTGAGTATGGGTATCACAGTCTTCTCAATCAGATAGTAAGCCCATGTTTTTGTGATAGGCTTCTGCATGAGTCGCTTGCGCTTGGCGTAAATCTCCAGATAGCGGCTCAGACAGTTGATAGTGAGGATACATGTGAGCTGCATAATCCACCAGATAATAAGCTGTACGGCAAACAGTGTGTAGCCTATCAGCGAGCATATTACCGATGCAACGAATACTATCAGCGATACGTAGGTGTAGAAGATGTCGCTACGTGGTATGTTCTGGTGGTGCTTACGAATTACTATCCACTGCCACAAAGCGCTCGCCAACAGTATTGGGGGGAGTATCAGATTAACCAATTCGTTTGGAATCAGGATGATACGGCAGCCTATAACAACGAATCCCACTGCTATCAATGGTGCATAGGTATGGAATGCGCTCTTTATCTGCTCGCCTTTTACACGCAACAGGAGTGATATGAGGACGACTGCCAGCAACCACGAGTATTCTACCAGCAGGCTCGACGCCATAATGAGGAAGTTCTGACTTGAGTTGCTGATTACCAGTCCTTGTATAACGGCAAAGGTAACAGTAGTTGTGGCCATAATGATACAGCCTCGTTTCTTGCGGAACTCGTTGGTCTTGAACTTGTTGGGTAACGCGAACTTAAAGAACAGGTAGTTGAGTATGATGGCTAATATCACGTAGAACAGTATGCCTAAGAACATACCGAATATCCATTCTGCGCTCCACTGCGAGTTGGCGTTGGCATTAAAGCTGTATTTCTTTCTCAGGTTGTCGCCCATCTGTTGCCAGCGGCGGCCAAGGTTCTTTAGCAGGGTGGGGTAGCTGTCGCCACCGTTGATGAAAATACTTTGCTGTATATCGCCGTAGCGCTTCTGGGCATAGTCGTTCAGCTCGCTCAGTCGGTTCTCGGCTTTGGTGTAGAGATAAATGTTACGCTTTAGCGTGTTCTGGTTGTCGGCCAGTTTTGCACGAATGCTTTGGGCCAGCACCAGACAAGAGTCGCGGTTCTGTGCACCATATTTCGTCATGATGCGTGTGGGTATTCCCTGCAAGTGATTTATCAGACTGTCGTATCTTACTATCTCGCTTTCGGTTTTCTCCAGAAAACTGGTAAACGGCAACTGCTGGCGATGGAAGTTGTGATACTGCTGTGTGGCCTCATGACATGCGTAAGTGAGGTCGAACACGTTGTCTTGCTGCTGCGAGTACAGCATCAGCGCATTCTGGTCGGCACGTTTCATGGTACCCATCAGTTGCTGTATCAGTCGTTTGGTGCGGTCCTTGCGTGCTGTTGAACGGCGTTCGAGCTCGTTGTTATATTGCTTTAGTTCGGTACGCAGGATACCTAACGTTTGCTCCAGGTCCTTCTCCTTCAGTACCGCGCCGGCCTCAAGTACGATGGCCAGTGCGAAGATACAAAATACCAGTATTCTTTTCATATTCAGCATAAAGATCTTTATTCTGCTTGCAAAATTACTGTTTTTTTCTTTATTTTCTGCATCTTCTCCGTTTTTTTTGTTACTTTTGCAGCAAAATCAACTCTTTAACATTGCTTAGTTATGATACTTATAGCCGATAGTGGCAGTACGAAAACCGATTGGGTTTGCATCTCTGCCGACAACTCTACCCAGCCAGTCGAGGCTCACACCGTGGGTCTTAATCCCTTCCATATGTCAGACGATGAGATTCGTGATGTACTGAGTCGCGATTTGCTGCCCCAGTTGGGTCTGGTTCAGATTACCGATGTATATTTTTATGGTAGTGGTGTACGCCCCGAGGTCGAAGAGCGTGTAGCAGGGCTGCTGCGTGAGGTTTTTCCTGCTGCTGGCTGTATCGAGGCGCATAGCGATATGCTGGGTGCTGCCCGTGCCTTGTGTGGCAGAACATGGGGTGTTGCCTGTATTCTTGGAACTGGTGCGAACTCGTGTGTTTACGATGGTTATAAGATTGTTCATAACACACCGGCATTAGGTTATATTATTGGCGATGAGGGTAGTGGCGCTGTGTTGGGTAAGCACCTTATTCACGATTTGTATACAGGTGTCTTGTCGCATCACATGCGTATTCTTTTTGAGCAGGAAATGCATCTTACTTTGTCGGATATTATTGATAAGGTTTATCGCCAGCCACAAGCCAACCGATTCTTAGCTTCGCTTTCGGAGTTTATTCATCGTCATCTTGACGACGATGGTATTCGCGATATGGTTTACAGCTGCTTTAGCGATTTCGCTAACCTGCACCTCTCGCGCTATGGTCGTCGCGAGCTCCCTGTATCGTTCGTAGGTAGTATTGCGTGGCACTATCAAACACAATTAAGCCTAGTGCTGCAAACACTAGGCTATCGTGTGGGTACTATATTAAAGAGTCCTTTAGATGGTTTGATAACCTATCATCAGAACTCTTAATTTAGTTAGTTCATATTCAGTCGCTCTACTTCAAAGTCGGCAGCCGAGAACCACTTAGAGTTGTAGGTCTTGCCGGTAAAGCTCTTGTCGGTAGTTACGCCGAACACCAGTGTATCGTCGGTCTTTACCTCGATGGTAACTACCACCTTGCTCCAACCAAAGCCCTCGCCGTTGTTGGCCTCCTTGATGTCCGAACCCTCGGGAGCGTTCTCCCACAGTTCGCCACCACTGTTGCCGTAGTGAGGTACCTCAACCAGCTTCAAGCCACTCTGCTTGCTGGTAGTTGTAGCGAAAATATAGCAACCGTTACCCTCGGCACGTGCGCTACAAATAACGCGATATGTACCTGGCTCAACTGGCATGCGCTTCTCGGCATGGTAAACCTGCTGTCCTGCGGGGTTCCAGGCATCAAGGTAAGGGTGCTCGGCATCGCCGGTGTAGTATTCGCCCTTGCGCACATAGTTGTCGTTACAGTGCTCGTGCTTAACCAGTGTCCAACCGTTCTTTATCAGGTAGTTCTTGCTAAACTCGTCCATCTGTGTGCCCATGTAGGTGTTGCGGTCTTCCTCCTGTGGAGCCAGCGCTACTTCGGTGGCATCAATAATGCTCTTGCTGGTGGACAGCAGTACTACGAGCGATACAAGGAATACAGCGCAAACTACAATCTGCTCCAGACGCTTCATTGGTTCAATCTTCAGTGTGGCGCGACCCAGTGCGTGCAGCAATGCATAGATGGCAGCCAGCAGGGTTGTTGCCAGCGTTGCCACGTATGTTGTGAGCACTCCGGGGTTGTTTGCTTCCATGGCGTCAAGTCCCAGTTTCTTGAATGTAAATGGCAACTCCATGCCTTCGGGTGCCATTCGCACGCCGATAATGTCCATAGCCAGCATAATCATTGGCACAGCCACAAAAATGCCTGCTGTTACAGCAATGCCAGCTACTACTTTTACACAAATGTTAATGATTCCTTTTTTCTCCATATAGTGATACGTAATGTTTTCAAGCTGCAAAATTATATATTTTATTACTATTTTTCTGTATGAGTCATTACTATTTTTGATTATTTAACTATCGCGCGTCCGCGTGATTCTTATCCAGTCGGCATCTATCCAGCCGCGGTCGCACTTCGGGTCGGTCTCTACGGCAACGAATCCGAATTTGGCTCCAATCCACTTGCCTTCTTTCATTTGGAACTCGCTGCCGCAGTGTGTGTATTTCTTGCCGTTGAGGCTGTAGGCAAAGTGCAGTTTCGAGTCTTTAACCGTTAGGCGCAGGTATATGTCTTCGTGCAAGCCGGGCTTGTAGTCAATCTTGTCTTCGGCAGTGGGTTTGAGTGTGGCTATCACCTGCTCGGTTTGGGCGTTACCCTTGTCGGCACCTTTGCAGGTTATCTGCACCAGCTCGAAACTTTTTCCTGTGCGGCGAAGTATCAGCGCGCTGTAGTCTAACCCCATCATGATAAGACCGCCAATCTGCCCCTCGGCTTTCGAGGTGAAGCGTAGTTTGGTGGTAACGGTAAAGGCGTCGGCAGGTGTCTTTTGTAACAGCATGTTGGGCACCTCCCAAAGGTTTTTCCATTTTTCCGACAGCTTGTGGGTGTAGATGCGGAATGTGCCGAAGGCTGTGGGTACGCCAAACTTCTCGTCGTAATTGCCATGCCACTGCCATTGCAGTCCCATCTGCTGGGAATTAAACTCGTCGTCCTCAACAGGGTTTACGATGGTATTGCTTGACGATTGGGGCTTGCGATAGGTAGTAACAGGTTCGCCCTTCTTGCCCATAATAGGCCAGCCACTGCTCCAATCAACGGGGTTAAGATGTACCACACGGCCGTAAGCCTCCTTGTCTTGGAAATGCAGGAACCAGTCTTCGCCGTATTTGGTGTGTACCCAACCGCCTTGGTGCGGACCGTTGATGGCCGTCCTACCTTGTGCCAGTACTATCTTATGCTCGTAGGGGCCGTAGGGCGAGCGCGAACGCATGGCCAGTTGGAATCCTGTGGGTACACCGCCTGCCGGACACATAATCCAGTACCAGCCGTCGCGCTTGTAGAACTTTGGCCCCTCGCAGGTGCGGTTCTCGGTGCTGTTGCCGTCGAATACGATAACTGGCTGCCCAATGGCTTTTGTACCCTCGGCATTCAGCTCGCGTACAGTGAGTACCGAGGCAAACTTAGAACGCGAGTTAGCCCATCCGTTTACCAGATAGCAACGCCCGTCGTCGTCCCAGAGTGGGGTGGTGTCTATGTAGCCTTTGCCGCTTATAACACACACGGGCTGCTCCCATTCGCCAGCAGGATTGCCGTGTTTGGTCTTTACCATCATTACACCAAAGTCGGGATCGCCCCAGTAAATGTAGTACTGCCCTTTGTGGTAGCGTATGCTTGGGGCCCACACACCGTTGCCATGTTGCGGATGGCTGCCGAAGTGTACCAGCAGCTCAGGCTGCCCCTCGTAAAGATTCTTCAGTGCGTAACCCACTATCTGCCAGTTTACCAAATCCTTTGAGTGCAGGATGGGCAGGCCGGGTGTGCAATGAAAGCTCGATGCCGTCATGTAGTAATCTTCGCCGCTGGGGGCTACGCACACGTCGGGGTCGCTGTAGTCGGCATTAATAACGGGGTTGGTATAGGTGCCGTCGCCGTTGTCGGGACTCCAAACCTGTGAGCGGTATTGTGCCGATGCTGTTAGGGCAAACATCAGGCTTGTTACCATTGTAATAGTAGTTTTTTTGTTCATTATTTTAAGTATTTATCAAAGAATTCAAGTGTGCGTTGCTGGGCCTTGAGCGGACAGCTGTGTGGCATTTCCCAGAGTTCTGTTTCCAGCTTGTTGCCAGCCCCTTGACTCTTCCAGGTATCGTGCATCACGCCAAAGGCCTTCTTAACTCCAGCCACGGGGAATAGTTTGTCCTGCGAGCCGTTGATAAACAGCATGGGTTTGGGGCAGGCTATGCTGGCCACGTGCGGATAGTCTAACCAGAGGCGTAAGCCTGGCAGGCAGTTGGCAAAGCCGCCATTCTCGGTGCGGCTGTATTTATCGCTCATCTGCTCGGCGGTAGTTACCATCCAGCAGATGGCTGCTCCAGCTTTTATATGGTCGGATAGTGCCGATAGCATCCAGGCACGATAGCCGCCCATCGACCAGCCCGTGCAACCTATGCGCTCAGGGTCCACTTCGGGCATGTGTGCCAGGAATTCGGTACCGGCTATGTCGTCGTAGGTCATGTAGGCCGATAGGTCTATGCCGTACATCATCATGTTACCTGCTATCATGTCGTAGCGGTCGCGGCGTGCGCCCTCCTTTTGGCCACGTTCGCCCCACATGGGTGCGTCGGCCGAGAAGACCACGTAGCCATGCTGGGCCAGATAGTCGCCAAAGAACTGGCCCTCGTAGCCTGTGAGCCATGCTTCGGCATCGGCCTTTACCTCTTTGGGCTCGCATGCCAGCGGACGTATCATCTTCTCCTTACCTATAAACAGGTGTGCCCCGTGGTCGTGCAGCAGGTTTACAGCGGGGAACGGACCATTGCCGTTGGGTATGAGCACGTAGGCTGGTACGGTGTAGTATTGCGATAGCTGTATTTCCAGTTTGCGGGCCTTGTAGCCGTTGCGCTGCTCCTCGTACAGTACTTTTACGTTGTAGCCATTGGCAGGTGCGGGCGGTGGTGTTAGCATGCAGTCGAATACTTTTTGGCGGGCGGCCTGCTTCCACTTGCCAAAGTCCTTTATTTCGCTATTGCCCCATGCCAAAGGGTAAGTGAGGTTGGCAATGAGCGCTTGTGCATACGTGGGCAGATTGCGCTGGAACTCGTATTTCTTGCGTTTCTGCTTGGCAGGGTCTGTTTTCTTCAACGGCTGCTCGAGTACCCATTTGCTGTCGTAGTATTGGGCTATAAGTGCAGCATGGCTAATGGCATTAAGCTGGCGCAGCTGTGGATGGCGACGTGAGGTGCCTATGGGGCGGCCGTCGGGCGTGTGACTGTTAAACTCCAGCAGGGTGGCTGTGCTGGCCTCGGGGCCAACCTCGCCCCAACCTTCGGCGGGCACACCGTCCAGTTCGCAGTTAAGCAGCACGCACTCGGCATGCGGGTAGTTCTTGCCTTTGTTATCGGGCAGTCGGCCCAGTACGGCATGTTCCGATAGTGCTTTGAATCGGCAGTCGACAAATATGTTGCCGTGGTTCTCCTCCGTATTGCGTATCCACATAAAGGCGCCGTAGCTGGTAATGGTGCAGTGGTTAAAGTACGAGGGGCCTCTGCCCAGAATGGTGTCGCCGCCACCGTCTATCACGCAGTTCAGCCAGTAGGCACTACCGTTGGCTTGCAGGGCATCGCCATCGCCTATTACGTGTACGTTTTCAAAATAGTTACGTTCGCCGTTCACTAGCAGTCCTTCGGCCTGGCCTTTGCAATCGGTCTTCAGGGTAATGTCTTTTACTATCAGGTCCGTGCAGTTGTCGGCGGCAAAGGCAGCTCGGCGCGATGGGAACGTACCTTTCAGCTCGTTGGTTTTTATGTCGGCGGGGTGGGGGTTAAACACTTCGTTGTTAGGATAGTGTACACATACGCCGTCGCGCGACTGGCCTTTGATGGTTACAAAGCGTTTGTTGCGAAAATAAACCAGCTCTTCGTAGTCGCCGTTTTTCACAAACACCTCGTAGCCGTTGGCTTTGTTATTAATGTAGTCGGGTATAAAGTCCATTGCGCCTTGAACGGTCGAGAAGTCGCCACTACCGTCGGCCGCTACAACCAGTTTGTGTTGCGATGGTGCGGGGGCATTTTTCTTGGTGCCAAAGGTCCATGCCTTCTTGCCTTTTATGCCGTCGAATCCCTCGATAACCCCTTTGTCGATGGTTACGTAGTATTCGTGCCCGTATTCTAATAGGTTGTGGTGCAGATAGATGGTAGCCTGGTTGCCGTGGGCTATGATGGGGTAGAAATGAAAGGCATCCGAAAACCCGCCGATAATGTCGAGCTGGTAGCGCGAGTTATCCCATGCGTTAGCGCCCGATGGTGTGCCTGCCTTGGTGTTACGGTTGGTAATAACCTTCGACGGGTAGGCGTACGGCACAGGTGTGTACTGGGCTTTGGGATTACTTGGCTGCCCTTTTGTGGGTCCGGCCGGAATACTCATGTCAAGCCGGTCTACTAATTTTCCCGACTGCTTGTCGTAAACGGAAATAAAACCTTTGTTACCGATTTTTACATCGGTAGACATGATGAGAGTGAGATGCGTGTCGATGTTTACATCCTGAGCGCCGCATGCGGGCATCATTTTTGTGATGGTGGTTGCAGCCTGTATTTGCAGAGCAGCCATCAGACACAGCAGCATTGTTTTTGTGATTTTACTTTTCATTGCTTTTGTAGTTTGCTGGCCGCAAAGGTACAAAAAATATTTTTAACTGTTGCTATATCAATAATATTTTTGTAATACTATCAAGTTGTTGTCCGAAATAAGTAAGTTCTAAAGCACACTTATTTCATAAGAGAAAGTGTAGGTTATGGAGGAGCGAATAGGTAAATTGTATTAATGCGTGTTAATACGTGCCGCAGATGCGAAAAAAGTATTACCTTTGCAGCGGATTTAACAAAAAGAATTAAAACAATGGAAAAAGAGATTTATCTGGCTGGCGGTTGCTTTTGGGGCACCGAGCACTTTTTTAAACAGATAGAGGGTGTGATTGAAACCGAGGTGGGTTTTGCCAACGGACACACCGAGAACCCTACGTATAAAGAGGTATATACCGACGAGACTGGACACGCCGAGACCGTGCGCATTAAATACAACGACGATGTAGTAGGGCTGGAGTTCCTGCTGCACATGTTCTTTAAGGCCATCGACCCCACAAGTATGAACAAGCAAGGCGAAGACGAGGGTACCCGCTACCGCACAGGTGTGTACTATCAGGATGCCGAAGACCTGCCCGTTATCGAAAAGGTGTTTGCCCAGCAGCAGGCAAACTACACCCAGCCGCTGGCGGTAGAAAAGCTGCCCTTGCAGAAATTCTACAAGGCCGAGGATTATCATCAGGACTATCTTGATAAGAATCCCGATGGCTACTGCCACCTGCCACTGGAGCTCTTTAAGTTTGCCAAGAAGGCTAAAGACCAGAGCAAGCAGCAGTAATACATGCAAGTAAAGCTTACATATAGGTTTACAAGCCGATTATCCATGCGCATCGCCAAAAATGGCGATGTGCATGTTTCTGCACCTATCGGTCTGCCCAAGAAGACCGTTGAGAAGTTCCTTGCCGAGCATCTCGACTGGATAGAGCAAGCCCGCCAGCGTACCATAGCCAAACAACAGCAGCGAGCAGCCTTCTTTGGCCAGCTGCCACTAAACACACGCCAGCAAAAAGCCCAAGCCAAAGAGCGCCTCATGGCTTTGGTGCAGCCTATGGTCGAGCGCCATGCAAAAGCCATGGGCGTAACGCCATCGGCCATTAGCTGCAAAGCCATGATATCGCGCTGGGGTATGTGCAACGTACGCACCCACGCCATCTGCCTTTCGTCCTATGTGCTGCTACTGCCCGAGTGGTGCGTAGAGCACGTGGTGGTGCACGAACTGTGCCACCTGTTAGAACCCACACACAACGCCCGTTTCCATGCGCTTATGGACCAGTATTTTCCACGCTGGCGAGAGGCTCGCAAGGAAACACGTAGAATTTCTCAATATATTTCTTGTTAAAATCTATTAATTTTTATTTATTCTCGATTTAAATTAGTACTTTTGCCCATGAAATAATAGGTAAAAAAATAATTGTAAGGAAGATGAATAATCATTCAGTAGTAGGCGCAAAAATTAAGGGCCTTCGTGAAACAAAAAATCTCAGCATAGACGTGATTGCTGAGCGCAGCGGGCTTACCGTAGAGCAGATAGAAAGTATTGAAAATAATGTAAACCTGCCTTCGCTGGGACCGCTGATTAAAATCGCCCGAGCCTTAGGTGTACGCCTGGGTACTTTTATGGACGATAACGATGCCCTTGGACCTATTGTTTGTCGCGCCGCCGATAGAGAGAAAGAAAGTAGTATTAGCTTTAGCAACGGAGCTACCGATGCACGTAAGCATATGGAGTATCACCCATTGGCACAGCAAAAAGCAGGTCGCCACATGGAACCATTCATTATCGACATCAACCCCGAGGAGAGTCCCGAATTCCAGCTGTCGGACCACGAGGGCGAGGAGTTTATCTACGTGATGCAGGGCGAAGTAGAGATTGTTTACGGTAAGGAAACTTACAACCTGAAAGAGGGCGACTCTATCTTCTACGACTCTATCGTTAAGCATCATGTGCACGGAGCCCCAGGCAAGAGCGCTAAAATACTTGCAGTAGTGTATATTCCATTCTAATTGAACATTGAAGATTGAACATTGAAGATGAGTAACGTAAGATTAGATATGGCGGGCCGCCCGTTGCCCGATAGAACCTATCCGGCCGAGACTGGATCGGCTGGCTATACACTGCACGAGAAAACACTGGGCCAGTGGCTGGAGTACTGGGCCGAGAAAACTCCCGATAAAGAATACATTGTTTACTCCGACCGCGACCTGCGCTTTACCTGGAGCAAGTTCAACGAGCGCGTAGATAATCTGGCCAAAGGCCTTATTTCAATCGGCGTGAAGAGAGGCTCGAACGTGGGTATCTGGGCTACAAACGTGCCCGACTGGCTCACATTCCTCTATGCTACCGCTAAGATTGGCGCCGTGCTCGTTACAGTAAATACCAACTACAAGCAAAACGAGCTGGAGTATTTGTGCAAGGACTCCGACATGGAGGTGCTGTGCATTACCGATGGTACATGGGACTGTAACTATGTTGACATGACTTACACCATGCTGCCCGAGCTTAAAACCTGCGAACGCGGGCACCTGAACAGCGAGCGATTCCCCTACCTTAAGAACGTAGTATATATAGGTATGGAGAAGTATCGCGGCATGTACAACACCGCCGAGCTGCTGCTGTTAGGACAGAACGTGGCCGACGATACACTGAACGAAATGAAAGCCCAGGTGAGCTGTTACGACGTGTGCAACATGCAGTACACCAGCGGAACAACCGGATTCCCCAAGGGCGTTATGCTTACACACTACGGCATTGCCAACGACGGCTACTTTACAGGCGAGAATATGGGCTTTACACAAGACGATAAACTGTGCGTGTGCGTGCCCCTGTTTCACTGCTTTGGCGTAGTGCTGGCCACCATGAACTGCTTAACCCACGGCTGTACCGAGGTAATGGTCGAGAAGTTCGACCCACTGGTAGTGCTGGCCTCTATCCATAAAGAGCGTTGTACCGCCGTGTACGGCGTGCCCACAATGTTCATTGCCGAGCTTAATCACCCCATGTTCGATATGTTCGACCTGAGCTGTCTGCGTACAGGTATCATGGCCGGCTCGCTTTGTCCTATCGAGCTGATGAAGCAGGTGAGCGAGAAAATGTATATGACCATTACCAGCGTGTACGGACTTACCGAGAGCTCGCCTGGTATGACTCAAACCTGTTTGAACGATACCTTCGAGCAGCGCTGTACCACCGTGGGCCGCGACTTCCCCTTTGTTGATGTAAAGGTACTCGACCCCGAGACCGGCGAGGAATGCCCCGTTGGCGTGCAGGGCGAGATGTGCTGTAAGGGCTTTAACGTGATGAAGGGCTACTATAAGAACCCAGAGGCTACGGCCGAGGTGATTGACAAGAACGGCTATCTGCACTCGGGCGACCTGGGTGTGAAGGACGAGCAGGGCTTCTACAAGATTACCGGTCGTATCAAGGATATGATTATACGTGGTGGCGAGAACATCTACCCACGCGAAATTGAAGAGTTCCTGTACCACATGCCAGGCATTCGAGATGTGCAGGTGGCAGCAGTTCCTTCTAAGAAATACGGCGAGGCTGTGGGAGCATTCATCATTTTGGAAGAAGGCGCTAAGATGACCGCCGAGGATGTACAGCTCTTCTGCCGAGGCAAGATAGCCCGATACAAGATTCCGAAATACGTGTTCTTTATCAAAGAGTTCCCGCTTACGGGGTCGGGCAAGATCCAGAAGTTTAAACTCAAGGAAATGAGCCTGAAACTCTGCGAAGAACAAGGAATAGAAGTTGTGTGACAATTCACAATTCACAATAAAATAACTGGAACCTATGAATAGAAGATACGCGATAATACTACTAACAGTGCTGCTGCCGATTTTGACAGCAGGAGCTGTTACGGTATCGCCGCGTATCTTCCGTAATTATACCTCGGCTAACGGCTTGGCCGATAACGGTGCTCAGACTATACACTGTACCAAAACAGGCCGACTGGTGATTACCACCATGGGCCAGATTAACTTCTACGATGGCTCTACCTTCTCGTATATCGACCCGCTCGACGAGAACGTGTACGCCCTCTCCGAGTATCGTGGTAACTATCACCTGTTCTTCGACAAGTATCACCACATTTGGCTAAAAAACACAGGTAGCGTTACGTGTGTCGACCTGCTAACAGAGCGCTTTGCCAACTCCATCGACGACGAGTTTCGTAAGTTCGGCATGAAGGAGAACGTAAAGGACTTGTTTGTTGACAATACCGGCGTGGTGTGGCTGCTTACCGTTCAGGGCCTTTTCTCGGTTGAGACCAAGCAGTATATTGAACCGCGTGCAGGCCTGAACCTGCAAGACCTCGAGGTATATAAAGACAAATACGTTATGCTGTTCTACGAGAACGGACTGATGGAGATGTACGATAAGACCAACGGCAAGCGCGTGAGCGAGAGCCGTGCCTACAGCGATGTAGATGCCGCACACTTTGCTTCGACATCGTTGGTGCTGGTTGATAGTACGAAGGTGTTCCAGATACGTAATGGCCAGCACGAGGCTATACTCATGCAGTATGACGTACCAAAGAAAGAGTGGACCGAACTGCTGCGCACACCTTACTACCTGAGCAATTTAACCAAGCGCGACTCGCTGCTGTTTGTGCCTTGCGAGTACGGCTACTGGGTGAAGAATTTGCATAGCGGCGAGCTACGGCACGTAGAGGCGCTGATGCTGGATAACGGAAAGACACTCGAAACCAGTATTAACGTTATTACCTTCGATCGCCAGGGAGGTATGTGGGCTGGTACCGAGAAGCGCGGCTTGCTTTACTCTATGCCTTATCGTCCACCATTCGAGGCTTATCCTTGGGGCCATCCTATAGCCAACAA
>Ga0310696_10003829_pt1 | contig 18643 bp, 14 predicted proteins | sample AusTroGonzalo_MG_4_FD_203885 | JGI IMG/M metagenome (GOLD analysis project Ga0310696, IMG submission 203885) | Bovine rumen microbial communities from tropical cattle in Woodstock, Queensland, Australia - Gonzalo_02 (v2) (version 2) | ecosystem: Host-associated > Mammals > Digestive system >...
GATTGTTCCGTAAAAGATATTGAGATCAAGGTATCTTCCGGTGATGTCAGTTTTACCCAGACAGGAAACAGTGATTCCGTTAAGGTTAAGGCTTCTTCAGGTGACATCGTAATCAATCACGCAGGCGACTGCACTTCGCTTGATATCGATTCATCTTCCGGCAAGATCAACATTAACCAGACAGGCACAATTGATAACGCTAAGATCCATTCTTCATCCGGCGGAGTTAATGCTACATTTGGCACTGTTAATACTCTTAATGTTGATGTAAGTTCAGGTCCTATCGTAATCGATGCCGATGAAGTTAAGGATCTCAATACAAAAGCTTCGAGCGGTCATTCCGATATCTGCCTTGATAAAGCTCCTCAGACATCCAATATCGATTGCAGTTCCGGCGGAATCGACGTAAGCATTCCCGAAGATTCCAACCTCACGATCCACACGCATATCTCCAGCGGTGATTTCAATTCCGATCTTCCTTTCTCAAAGGACGGCAAGGATTACACCATCGGAAGCGGAACAGCTGAGATGAATATCCGTTGCTCATCAGGTGATGTAAGCGTACACGGTATCTGAAGTCTGTTAGTCGAGAGAGCTGTCTTTTAGGAGGCAGCCTCTTGTCTGAGAATGGTACGCACATAAGAGTTTCTATTTAGGACACGATCTGGGATTCAGATCGTGTCTTTTTTGGGGGGAGGATCCGAACTAAGATTCAAGACAAGAGTATTGCTTGATGAGATTTCTGTAGAATTTCAAAATAACGCCAATTCAGACACGAATTCTGAAAATTAGCGCTTTTTTTCAGAAAACGTACCTAAAACTGCCTGTTTTCTGAAAGAATTCTGAAATTTCGGGAAAATGTGAAGAATTGCCAAAATCGGACACGTTCTGATCCTCTTTTCGTGTCCTAAAACAGCAATAATTCCAAAAGTGCTGCCAGCGGACACGTTTTGGGGTTCGGATCGTGTCTTATTCCGATACTGATGAATTGTACATTTGAAGATTCACGTATTTTTCACGAAAACATCTATTTCTATCAATTAGCTTCGAGATACTGCGATACGCAGATGTGTCTTCCGTCGATGTCTTCGAAAACAAACTGTCTGTTCGTCGTCTGGCTCTGCGCAGCCTTTGCTTCCGGCAGATCTTCTACGATCTTAATACCGTTTCCTGCGATCTCGTTATGAAGCAGGAAGGGCTCGGAACAGTAGATGTACATATCGTACTTGATTCCGAATTCTCTCACGGGCTTTGTCAGAGCGCCTTCGCCGTTAACAAGAACGATCGCAATATTGTCGCGTGTGAGCTTGATGTGGGGCATAGCCTCGTCATCTAAGTGCGCAGCCTTGAAGCCCAGTTTATTCTCATAGAAAAGTGCTGTCTTATAGATGTCCTCGCAGGCAAAAACTGCTGCCTGGCTGTTCATGAGAAGGAGTCTTCCGTTCTCGGGTTCTTCGCCTTCTTTGGCTTCAGTTGGAGCGTCACTTCCGCTGCTGAACCGGTATCCGAGAAGAGGAGTTCCGAAGAGCTTCTCATGTTCATCAAGAGACTTCATGATGTCACTTCTCTTGGTTATCTCTTCGCTTGATAATGTGGCGGGAATGTCAGCCAGATACTCAACCTTCTCCAAGTATTCAAGAAGGTTCATGAGTCTTACGTGCAGGGGATTGATGTCAGACATCGAAGGGACTTCAGATCCTCTGCCGTGAATGAACATCATGCCGTGCTCTACTGCTTCTGCAGGAAGGCCTGCATAAAGGTGCATGAGAAGGTTCATCTCATCAGAGGCCTTTTCGTCTGTACCGCCGTTTGCTATGGATTTCTCGATCATCTCGAAAACGAGATTCATATCATGTTGAGGATATTCTTTGTTCAGCATATATTTCTCCTGAATTCACGTTGGTCTTAATATAGCAAAGCGTGACAAAAAACAGAAGAGTTGAAAAATAATAAGAAAAGCCACAAAGAATACCTTTCAGATGGTAAAATAAAAATGATATTTGTTTGCGGGGGATCAGGGTTTTAAGTAAGAAAGGATACGGATAATGAAGAAGGGTGCGCCGTTTAATCCTTATCTGGCTTATGAGGATTATGCTTTTGTAAGCTATTCTCATAAGGATTCCGATACAGTATTTGATATCATTCTCAAACTTCACGAGGCTAAATACAGGATCTGGTACGATGAAGGAATCGAAGCAGGATCCGAGTGGCCTCAGATCGTAGCGGAAAGAGTACTAAAAAGTGCTTTGCTGATAGTCTTTGTTTCCAAGGATTTTATTGCATCTCAGAATTGCCGCCGTGAGATTAATTACGGCGTATCCCGCAAAAAGAAAATGGTCGTTATCAGCCTTGATGATTCCGAGTTGTCGGAAGATATGCAGCTCCAACTGTCTACTGCTGAGAAGATAAGCTATAAGGATCCGGAACAGGCTGCAAATGAACTCAAGGCTTATCTTGATAAAGAATTCTCGGGAAGCATAAAAGGCGACGGGATAACTGGTTATCAGCCTGTATTGCCCAAGAAGGGAAGATCGGTAAATCCTTGGTTCTTTGTTTCTGTCATTGCGGTTCTGCTGTTGGTCGGAATAGGCGCATACGTGGCTGTTTTTGCAAAAGACAATATATTCGGTTCGCAGCCTGTTAAAAGTGTCATATCTGTTGAAGATCCATCGGGTTCCGACGGTCAGAATGCGGCATCGCATGAAGTTGAGATTGCAGCATTCAATGATGTTAATTCCATGAACCTTGTACTTAAAAATCTCAATGAACCGTATGTCTTTTTATGCGGTAATACAATGGTTTCAGATTCTGCAGTCATAGAGTTTAAAGATGACGGATGGTATGTCGGAGATACGATGACAGAAAGAGGAGAGATAAATGATCTTTCCTGTTTTGAAGGCAAGGAGATATACCAGCTTGTTCTTGTTAACGAGAATCTGACATCTCTTGATGGAATCGAATCACTTGCAACTATTACATATCTTGATATTTCAGGTAATCCCATTACGGATTTAAGCGCTATTGAGAGCCTTGAGGATCTTACGACGATTAAGCTTCTCGATATCCCTGCGGGAACAGATCTGACCCCGCTCGCTCAACTGCCTTCATTAAAGCAGGTTTATATAAGTTACGATTTGCGTGACCAGGCCGGACCCCTGGTTGAAGCCGGTATCGATGTGATCATCAAAGGAGAATGACTATGCAGAACTATTCCGGAAACAAAGATCCTTTTATCTACGTCGCATATGATGAAAAGGACAGGACTGAAGCCTTAAAAATCATCGAACAGCTTGGCAAGAAGAATAAGATCTACGCTTCTTCTTCGCTCGAAGAAAAAGAGAAGAAGATAATGAAGAAGGCATCTTTGGCAGTGCTTATCTTAAGTGAGAAATCGATGCCTGATATGGAGAAGCAGGTAACCTGTGCCGCAGATCTTAAGAAAGAACTTATCCCCGTATATCTTGATAAGTTTGAACTTAATCCCGGAATGCGCATGATCCTCGGAACACATCAGGGTGTCTCAAGACATAAGTATGACGAGGAAGAACAGTTTATTAACGCTTTGACGGATTCACCTGTTTTGTCTTCACTCAAAGTTACTCCCGAGCAGAAAAAAGCTTCACGTAATACTCTTGTTGGAGCTTTGGCCGCAGCAGCTGCAGGAGTAGTTGCCTTGGCTGCAATACTTCTTTTCTGTGTTATCAAGCCTTTCTCTGGAACTAAGATAGATGAGGATTCAATGCTTGGAAGACTGGGCCTTTCCGGAAATGCGGATTCGATAAAGACTGTATATGTCTATGGTTCTGAACTTCTTGATACCCGCGAGAAATACGGCGTTCAGCTGATCAATTATGCAGGCGATTATGATACGACTTCCGTATCACTTCCGGGTGAAAAAAGGGTCATCCCCGTTGGAGAGATAACTGATGTAAATGATTTTGTGATTCTCAGGAATCTGGAAGAACTGGCCATAGCAGGAAATAAGGTTGAAGATCTGTCTCCTTTGTGGAATCTGAAAAAACTTAAGGTGCTGGACATTTCTTCTAATCTCGCGGATAGAGAAGCCGAATTCTCGATTGAAGGCATAAGTGCTCTTACTGAACTTGAAGAACTAAATCTCGGGTATTGTAACATTACTTCCGGTTTTGAAGAATTGAAGAACATGCCGTCTTTGAAAGTTTTATACATCGATTCGGATATGAACGGAGAGCGTGTTGCAGCTTTGGGCGATGTTTCTTTCGAGATCGTCTGGCTTGATGCAAAGTTTTCGACTTGGGAAGAGATGAAGGCAGCAAGTGAATCTGACAGCATTTTCTTCTTCTATTGCGGAGATCCCCATGGAGAAGGTGAGATTGCTCCCACGGTCATTGATATTCCTGAGGGAGAAGTGCTTACGGTCGGTGAATATCAAAGAACCGGCGGTGTAGGCGGAACGATCAATAACTACGGTACGATAATCATCAAGGGCGAATGGGAGTTTGGTCTTACGGAGATAAACAATTACGGAACAATCATTGTAGCCGAAAACGGACGCTATATCTGCGGTATGGCAACGACAAATAATTACGGGACTTTTACCGTTGAAGAAAATGCGAGCCAGTATATTGAGCGTGGACATGAGGTGTTCAATTACGGAGGTGTTTATACCAACAACGGATATTTATTTATCGGATTCGGCGGGCAACTGTTAGCCGAAGGCGGACGATTCGTCATTAATGGAGACTTCGATTACTCCTATAATCCGGACTGGCCGATTAATGACAAAGATATCCGTAACCACGAAGATCTTATTGAGGGCAGCGGAACGATTAATCCCATCCCTGAAGAACCTCCCGTATTTGAGTGATGATATAGAATATTCAGGGTGTTTTGTTCTATAATACTGTCTCGAAAAGTTCAAGCTTAAAGGAGGCAGTATGTCTCAGTTCAAAAAGACCAATGCCATGAGAATCCTTGATAAAGCAGGGATCGATTATACATATCAGGAATACGAGTACGACGAGAATGATCTGGACGGCCATCACGTTGCAGAATACTTAGGTGTCCCTTATGAGGAAGTGTTCAAGACTCTGACAGCGGTATCCGATAAAGGCGAATATCTCGTGTTCTGTATCTGTGTTGATGACGAGATCGACTTGAAGAAAGCCGCAAAGCTTGCAGGAGTTAAGAGGGTTGACATGATCCATGTTAAGGACCTTCTCAATGTAACAGGCTATATCAGAGGCGGATGCTCTCCCATCGGAATGAAGAAGCAGTACAGGACATTCATTGACGAGATGGCAGAGCTTGTCGACGACATCTGTGTCAGCGCAGGGCAGAGGGGAGTTCAGTTAAGACTTAAGCCCGCTGACCTGATTTCATTTACAAATGCCGTAGTCGGTGATTTTGCCGTTCGCTCCTAAAATGATAAAATTACTAGGTTAAAAATCAGTAGAGTTGGGAAGTGAAGGTCATGTTAGAACCTAAAAGTTTCACTTTAAACGATATCAGTAAGGGTGCCAGGATCTATTTTATCGGCATCGGCGGAATCTCGATGAACGGTCTTGCAAGACTTGCACAGCATGCAGGTTTTGTTGTCGGCGGATCAGATAATCACCCGTCTGAGAGGACCGCTATCTTAGAAGAGCAGGGCATCAAGATATATAACAGCCAGGTTGCTGCAAATATCGATGATTTTAAGCCCGATTACCTTGTTAAGACAGCAGCTATCCTTCCTCACAACGAAGAAGTTAAGAGAGCAACGGAACTTAACCTTCAGATCTTTGACAGAGCTGAGTTCCTCGGTGCTTTCACAAGAACATACAACAACGTCATTAACGTATCAGGAACACACGGCAAGACGACAACGACATCCATGATCTCACTCATGATGTTAGATGCAGGTCTTGATCCGACTGTTCACCTGGGAGCAGATCTTGATATCTTCGGAGGCACAGTAAGAGCGGGCTCTGAAAAGCTCTTGGTATCAGAGGCCTGCGAGTTCAACAGGTCATTCCTGAATTTCTCATCAACTACAGCGGTCATTACAAATATCGATCACGATCACGTTGACTGCTATCCTACGATCGAAGATGTAATCGATGTTTTCGCGCGCTTCATAAGACTCGTTGACGATAACGGATATGTAGTCGTATCAGGACACGATAAGCACATCGCTAAGTCAGTTGAAGAGGCAGAGGAATATTTTAAGCAGGCAGGAAGGAAGATGCCTCAGATAGTTACATGCGCAACCGATAACGAAGTGTGCGAAGTAACCGGCAAGCCTGCTGATTTCATTGCACAGAACATCAAGTTCAATAACGGACTTCCTGAATTCGACATCGTCGTTAACGGTGAGCAGTCGGTAAGGGTAAGCCTCCAGATCCCGGGAAGCCACAACATTGCAAATGCACTTAATGCGGCAGCTGCAGCATATCTTAACGGAGCAAGTCTTGAAGCAATCAAGAGTGCTCTTAACGGATTCGGCGGCGCTGACGGCAGATATACGGTCAAGGGCAAGTATAAGGGCTGTGATGTCGTAGTTGATTACGCTCATCACCCGACGGCAGCAAGAGCAACGATTGAGGCAGCTTCCAACATGCCTCACGGCGATATCCTCGTTGTGTTCCAGCCGCTCACGTTCAACCGTACGAAGCTCCTCTTCGAAGACTATGTCACAAGCCTTCTTCCTTGCAAGAAGATATTATTCGCTGAGATCTTCTCTGACAGGGAGAGTGATACTCTCGGCATGTCCAGCAAGATGATCTCCGATGAGATCAACAAGCGCGGCGGTGATGCCGAGTTCTATGAAGACAGGGAAGAACTTAAGAAGAGGATCGACGAGCTAATCAAGCCCGGCGATATCATCCTCATCTTGGGACCTGAAGACATAAGGAAATTGGGCGATGAGCTCTGCCCGGAGGCATAATGAAGAAGACCGCCGCAAATAACAATAACCCGCAAGAGAGACCGGCCGCTCCGCAATACGGATTCCGTAAGCTGCGTCCGTTAAGCATTCCCAAGACAGCATGGATCGCTTTGGGAGTGTCGCTCCTCATGGCGATAACGCTGTTTGTCCTCTACGGTGTTTCATTTACAGGCGGTGACAAAGTCGATAAGACATTGATCGTTTATTCTGACGGAAGCACGATCCCTGAAGTATCTTTCCGCAACAGCCTCGTGGCTGCAGGTTTTGATTATGTGATAGTCGATCCTGACAAGCGCAGCTCGAGGCCTGACTTCGTATATCAGCTTCCCGATGATTATTCCAAAGAGGATGTTGTCGTTTGTGCCATCGGAAGTGATGCATTCAAGGTAATGCACGATCTTTTATCGTCAGGCAGCAGCAACATCGAAGGCTACATCCTCGTAAATCCCGATTATCCCGGAAACGCTTCTCTTGAAGGCTACACCAGTGATTATCCTTCGATTCCCTGTGCGATATTCGGATTCGACAGCAAGGCACATTCTTCAAGCGAACTTACCGGTGCTCAGATGATCTTCGAGAAGATCTCAGGCGTTGATACGATGTTCGGCCATCCCACACAGCGAGGCAAGATATTCCCGTCCAAAGTTTATATCTCTCCTAACCAGATGAGATATCTGTCTTTGTCATCTTCGAAGTTCGGAACAAACGGGCTTTTGGCTTCAGCTACATTCCAGAGCGAGCTTGCCCAGTATCTGGGAACTACATTCGGAAAAGGCTATTCACCCGCAAGGATCACTACCTGGAACGTGATTCTTGTGTTTGCAATATTCATGTCCATAGCATCTCTTGCGCTGTTCCTGTTCATGATCCCAGTATCTGTTCCTGACAAGGGCGAGAGGGCTCTGAAGGGAAGAGACAGTCTCGGAGCGATCATATTCCTTGGACTTTCCGGCTGGATCGCGCTCTGCGGAGCTGTTACGACATTTATCCCCCAGGCTAATTTCATTGCTCCTTATGTGGCGCTTTATTCGCCGATACTCATAATCGCGCTCATGGCACTTGCCCAGATCAAGCTTCTGGCAAATAAGAAGATCAAGTACACGAGGAAGGATTACGGCCTTACGATATTCCTGGCTTCAGTCCTCATCGGCGTTATCGAGATAATGATCATGGTCGCAGTGACATTGAATCTTACAAATGTTGAGAAGGTCTTCTCCAATAACCTCAACCTGATAATCGCGCTCATCGTATTTATCGTCATGAGCCTGTCTGCCGTAGGCTTGATCTTCGCAGACAAGAAGTCCAGATTCTCAGGACAGGGCTCCACGGCTTACTTTGCAAGCCCCATGTACTTCTTCGAAGCACTTATCCCGCCCGTCGTTCTCCTGATCCTGGGCATAATAAACGGAGATTTCCATCTCGTGCTGTCATCTTTTGCAGGCTGTGCTCTGGGTACGATACCGTTCCTTTGTGCTACGCCGATCAAGAGAGTATCGGATTATTACGAGATATCGGGCCTTGTTTTCGGGCTCGTGTCGGCACTTATTGTGTTTGTAGGCGCCTGATTCCCCGCGAAAAGGCGATTCCTATATATTTATTATTGACTTTTCGAGACCCCTGGTGTTATTATACGTCGGTGACCGCATGCAACGGGCTTTTTTAAATGCGCTTATTTTTGGCGATGCCTTGGTTTAAGCAGCGAGACTGGAAGAACAGGAGGAATGAATATGTACGCAGTAATTAAGACAGGCGGCAAGCAGTACAAGGTTTCTGTTGATGACGAGATTTTCGTTGAGAAGCTTGAAGGTGAGGCTGGCAGCCAGGTTACTTTCGAGGATGTACTTGCAGTATCCGATGACAACGGTATCGTAGCTGGTGATGTTAAGGCTACAGTTACTGGTGAGATCGTAAAGCAGGGCAGAAACAAGAAGGTTATCGTCTCTAAGTACAAGGCTAAGAAGGGCTACAGAAGAAAGAACGGCCACAGACAGCCTTACACACGTGTACTTATCAAGGCTATCAACGCGTAAGTCAAAGGCTTATAGCTTATGATTTCCGTTATCGTCAACAGGGAAGGTAATCAGATCCGTGCGATATATGCGAACGGACATGCAGATTACGACGATCCCGGCAGAGATATAGTCTGCAGCGCAGTATCAACACTTCTTTTTACTGCAGCAAGCGCCTTGGAAGATATTTGCGGTTACGACAGCGAAGAATTCTTCCGAATCAGCAATGAGGGCACAGAAGACGTCAATCTCAGGATAACGGTTCCCGATACGGGAGACGATGAGACTAAGAACAGGGCTCAGGTAATAATGAGAACTTGCGAATTGGGTCTTATCGGGATAGCAAGAGATTATAACGACAGTAAGAACAAGTACGTAGAGATAATTAATTCGAGAACACCGGAGGTGTAATTATGATTAAGTTTAATTTACAGCTCTTCGCACATAAGAAGGGAATGGGTTCCACCAAGAACGGCCGTGAGTCCCAGTCCAAGAGATTAGGAGCGAAGAAAGGTGACGGACAGTCAGTTCTGGCCGGCAATATTCTTGTCAGACAGCGTGGTACTAAGATCCATCCCGGAACAAACGTAGGAATCGGATCTGATGACACACTTTTCGCTTTGATTGACGGTAAGGTCAAGTACGAGCGTATGGGCAAGGATAAGAAGCAGGTTAGCGTTTATCCTGTAGCCTAATTTAGGTATAGAGTTAAAACCAAGCAGAGCAGTCTGTCGCTATTATGGCGATTGGACTGCTCTTGATTTTGAGGGAGAATCAGATGTTTATAGATCATTCCAAGATTTACGTTAAGGCCGGAGACGGTGGTAACGGCGCGCTCAGCTTCCATACTGAGAAGTACATTACCAACGGCGGACCGGACGGTGGTGACGGCGGAGACGGCGGCAATGTCGTTCTGCAGGCGGCACAGAATCTGACTAGCCTTCAGAATTTCAGATTCAAGCATAAGTTCGTAGCTCAGAACGGTGCAAAGGGCATGAGCAAGAAGATGTACGGCAAGCGCGGTGAGGATCTTATCATCGGCGTTCCCGTAGGCACGGTCGTAAAAGACGTAGAGAGCGGCGATATCATCGCAGATCTTACAGAGCCCGGCCAGAAGATCGTTGTTGCCAGAGGCGGCAAGGGCGGTCTCGGTAACATGCATTATGCCAATTCCGTAAGACAGGCTCCTCAGTTTGCAACGCCGGGCGCACCCGGCGAGGAGCGCGAGCTCTATATCGAACTTAAGCTTATCGCTGACTGCGGTCTTGTCGGCTTCCCCAACGCCGGCAAATCAACGCTGCTCTCAGTCCTTACAAGAGCTAAGCCGAAGATCGCAGATTACCCGTTCACAACGTTAGAACCGGTATTGGGCGTAGTTTCAAAGGACGATTTCTCATATGTCATCGCTGACATTCCGGGAATCATCGAGAATGCTCACGAAGGCGCAGGCTTAGGCCACGACTTCTTAAGACATATCGAGAGAACAAGACTTCTCGTTCATGTTGTAGATCTGTCTGCTGCTGACGGCAGAGATCCTATCGAGGACTTCAAGACTATCAACAACGAACTCGAAGAATTCAGTCTTGAACTGTCCCAGAGACCTCAGATCGTTGTCGGCAACAAGTGCGACGGCGTATCCGAAGAAGATGCTGAGAAGTTCGTTAAGACAGTAAAAGAGATGGGTTATGAAGACGTATACATCATCTCTGCTGCCGGCATGATCGGCGTCAACGAATTGGCTGACAAGATCACCGAGGCAGTATCCAAGCTTCCTCCCACGGTACTTCACGATATCGCTGAAGGCGGTGAGAGAGTATACACATTTGACGAAGGCAAGAAGTTCGACATCATCATCAATGAGGACGGCAATTTTGAAGTTACGGGTAAGTGGATCAACAAGATCTTCAATTCCACCAACTTCGAAGATACCGAGTCGACCAACTTCTTCCAGAGAACCCTCGAGAACGAGGGCGTATTTGAGGAACTCAAGAAAATGGGGGTAAAAGAGGGCGATACCGTTAAGGTTTGCGAGCTTGAATTTGATTATTTTGACTAAACTTCATAATTCAGGTGATTTATTAACGGATTATTAACAATTGTTCCCTTATGATGCCTTAATGCTTTTGTATCATTCTCAATGTAAGATGAATACGCAATACGTGCTTCTTGAGTTTTGAGTTTGTTTGTAGAGATGCCGCAGTTAACCGCTGCGGCATCTTTTTGTTTTAGCATTTTTCACAGTATTTATTTTTGCGCGCGATAGAGTAAAATATTACTTGAATTTACGGAATAAGAAAGGGATAGTATGGAATTCCTTCTTCAGATTATTACAAACAAGATTTTAATCGTCGGCGTTGTATCCTGGTTCTTTGCCCAGGTGTTTAAGTGCATCAGCAATCTCATCCTCACGAAGAAGTTCAGCATTGAGAGATTATTCGGCGACGGCGGTATGCCGAGCGGACACTCTGCTACGGTTATGTCAGTTGCAGTTGCCACAGGTCTTTACGAAGGCTTCAACACAGCAATCTTTGCTGTTGCCATGATCCTTGCGATCGTCGTAATGCACGATGCCATGAACGTCAGATATCAGGCAGGTAAGCAGGCTGAGCTCCTCAATGCCATGGCTGATATGTTCGAGAAGATCACAGGTGCGGATCTCCCCAATGAAGAGAAGCTCAAGGAACTCTTGGGCCACACACCTCTTCAGGTTGGTGCCGGCGGCGTACTCGGTGTAGCTGTTGCGGTAATAATGTATCTGTTCTTCTGATAATCGCCATGATTACCGATGATATACATTCCGAACTGATCAAGCTCCAGGATCTCGGTTACAGAGATCTTCAGATAAAGACGATCCCGTCAGCTGATCCGGATTCTATCATCGGCGTAAGAACGCCCGCTCTCCGTGCACTGGCTAAGGAACTTGCCAAGAGAGAAGATATCTCGGACTTCTTAAGCGATCTTCCGCACAAGCTTTTCGAAGAGAATCAGCTTCACGCATTCATCCTCTCAGGAATGAAGGATGCTGAAGAGTGCATCAAGCTGGTCGATAAGTTTCTTCCCTATGTTGATAACTGGGCAACCTGTGATCAGATGTCGCCTAAGATCTTCAAGAAGAATAAGGATCTCTTGCTCGGATATGTGGATACATGGATCAAGTCTGATCACACTTATGTTAAGAGATTCGGTATCGGAATGCTCCTCGAGCACTTCCTTGATGAAGATTTTAAGACCTCGTATCTTACCAAGGTCTCGAAAATAAGATCTGATGAATACTACGTTAACATGATGATCGCCTGGTATTTTGCGACCGCGCTTGCCAAGCAGTATGAGGCGGCATTACCCTACATAGAGAAGCAGAAGCTCGACAAATGGACGCACAACAAATCGATCCAGAAAGCTGTTGAGAGCTACCGTATCACTCCGGAACAGAAGGAATACTTAAAGACCTTAAAGAGAAAGGCATAAGTCTATGATCTATACAATTACACTTAATCCTGCAGTTGATGTCAGTCTTCACGTTAAGGACGGCCTTATGCCCGGAAGCGTTAACAAGTCTTACGGCGTCAGGACAGATCCCGGCGGAAAGGGAATCAATGTCTCTAAGACATTAAAGGTAATGGGCAAAGATTCCGTTATCTGTATAGGCGTTTGCGGAGATACGGGAGACAGGCTTCTTAAGATGCTCGACGATATCGGTGCTGAAGTCATCAGCGTAAGATATCCTTCTGACGATACCAGAATCAACGTTAAGATTTCAGGCGAGAACGGCGTTACCACAGATATCAACGGCGAAGGCCCCCTCTATGACAGAGCAACCGTTGATGAACTTAAGTCGAAGATCCGTGCCAGGATCCAGTCAGGCGACATCATCGTTATCTCCGGCCGTCCGCCGCTCGGTTCACCTTCAGAGATCTATGCCGATCTCATCAGCTGCTTCAAGGAAGTTGAAGGCGTTAAGATCATCCTCGATTCTTCTGACAGATATCTGACAGAAGGCCTTGAAGAGAAGCCTTTTGCAGCAAAGCCCACATGCGAAGAACTGGGCATCGACAACGATGTCGACAGCGCTAAATATGAAGCAAGCGATCTCGTAATGCGCGGCGTTACACGCTGCCTCATCTCAATGGGCAGTGTAGGTGCTGTTTATGCCAGCCGTGATCTTGATGCAACATACGCAAGAGCATTAGACGTTAAGGCTAATTGCGCTACGGGATGCGGAGATGCCATGACCGCAGGTCTTGCTTATGCTGCCGATGAGGGAATGACTTCTGAAGAGACATTCAAGCTCTGCATGGCTCTGGGCGCTGCAGAAGCAGAGACAGAAGGTACCAATCCGCCTACAAAAGAACGTGTAATGGAGCTCTTGGAAACCGTTCAGTTTTGAGGACAAGAAGCTTCCTCTCTATTGCTTTGCTAGAACAAACGTTCTAGAATCTACCTTAGAAGATTTTCATTAGAACCGTAATGGTTTTCGAAGGCATATAGGACACGATTTATGTTTAAACTGGTATCAGATTTTAAGCCCTCGGGCGACCAGCCTGAAGCTATAGACAGTTTGGTTCAGGGCATCAAGGAAGGGAAGAAGGCCCAGACGCTCTTAGGCGTCACAGGTTCGGGCAAGACCTTCACCATGGCCAACATAATCGAGCGTGTCCAGAGACCTACACTGGTATTGGCTCACAACAAGACTCTGGCAGGACAGCTCTATGCCGAGTTTAAGGAATTGTTCCCTGAGAACGCAGTCGAATACTTTATCTCTTATTACGATTACTATCAGCCTGAGGCATATATCGCAGCCACAGACACTTATATCGAGAAGGATTCATCCATCAACGATGAGATCGACCGTATGCGTCACGAAGCGACCAAGTCGCTTCTTACCAGAGACGATGTAATAATCGTTGCTTCAGTATCCTGCATCTACGGTATCGGAGAGAAGGACGATTACTTATCCCTCGCACTGATGCTCGAGACAGGCCTCGAGGTTCCGATGGACGTTGTCATGGGCCAGCTCATCAACATGCAGTACACGCGTAATGACTTCGACCTTCAGAGAGGTTCATTCAGACGCAAGGGCGACATAATAGATATTTGGACACCTGATTCAGAGCATACGCTTACAAGGCTCAGTTTCTTCGGTGATGAGATCGAGAAGATCAGTTATGTTGACGCGATCACGGGTAAGACTGAATACACCAGAGAATACATCGAATTGTTCCCTGCATCTCACTATGCAACAGGCAGGGCCAAGCTTAACAAGGCTATCGACAGGATCGAAGCAGAGCTTGAGGTCAGACTTAAGGAACTACGTGAAGCAGGTGACATGATCGCAGCATACCGTCTTGAGCAGCGTACGCGTTACGATGTCGATATGTTAAGAGAGACGGGCTTTTGCAAGGGTATCGAGAACTACTCGAGGCACATCGCGGGCAGAGAAGAAGGCGAACCGCCCTGCACATTGATGGACTTCTTCCCAGATGATTTCCTCCTGTTTATCGACGAGTCACACCAGACTATTCCTCAGGTCGGTGCGATGTATAACGGTGACAGATCCCGTAAGGAGATGCTCGTCCAGTACGGCTTCAGACTTCCTTCTGCATTCGATAACAGACCTCTTAAGTTCGCGGAGTTTGAACAGCGCATGGGACAGACCGTGTTTGTCAGTGCGACACCTGCAGATTATGAGAAGGAACACAGCGAACAGATAGTAGAGCAGATGATCAGACCTACAGGTCTTTTGGAGCCTGAGATCTTCGTTCGTCCTGTTGAAGGCCAGATCGAAGACATTCTCGCTGAACTTAAGGAACAGAAGAAGACAGGCGATAAGAGCCTTATCATGACGCTCACCAAACGTATGGCTGAAGACCTTACTGAATTCCTTAAGAAGGAGAATATCAGGGTCACTTATCTGCATTCTGACATCAAGGTTGTTGAGCGTATGCAGATCCTTAATCAGCTGCGTAATGATGAGATAGACGTTATCGTCGGAATCAACCTCTTAAGAGAAGGTATCGACCTTCCTGAAGTATCGCTCCTTATGATCCTCGATGCCGATAAGGAAGGATTCTTAAGATCCGAGAGATCACTCATTCAGAACATCGGACGATGCGCGAGGAACGATCACGGAAGAGTCATTCTCTATGCGGATGAAGTAACGGATTCCATGATGAACGCCGTCTCAGAGACCAACCGCAGAAGGGCTATCCAGCAGGAATACAACAAGGTTCATAACATCACTCCTAGAACCGTTAAGAAGGCTGTCAGAGACGTCTTCGATATCGTTGCCGAGAACAGCAAGGATTCTTCTTCCAAGGGTAAAGGCAAGGGCTCCAAGGGCGGTATTGATCCTGCACGTCTTATCAACGACGGTGTATCCGGCGGAACAGAAGAAGAGAACAACAAGCTTATAGATAAGCTTACAATAGAGATGACCAAGGCTGCGAAGGATCTTGATTTTGAGAGAGCAGCCGAGATCAGAGACATAATCATCGAGCTTAAGGGGAAGAAGTAATGAGCGGCTTTTGTCACTTACATCTTCATACTGAATTCAGTCTTCTTGACGGCGCCATCAAGATAAAGGATCTTGCCGCAAGACTTAAGGAGATGGGCATGACTTCATGTGCCATCACAGATCACGGCGTCATGTACGGTGCCGTATCTTTCTACCGCGAGATGAAGGCTAACGGTATTCACCCGATCATCGGCTGCGAGGTCTATGTCGCACCGGGTTCGAGATTTGATAAGAATCCCACTCCGGGCAGGGAAGACAAGTTTTATAATCACCTGATCCTTTTGGCGAAGAACAACCAGGGACTTACGAATCTTAATAAGCTTGTATCAAGCGGTTTTACCGAAGGCTTTTACAGGAGACCCAGAATCGACGAGGAACTTCTGGAGAAGTGGCATGACGGTCTGATCTGCCTTTCTGCCTGTGTTGCTGGCAAGGTTCCGTCTCTCATCATATCCGGCGAGATGGACAAGGCTGTTCAGACTGCCCTCTGGTATGACAAGCTCTTTGGCAGAGGCAACTACTATCTTGAGATACAGGCCAATACCACGCCAGAACAGGCGAAGGTAAATGCAGCACTCGTTAAGATTTCTAATGAGACAGGTATTCCTCTGGTTGCAACTAACGACTGCCATTATCTTTTGAAGGACGACTATGAAGCTCAGGATATCCTCCTTTGCATCTCAACAGCTGCCAGGATAGATGACGAGAACAGAATGCGCATGTCCTGCAACGAGTTCTATGTTAAGTCCGAGACTGAGATGAGACGTTTCTTCCCGGAGCTTACCGAAGCTATCGATAACACGGTCAAAATCGCAGAGATGTGTAATGCTGAATATGATTTTGAGACCATACATCTTCCTGTTTATGAAGTGCCTGCAGGATACAGCAGTCACGAAGAATATTTAGCTGACCTGACGTATAAGGGACTTAAGAAGAGATTTGAAGTTACGCCTCCTACCGGAAGCGAAGAAGATTACATGAAGCGCGCCGAATATGAGCTCTCGGTAATCAACAGCATGGGCTATACCGATTACTATCTCATAGTCTGGGACTTCATTAATTATGCCAAGACACACGATGTTGCAGTAGGTCCCGGAAGAGGATCGGGTGCAGGTTCACTTGTTGCTTATGCAGTCGGTATCACCGATATCGATCCGATCAAATACGGACTTGTTTTTGAGAGATTCTTAAATGCAGAGAGAGTATCGATGCCCGACTTCGACGTTGACTTCAACGATGAGAGAAGACAGATAGCGATCGATTACGTTACAGAGAAATACGGCAAGTCCAGAGTTGCGCACGTTATCACTTTCGGTACCCTCGCGGCAAGGCAGGCTGTTAAGGACGTAGCCAGAGTTCTTAATATGCCTATAGCGCAGAGCAACAAGCTTACAAAGATGATCCCGTTCTCTGTCGGCATGACGCTGAAGCAGGCGCTTGAGATAAGCACCGAATTCAAGGAAGCATATGATACCGATCCTGAGACACGTAAAGTTATCGATATGGCTATGCGTGTTGAAGGTCTGCCTCGTAATGCGGGAACGCATGCTGCAGGTATTATCATCTCCGGTAAAGACATAACGGACATTGCGCCTTTGGCAGTTAACGACGATACGGTCGCAGTTCAGTTCACCAAGAACGATGTTGAGAGTATCGGTCTTCTTAAGTTCGACTTCCTGGGTCTTCGTACGCTTACAGTATTGCAGGACGTAAAAGAACTCGTCAGACAGAATCACGGTATCAATATCGATTTAGACAGGATCCCGTTAGATGATCCTGAAGTATTTAAGATGATCGGCAGAGGCGAGACAGTCGGCATATTCCAGCTTGAGAGCCGCGGCATGACTTCATTTATGAAGCAGCTCGAGCCTGAGAGCTTAGAGGACATTATCGCCGGCATATCTCTTTACAGACCCGGTCCTATGGACCAGATCCCGAAGTATGTTGACTGCAAGAAGAATCCTTCTCACATAACATACGACCATCCGCTTCTTGAGCCAATTCTCAATGTCACATACGGATGTGCGATCTATCAGGAACAGGTAATGCAGATCGTAAGAGATCTCGCAGGATTCTCCATGGGTCAGTCCGATAACATCAGACGTGCGATGAGCAAAAAGAAGAAGTCGATAATGGAGAATTACCGTAACCTCTTCATGTACGGCGGAACTGATGACAAAGGCCGCCAGATCGAAGGCTGCATCAAGCGCGGCGTACCCGAGAATATTGCTGCAAAGATATTCGATGACGTAGCGGGATTTGCAGGATACGCATTCAACAAGTCCCATGCCGCATGCTATGCGGTAGTAGGTTACTGGACTGCATATTTCAAATACTATTATCCGACGGAATTCATGGCTGCAACGCTCAATTCCTTCAGGACGGATCTCGGAAAAGCATCTTATTACATCTCATGTTGTTCTGCCATGGGAATCGAAGTGCTTCCGCCTGATATCAACAAGAGCCGTGAGCGCTTTACGACAGAAGGAGACCGCAAGATTAGAATCGGTTTGTCTGTTATCAAAAACGTTGGTGAAGGCGCAGTCCTCGATATCTTAAGTGACAGAGAGAAGAACGGCGATTACAAGTCGTTTGAAGACTTCGTTGTTAGAGCTGCAAAGATTGGTGTCAAAAAGCCTGTCGCAGAGTCTCTGATCCTCGCTTCATGCATGGATTCATTCGGACTTACCAGAGCGCAGATGACAGCATGCGTACAGACAGAATTAGAGAAGCTCGCTCACGAAGAGAGCCGCAATATCGAAGGTCAGTTATCGCTCTTTGATTTTGGCGGTGATTCTAATACCGGCGCATCCATTTTTATTCCTGATATTCCAGAGTATCCGGACAGCCAGAAACTCGGATACGAGAAGGAGATGGTAGGTATCTACCTGTCTGGTAATCCGCTCGCATCTTATACGAGATTAATGGCTGAGATATCAACATTTGATATGTCTGAAGCATCTGACATAATCGCTCTTTCAGGAAGCGATGCGTTAGATGACAACAAGCAGGTCGCAATGTGCGGAATGGTTACCGATAAGAAGACCGGATATACGAAGAAAAAGACCATGATGGCCACAATAAGCTGCGAAGATCTGAGCGGTGTATTTGAAGCGCTTCTCTTCGGCAAGAAGTTCGACCAATACAACAGATATGTTGAGAAGAATAAACCTTATCTCTTTGTCGGAAGAAGACAGATGAGAGAGGGAGGAGAGT
>Ga0310696_10003840_pt1 | contig 18615 bp, 20 predicted proteins | sample AusTroGonzalo_MG_4_FD_203885 | JGI IMG/M metagenome (GOLD analysis project Ga0310696, IMG submission 203885) | Bovine rumen microbial communities from tropical cattle in Woodstock, Queensland, Australia - Gonzalo_02 (v2) (version 2) | ecosystem: Host-associated > Mammals > Digestive system >...
TCAAGGTCACTGGCTCCGCCAAGGATCCGAAGTGGGATTACATAAGCGTGATCGACAGGATACTATGAACCTAACGAGTCCGAGCCAGGTCAAGGGATGGTGCATAGAGAACGGCTTCCATCCGAACCGCGTCATGGGGCAGAACTTCCTCATCGACCGCAATGCGCTCGTCGCCATCGTCGATGCGGCGCTCGCCCCTGCCGCCGGGCCTGACGCCGGGAAGGGCGCGGAGGTCCTCGAAATCGGCCCTGGTCTCGGCGTACTCACCGAGGAGCTCCTCGCGCGCGGCTGCCGCGTGACGGCGATAGAGAAGGATCCCGTCCTCGCGGCGCGTCTTGCAGACGCGCTCGGGAATCCGCCGGGGCTTCGCGTTATCGAGGGCGACGCGCTGGAGATGATTGAGAAGGGGATGCCGGACCAGCGTTTCACCCACATGGTCTCCAACCTGCCCTATCAGGCGGGGACGCGCATGTTGCTCGAACTCGTGAAGCGGCGCGAGATACCGTCGATGACCGTCCTCCTGCAGTCCGAGGTCGCCGAGCGCCTTGCCGCGAAGGAGGGCTCCAAGGCGCGCGGACTCGCCGGAGTGTGGGCGCAGCTCGATTACGACGTCAGAATCGTGCGCAAGGTCGCGGCGGGCTGCTTCTGGCCGCGCCCCGAGGTCGGGTCGTCCGTGGCCATGCTGATCCGCCACGACAGGAATATCGGCTTAACTGTGAAAGAACGCGAAATTTTCAGGCTTTTGACAAAAAAGGCGTTCGAACATCGGCGCAAGCAGCTTGGCACGATATTCCGAAATATGATACAATCTACGGCGCGGGCGGAGGAGCTCGCGAACGAAGACTGGATAAACCTATCGAAAGGAATAGCAGAAAATGAAGACACCTGAAGAGTTTCTTGAAGGGAACGGATTCGTCACGGCGTCCCGGCTTGACCGGCAGGGACTTCTCGCGGCGTTCATCTCCGAGATGGAGAAGGGGCTTAAGGGCGAGCAGTCGTCCCTGATGATGATTCCGACGTACGTCGGCGTAGGCGGCAAGATTCCCGAAGGGTCGTCCGCCGCCGTGCTCGACGCGGGCGGCACGAACTTCCGCGGCGCTGTCGTGTCCATTCCGCCGAAGATCACCGAGAAGCAGAACCAGCCCATGCCCGGCACGAAGGGCGAGGTTGACGAGGAGTCGTTCTACGGCGCGTTCGCGTCCGAGGTGAAGCGTCTCGAGGGCAAGGCCGGGTGCGCCAAGATCGGATGGTGCTTCTCGTATCCAGCAGAGGCTACGCCGGACCTCGACGCGAGGCTCGTCAGGTGGACCAAGAACATCAAGGCCCCGGCTATCGTCGGGCAGTACGTCGGGCGCGAGCTGCTGAAGCGCACTGGCGGCACCGGCATCGCCGTCGTGAACGACACGGTCGCGACGCTCCTCGCCGCGAAGGCGACGGAGGGCGACAAGACGTATTCGTCGTACATCGGCTTCATCCTCGGCACGGGCACTAACACCGCCTACGTCGAGAAGAACAGGAACATCCTCAAGCTCGCGGGGCTCGACCAGTCCGGCTCGATGATCATCAACGCGGAGTCCGGCGCGTTCGACAAGGCGCCGCGCAGCCGCTTCGACGAGGCCGCGGACGCCAAGACGGGCAACCCCGGCATCGGGCTCCTCGAGAAGATGATCGCGGGCGCGTACCTCGGCGGCGTCGGGCTCGAGATCTACAAGGCCGCCGCGAAGGAGGGCCTCTTCTCGAAGAGGGCGGCGGACGCCATCGGCGGGCTCGGCTCGCTCGAGACCATGGACTTCGACAACTTCTGCGCGGGCTTCAAGAAGGAAGGGCGCGACAACGTGCTCGACGCGATCTTCTCCGACGCGGACGACGCCAAGATGGCGAAGAGGCTCGGCATCCCGGTGTTCGAGCGCGCGGCGGTGCTGACGGCCGTGCAGCTCGCGGCGTTCGTGATCAAGTCCGGCGAGGGCGCCGAGGCCTCCGCGCCGGTCGCGATCAACGCGGACGGCTCGACCTACTACAAGACGAGGGCGATTCCGTTCGACGCGACGGTGCGCCGCGAGCTCGACGAGATGCTCGTGCAGCGCAGGAACATCCACTACGCGATCACCCCGCAGGTCGATGACGCGCCGATGGTCGGCGCGGCGATAGCGGCGATGCTGTAGGTCAGTTGCCGGTGCAGACGATGATTGGCAATGTAAGGAAGGGTCTGTCCCTGGTCGTGGCGGCGGCGGCGCTTGCCGCAGGCGCCGCCACGATCGACGGCGTCGCGGCGAAGGTCGGCTCCGCAGTCATCCTCAAGAGCGACGTCCTCGGCGAAATGCGCCGCGCCGGTGTCCTGCAGGACAAGTACGCCGAGGTGCGCGACGCGATGATCGAGCGCGAGCTGATCCTCGCCGCCGCTGAACGCGCAAAGCTGCAGATGCAGGAGTGGGTCGTGGACAACCGCATCCGCGACATCGTCAAGCAGGCCTTCGGCGGGGACCGCAACAAGCTCATGGAAGCGCTCGCCAAGGAACGCGTGTCGTTCCCCGAGTGGCGTCGCCGCATGAAGGACGACATGCTCGTGGCCGCCATGCGCTGGCAGATCATCGACAAGAACGTCGTGGCGAGTCCGTCCGACATGCGCAAGGAGTATGCGGACCATCCGGAGCGCTACATAGCCGAGAGGCGCGTGACGGTCTCCGCGATCATGCTGCCGCCCGACTCCGCAGGGAAGCGGGCCGAGATAGACGCGGCGCTGAAGAAGAAGCCGTTTGCCGACCTTGCGAAGGAATATTCCGCCGACCCGTCCGCGAAGGACGCCGGACGGTGGAAGGACGTGAGGCCGGAAGACGTGTTCCGTCCGGAGATATGCGCGGAGATCGCGAAGATGCCGAAGGGCACGATCTCGCAGTGGATAGAACTTGACGGCTGGAGCTTCCGCCTCCGCAAGGACGCGGAGACCGGCGGGGGCCGCCAGTCCTTCGAGGACGCCTACGAAGCGGTCGAGGGAAACGTCAAGAAGGAGGTCTCGAAACGCCTGTACAAGGAGTGGGTCGAGCGCCTCAAGGCGGAGGCGTACGTCAAGGTTTACGACGACAAATGATACCCCCTTGCGTTTTTCGCCGAAAAAGTGTATAATATATCCCTAAATTTCCAAAAGGAAAGAGAAGAGAGAACAAATGAAGAAAGACATCCATCCGAACTATGGTGACGCGACGATCACGTGCGCGTGCGGCAACGTCATCAAGACTCGTTCGACGAAGAAGGAAATGACGGTCAACACGTGCTCGGCGTGCCATCCGTACTTTACGGGCCAGAAGACGATGGTCGACACCGAAGGCCGCGTCGACTCGTTCAAGAAGCGCTACGCGAAGTTCGCGAAGTGACCTCGAGCGGCGCCGCCGCGAAACTGGACGTCGCCGTGATCGACAAGGACCAGATCGAGAGCGTGCTGGGTCGCCTGCCCGCCGTAGAGGCGGAGATGGGCGATCCTGCCGTTTTGTCCGACAGGAAGCGCTATCGCGCCGTCCTTGACGAATACTCGTTCCTCAAGAAGCTCGACTACGCCTGGACGGCCTACCAGCTCGAGGAGGCGACGGAGCAGGAGGTCCTTGCGGCGCTCCTGCCGCCGGATCCCTTCGACCGCCGCAACGCGGTGTTCGAGATCCGCGCCGGAACGGGCGGCGAGGAGGCGGCGCTATTCGCGGGCGACCTCTTCCGCATGTACTCGCGCTACTGCGAGTCCGTCGGCTGGAAGACCGAGGTGATGAGCTCCAGCCAGACGTCCCTCGACGGCTACAAGGAGATCGTCTTCACCGCGAAGGGCGAGGGCGCGTACGGGCGCTTCCGCTTCGAGTCGGGCGGGCACCGCGTCCAGCGAGTCCCCGAGACCGAGGCGCAGGGGCGCATCCACACCTCCGCCGCGACGGTCGTCGTGTTCCCGGAGGCGGACGAGGAGGACGAGCTCGAGATACCCGAGAAGGACATCCGCATCGACCTTTTCTGCGCGGGCGGCGCGGGCGGCCAGCACGTCAACAAGACGGAGTCCGCCGTCCGCATGACGCACCTCCCCACCGGCCTCGTCGCCGTCTGCCAGGACGAGCGCTCGCAGATCAGGAACCGCGAGAAGTGCCTCGCGACGCTCAAGGCGCGCGTGCTCGACTTCCGCCGCCGCGAGGAGGAGGCGAAGCTTGGCGCGGACCGCCTCACGCTGCGCGGATCCGGCGACCGCTCGGAGAAGATCCGCACGTACAACTTCCCGCAGAACAGGATGACCGACCACCGCATCGGTCTGACCATCTACTCGCTCGACAGGATCGTTGACGGCGAGATGGGGCAGCTTCTCGACGCCTTGCGCGAGCACGACGTGGCGGAGCGCATAAAGGTTGCCCTCGCCGCGAAGGGGTAAGGCCTTGCTCGCGGCGATCCAGCACTGGGAGTTCTGGGAGATCTTCCGCTCGCGCATCTTCTGGTGCGGGCTTGGCGGATGGATCGTAGCCTCCACCGTGAAGATGGTGATAGCCGCCATCAAGACCCACGAATTCGATTTCGTCTATCTCGTCTCGACCGGCGGCATGCCGTCGAGCCACGCGGCGTCCGTGTGCGGGCTCGCCGCCGGCATAGGCTACACATGCGGTTTCGCGTCCCCGGTATGCGTCCTCGCTGTCGCGTTTGCCGTCGTCACGATGTTCGACGCGGCCACGGTGCGCCGCGCGGCGGGGGAGCACGCCAAGGTGCTAAACGCGATAGTGCGCGACATCAAGGAGCTTAGGTTCAAGCCGAAGGAACGCTTTCGCGAGCTGCTCGGCCACACGCGCAAGGAGGTCATATGGGGCATGGTGACGGGCATCCTCTGGGCGACGCTCCTGTGCCACCTCGTCTGACCGCGCTTCGGTGGCCTCAGATTAGATGCCCCATCTTCTCCCGTTTGGTGTCGAGATAGCGGCGGTCGTGCGCGTTGGCGGGGATGACGATCGGGACGCGCTCGACGATCTCCAGCCCGTAGCCGTCGAGTCCCTTGATCTTGCAGGGATTGTTAGTCATCAGCCTCACCCTGCGTATTCCGAGGTCCCCGAGTATCTGCGCCCCCTCGCCGTAGTCGCGGAGGTCCGGCGCGAAGCCAAGCGCGACGTTCGCCTCGACGGTGTCGAGCCCCTCCTCCTGCTTCCTGTAGGCGTGCAGCTTGTTCGCGAGTCCGATGCCGCGTCCCTCCTGGCGCATGTACACGACGGCGCCGCGCCCCTCGCGCTCGACCATCTCCATCGCCGTGTGCAGCTGCGGGCCGCAGTCGCAGCGCTCCGAGCCGAGGACGTCGCCGGTGAAGCACTCGGAATGTACGCGCACGAGCACGGGCTCGCCGTCGTCCACCCTGCCCTTGACGAGCGCGAGATGCTCGAGCCCTGTCACGCGGCTCCTGTACATCTTGAGCTTGAAGTGCCCGTGCTCAGTCGGCAGGTCAACCTCCTCGATCGCCTCGACGAGCCTGTCAACCTTGCGCCTGTACGCGATGAGGTCGGCGATGGTCATCATCTTGAGGCCGTGGCGACGGGCGAACGCGGCGACGTCGTCGAGGCGCGCCATCGTGCCGTCGTCCTTCATGATCTCGCAGCAGAGCCCGGCCTCCTTCAGCCCCGCGAGCCTGCAAAGGTCAACAGTCGCCTCCGTGTGCCCGGCGCGCCTGAGGACTCCGCCCTCGCGCGCCTCGAGCGGGAACATGTGCCCGGGCCTGCGGAAGTCCTCCGGCCGCACCCCGTCCCTGACGCACGCGAGCGCCGTCATGGAGCGCTCCGCCGCCGAGATTCCTGTCGTCGTCGCCACGGCGTCTATCGACACGGTGAACGCCGTCTGGTGGTTGTCGGTGTTGTGCCGGACCATCTGCGGAAGGTCGAGGCGGCGGCACATGTCGCGGCTCATCGGCATGCAGATGAGGCCCTTCGCGTAGGACGCCATGAAGTTGACGTTCTCCGTCGTCGCGAACTCCGCCGCGCAGATGCAGTCGCCCTCGTTCTCGCGGTCCGCGTCGTCCGTGACGAGCACTATCTCGCCGTGGCGGAGCGCGTCGAGGCACTCGTCGACTGTGTTGAAGCTGTGCTGCCCGGTCTCCATCGGTCGCCTGTCCTCCATCGCGGTCACGACCCGGGATGGACCGGCTTGGACCCGGCCTTGCACATCGGACACTCCGCGGCTGTCCAGGTCTCGGGCGTCATCTGCATGAGCGAGAACATCGGGATGCGTCCGAACTTGACCTTCCCGCCGGAGCGGTCCACGAGCAGCACGACGCCGGCGACCTTGCCGCCCGCCGCCTTCACGAGGTCGATGGTCTCCTGGACGCGCCCGCCCTTCGTGACGACGTCCTCGGCTACGACGTAGCGCTCGCCCTTCCTGATGGAGAAGCGGCGGAGCGCGAGGACTGTGTTGGGCTTGCCGGTGGCGTCGGTCCCCTCGCCCTGTACCTTCTCCGCGAATATGCACTTGACGCCCAGTTCTCGCGCGACCTCGTGTCCGACGAGGATGCCGCCGACTGCCGGGGAGATCACCCCGTCGATGCGCTTGCCGAGCTTGCCGCTCTTCACGGCCTCTCGCGTCACGGCGCGGCAGAGCCTTTCGGCGACGCGCGGATACCTCAGCACGTTGGCGCACTGGAAGTAGCGGTTGGAATGGAGCTTGGAACGCAGCTCGAAGTGTCCCTCGAGCAGCGCGCCCGTCTCGGTAAAATCCTTAAGAACCTGCTTCTGTGTCATTGCCTTTACCTTTCTGGATTCGGTTTGTTTACGGTTCGTGCATATTATACCATAATTTCGCCTTCCCCTTGCACGGCGCACCGTCAAAAGATTTTCATGCGCCAGACGCATTCGGCCAGAAAATATGATATAATGCACCACAATAGAAGGGCACATGAAACCGACGACGATACCAATGACGAACGCGATACGCGCGCTCAGCGCCGCGAAGGTGAAGTACGAGGCGAGGGCCTACGACTACACCGAGCACGGCGGGACGATACAGGCCGCGACCGAACTTGGGCTCGACCACCATGCGACGATCAAGACGATCATCCTGGAGGACGAGACGAAGAAGCCGTTCGTCTGCCTCATGCACGGAGACTGCGAGATATCGACTAAGAATCTCGCACGCGCGCGAAAGTGCAAGACGGTAGTGACGTGCGAGCCCGCCACCGCCGACAGGCACTCCGGATACCATGTCGGCGGGACGTCCCCGTTCGGCACGCGCAAGCGCATGACGGTCTATGTGCAGCAAACGATATACGACCTTCCGGAGATATACATCAACGCCGGGCACAGGGGCATACTCGTCGCGATGGCTCCACATGACATCGACGTCGTGCTGCCCGGGCTCACCGTTCCCGTGGACGTCGCGATTCAGTAGCCGATTTTATGGTATAATAGGCAGCATGAAGAAGTTTATGACGATACTGCTCGTTTCGGTTCTCGCCGGATGCCTCGGCTCCGGGCCGAAGCCGGCCGTAAACTGGACGATCGAGGCGGACTCCGACGCGAAGGTCGCCTCCGCCACGGTCTGCGCGCCATACGGCGGGCAGCGCATCGCCGTCCTAAGGCCCGACGGCTCCATAGCCTTCGACGCCTTCAACGCATTCGCGGCCGCGCCCGGCCTTATAATCAAGGATGCGCTTGTCGGACGCCGTGGCGAGGGGTCGCTCGTCGTGCGCAGGATCGCGCTCGACTGCCGCTCGGCGGGACGCCGCAACGCGCTCGTGGAGCTGGAGCTCACCGTCGGCGGCGCGACAGGCAAGGGCTCCGCGTCGGAGCCGACGCCCGACGGAAACTACACCGCCGCGTTCTCGCGCGCCTTCGCGGAGGCGCTCGCAAGGGCGCGGGAAGGGCTGGCTTCGGAGAAATGAGCCTCTTCGCGGCAGTTGGACGCCGCGTGTGCGCGGCGGCCTCGGCGACCGGGGACAGCCTCGCCTTCCTCGGCGAGACGACCGTCTGCGCGCTCGGCCTGCTGGTGCGTCCGGGGCGCTTCCGCTTCCGCGACTTCGCTCTCGCGTTCCAGCGAGCCGCGTTCGACGCCTTGCCCATAACGACCGGGATAGGCTTCCTCCTCGGACTCATCCTCGCGTTCGAGTCCGCCGCCGCGCTCAAGATGTTCGGCGTCGAGGTGTACGTCTCCGACCTCCTCGCGATAGGGCTCTTCCGCGAGCTCGGGCCGCTCGTCACGGCGATCATCCTCGCGGGCCGCACGGGGAGCGCGTTCGCGGCTGAGATAGGGACGATGAAGGTGGACGAGGAACTCGACGCGCTCACGACAATGGGACTTCCGCCCGTGCGCTTCCTTGTCATGCCGCGCGTCGTGGCGGCGGTGCTCGCCATGCCGGTGCTGACGATATTCGCCGAACTCGCCGGACTCGTGGGAGGCGCGGCGGTGCTGCGCATGATGGACGTCCCCACCGTCGTGTTCTGGCGGCACGTGACGTCCGTATCGACCGTGTTCGTCATCTCCCTCGGCCTTGCGAAGGGCGCTCTCTTCGGTGCGCTCGTAGGACTCGTCGGGTGCTGCGCGGGGATGCGCACGGAATCCACTGCGGACGGCGTGGGCGTCGCCGCGACGTCGGCCGTGGTCGGCGGCATAGTGGCGATTGCGGTGTCCGATGGACTGCTGGCGGTGCTTTGCTACCTGTGGAACTTGTGAGGAACGGGGAATGGAAAAGGAGAAGGTCATAGAGCTCGAGCACGTTGACGCCGGATACCCCGGCGCCGTGATACTGCACGACGTCACGTTCGACGTCATGCGGGGCGAGATCTTCATCCTGCTCGGCGGCTCTGGATGCGGCAAGTCCACGGTGATGAAGCACATGATAGGGCTCAATCCCGTCCTCGCCGGCAAGCTGCGCGTCGCCGGGCTCGAGTGGACGCGCAAGACGCGCGTTGAGCTCTTCCGCCGCATAGGCGTCATGTACCAGTCTGGCGCGCTATTCGGTTCGATGACCTGCCTCGAGAACGTGTTGCTCCCGCTCGAGGAATTCTCTGGGCTCGGCCGCAGGGAACGGCGCGAGAGGGCGATGTCGCTGCTTGCGGACGTGGAGCTCTCGGACGCGGCGGACAAGATGCCGAACGAGATCTCCGGCGGAATGCGCAAGCGCGTCGCCATCGCCCGCGCGATGGCGCTCGACCCCGAGGTCGTGTTCCTCGACGAGCCGAGCGCGGGGCTGGATCCGATAACGTCGTCGTCGCTCGACGACCTCATCCTCAGGCTGCGCGGGGAGAAGGGGATGACGTTCGTCGTCGTCACGCACGAGCTGCCGAGCATCTTCAAGATCGCGGACCGCGCGGCGATGTTCGACAAGGCGCGCAGGGGAATGATCGCGCTCGGGCGTCCGTCCGAGCTGAGGGAAAGGTCGGACGACCAGTTCGTCCGCAGGTTCTTCAACAGGGGAGAGGAAAATGGCAAACCACGCTAGCTATTCTAAGATAGGGTTCGCCGTCGTCGCGGGAGTTGCGGCGATCGTCGCGACGCTCATATACATCGGCGGCATGTCGTCCGGCAAGGACGTCGTGTTCGCCGAGACGTACTCAGACAGCCCGGTGTCCGGTCTGTCCGTCGGGAGCGACGTGAACTTCCGGGGTGTCAAGGTCGGCGAGGTACGTTACATCTCGTTCGTCGGCAGCGAGTACGGGGAGGCCACCGAGGGCGACGTCGCGAAGATACACATCCTGATCGCCTTCACCACGAAGAAGATGCGCCGGAACGACGACGAGGATCCCGAGGACCACCTGCGCGACCTCGTGCGCAGGGGCCTGAGGGCGACCGTCACGTCGAGCGGCGTCACGGGGCTGTCGCGGATCGAGCTCAACTTCCCGAGGACGGCGCAGGAGACGGCGAAGATATCATGGCATCCGAGGAACGTGTGCATACCTCCGGCGCCGTCGATGCTCGAGAGCTTTTCGGAGGCGGCCACGAAGTTCATTAGCCAGCTCAACCGCATGGACTTCGTCACCGCGTGGAGCAACATCTCGTCCGTCGCGGAGTCCGCCGCGAAGATCGCGGGCAACGTCGAGGACCTCGTGTCGAGCGGGAAGAGCGGCGTTGAGTCCATCGTGCGCGACATCGAGGACGCCGCCTCTAAGGTGCGTGAGTTGACTTCGGAACTCAAGGAGAACCCCTCGCTCCTCATCCGTCCGAACGATCCCGATCCACTCCCCGAGACGGCCAAGTAGCCTCGATGGAAAAGTCTCTGCAAGGGGGAAGCGCCATCGCGCCATGCTGCCTGACGATCGCCGGAAGCGACTCCGGCGGGAACGCGGGCGTGCAGGCTGACCTCCGCGCGTTCCACGCCTACGGACTGCACGGCTGCACGGTCTTCGCCGCGCTCACCGCGCAGAATCCGTCCGGCGTGTCCGCCATACATCCCGTCCCCGCCGATTTCGTAGCGGCGCAGCTCGACGCCGTACTCGGCACGTATGCAATCCGCGCGCTAAAGACCGGGATGCTATCCGACCCCGCCGCGATAGAGGCGATCGCGGACCGGCTCGCGGCGCATCCCGAGATCGCGAAGGTGATAGACCCGGTAATGGTCGCGACGAGCGGCGCGAGGCTCGTATCGGACGAAACGATGTCCGTGGTCAAGGAACGGCTCCTGCCGCTCGCGACGCTCATCACGCCGAACCTGCCGGAGGCGGAGGCGTTGTGCGGAAACGACATCGACCCTGGCGCGCAACGCGCGGGCGACGCCGCGCGCGCCGCCGAACTTGCGCGCAGGCTGCACGGCGCGTTCGGGTGCGCCGTCCTCGTGAAGGGCGGGCACGGCTCGGGTGCCTCAGCCGTCGATGTCCTCTTCGACGGAGGCGACACGCATGAGTTCTCGATGCCGTGGATCGCGAATCCCGTATCGACGCACGGGACCGGATGCTCCCTCGCGGCCGCGCTCGCGGCGGAGCTCGCGCTCGGCGCGTCGCTCGCCGACGCTGTGCGCGGCGCGAAGGCGTACGTGCACGACGCGATCGCCGGTGCATACCTCGTGGGACGGGACTGCGGTGTCCTCGGCTTCGCCAGACGAAACAGGAACTTGTAAGAACAAAGCAAGGAAAGGAAGAAACATGAGATCAGCAAGGGAAATTCGCAAGGATGCATGGGACATGCTGACCGTCTCGACGTGGGGCTGGAAGATAGCGTTCAACTACTTCATCCTGCTCTCGTTGTGCGGTGGCGCCCTCATGGCGCTCTTCTACGTGTACCAGTCCGCTGGAATTCAGACGTTCCACTCGTTCGCGGTGGCAAAGAAGGCCGCAGAGGAGGCGGGGAGGGAGCTGGCCGACCCGACCGGGGGTGAGCTGTGGCGAATGACGCTCGCGAGCCTGTTCCAGAAGTTCGTCAAGTACCTCTTCTCCGGCATCGCCGCGTTCGGCATCGTCGCGACGCTCGTCAAATGCATAAAGGGCGAGGACAATGGATTGTTCTCCGCCGCTTTCGGAGGATTCCGCCGGCCGCTGGAGATGTTCTGGCTCTCGGCATTGATGACGATCAAGGTGATGCTCTGGATGTGCCTTCTCATCATCCCGGGTTTTGTCGCCGCAGTCGCATACTCGCTCGCGTGGTACATAAAGGTGGAGAATCCCGAGCTTGGCGCGAACGCCTGCCTGAAGCGGAGCCGCGAGATGCTCTATGGCCGCAAGTGGGCGCTTGTAGGGTTCGGCCTGTCGTATTTAGGGTGGTTCTTCCTTGCGCTGTTCCCGTTCCTGTCGGCACGCGTGTTCACGGTGGCGGTCGGCAATGCCGGTCCCCTTTCCAACGTGGTGCTTCTTGTGAACATCGTGGCCTTTGTGGTATCGTCCGCGATGATCTTGTTTGTCGGAATCTATGCCGCGCTCGGGCAGGCCGTGTTCTACCGCGACGTGAAGGCCGAGGTGGAGCCGGCGGGCGGCGACACGCAGCCCGAGGCCGCTGCGGATTCGATTAGTGGTTGATTCCGGCGAAAAGGTTTGGTAAAATATCTGGCAAAAGGAAAGGGAGCCAACATGAAGACGAAGAAACTAGAAGGACTCATCGCAGCCGCCCACACGGCGTTCAACGCCGACGGCAGCGTGAACTACGACGTAATCCCGAAGCAGGCCGCGATGCTCATCAAGCAGAAGGTCACGGGAGTGTATGTGAGCGGCACGACCGGCGAGGGCGTGCACTGCTCCGTAGAGGAGCGCAAGCGCGTGATGGACGCGTGGGTGAAGGCCGCCAAGGGCAAGCTCTTCCTCATCGCCCACGTCGGCTCGCTCTCGCTCCCAGACACGCAGGAGCTTGCGAAGTACGCGCAGGAGATCGGCATGGACGCGACGAGCATCGTGCCGCCGTGCTTCTTCCGCCCCGGATCCATCCAGGGCCTCATCGACTACATCAACGAGGCGCTCAAGTACGCGCAGAAGCTCCCGTTCTACTACTACCACACCTCGATGAGCGGCGTGAACTTCGACATGGAGGCGTTCCTGAAGGCCGCCGACGGCAAGATCAAGAACCTCGCCGGCATCAAGTTCAACTACCCCGACCTCTACATGTACCAGCGCTGCATCCGCGCGTGCGGCGGCAAGTACGACATCACGTGGGGAATCGACGAGTGGTTCGCGGGCGCGGTCGCGCTCGGCGCGAAGTCCGCTATCGGCTCGACGTACAACTACTCCGCCGGACTCTACTACAAGATCTGGGACGCGGTCAAGAAGGGCGACTTCAAGACTTCCGAGAAGTACATGAAGAAGGTCTGCGACATCGTGGACATCCTCGTCGAGTTCGGCGGCGTCGCTGCGGGCAAGGCGATGTGCGCGGTGCATGGCGTCGACCTCGGCACTGTGCGCGTTCCGCTCAAGGCCCTCACGCCCGCGCAGAAGGCGGACATCGTCAAGCGCATCAAGAAGATCGGCTACAAGTGATCCAATGCGATTGCTCGCAAACGGCATGGTCGTTCACAATGAGACTGGTGCAAATTTCAAGTCGCACTTGAAATTTGCACCGAGTTATGGTATGATGCTGAATGCTTCAACCGCCATTGGAGATACGCCATGATAAAAAGAGCAATCGCATCAACCGTTGGCCGATATGCGAAGACATATCCGGCAGTGACCATGCTCGGCCCCCGCCAAGCCGGCAAGACGACGCTCGCCAGGATGATGTTCCCTTCGCATTCATACGCAAATCTGGAGGACAGGGAGACGCGAGACCTTGCCGAGAGGGACGTCAAGGCTTTCTTTTCGCTTTATCCGCCGCCGGTCATCATCGACGAGGTGCAGACCGTGCCCGACATCCTTTCGCAAGTGCAGGTGCGCATTGACGAAAACCGCAAGGCGTATGGGCAGTTCATCCTGACCGGCTCGCACCAAAGCGCGCTCTCGTCCGCCATCGCAAAGTCACTTGCGGGCCGCACGGCCATTGCCGACGTCATGCCGCTTTCCTTTTGCGAAATGTCCGCGAAGGACCGCAAGTTGTCCGCCGACCTCCTGATGATTCGCGGATTCATGCCGGAAATCGTCGCCGAGGGCAAGTCTCCCGACGAATTCTACCGTTTCTACTACCGCACGTACGTCGAGAGGGACATAAGCGACTTTGTGAACCTTCGCAACAAGTCGCGTTTCGAGAAGTTCATGGTTCTGCTTGCCGGGCGCACTGGTCAGTTGCTCAACATATCTTCGCTGGCGTCAGAAGTCGGCGTGTCTTCGACGACGCTTGAAGAGTGGCTGTCGGTCCTTGAGTCGTCGTACGTATGCTTTCGCCTTCGCCCGTATTTCGCGAACATCTCGAAGCGAATGGTCAAGACGCCGAAGCTATACTTCTACGAGACCGGCCTCGTCTGCCATCTTCTCGGCATCAAGACGGCAGAGCATCTGATGCGCGATCCACTGCGCGGAAACATATTCGAGAACATGGTCGTAAGCGAAAGGATCAAGCAGATAGCCAATGCCGGCAGGGAACCTGATCTTTATTTCCTTCGGACCGCAAAAGGATTTGAGATCGACCTGCTTGAAAAGGACGACGACGGACTGATCAATGTCAGCGAAATAAAATCGGCGATGTCGTATCACCACTCGCTTTTGGAGAACCTGAAGGAGTACATCGAGAAATGGGCGGGAGACGCCAGGGCGACGCTGGTGTATGACGGTAAGAGCATAACTTCTGGCGATGGCATAAAATGCCTGAACTTCAGGGACTGGAACAGGACTTCGAAAGACTCATTGACCTAATGGAGGAAAACCACCTATGAAAAATGCAGAATACTGGAGCAAGTGGGGCCGCACGTACAAGGGCGAGCTCCTTAGGAACGTCATGCCGTTCTGGATGAAGCACGGCTGGGACCGCAAGAACGGCGGCGTCTATACGTGCCTCGACCGCGACGGCTCGCTGATGGACTCCACGAAGAGCGTGTGGTTCCAGGGACGCTTCGGATGGATGACGGCCTATGCCTACAACCACGTGGAGAAGAACCCCGAATGGCTCGCCGCGTCGAAGAGCTGCTGCGAGTTCCTCGAGAACCACTGCTTCGACAGGGACGGGCGCGCCTACTTCGAGGTGACGGCGGAGGGCGTTGGCCTCAGAAAGCGCCGCTACCTGTTCTCCGAGTGCTTCGCCGCGATCGCCTACGCGGAATACTCGCTCGCGAGCGGGGACAAGGCATGGGCGAGGAAGTCGGTCGCGCTCTTCAAGCGCATCCGCAAGTTCATGGCGAACCCGAAGAAGTGGATGCCGTCCAAGTACGAGCCGGTCATGGAGGCGCAGGGACATTCCCTTACGATGATCCTCATCAACGTGGCGAACGTGCTGAAACAGGTTTCCGACGATCCTGTCCTCGACGCGCAGATCACGGAGTCCATCGACCTCATCAGGAAGTACTTCATCCATCCGGAGTTCAAGGCCGTCCTGGAAATGGTCGGCCCCAAGGGCGAGTTCATCGACACGAACGCCGGTCGCGTGATCAACCCCGGCCACTGCATCGAGACGAGTTGGTTCCTGATGGACGTCGCCGTGGCGCGCAAGGACAAGGCGCTCCTCAAGACCGCGCTCAAGATCCTCGACTGGTCGTGGGACTGGGGCTGGGACAAGAAGTACGGCGGCATCATCTCCTTCAAGGACTGCCGCAACCTGCCGCCGCAGTGCTACGAGCAGGACATGAAGTTCTGGTGGCCGCAGTGCGAGACGATCATCGCGACGGCATACGCCTACAAGCTGACGGGCGACGCCAAGTACATGAAGTGGCACAAGCTCGTATCGGATTGGTCGTGGAAGCACCTGAAGGACCGCAAGTATCCCGAGTGGTACGGCTACCTCCACCGCGACGGCACTGTGGCGCAGCCCGCGAAGGGCAACATCTTCAAGGGCCCGTTCCACATCCCGCGCATGCTCGTGAAGACTTGGGAGCTGGTTCGGAGCTAGTAGTTGGTAGTTAACCCACTGTGCGCGCTATGCACGAGAATCTAAATGAGGGAGACCTTGATGATTGCTTTCGCTATTGGGAGATTAGGAGTCTCGGAGTTAAGGAGAGAATATTTTACAAATTCTCCCATTCTCCCAAACTCCCTAACTCCCAGCAGCGAAAGCAAATAACAGGATTCACAAGAAAGTGGTAGGCTAGTTTTTTACGTAGAGGGACAAGATGAATAAGGATATAGTCTGCATAGGAGCGGGATACATCGGCGGGCCGACGATGGCGGTCATCGCCAAGATGAACCCCGACCGCAAGGTCATCGTCGTTGACATCAACGCCGATCGGATCGCGGCATGGAATTCCGAGGACTACAGCATTCCGATCTACGAGCCAGGCCTTGTCGATGTGGTGAAGGAGGTCCGTGGCAGGAACCTCTTCTTCAGCACCGACATCAAGGGAGCCGTGCAGCAATGCGACATCGTCTTTGTCGGCGTGAACACGCCGACGAAGATGTTCGGACGCGGCTCGGGACGCGCGAGCGACCTCCAGTACTGGGAGGCTACGGCAAGGTCGATCAAGGAGTACGCGAACGGCGACAAGGTCGTCGTCGAGAAGTCCACGCTGCCGGTCAGGACCGCAGCGGCGATGGAGGCGATACTTAATGGGGGAACGGGGAACGGGGAACGGGGAACGGGGATAAAATTCACCGTTCTGAGCAATCCCGAGTTCCTGGCGGAGGGAACGGCGATCAAGGACCTGCTGGAGCCCGACAGGGTCCTGATCGGCGGTCCAGAGACCGAGGAGGGGCGCCGCGCGCTCGAGGCGGTGGTGGACATCTACGCGGCTTGGGTTCCGAGGGAGAAGATTCTCACCACGAACGTATGGTCAGCCGAGCTGACGAAGCTCGCCGCCAACGCCTTCCTCGCCCAGCGCGTCTCGTCCATAAACGCAATCGCGGGACTGTGCGAGGCGACGGGCGCGGACGTTGACGAGGTGGCAAGGGTAGTCGGCGCGGACAGGCGCATCGGCCCGAAGTTCCTGAAGGCCGGCCCTGGCTTCGGCGGAAGCTGTTTCAAGAAGGACGTCCTGAACCTCGTGTACCTCTGCGAGACGTTCGGACTCCACACGGCGGCGGAATACTGGACGGGCGTTATCAGGATGAACCAGCATCAGCAGGAGCGCATCGTCTCGCGCCTCTTCAGCGCGATGTTCAACACGCTCGCGAACAAGAAGATCGCGCTGTTCGGCTTCGCGTTCAAGGCGGACACGGGCGACACGCGCGAAACCCCGGCCGGGACTGTCGCGAGGCTGCTGATGGAGGAGCACGTGCGCGTGACGGTGACGGATCCGAAGGCGCTGGACAACGCGCGCAGGGATCTCGCCGACTTGCCAGGGGTCGTGTACGAGGAGGACGAGTACAAGGCTGCGGAAGGCGCGGACGCCATTGTCCTGATGACGGACTGGAGGCATTATCCTACGCTGGACTGGCAGAAGATATACGACTCAATGCGCAAGCCCGCGCTCGTGTTCGACACGCGCAACTGCCTTGACGCCGCAGAACTGCGGCGGATCGGCTTCCGCGTACTAAATGTCGGAAAGTGACGACTGGCAAAAAAACAAACCTCTACACGCTCTACATGTTCTACACGGCTAAAAAACAAAAAGAAACAAGAAGAAAGGATGACCACATGAAAAAGATTGCCTTCATGGCTGTTTTGACTGTATCTGCGGTTTGCCTCGCAGGCGAGAAGACCGTGCTTTGGAAAAACGGGGAAGGTGGAATCAAGGTGTACCGCATCCCCGCGCTCTGCACCGCGCCGAACGGCGACCTCGTCGCCGTGTGCGACGCGCGCAAGGACAACATTGGCGACCTCAACGCGTTCCAGTCGATCAACATCGTCTGCCGCAGGTCGTCAGACGGCGGCAAGACGTGGACGCCGAGCGAACCGACGTGGAAGTGGCCGTGGACTGACACCGACAAGTGGAGCGGCAGCGATCCCTCGTTCATCGTCGATACCCAGGCGAAGAAGATTTTCCTGCTCTACAACGTCTGGCACTGGAAGAATCCCGACGGCTCCGACCGCTGGGGGAACGTCTATCGCTTCCACGTGCAGGAGTCGTCCGACAACGGCAAGACGTGGTCCAAGCCGCGCGACATCACGGAGGACATTTCCTTCCCGGAGTGGCCGTTCGGCAAGGGACACAATGCCGGCGGGTTCATCTTCATCTCGTCCGGCTCCGGCATCCAGACGAAGGACGGCACGCTTCTCCACACGATCGTCCACGTCGGTGACGGTAACGCGCTTTTTGGCTCGCCTGACCACGGCAAGACGTGGAAGGCGTTCGGCAAGCCGGTGAAGAAAGGCGACGAGTGCAAGGTCGTCGAACTCAAAGACGGCTCGTGGATGATCAACTCGCGCTGGCACGGCGGCGGACGTCAGATCCACGTCTCGAAGGACCGCGGCATGACGTGGGAGTCGCGCTACGACAAGACGCTTGAAGATCCGCAGTGTAACGCGCAGATCATGCGCTGCGGCGACAAGCTGCTCTTCTCCAACTGCAAGAGCCCCAAGCGCCGCGCCCTGTTGTACCTGCGCGTCAGCAAGGACGAGGGCGCGACATGGAGCGATGGCTTGTGCATCGAGCCGAACGGCGCGGCGTATTCCGACATGGCGATCCTCCCCAACGGCGACATCGGCGTGATCTACGAAGGCGCGGGCTACAACACCATCATCTTTACGACCGTTCCGGCGGCTTCCCTATGAGGCAGTTGCTAAACATCTTATTTAACCATGTAGAACGTGTAGATCGTGTAGAACGGCTACATGTTTCTACATGTTCTACACGGCCAATCATTATGAAAAATGCAGTCCTATCCATAGTCATCTTCGCGCTGACGCTCTGTTCGTATGCTGCAGAACCCATTCGCGTCGCTTGCATCGGCGATTCGATAACGTATGGGCTGGGGCTTGCCAATCGTGCGACCGAGTCGTATCCCGTTCAGCTCCAGAGGCTACTCAACGAGAAGACTCCTGGCCAATACGAAGTACGTAACTTCGGCAATTCCGGCAGGGGAATCTACCTCGACTCGATGCGCGGCAGCGAGAAGCGCGGATTCCGTTACATGCCCGAGCACAAGGCGGCTCTCGAATGGAAGCCGGACATCGTAATCTGCAACCTCGGCATAAACGACAACGGAGAGTACATCAAGGAATACACCGGCGGACGAAGGCGCGGACAGTTCATTGACGACTACCTCGCGC
>Ga0310696_10003841_pt1 | contig 18615 bp, 15 predicted proteins | sample AusTroGonzalo_MG_4_FD_203885 | JGI IMG/M metagenome (GOLD analysis project Ga0310696, IMG submission 203885) | Bovine rumen microbial communities from tropical cattle in Woodstock, Queensland, Australia - Gonzalo_02 (v2) (version 2) | ecosystem: Host-associated > Mammals > Digestive system >...
AAGAAGGCAAATCTTTCTTTACTGGCGGCCAAAGTTTTTTCTAAATCGGCAATTGTTCCTTCAAGTAAAGCATTATATTTTGCTATATCATTTGGCTCCATATTGGCTTTAAAGGTTTTTAAGAAATCTCCGTCAACCTCAAAGTAACCTTCTTCGTTAATTTTAATTTCTTTATATTTAAGAGGGGTTTGTCCGTCTTTTTTAAAGATTTGAATAGGGCCGTATGCTTTTGATGCCTGAACAGGTTTTAAGGCTTTTTTCCAGAAAGTATTTGTACCGCCACCGACTACATATTTATTATGATACTGAACAGCAAGCCTTTGTCCGGGCATACCGGCAGGCACACCCATATAATCTCTTGTTCCTGCCATAATCTTGGCAAATTCCGATTCTATTGCTTGCCCCTTTATAGTATTTCTTCCTACTATTACAGGTGTTCCGTCCAGTTTAGCAACATTTAAAACTCTTTGTCCGTCATGAGATAAACGCATCAACTCTATGCCTTGGCTATATGCTGGAAATTTGTTTACTATTCTGCTGGGAATACTTTTAATTTTCTTTAATCTTCTGTGAACGGTTAAAACATTTTTATTTTCTGTTGCTAAGGTTCTCAAAAATGCTATTCTTCTTGCCGTTGATAATCCTTTTACGGTTTTACCTGCTTTTATCAATAATCTTAAACCTTGTATGCCTTTTACGCTCCATTTTGCTAATTTATATAAATCCGCGACACACCACACAGTTAAAGCAACATCTATTATTGTAAGAACACCATTTGTAATATCTAAATTTCTTCTGTTATTTTCTAATTTCTTTTTATGGCCTGCGCTGATTTCCTTTAAAGAAGGATATTTCTTTACTAAAGCCTGGTCCATTTTATTTTTTTCTTCTGCCGTTAAATCTACGAAATCTGCTTTATAAAACTCTTCCGCAAAAAACACACTTGCTTTTTTATTAGAAAAGAATTTATTATATTCCTCTTGTCTTGTTTCTTCGTTCTTTTGATAGCGTTCTTTCATTTCTTTACGCAAAACACCAGAATCTTTTACAGCATAACCTGTACCGTTATCATAAGTTAAAACTCTGTCATTCGGTAAAGATACAATTCCGTTTTCTTCGCTTTTTATATAGAGTTCCACATAATCATCTATATAACTTGAATAAACCTCTTGCCCATTGTAATAATATCCCAAACCATCTGCAGTATTTATTGTCGTTGCTGATTTGGGGACAAAACTATCTATTACTGAAGGATTATGAAGCAAAATGCCGTAAAGTAAAGGTAAATTATTGTTAAAAACTAATTTACCTTTATTAAAATATACTGAGTTATCTAATATTTGATGCTGAACTTGTCTTGCTGCCAAAGTTTTTTCCTTTGAGAGCATTTCGGCCATATCTCTAAAAGCATCTCCGCCGCCGTCTTGTTCAGAAAAGCGGGAGTTTTTATAAGGTTCTCTGTAAAATCTGTTATTAAAGAATATTTCTTCTTTAAGTTTTAAATCATCTTCTTTTGAATATTTTGCTTCTTCGCTGACAAGACCTATTTGAAAAGTGGATAATTGATCTACTCTGCCTGTTTCTATTAAAGTTTTTGTTCCCATTAGCAAGATTTGTGCTTCCATCGGCTCTGTAAGATTTTGTAGCATCAATATAATAACAGAAGACATATCCCACCCGCCTTTATAAAAAGTAAGGCCGTCTAAAGCGGAAATGGCTGCATGGCAAGCCTCAGAATCTACCATTTCTGTTATTGGGGATCTTAAGTAATTTTCTATAACTTCTTCATAAGGGCGGGCTTGCTTTGCGGTTTGATCTCTTATGGATAAAAAATTGTTTCTTCTTTCTTCTTCTGCTTCGCTTTTCTTTTTTAAATAATCATTATAATCTTTAAGTTCGCTGTCTGTTCTTGCTCTTGTATGGAAGCGGCAGGGATTTAATCTTTTATTACCGCTGTGATAGGGGGTAACTAAATTAGTAAAAAACTTATAAAGTTCGCTTCTTTGGGCACTTGTAAAGAACTTAACATTATCGCTTTCCATGGAAAGTATCATTACAAACAAATCCACCATTTTTATTTTGGTATAAGAGGAAGATTTATTATAAACCTGCATTAAATTATTGGCCAATTCTTGAATATATTCATTAAGAACTTTTTCTTTATCTGCTTTATAGGCTTCTACGCTTTTTTCAAATTCTTTTAAATATTTTTTATAGTATTTATCTTGGCTCTGTAAAACTTCTTCTTTCCATGAATCAAGATTTTCTATATTATCTTTTTGCCATTTTTTTAATTCCGATAAAGCAAGTAAATAATTAGAATATTCCGGTGTATTAAAAAGAACACCTCTGTATTTATATTCTAATTGTTTGCTTTCATTTTGAAATAAAATTTCTATATTTTCTGCTTGTTTTTTATATTCTGCTTCAGTGTTCTTTTTGAGTTGTTTTTTATATTCTTTATCGGAAAGGGGAGTATAAGTTTCTTCTTTTGCTTGTTTACCTGATTCTACTTTATCTCTGGTATCGGTAAACATTTTATTGATGATATCTACATATTCTTCACATTTTGCATAGTATCCTTTTTCCAAGCAGCCTTTTAAGGCTTCTTCGGCAGGATCAGGTTTGCTTTTCTTATATTCTTCTTGTAAAGTTTCGTCTAATTGTTGTAAAAGTTGTTCTTCTTCGGCGGTTTGTTGTTTATCAAAATAGGCAAAGACAGCGGTGCTGTTAATTTGGAAGAAAAAGGAAAATGCTAACCCTATACAAAAGATTTTATGACAAAAACTTTTAACTCTTGTATTTTTTGAGAGGAAAAGCACCTTTTTCATATTTTCTCCTTTTACAATCTTTATATATATATTTTATCTAGTAAATTTTTTCCGCACAAGAGACAAAAGGCCCAACAATAACTAGGTCTTTAGTCCTATGTCCGACTAAGATTTTTACTAAGACAAATTTTAAAAATCGGTTTTATCCAAGCCTTTTTGCTATTTCAGCAAAAAAATCACCGGCTTTTTGTTCAAAAAAATAATCACTAATTCCGTTTGTATAAGCGGAAGGCAGAGTATTAACTTCTATAATAACAGCCCCATTTTGCTGTTTTGCCACCATCGGCAAACTGCAAGCGGGCATAACTTCGCCCGAAGTACCTACAACAAACATAACATCGCTTTTTAAAGCAAGTTCCAAAGATTCTTGATAAACTTGCGGATTTATGCCCTCGCCGTAAAAAATAAAGTCCGGCTTTAAAATTCCTCCGCAGGAACATTTAGGCAAAGATACACTTAAATCTGTATCTTTTGTTTTATAATGCTTAAAACATTTTGTGCAAACAAGAGTATCAATCGTGCCGTGGTATTCAAGCACTTTTTTACTACCGGCTTTTTGGTGTAAATTATCAATATTTTGTGTAATAATACCTTTTAAAAAGCCCATTTCTTCAAGTTTAGCCAAAGTTTTATGGGCGGTATTAGGTTCTGCTACCCCCATAGAATTAAAAAATATCTTTTTCATCTCATCCCAAGATTCTTGCGGGTGCGAATAAAAAAACTCAATTTCAATATATTTAGGATCATATTTTTCCCAAAGTCCGCCTGCTCCGCGGAAGGGGGGAATCCCGCTCTCAACAGATATACCTGCACCGGTAAAAGCAGTAAGGCATTTGGCTTTTTTTATAAGTTCTACTATTTTTTCAATTCTCTCCATAAAAATTATCCTCTTTATAGACTTTTTCTAAAAATTCTGCTTTATTGCCCAATCAAAAAAGTTACGCCAACGGGCATATTTATATTCTGCTTCCTGCTTGCTTATTTGCGGTTTATAAATCTTTAAATTTGTTTGCCAAGCATCAATATTAAAACCCATATTTTTTGCACAAACGGCAGCCGCACCGATAAGGGTTGTTTCCTTTTCTTCTTGTTGGGCAAGAGTCATTTGTAAAATATCACTTTGAAGTTGAGGCAAAACGCCGTCTTTTGAAAGTCCGCCTGACATTTGTAAAGAACAAATATCATAGCCCTGCTTCTTAAGATAATAAATAATATCCGTCATAACAAAATTTAAACCTCTGACGGCGGCAAAAATAACATCCTCTTTTGTAGAAGAAACTTCAAGCCCTGCTATAACCGGTCTTAAATTATAATTCCAGTAAGGCGCTCCGAGTCCGCCAAGAGCCGGCAAAAACAAAATATCTTCTTTTGCTTTCTTGGCTATTTCTTTAAGATATTGAAGTTTAAAATCAAAGCCTAATCTTTGCAACCAGGTAAATAAAGAACCGGCCGTAATTAAAGGGGCTTCCAAAAGATAATCGGCCGTCTTTTTTTTGCTATCCCAAGCAAGAGAAGTTAAAATACCTTTAATAAAAGCCTTTTCCTGCCCGATATTAAGAAGGAAAAATGCTCCCGTTCCATAGTTAATATTTGCACTGCCTTTATTTAAAAGCCCACAGGCCGCACTTGCTGCCTGCTGGTCACCTAGGCATAATTTTATAGGAATATTATTATAAGAGCCGTAATTATCAAAACTATGTTTAACTTCGGGTAAAAGGGCTTTTTCAAGGCCGAAACTTTCCAAAAGTTCATTATCCCAAGTTTTAGTATTTATATTAAAAAGTAAAGTTCTTTGGGCAAAAGTTCCGTCGCAAGCAAAGATTTTGCCTTCACTCATACGCCATAAAAGAAAACTTGAAACAGGCCCCACACATAAACGTCCCATTTTATAAGCACTTTTAACATGAGGGTAATTTTCAAGACACCATTTAATTTTCGGGGCAGAAAAATAGGGCGTATTATATAGCCCTGTTTTTTGATGGAAAACTTCTTGCGGAAGCGGATTTTGTGCACTTATTTTCGCCGCCCGCCCGTCTAGCCAACTTAGCACCGGGCACAAGGCCGAACCTGTAAGTTTATCCCATAAAACTATTGTAGAACGCTGCGCGCTTAAGGCAATAGCCGTTACCTTATTTAAATCTGTTTGTTTTAAAACGTCCTCTAAAGCCGAAATTTGAGTATTAAATAAAGATGCTCCGTCGTAAGAACAAGTGTTTTGGCTTGCCTCAAAAGGAACAGGCACAAATTTTTTGGCAAGGACTTTACCGCTAGCGGCATCTATTAAAGCCGCACGGGAATTAGAACTGCCTTGATCAAGGGCTACAATAATTTTATTCATCTTTAAACCATTTATTTCCTTTCATAAGTTCATAGACGGCTTTATCTAAAGAGAGCAAATTTTCCAAAGTATTTTGGGAATCAAAAGTTTCCTTGTCTTTTTGTTCTTCTAAGATTGCCGTTCTGTCAGAGCGCAAAGCGCCGTCTTGAGCAATTAACCCGATATTTACACCTTCCGAAACAAAAGCAAAACGGGGTTTTTCATTATCAAACATATTTTTACCAAAAGCACTATAAGGTATATTTAGACCTGCAAGGCTATATAAAGTCGGCACTATATCCGTCTGAGAAACGACATAATCAACCTGTTTAGGTGCTAATATTTTAGGAGCATATATAGTAAGGGGAATATGAAATTTTTCTTTTAAAGAGGGATCTTCATCTCTTGATTGGTCATAATTATGGTCAGAAAGGAAAATAAATATAGTATTATCAAACCAGCCGTCTTCTTTGGCTTTTTTCAAAAATTCGCCTATTGCCCAATCTGCATAATTTAAAGAGTTTTTAAAGCCGCCTTCCCAAGTATCAGGATCATACTTTAAAAATTGCTCCTGTGTTTTTGACCAAGGCTCGTGGGTTGTACCGGTAAAAAGACCTGCAAAAAAGTTTTCCTGATTGCGGTTCTTTATTTTATCTGCCGCAAACATAAAAAGTTCATAATCATAACCAAAGTGCGCTTCTTCCATATAATCAAGAATCATAGGTAAATTTTCCCAGCCGTAACTTTCCTGTGCGCCAAGATAGGTGGCCAAAGCACATAATCTATAAGAATAAGTCATAGAAGTTTGAGCAAAGAAAGTATAATATCCTTGATCGGCAAAATTTTTAAAAGGTTGGGAAAAAGTCGTAAGTTCAAGCCCGTAGCCAAACATAGGCAAACCCGGCACCAAAGGCACGCTTGCAAAAATAGCGGCAAAACCCAAAAGGCTTCTTAAACCGACGGCATAAGCATTATTAAAATTAACACCTTCTTTTTGAATTTTTGCCATATTAGGCGTTGTTTCCTCGTTAATATATTTAGGATTCCACCCTTCAAGCATAACCACTACGAAATTTAGTTTTGTTTTTTCTTCCTTTTTATTATTAACACGCATTAAAGGATATTCATTATCGGGAACAATTTCGTTTTTAGTAAGCAAAATATCCTGAGTATTTTTTATTGCCTTATCTAAAGGATAATTATTTTTAATATCAACGCCGCCTTTACGCCAAACATGATAACCGGTAAAAGCGCCGTTTAACATTAAAGAGGCTTCCTGCGAAGTCTTTGCATATTTATAAACATCAGCAATACCCAAGGCTTTAGAAAAACCCAAATGACCTCTTATACCAATAAGTATAAATAATATAATAAAAACAAATTTACCTATTTGCCAAGCCCAAGTTAAATTTGTCTTTAATCCTTTTAGGGCAATTTTAAAAGCAAAACAGGCACCGCCTATAAAGAAAAGAACTAATCCGATTAAAGGAAGTAAAGCATTTTTTAAAGCATAATCAACCAAAAAGTCCATATCCGAGCGGATTTGTATAACTTCTTCTGCTATATGACGTTTGACATTAGGAAAATAAATAAAATCCGACACCAAAAAAACAACTAAAGCAAATAACACGACCCACATTATTATAGAAATTATTCTAACCCAATATTTACTTTTTAACGGGATATTAAACAAAAATATAAGCGGGCCTAGGAAAAGCGCGATAACGGAAATATCAAACCTTAAACCTTGCACAAAAGCATTAAATATTTGAACCGAACTTAAAGAAGCAAAAACAGAATGATAAATTGTAAAAATTAAAATTCTGAAAACAACAAAAATACACAATGAGATAAATAACCACCCTAAACTTAAATTTAAACGGGGGTCTTTTTTAAAAATATTCATTTTTTCTCCTATTATTCTATATCTTTTAAGATTCTTAAATTACTTATTTTATTCTTTTTAGCAAGAGAATAAAGCGCACGCTTTTGCTCTTCTTTTACTTGGCTGTCTTTAAATAAATCTTCAATAGTTTCTAAGGTAGGCACTAAAGTTTTATTCAAAAGATTTTCTTTTTTAAGTAAATCTATAACAGCCTGCTCATCGGCAAAATTTAAATGTTCTCTTTCTTCTAAGACGACATTATATTCTTTACCGAAATGCCTTTGCACTTTTAAGTTTTGCATTTCTTTTATAACTTCTTGTTTTAACTTATTAAAATCTTCCTGTAAAGAACCGAGTTTATCAATTTTAGAAGCAAGTTTATCAAGCGGACTTAATGATGAATCTTCCTGATTTTGGCAAGTAGAACTTGCATCAAAAGAGTTTGCTTCCTTATCTTTCCAAACAGGACACATATTTTTATAATCGCAAAATTTACAGGCAAGTTCACTAGGGGTTGCCATAAATTTTTCCTTTTTAATATTATCCGCAACTTTTAAAACACCTTGCCAAAACTCGTCAATTTCTTCTTTTGGGGCAGGAGTATAATTTTGTTCCTCAAGTTTAGGCAAATAATAAAAAAGTAAATTTGCGACATCAACTTTTTCTATCTTCGGTTCTTTAGTGCGGACAAGATTTAAAAGTTGCGGGCTTTGGGCCATTAGTTTTTGATACATTAAAAGTTGGTCCGGCTCACGCTTAACGGTTTTGCCGGTTTTATAATCTAAAATGGAAACTTTACCTTGGCCAAGATAATCAATTCTATCAACTATACTTATTATGGAAAGGCCATCAATATCCTGAGTAGTTTTGAACTCGGTTGAAAGGGGATTAAAAATATCTTTTTCGTGTTTTTTATAATAGGCTTCAATAATTCTAACGCCTTCTTCATAACCTTCAAGTTCTTTTTGGGCACTGGCATACCCTTTATCGGCAAAAGAAGTTTTTTGCCATTCAAGTCTAAAAAATCTAAGGGTTTCTTCTAACGGGGGGAAAGGCGGTTTTAAATTGGCATACATAAATTCCATAACTTGATGTAAGGCTGTACCGAAAGCGAAGTAATATTTTGGCTTTTCCGGTATTTTTAGGATATAGCGGAATTTATATTTCTGTGGGCACTCTTTATAGGTGCTCATCTTGGAATAAGAAAAACTTAAATTTGCCATTAACACACCTTAATAACTATATTTTAGCATTTTTAAAGGTTTGTTTAAAGCAAATTTAATTTACTTCGAAAGTGCCTTCTTTAAAACTTCAATTTCTTTTCTAAGAGTATCAATTTCAACGGCAAGCGGATCTGGTATTTTATTATGCATTAACTTGCCTTGGACAAAATTCTTTTCTTTAACAACTCTTGCGGGAACACCGACTAAAGTAGAGTTTTCTTTAGCAGATTTTATAACCACGGAACCTGCCCCGACATTTGAGTTATCACCAATACTTATATTACCCAGTAAAATTGCACCTGCACCGAGAGTAACATTATTACCTATTGTCGGGTGGCGTTTGCCTGTTTCCTTGCCGGTTCCGCCGAGTGTTACGCCTTGATAAACAAGGCAATTATCGCCGATTATTGCCGTTTCGCCGATAACAACGCCCATGCCGTGGTCAATAAAAAAGTTTTTACCGATAGTTGCACCGGGATGTATTTCTATACCCGTTAAAAAGCGGGAAAACTGGCTTATAAATCTAGGTAAAAAAGGAATTTTTAATTCATATAATTTATGGGCAAGTCTATGTAAAATTAGAGCATGAAAGCCCTGATAAAGCAAAATAATTTCCAAAGTGCTTTTGGCAGCCGGATCTTTTGCTTTTATCGTGTTAATTTCCTGTTTGATTAACTTAAATATTTTCATTAACTAACTCCCCTGAAAGATACCTTGCCCCGCCGTCTGGCAAAATAGCAACAATTAAGTCTTTTTTATTCTTTTTTGCATAATCTTTGGCTGCTTTTAAGACCGCGCCTGCAGATATACCGACAAATAAACCTTCTTTTGCCGCTTCTCTGGCTGTTTTAAAAGCATCTTCCGAAGTAATATCAACAATTTTATCTATTACTTTTAAATCTAAAATTTTAGGCACAAAGTTTGCACCTATCCCTTGTATTTTATGCGGTCCTGCAACACCTTTGGTCAGAAGGGGGCTCTCTTTTGGTTCTACGCCGATAATTTTTATTTTAGGGTTAATTTTTTTAAGATATCGGCCAACACCAGTAGCCGTACCGCCGCTGCCGATACCTGCAAAAACCGCTTTGACTTTGCCGTTTGTATCTTTTAAAATTTCTTTGGCAGTTTGCGTATGGGCAAGAGGATTTAAGATATTTTCAAACTGGCTTGGAATAAAAACTTTTTTACCTTTCTTTTGATATTCTTTTACCATTTCCTGCACTTTTGCCACAGCGCCTTTCATGCCATCTTTTGCCGGTGTTAAAACAATTTTTGCTCCGTAAGCACTTATAAGTTTGCGCCTTTCAATAGTCATATTTTCGGGCATAACGGCACAAAAATTAAGTCCTAAAGCACCGGAAACAAAAGCAAGCGAAATACCCATATTACCGCTGGTTGCTTCAATAATATAAGTATTTTTATTAACAAGTTTACGTTTGAAAGCGGTATTTAAAATATTAAAAGCGGCCCTATCTTTAACCGAGCCGGAAGGATTAAAATATTCCAATTTGGCAAGAATATTTTTGTTTTTGGTTTTAACCAAAGGAGTATTGCCGATAGTTTTTAAAATATCTTTATTCATAAAATAATTTTAGCAAAAAAGACACAATAAAGTAACAAAAAAATAACCGGAGATTTTTTGTGTCCCCGGTTATTTCAAAATCACTTATTATAAACTAGAACAAATAGCCTTCTATACAATGAAATTTGGGATCTTTAATATAATCGTTTATCTTATAAGTTTTATACTTCTTAAACTTAAAAGGAATTTTGCTTTGCACGCGGTCAGATTTATTATGGTCGGCAAAATAGTAAATATATTCATCTGTACACCCGGTTATAAATCTGGAATGAGACACTTTGTTTACAGGCCAGAAATTTAAAGGAATACCATTTTTAAAATCTTTGGCATCAGACAATATATATAAAGTGGTATGTTGATTTTGAATACTCATGTAAACCTCTGCCGTTTTTTCTTTAGGAGCAAAAAGTCCGGGTTTATAATATACTTGTTCGCATTTATATTTATAGGTATCATCTTGAATCATTGACATTCCGGCATCGTTTACCTCTAAATCTAAATACCATAATGTATGTTCGCATTTAGGTGATACCGACATCCACCAATTTGTATCACCTTCCGGATCAAAAGAAAAACTTGCCACATAATCAGGGGGATAGTAGCGGATAATGATACTTCCCTGGCTATCCAAATCTTCTCCATAATAACCTTTCTCATTTAAGCCAAAAGATGGGGGCAGATCTTTAAGAAAACCAAGCGCCTCGTGCCTCATATCCCTAAAGAGATTTTCTCTTGCCTGGCAAACAGCATCAAAATATTCGGGATTATGCCACAGATAATCCAATCTTCTTGCATTTTCTAATTTGTTTCTATCCTTTTTATCTATATTAAAAACGCGTTCTCCGTTAGAAGATACTATTTTAAGCCAAGGCACACTACTATCTTGCGGATGATTTGATTCCCAAAAAACAATATCCTTTATCATCCAATTCGGATTATTTTTAACATTTTCTTGTATATAATCTTTAACTTCCGGAATATATCTGTAACGCTTAACACAATTTGATAAGCGCTTTTTTAATTCAGAGTTATATTTTTTATCAACTTTTTGTTTTTGAGATTCCAAATTTTTAACCAATTCTTTTTGAAGTTGGTCTTGATCTTTAAAACTTAAATTTTCACCTTGGACAAAACTCGCTAAAACAAAAAGCGATAATAAAGGAATAATAAATTTTTTCATAAAAATCTCCTTGTTTTTACTTTAAGAAAGTATATAAATAAATTATATACGCTGATAGTTAATTTTGTCAACCCCTATATACTACGATTTTGGAAATATGTTTTTCCGCAAAAGGGCTCTTTGCAAAAAAATATTACTAAAGATTTTGTATAATAATATTATGAATAACAAAAAATCTGATAACAAAAAAAATCAAAGTATTATTGATCAAGCAGTTTTATATATTAAGAACAATAAGAAACCCATTATCACAGGTGCGGTTCTTATTATTGCTATTGTGGCAATTATTGCAGGTATAAAAACCTATCAATCAAAAAAATATCAAAAATTGTGGGGGGATTTCTTCCTTGCAAGATATAATGTGGCCCAAAGCGAAAACGGAACCGATACTTCCGCATTGGAGACTTTTGTTTCCCAAAATGCAAATACCGCAGCGGGCGCACAAGGCGCGTTAATGCTAGGCGAAATGGCCTGGCAAGCCAAAGATTATAGCAAAGCGGAAAGTTATTATGCCAAAGCCGCACAAGTTAAAGCCTTTGAACCTTTGGCAACAGCCGCTTTAATTGTTGCAAAACTTGCCCAAAACAAATATGACGAAGTTATTGCTTTAGCAGATGATTTCGCTAATAAATACGGCACACATTTTGCTTTAACGCAAGTTTTACAAAATAAAGCCCTTGCTCTTGAATTAAGCGGAAAAACCGAAGAAGCAAAACAGGTTTACACCCAAATTATTCAGCAAGAACCTACCGGCTATAATGCCCAATTTGCCGAAAGCAAATTAAGAACTTTAAAATAATTTTTACTTATTTTCTAGTTTTAAAAATCCTCTCTTTTTAAAGGGGGGATTTTTATTTTTTACATAATTTGTATAATAGATATATCAGCAATCTACATAATATAAGGAATAAATAATATGAAAAATAGTCATAAACTTTTTAATTCTATGGCCCTGCTTGTTGCACAACAATCTACTTGCTGCCGTCTTAAAGTCGGCGCGGTTTTAGTTAAAGATAACAGAGTTATCAGTATGGGTTTTAACGGCGTTGCCAGCAAACAGGAACATTGCGAAGATATTTTTAAGAAAATTTACGAAGAAAAATATAAAAACCAATTTGCCACCCTTGAAGAGTTTTTAAAGAGTAAAGAGTTTTATGACATGCACGGACAATTTTCAAATGATAATGAACTCCACGCCGAACAAAATGCAATTTTATTTGCGGCAAAAAACGGCATTTCAACAAAAGGCGCACATATTTATATAACTCTTTCGCCTTGCATACATTGTGCAAAAATTATAACGGCGGCCGGTATTGAAAAAGTTTATTTTAGCGAACTTTATGATCGCTCGCAAGAAGGTATAAACTTTTTAAAGAAAAACAATATTCCCTGCGAACATTTGCAGTTTTAAATAATTTTTAGGCAAAACAAAACCCCTTGTTTTATTAAAAAAACGGGGGTTTTTTATTTTAAATTTTTAGAAGGAAGACAGCCACAATATTTTTGGGAATATAAATTTAAATCTTTTATAATTTGGGCGCGCCTAATTTCAAGCCCGCCTTTACGCCAATTGGTAAAATCATAAGGCAAGCCCACGGCTTTTGAAACTTCTTCCGCACAGGCATTAACCTGATTTAAATTTTTATAACGGGAAACCCCTAATACCGAAGTAAAACAATCAAAATTATTTTCTTTTGCATATTCTGCCGCTTTTTTAAGACGTAAACTGAAACACAAAGAACACCTTTTGCCCCGTTCTGGCTCGTTTAAAAAATCTTTTGTTTCGCTAAGCCAAACTTCTGGCTCATAGGGTAAACTGATAAAAGGCAAGCCAAAAAAATCGCAAAGTCTTTTATTTTCACTCTCACGTAAATCATGTTCTTCTTTGGTTGCGATATTAGGATTATAAAACAAAACGCAGGCAGGCCTTTTATTTTTTGCAAAAAATTCCACCACGCCTGCGCTACACGGCGCACAACAAGATAAGATTAAAGTTCTCTTCATTTATTTTCAGAAGTATTTTCCGTTTCTTTCGGATAACCAATAGGGTGGTTTAAAACCAAATCAAATCCTTTTTTAAGTTTTAAAATTTTAGTAAATTTTGCCCTAGGCATTGAACTTTGCGGAACGGTGGCAAGCCCCATAGCACTTGCAAATAAAGAAATATTTTGTGAAACTATTCCGCCGTCAATAAGACCCCAATCTTTTACACCGGGGATGTTTGGGCCTTTTGTATTATCACTTACAAGTATTAAGGTTATAGGGGCTTTTCTAAGACGGCAATCTTCCGTAGAAACCTGTACTAAAACATTTTTATCTGCTTTATATAAGTAAGCGCCGTCTTTCTGGCAGACATAAATTTCAATTTCCTGCCTGTTCATGGCACTGGGTGCGGTTCTTTTGCCATCGGGGCGGTTAATGCCGTTTGCCGCCCAAAGTAAATTTGAAAGTGTTTGCAAATCAATTTCTTTATCGGAAAATTCTCTGATACTCTGCCTTTGCTTTAGGGCTTGCATTACATTTAAGCCTTTATCAAGTTGCGGTTCTTTTAGGGCCATAGTTTTGGCTTCCTGTTCGGCAGCAAAAGCCACATTCAAACCAAAACAAGCCAAAACCACAAAAACTACCTTATATATATAAGTATTTGAAATTTTCATAAAATCCTCCTTTTTTAAAATTATACATTTTTTTGTCAAAAAGCAAATTCAACTTATTTATTTTTTTCAAAAACTAAAAAAGTTAAAAAATGCGGGGGAAAATATTTTTATTTTTTAATAGCATCATTTTTTTACCAAAAATCATTATTTTTAAAAAACGCAGAAAATCAAAAAATTAGCACATTTTTTAAGCCACAACTATATTTTTTTATTTTTTAGAGATAAAAAATAAGGCTTAAAAATTTCTTTTTATTTTAACAAAAAAAGGAGTATTTTTTATTAAAAATTAAACCTAAAAGAAAAAATTTGCACGATTTTTAAAATTTTTATCGTCTGAAAAAGCCATATGTCCACACTTTTTGTCATAAAAAGACATATAATTGACATATATTGACATAAGAAAAAAATATTGCTATTATATGCCAAAGGATGTGCGCAAGCAATGTGCAAAACCAAAAAAAACATTTTTTATATGTTTTTAAAGGATCAGTAAAATGTCCCAAGAAAATGAAAATCTCAAACTGCGTTTTAAATTAAAAACAGGTGAAGAATTTGAGGCTCAGGGTAATTTGGAATTTATTTCAACCCAAAAAGAAGCCTTTTTAAACCTTGTAAAAACGCCAAAACAACAATCTGCGGTAAACACTACCTATCAGCCGCAAATCCCCGCACAACAGGAAAGAAGCCTTTTAAAACCGGCTTATTTGCGCCGTCAAGGAACTTTGACGGAACAGGATCAAAATATACAATCAATAAAAACTCCTTCGGGTGAAGTTTGGGATAAAGTTGCCTATTCAGACGGAGATAATATCATAATCCGACGCAAAAGTAAGTTAATAAAACCGCAAATAGCGGCTCTTATAATTCTTGGTGCGGCAAAAGTTCTAATCGCACAAGATACTTTAAGTGCACTTGAACTGGCAAAATCTTTAAAACTTTCCGGCTACTTAAAAGCGGGCCAACGTCTGGACCGATTGATTGAAGGGGAAATAAAAGAAGGCTTTTTATCCTATGAAGGCAGCAAGAGAAACCGCCTCTACCGCATAAGTGCGGCCGGCCAAGCCAAAGCCTATACCTGGGCGGAAAAACTTTTGCAGGAATATTAGTGCCATTTGTAAAAAAATTTTATAAAATATAAGTATCTTAATTAAGATAAGAGGTAAATTATAATGAAAAAGACATTATTATTCGCAGTTGCAGCAGCAGTTGTTTTATCTGCTTGCACAACCCCGGGCAAAAGAACCGCAATCGGTGCTGGTGCAGGGGCAGCAGTCGGTGCAGTAGCAGGCGCAGTTATCGCCCATAACACCGGCGGTAAAGCAGAAACAGGTGCTTTAGTCGGTGCCTTAGCAGGCGGAACAACCGGCGGCTTAATCGGCAATTACTATGACAAACAAGCCAAAGAACTTGCCGCTATCGCCGATGTTCAAAAGACAGAAAACGGAATCGTCGTTACTCTTAAGAACGAAATCTTGTTTGAAACCGGAAAATCCAATCTTTCCGCAGAAGCACAAAAAACTTTAATTGACTTGAACCGCGTTCTCAAGAAATATCCGGAAAATATTATTGAAGTCCAAGGCCATACCGATTCTACCGGTACAGCCGCTTACAATAAACAACTTTCCATTGAACGTGCAAAAGCAGTTTATGATTTTATTGTCGCAAACGGCTTAAAAACAAGCGCACTTTCTTATAACGGCTATGGCCCGGACTACCCTGTGGCAGATAATTCCACCGCAGAAGGCCGCGCAAAAAACAGACGTGTTGAACTTAAAATCGTAGCCAATAAGAAATTAGTTGAACAAAACAGAGGTTAATCTGTTTTAAGTTCTAACTTAAATTTAACCCCCTTGAAAGAGGGGGTTTTTTATTGGGAAAAACCTCTCTGTAAACAAACCTCTAAAAAACTGCTTTTTTGATATAATGGAAATATATCCATTATAAGAGGGCTTTTTATGAAAAAACTTTCAGGATTATCTATTTTATTTATTTGTTTATTATTGGCATGTAATACGTCTAAAGAGGAAATCAGACCCATGGAAGAAAATAAAGAAAATTCAATAAATATGCAAGATATAAAAATTGAAAAGGAAATTTTCTATTCTATACAATCTTGTGGCAAAGTTTATCAATCCGTTTTAACAGAAAATATTTCTGCCGTTAGACAAACCCTTTCATCCGAAGCAGAAGAAGGAGATAAGTTTTGCGCTTTACGTTTCATTATACAACAGGGTACTGATAATCCCGTAAATATTGCAATTGTTAAACTATTATTAGACGCCAAAACAAATGTAAATGCAAAAATGATTTTAGAAACAGATTACGGAGATAATTATCTTCTTGAAAAAGCAACTGCTGCCAACTCCTCAACGCTTGTAAAACTTTTACTTGAAGCAGGTGCCAATACGGAATCTAAGAATAGAGCCTTAAACGTTGCAGCAGAAAAAAATTATATAGAGATTGTTAAATTATTACTGGCAGCAGACATAGAAGATTTTGCAAAAAATAAAGCCCTTTCCACTGCAATAAACTGGAAACATTTTGAAATAGCCGAAATGTTATTATCTTCAGGAGCAAAAATAAAAGGGGATAGTTTGGCTGCTATTGTCGCTAGTGGAAACACTGCTCTTGTCAAAGCAGTACTTAATGCAGGTGCCCCCAAAAATGATAAACGAAAAGCCCTAATTAATGCAATTAACACCTCAAATGCAGAAATTGTAAAACTCTTACTTGAAGCCGACACAGATATAAATGGATATAAGAAAAACAACACAAACTCTTCTAACGGGGAAATAAGAATATATGATATTTGGGAAGATAGTGCTTTGGAAATAGCCCTTTATCGTCAGGAACAGATTCTATCCTCTAAAAAACAACTTCAAGAAGAGATAGAAATGGAAAGTGATCCTAATTGCTTTGGATGTGGCCCGGACGAAGAAGAATTTTCCCGTTTAGAACGTATAAAAAAAGAAGAAAAAAATATTACAGAAATTATTAACATTTTAAAAGCCGCAGGAGCAAAAGAATAAATAATAAAAGCAAAAAATATCGTCGGGAAAATATTACAAATAAAGACTTGACAATATAACTAAAAATTATTATAATTATAAATATTTAATTTATAGTAATAATTTTATGTTAGATATTAGCGAACTTTTATTATCTTTTCATATTATTGATACCAAAAGGGAAGACCGCTTTTGTATCATCGGAGAGGACGACGGAATCGGCTCTATCGTTTTTCGTAAACAATATTTATATAACCCAAAACGGAAATCCCGTTCGGTTAAAATACCTGTCCGCGAGTTTTTGGGCACGGCAATTTGGTTTATTGACGGCATTTACAGAGCCCAATACCTTCCGCCGGAAAAGTGCCAGTCCGAAGCCGTCTGCCGCCGCAAATTAAAACGTTTGAAAAGATATTTAAAAGCAGATACATCCAAATAAAACCTAAAAACGGCTAGGGGGGATTTGTTTTATAGCCATTTAGGGATATATTTATTTTCCTTGATTTAATAGAGGAGAAAGTCTTATTTTTTCCCTTTTTTACTATTTTTACCTAGATTTTAACTAAATTTAGCAATAAAAAAGACCTCTGCTGCCGCGCACTTAAGCACTTTGCAGACCAGCGGCCTTAATAGTGGAGAATAGCCACCTCTACTTGCGTGGCGTTCCACACTAAGCCCGAACCGTCCATCCTAACCGGCACCATAGGGCTTATAGAAGGACTTTTCCAGGGCTAACTCTACAGACTAGCATCATAGGAAATGTCCTTAGATATAATATACAAACAAAAAACGCTTTTGTCAAGGAAAAACCCTTTATTATGCTAAAAATCAAAGCGGAACCATTGTTTTGGGGTGGGGGGAAGGATAAATTTTAAAACACATAAACCCCCAAATTTTTTATAAATTTGCTACAAAACCCCTTTCCAAAATATCCAAAATCTTAAATTTATTAACTTTTTTAATTTTTTAAAAATCACATATACATTTTTTATTGTGGAATATTTTTTAATCTACAACAAATAAACAACAGACATTTTTTAGTATAAAAAATCTATCCAAGAAAAAAATAAAATAAAAATCTTGCCCCCATTTTTTTAAGACATAGTATTTTTAGAAAATAATAACTTGTGATAATTTTTATTATGTTAACTTATTCAAGCATAAAAGACGCTTTATATCAAGTTATAAACAAAGTTAATAAAATTATAAAAATATCGTTTTTTTCAATATTTTTATATCAAATCTAATAATATTTATAGATATTTTTAAATAGCAGCGCAGCAAATTTTAAAATAAGCCTATTTTCTTAATATTAAATACTAAAAATAAATGGTTATTTTTAAATTTAAAAAATCAATATTATTTATATTATTGGAATACTTTTTAAACCATAACTATATAGATAAAAACACATCAAAATTATAAAAAACCAACCAACTGCGCAAAGTTAAGAAACTCCCAAAACACCAAAATGGCAAAAAGGCCTTTTTTAAAACTTGCGTTTTAAGCGTTTTGGGGATACCTAGGTATCCCCTTTTTTAAAATCGCAAAATGACAAAATCCGGTTTTGGATATTTCCAGGCCAATTTAAAAGTCTTTTTTAAACATTTTTTAAATATTTTTGGGGTTATGGTAAAACAAACATAAGAACTATTAGATTTTTAGAAACAAGGTAATTCATAAATATTTATATAGAAACAAATCTCCGGCGGTAAATTTTTTAAGAAGAAAAAGGAAAAGATATTTTATACGAGGGGGCAAACATAACTTTTCCCCATATTTACGACTAAAAAACTGCTAAAACAAAATATAGAAGGAAAAACTATATAAAAGAAGGGGAAAAATTTGTCCTATTTCCCCTTTATTCTTACACTTTTCCCCCTCTAAATCTCTCTATATTTTGATTTTTTTACAAAAAGGTACAAATCCCTT
>Ga0310696_10003842_pt1 | contig 18614 bp, 20 predicted proteins | sample AusTroGonzalo_MG_4_FD_203885 | JGI IMG/M metagenome (GOLD analysis project Ga0310696, IMG submission 203885) | Bovine rumen microbial communities from tropical cattle in Woodstock, Queensland, Australia - Gonzalo_02 (v2) (version 2) | ecosystem: Host-associated > Mammals > Digestive system >...
CTTGCTCATCGCCAACCGACGCCAAACGCTCATCACCCTGCTGACGCTCAACAGCATCAACACCGTCCACGGTGTTGCCGTTCATGTTCATCGTGAACGTTTGCTTTTGACGCTGCCCATGGTCAACCACGGTTGCCTCCACGCGCAGCTTGCCGTCAACGTGCTCAAGTGCATCGACACTGCGCAGGTCAGCAACCCGCGCAATCTGCGCCGCCGCCTCAGCAGCCACGCGCTTGTGTGTCTTCTTCTCCTGTACCTCACCGGTGGACACACGGTTGTCCACAAAGTCCGCCGTGTGCGCATCACCAGGCTGGAACTTCTCCAGCTTGTTCGGGAACAAACCGGTCATGTCGTAGATCGACGCATACTCATTGCTGCCCACGGCGACGATCAACCCGTCGTTCACGTACTTCTCGATGGCCTCCTTGGCCGCCTTCAACGAGTTGCCGCACCGCCGGACAATCTCAATGCGCGTCATCACTGATTTACCGCCACTCGCCTGCCGCACAACCACAGCGTCGTCATCATCAGCATCGTTCAGCGAGTCAATCAACCCAGCCTCAGTGAACGGGTACACGCGCATACGCTCCTCACCCGTGTCGGCCAGGACTGTCGTCGTATGAAAACTACCGCTCGCGACGAGTTGGCCGCCGCCAGCGGTGTACGAAAACGTGTGCGTAAATGGGCAGTGATCAACAACAGCGTGCACTGTTACCTGGTCGCCATCAACGGCCACCTCAGTTGCATCAAACCGATGTCCACCAAGAAACGCGGACAACCGAGCCAACGCCGCTGTGCGCATCGTCGCCTCGTTGAACGTGCTCCGCACTGCGCGCGTATGACCACGCATGCCGTCACGCTGCGCTGCGGTCACACGCTTGGCGTTTACCGTCTTCTGGTCAAACGCCACGTCCAGTTTTTGTCTTGGAGTGCGTTGAAAGTCAATACCATCAATCCACTCCGGAATCTGCGTCTGCACATCGGTCAACAGCTTACCGCTGACCGTCGAGAACGTTGCCCTCGACATGTCGATCACCATCCTCAGTTTTCGTACCCCCCGATGGCATTAACCGCCTCGGTGGCCGATGCGTAGAAGCCTTTGTACTGAGCAGCCGACCATTTCGGTACAGTCAACCCGTACAACGCACACGTGGCCTCAACGACCATGAAGTACTCTTCCTTATTTCCAGCCGCAACCACGGCCCAGATTTCATAAACATTGACCTCGTTCGGTACATCAATTGCCGTGGTGGCGTCCACGTACGTTTCAGCGTAGTTACGCTGCACACGCACAGTCCGCACATGCCGTGGCGGTGCAACAAACTCCTGCGTACCCACCACGTTCGCCACGTCAGCTGCGCCCACGTCAATAGCGTCCATCACCACATCAAGTGGAATGTTGCCAACCGGGTCAACGTCGGCCGTCAGCCGTTTTTTTTTACAAGTCGATTTGTTGACGCAGCGTGCGGCAGCTCATATCGCTCAGGCCGTACACCATCATCACCGCGCATGTCGCCAACGTAGTCCCAACCAAGTCCGCCGCCACCGTCATGCACCGGATAATACGGGTCCTGATTACCGGACAGCAGCTTCTCCATCTGCTGCAGCGACTCATCGGAAAGGTTGTAGTCCTTGAACGACTCAGCCAGCACATCAATGGCCTCGCCGTCAAGATAATCACGCGTAAGTGCAAGCGCGTAGTCGCGCGGGAACACCAACACGTAGTAATCAATCAGATCGCGGACGCCCTTGTCGCTCAACGGCGTACCAAGCTCCCGCTCGTCCTCGACTTCACCAAGGCACAGCTGAAGCCCCTCGGAATCAGCGAACGCAGCGCAGCAAACCCGCAGCTTGAGCTCAGCCGGCACATTGTTGGCCGACGCCTGCCGGAGCAGACCACGCACACGCTGCGCGTAGTACACCCGGTCGTCGGTGATCACAGGGTAAACCTTGTATCCACGCTCGCCGATGGCCTTCGCCAACTCGCGCTTCAACGTGTTCGGGTAACGCAGCGTAAACCCATCGAAGAAGTCCTGCAGTGTGCCGTCAACGCGCTGCCACAGCATAAGCACATAGTCAGCCAACTGGTTTACATCACCGGGCGCCTGCGTGACCTCACGCACCGCCGTACGCGTCAACCTGTTCTTGTTGGCCGACGCCCACTGACGCGGCAGATACGGGTCCATTTGCCAACCTTTGTACATGTCGTTGTACGACGGCGTTGCCGTGGCGTCACCGTCGTCCCTGTAGTTCAGGTCGTCCTCGTAGGCGTACGCGTTGTCCTTGGGCTGTTCAATCTTTGTCTGCTGCCCCATTCTTATCCCTCCGTACCGTTCTCAAGCATGTACCGACCAACACACTCAGCAAGTTGGCTTGCCGTCACCGGGCGCGCCGCACGCACAGCCTTTGCCAACCCGCTCATGTCGGCCTTCTCCCCGCGCTCACCGTACATCCGTACCGCAGCGCGTACCTTTGCCTCAACCTTGTCGTTCAACGACGCGATCAACGCCGTCCGCAGCGCCCCATCATGCTCGACGTCGTTCACAAACGCCGCGCACACGCCGTCACCGTAGATCAACTGCAGGGCATCGACGTAGTTCTCCCCTGTCACCAACGCCTCACCATGTGCACTGGCACAGCGCACCACGCGGTCGTCATCGTCATCCTCAACCGTTTTCACGAGGTACTCCTCACCATCCTCGCCGGCCTCGACGCGCCAGACTGCGCCGTCGTCAAAGTCGTAATCATACACACCGGCTTCGCGCTCAAACGCCCTGTACAGGCCGTCATTGCACTGCTGCAGTCCAAACAGACCGGCGTCAGCAACGCGCACCTGCTTCGGTGTAGCAGAGTACCTTACGCGATAAAGCTCACCATCAGCCGTCCGCTCAGCGAACGCCGTGTAGCCACGTGCCCGCAGATCAGCGCAGGCACTCTGTGCCGCCTCAGGCGACGTTGTCGTCGTGTACAACCTCGTCCGCCGCGCCAACGCAGCCGCAAGGTTTTCGAACCCCTTGTCGTCAAGACACGTAGTGTCCGCCGACAGCCTGGTAATCATCGCCATCATCAACACACTCCTCGCTAGGGACGTGCAAATCTGCAGTAAAACACGTCTCCTCTCAAAAATCCAACTTCAAAATAAGCACACGTGGTGTAAACGTTAATCGTCGTAAAGCGTCGCAGTCAACTTGGCGATCCGCAGCTCATTCTTCTCCTCCGGCGTGTGTTTATCGTCCATGGCATCGGCAAGCACCTCGATAGCCCGTTTCTTGACAACGGACACACGGCTCTGACTAATGTTCAACCGCTTGCCGATCTCCTGCTGTTTGTAACCGCTCACCGTGAGGTCGACGATCTCCCGCTGCCGCGGACTCAACCTGGAGTACACGTAGTCCATGTACACCACGCTGTCCATCTCGTGGGTGTCGCCAACCGTCTCACGCTGCAAGTGAATCTCACAGAACTCTGACGGCTTTTCACGCTTACCCTTTGAGTAGTAACGCTGAATGTACGCGCGCAGCTTGGTAATCAAGTTCTTGAACATGTACCTGTCAAACGCGAAGAAGTGACCCATGTAATACGGGTCGTACTGCGCGCAAAGCTGAATGAAGTAAAGGTAGGACTGCTGCATTAGCTCATCACGGTCAAAGTTCTTGATACGCGCAATGCCCTTGACCAGATGCTCAATCTTCCCAAGGTACTTAAAGTACACTTGGTTAGGCTTCGTTTTCACAGCTTCGTACTCAGGCTCAAACGGTGTGATTATGTCAAAATTTTCCTTCGTTGGCGTGGAGGGAATGCTCATTGCTCATCCTCCTCGTCACGTTGATGCACCTCAGCAAAATGCACCGTATCAGATGTAAGGTTGTCGGCGATGAACTTGTTGACCTCGTCAATCGTGATGGACCTGAACGTGTCGCAAGCCTCATCAACGTCAAGCGGCCACTCATTGTCAATGTACGAGATTGCCCACTCGTTGGCATCCTCCGACGTCTCGTTGCGACGCAGCACCTCACAAACGCACGTGTTCACCGCCTTGGTGTACTCCCATTCATCAAGCCCCTCAGCGCACACCTTGTCGAGAATCTCGCCAATCAACTGCTTCACATGCTCAATGTTCTGCAGGTCTGTCCCAGCGTAGCCACAGACACCGAACGCGTCCTCCCAGTGCGACGCAAGGCACCCAATCGTGTAGCAATAACCGTACTCCTCGCGAATGCGCGCAAAGCGCGACCCAAGACCGTTGCCAAGTGCGCTGCAGGCCAACACAGCCGTGGCGATCTCGCGCCGTTCGGCAAAACGCGGCCAGAACCACCAAAACGCAAGGTGCGAGTGACCAATGTTCATCTGCTCCACTGAATCCTCAAGGTGCAGCTGCCCAAGCGGAGCGGGCGTAAACGGTGCATGCTGACCGGTAAAGTCCACCAACTGCCCTGACACAATCTGATCAACATCATCAAGCGCCACATCACCGGTGACCACAACGGTCACGTTGCTCGGCACGTAGTTGGCGTCAATGAACGCAAGCACATCGTCACGCGTCACGTTGGAAACCGTCTCCACCGACCCGCCAATGTCCCACCGACTGGGGTTGTCAGGCAGCGCCGTCCGCAACGCAAGTACACGAACACGGTTTTCACCACGGTCTGCGTACATGGCCAGCTCATCAAGCACCACGTTCTTCTCCCGGTCAAACTCCTCAACCGGGACCGTGTTACAAAACACGATGTCGTTGAGCACGTCAATCGCCCTGGACAGATACTCACGCAGCACCGTCACGATGAACACAGTTCGTGATTCACATGTGTACGCGTTGATGTCGCCACCGAGCTCATCGATCTCGCGGTTGATCTGCGCCGCCGAGCGCTGTGCCGTACCCTTGAACACCAGGTGTTCAGTAAGGTGAGCAATGCCACGTTGCTCAGCAGGATCACCGTACGCGCCTGTCCCCACCATGTACCCAACAGTGACGAAACGCATACCCGGTCGCCGGTCAACCACAAGAGTGAGTCCGTTGTCGTAAACTTTGCCGTCCAACAAAACCACCTCCACAACACGTGCGCCCTGCACACCTCGTCTGAGATCGTGCAGGGCGCACGTCGTTCTTCATGATTCTACGCGACCGTCGTGAGGTTTGTTTACCACGATGAAGCGCGTTTGACGTAGTTTGCATAAAACTACATACACACAAACTCGTGGTAAACTTACCAATGATGTACACGAGCAAACGCCGGACGCGGCATGCGACTCCGCGTAGCGGCAATCGTGGTGAAGTTTGCAAGTACATCAGCATCGCAAACGTCGTCGTGATAGCCCTTCGGCGCCTGAATCTTCTTGTTTACTGTGTGACCGGTGATCACCTCGAGGTCAGACCACTCACCAATCATCTTGTGGTAGAAGCCAACATTCATTTTCCCAGCGGACGCCAACGGCGAGGCAGCAAACTTCTCAGCCGACGGGTACGAAAACTTACCGGCGTCGAGCGTCTGCAAAAACTTCGCATACATAATGTTCTTCATGTTCATACCGGAGTTCGTGAACCGGTCACTCTGGTTGAAGATAATCCCCTCGATCATCGTCAAACCATACTCATCGCGCAGCGTCTGCACAACGGCCGCACCACACCCGGTGTAGTCTGCGAAGATCTTGTCAACGGCGAACACTGGGGTGTACCCGCCGAACAACCGCGCAATCTCATACATCTGTTGCGGGTACGGTGTGTCGATGAACTCCTTTGCGAAGACCTTGTGTTTACTGCCGTCCGGGTTCACCCGCAGCACAGAAATGTGTGTGCTGTCACCGTCCGGGTTTGACCCAGCGAAGTCGATGCCTGCCACGTACCGCTCACCAATCACCCCGCGCTCCATCCACTCGAACTCACCCTTACCCAACGCCTCCACCTGATCCTTCGACAGGTATGTACCGGCACCGTCAATGAACTCGAGCATATACTGAGTCCTGAAGTCGATGATGTCCATCGACCCCTCAGTCCACACCTCCGGGTTGTTTGGAAAGTACCACTCCTTCAAAGCCTTCGGCATCTGCGCCATGACAAACGTTGAGTACGGGCGCATCTCACCGGTGTCCTTGTCCGGCAGCATGATCGAGTCCAACGCCCACAGCTGCGGACACTGCGTCCAGTCACGCCTAAACACCTTCCAGTCGACCGACGCCTTGCCCTCCACGCAGTCGTAGAAGTGGTTGCGCGTCTTCGGCGTGCCGACCTTGATCAACTTGGCGTTGGTGTTATGTACAAACACACCGTTAGCAACAAACGAGTGATAATCTGCCACAGTAAGGTCATAAACATTCTTAATACCAGTCTTCTCCACGTTAACAACGCGGTCAAAACGAAGATCAACGTTAAGCAGATTTTTAGGAATCTTGTGCTTGTGCTCAGCAAACACTTGTAAAGCACGACAAAGTGCTGCTTTCTTGTAACTAGTCAACAACTGCACTTTACGAGCAAACATCTCAACGCCCGCTTTATCACGTACTGTAACGAGATAATGATCCTTAGTTGTCACTTCATGAACGCCATCAATAATTGATTTATGCCCTTTCTTCATGCTTACCTTTGCAAGTACACCCAAACGCTGCAAAATCATCTGCACGTCATCAGCGATTTCACGACAAATTGTGCAGAAACCAAGTGAACATCTATCGCTTTCAACGTTTACATACCCATCCGTATCCCACAATCCTGCAATCAGCTCGCACAACGACCACTCGTCCCACGTTGACCAGTCTTTTGGTAAGCGTTTATTAAGCCCAACCTGCCCAGCAATACCCATGCGTCTTGTCAACGGCTGCATACCATAAAGTGTACCAATACGCATACGTCGTCCATCTTTCGTAATCTCAGTACGCATGTACTTTGTTGGCATAGCATCAGGATAATTCATCGCAATGTAATCCCACAGAGCGTCATCAGCATTACAGAACCTTACTGTATCTGTGTAATTACCATCACCAACAAGCATACCAACCAATCGAGCATCAATCTCGTGCACCAACCCAAAACAAGGCAACGCCGCTGCCACGCCAACACGATCACCAACATGCACGTTCTCCAACCGTGTCCATGCCCATTTACGTGTACGCCGCGAATACGTCACAACCGGATGACCATAAGTTCCCTCCACAGTACGACCAGAAGCAAGCGTGATTTTCATAACTTCACGTAAACCAACATCATGCACAGCCACAACAGGCTTCATCATAAGTTTACCAGTAGTAATGTCAACACATGGTAAAAAGTACCCTGTACGCTCGCTGTGTACAAGCTCATCAATCCTTACTTGTGCACCATCAGCCAACGTAACCACACTGTCACCTGTAACGCACGCGCCTCCCATCGGAACTATTCGCTCGGACCAGGTGTAGTTACTGACCTTCTGGGCCTCGTCGAGAATTATGACGTCGAACGTGTAACCCTCGATGTTGGACTGGTCCGACGCGGACACAGCCATGGCGTACGACTTGTTGCTGAGCTCGACCTTGTCCTTGTTCAGCGACACGATCTGGTTGTTCAGCAGCTGTTCATTCATCTGGTAGAACAGCGACATGCGCCCGATGTCGGTCTCCGCTTGCTGCAAGCGCGGCGTGAACACACCGACGCGCATCTGTGGGTAGTTGTCACAAAGGTACCCGCAAATGGACGCAACGCTTTCCGTCTTGCCGCTGTTGTGCACCTTGAACCCGCCGGCAATGAACCAACCCTTGTTTGGGTACGTTACGTCGTACACATCCGCCGTGCCACACGACTTGATCGACGTGACCCTGGACATGTACAGCTGCTCGTCATCCTCACCCTGAAAGAACTTCACGCCCCGCACGGCGTCACCGTCCGGGAACTTGCACCTGAGCAGTGGACCAACAACGTCAGCAAACACCCGCCTGTTTGCCTCGCCCTTGAACCGTACGATGTGCCACTTGCCAGAAGTCAACTTCACGCGTGCCCGTACACCAAGCTTCAGCAGCAGCTCACGCACAATCGCCGCGTGCGCTGGGTTCTCACCAAGGTTGGCGTCCGCGTTGTACATCACGTACTGGCCCTCAACTGGCGCCACGGTAACGCACATGTTGTAAACCCCACGAAGATACGCGCACGTCTGCTCGCGTGTAAGTGCACCGGCTGTCGCGATGTTCACTTTGCCAGGTTCACCAAACCGCTTCACAAGCAGCTTCATCGTCTTGTCAAGAGTGATGTACATGACGCCCTTGTCGCGCTTCGGGTAACGCACCTTCGCCGACGGCGCCACAGTACTCAACAACTTCCTCAACCTGGTCATGACCGCACGGCTGTTGCGCACCACGCGCAGCGTGGTGGCCGTCGGCAACGACACATGTGTGGTGGAGCTGAGCATGCCCATCAGCTCGCACGCGTCCGGCGACAGGTCAACGTTGACCGTGCTCCACCGCGACCACGCGTACATGCACACCACGCGGTCACCGACCTTGAGTTCACCAGCTGGTCGCCAACCGTCCTGCGTGCACACCGGGTGATTTGCAGTGCAGCGCAATGTGTGCCCACCGTGCGCGTGAATCTCCAGTATCTCCGCGTTGCGCCTGGTCAGCCACGCGTTGGGGTGGTCGGCAATCCGTACCACGCGTCCGTCCCGTGTATGGATCATGGCATCCTCCGGCAGACACTGTCTGGCCATCAGCGCCGCCGTGCGCCGCACCTTGGGGTTGCACGCCGCGCGAATGAACTCAATCTGGTTTGAGTGAAGAAAACGCTTCTCCTCAGGGTAGTGATCGCGCAGTACGTTCTGACAGTACTCAATGGGGTCAAGCCTGTTGACGAACCGCTGAAAAATGAATGTGGGCAACGGCACACCGTTGATGCAGTTCTCCATTTTACCAACGGCCATCTCCTCCTTGATCGCCGTCAACTCGTTGCGTGCGCTCTCAGCTACCTCCTTGGCCTTGCTGACGTCCACAACCTCAGCTGGTTTAGCGTCATCCGCGTCGTCCTCAAACGTAGCGTCCACGTCAATTACCTGATCATCGTCATTCATCAAAAACACCCCCTGATGCTCAGGAGGTGAATAAATTAATCTGCGAAGTTATACCAGATGAAAAAATTTAATTTACAAGTCTTACATTTTGTGGTATAATTTACAAAAAGAGGAGGATGAGTCACATGTCGCTTGAGCAAAAGATACTTGACGTACTGCACACCAACGTGGACGAGCACTTTGTTGCGGACGAGGCGTTAACCAAGCGTAAGCAACGCCCGGTGTTCACCACGGCTGACCTCAACGCAGAGTACATCGAGAACATGGTGCACATCACGCAAAAGGACGGTACCGCCGTGCAGAAGCTGTTTATCCCCAACGACGTTGTCACCACGCAGGCGACGAACGACGCGCTGCGTGAGGCTAAACGCCAGTTGATGCTTGCGTGCGAGAACCTGCGCCAGGTGATCGCCGGCGAAAACGCCGCGGCGTTGGCCAAGGCAAAGCAGCGCATCACCGCAGCTACGCAATCGTTGAACGCCATAACAGAACCCAGCTAATATTCTATCCCCGTAAAGGGGGAGTTACCATGAACATCGCCAAACGCCTGCAGCACCGCAGTGTCATAGCTGACAGGTTGCTACGCATCGCCAGCCTGGACCCGGCAAAGTACGAGTACATCTGGTGCAACACAAAGCTTCGCGATGGGCTCATGCGCATCATTGAACAACTCGACTCGCTTGGCATCAACGACGACGACACGTACATCGTCTACCACGAGAACATGTCGTTCGCCAAGGCCGTTAACCAAAAACCGAGTTTCGAGGAAATCATCAAAATCTGCAAAGACAACAACTTTGACACAACCGAAATTGAGCAAGAGGTTGCCAACGGCAAGAACTCGCTTGATGCCTTGTTTGACCATCAAGTTTACGTGTCATCGGACATGCAAAATCTGTTGGAAAGCATGGGCACTATGGTGCTCACAAGCTGAACAATTAAACAAACAAAAAAGCGCTTACGTTGTACGTAAGCGCTTTTCTTTTAGTCTTCCTGCATGCACGTGCAGTCGTCGCCGCACAAGCATCCATCCATGCAGTGGTTAGCGTGTGAAAACCGCACACGCATCAACGCCGTCACGTCGTCAATCACCCCGCCGGTGAGCTCGTCAAGCAACGTCAACCGCAAGATATGATCGCCGCGCGTCCTGAAGTTGAGGCTAAACTGCTCATGTAACCCAGCACGGTCAATGTCCAGTCCGCTGACGCGGAACTCGTTCTCACGATACTGCGGCGGATAGTTTGCACCATAGAACCGTACGCCGCGACTTTGCAGCACGAGCGTCACCTTTGCCGAGTCGTTGCTCGCGTTGATCGACCTGACGTCGATCTGCATCGGCACGTAATCCTCCGGGTCGCCAGCCACGATGTTCAACGTCGTGCCAGCCAAGCAGAAACGGTAATCAAGAATGCGGTTATCCGACGGCTTCTGACCATCGATCAACGGGTCGCCAACACGCACCGTGTACAGCTCGCCGTCATCATGACACCGTAGCTCATACTCAATGCCACTGTCCGACAGCATCCGCAGCACGTACTGCGGCCCGTGCAGCAGCTTCAGCTTCTCAATCTCCAGCCGCAGTGCTTCATACTGGTCAAAGTAGTTCTTCAGCTGCGCCTTGTCCTCGTCCGTCAGCACGTTGTCAAGCGCAGCACACTTGCACTGGCACACCGCACCGCCGTTGATCGAGAACCCGAACAGCTGCCGCATGTCAAAGATGTCCTCGTCGGTGATTGCCTCGGTGTCAGCCGTCACAAGAATCATCGCCAAGTGCAGACAATCATCGGGCAACCGGGGAAACGTCGGTGCATTCACACTCTGCACGCCGTACGTGTACACCAACTGTCCATGTGCATCAATGCTGAGCACCACAAGCCAAGACCCAAGCCGTGGTGCAGTAATCGGCACCGAGTCCTGTTCATCAAAATTCACCACATGGTTGTCGTGCAGCACAGTCCCCTGGTTCACATGCACAACCATCTCAGGCACAGCCAACTGGGTGACCTTGAACATGTCCATCCAGCTCTCTGCGCGGGTGTACTTATCGCTATTCAGCAGCGCCATCGCGCCCACCCCCTCCGTCGTTACACGGTTGACAAATACCCTACGGTGTGTCGGGGAAGGGGCGTTCAACTGGCAGCTCGGAGTACATTCGGTCGCCAGCACGCTCGTTCAGCACCGGCCGCACGATCGGCACAAGCTGACGTCTACGCATGTCAATCTTCACAGCCAATTTGCGACCACGCAGATCAATTTTCTCCTCGTTCACAGCCTTCACTGCAAGTTTGCGACCACGCAGGTCAACAACCTTACGATTAACCACAAGCCTGTGTCCGCGCAGATCAACCACGTCGCTGTGTTCCGGTCTTACGTCGCGTGCCGCCGCGCGTTCCCTCAGCCTTGCCGCGATGTCCATTTTCAGCACCCCCACTAATTATCCCCTTTTTTATCGTCGACGACTTGGTCGTCGACGTTCGTAAACCAAGACGAGTTGCGAGCACATCCACCGCATCGGTCAAGTTGATGTTCTCCAACCGCACGTCATGCAACCCCATAATCGCAAAACGTTCAGCAGCGTAGTCATCCTTATCAGCAAGAAAACGGCGGCACAGTTCGCGGTAATTCCTGTCGCCCGCCATGGCACGCCCAAGCATCCGCAGCAACCGTGTCTCGTCATCAACGTACACATGCACAACGTCAACCTTGTTCGTCCCGTAGAACTTCTGCAGCGCCGCAGCCCTCGCCAACGACCCGTCGACAAGGTACACGGTGCGCGACAGCTGATCAACCTGCCCATCGTTCACAATGGCAAACCGCCCCATTGGCGGGAAGTTCTCACTGACCACAAGTTTGTTCGCTTCAGCAAACTGATCAAGCTCAACGTCAGTCACAAAGTGGTAGTCAACACCGTTGACTTCACCAGCACGTGCCGGCCTGGTCGTGTACGTCACCAGACGTTTCACACCACGGTAATCTGCAACCAGCTTGGCGGTCAATGTGCTTTTCCCTGACCCACTCTCGCCGACCAAACAACATATCTTCACGTAATCCCCTTCTTCACGTTGCCAAGGCTACGTACACTCACACCAATCTCATCGAAGTAATGCCCCAGCAGAAACCGATGACAATGTTCATCGGCACAATAACACACAAACACAACCGGCCTCTCAACAAGCACGGACCGCACCTTGTCAAGCACAGGTTGCATGTTCACCATCTCAGCCCTGAACCTGCTTACATACGTCGGCCAATCCACAGCGCCGTCCTTGTAACCACGCAACAGGTTCTCAGACGGGGCAAGCGCCGGCACATGATTTAACCCATACTTCTCGCCGTTCTTGACTGGGTACCTGGTCACAAGCAACCGCGTACACCCCAACGGCACCAAATTCAGTTCGCCAACGCGAACCAACATCAACTCATTCATCAGCATACCTGCACAGCGTCGGCGCAACCTTTGCGATTCTGTGGTGATTAAACAGCAAGTCGTTGGTTGCCGCCCGGCACGTGTTCCTCAACACTGTCTCAAAACGTGTTTTCGTCTTGTCCTTGTTCTTTCTCGGTGCCCGCACAGTGGTCACCTTGCCCTTGGCGTCAACGTACAGCAGACCGTACGCACCGGGAATGTCCTTCACCGTCACAACACCTGGCGGACAGCAAATGTAAAAGTACGTACAGTGCGGTAGGTACGATTTACGTGCATCCTGCAACTTCTTATCACGCAGAAAGTCGGCACGACTGGCCTTGCATTCAACCACACGAACCTCCTTGCGCTTCAGGTTCACACCGCACGCGTCGGCACGGCTGCGCATGTTCCTGAACTTCACCTCAGCCGCCACAAGGTCAACGCAGTGCTTCTTCAGAAACGCCATGGCCACGACCTTTAGCCGATGATGCTCACGCCCCTCGGCCATCGTCACCACTCCCAAGCGCAATCTCATCTAACAGCTCGCGCATAACCTCAAGCTTCAAGTCGATCATCTTCAAGTCCTCACCAGCGTTGGTGTACACCGCTTCATAACGACGCCTTTCCTCATTGGACATCGCTCGGTTGTACATCCGCTGATGCACGCGGATGTCAACAACCTTGGCCACCCGCTGATGCTCAGTGCGGTCAATCATCTCCTTGAGGATCGCCACACGTTGGTCTTCACGCACAGGCTGCTGCGCAGCCTTTTTCTGTACCTTCTTGGGCTTTGGTGGCTTCTTAGGCTTTGGCGGCTCAGGCTCCTCGACAGGCTCCTCGACAGGTTCATCAACTGGATCATCAACAAGCTCCTCTTGCTGCTCGTCGTCATCAACGGTAACCTTAAGATTACCGCGTTTGATGATGCTTCCGTCGTCAAGAAAACGCTTATCAACCGCCATTCAACTCACCTCAAGAAATCAAAATGTACTTATCGACATCGTCAACGTGCAGATGCACATCATCACTAAAGCAACTGTTCACCACGTCAACAATCTCCTGCGACTCCTTAGCAAGCAACGCTACCATCGAGCCGGCCCGCGCGCAGTCAACGCCGTGCGCTACGCACTGAGCGTTCAATCGTTCACCATCAATGTACTCAAACAAATTAGTCCGATACAACTGAACAACCCTCCTCAACGCCATGCGCAGAGGAAATGGTTATCACTTACCGTCAGCCTCATCAGGCAACGTGTACGTCCACAACAACGTAACAGGTGGACCATAACGTGTACACGTGACGCTCACGTTGTCAGCATGCTTCACTGGCTCAACACCAAGCTCAGGCATTGCCGACCCACCGCCAGCATCATCGCCACCACCGGACGATTCACCGCCACCGGAATCACCACCACCGGAGTCACCTGAACCGCCGCTCTGCGTAGCAAAATAATAGTCCAAAAGGGCGTCCAGTAACACTATGTTTTTATCGGAGGACCTTGACACCCAAAGTTCTCCGGTACGGTAATTGACGTTGCCGAAGAACGCCACCCCGTCGTTCTCGCTGTGTGGGCGCATGCCCATGTCAAACTGCTTGTTGACAACCGTGCCCATGTACGCCGCGCCGTAGTTGTCGACGTACTCATCGTGCCCATCGTTGATTTGAAAAGAGTTGAGCTTCACTGCGCAGATCCAGTCAAACGGCGCCTTGGACACCGGGCAAGTCACCCGCCGTCCAGAATCAAAGAACACGGACTGCTTAAACTCAACGTTCGGCATCTGCGCACTCGCCTTGTACTCAGTGACCTTCAACAAGTACGCACTGCGCGCCAACGACCCGCCAACGTGCCCAACCACAGGCAGGCCCATAAAATCGTTGCCCACGGCGAAGCATGACTGAAAATTGTTCTTCACGTCAGATGGCGCATCGGGCCACTCAACATCAAGGTGCTGCTCAAGCTCAGCCTTCAGCGTGGTCCCCAATCGCCAACCATACCCACGGCTCTCGGCGTACTGCACCTTTTCAAGCTCAGACCCAGCCCGAAACTTGGAAAACTCAATCATAAACTTTTGAAAAGCGGTTGCCATTCAACGTCCTCCTTAGGTCGCGAACATGAATTGACTGCCGGTAATGATCTCACCCGAACGCCCATGCGGACATGTTTTGCACCCTGGGTTGCACGTGCCTATCGTGATGTCCCGCACTCGCGCTGACTTCAACATGTCAACAAATGTGAAGTCAGCGCCTGACACGATGTACCCCTTTGCACCACACTTGGTGCACACCACCTCATCAGTCAACCGTGCCTCACCAAGCGAATCCGCAAACGCAAACTGACTTGCGGTCGTGATGACGCCAATCTGCGGCCCGTGTGGACAGCTAATCTTTACTAAATCAGTAAGTCTTGCCTGCTTCTCGTTCATGTACACACCACCTTAGTGAAACTCAACCTGCAGATCTACACCCTTGCCGTGTGCATCCAGACAAGCATCGCGCAACACGGTCAGCATTGACTCAACCCGAATACGCTCCTCCGGATGCGCCGCCAGCGGACCATGCAACCGGCAATGAATCACACTGCTCTTGTCTGCGTTTGGTCTTGCGTGGCCCTCAGCGTGTATCCACACAGGCGCACCAACCCTGAACGCCGCCGCCTTGCCGGTCAAGTCAACCAAATCAGCGTTTGCCAACCGCCGGCGAATCTCATCAAGCTCAGCCGTAAGCCCAGGCAGCGCACCAGCGGGGATCACACGACTCGCCCCACCAAACGACATAAACCCGGGGAACAGTCTGCCCCACGAGTTCAGCGAATCGTCGCCATCCTCACGCTCCATGGAAAACCATACAACGTCACGCGCGGTGTTCAACCACCGCTCATCAACATCCACGTGAGCAGTCATCGCCCGCGCAAAGTCGCGTGCCACGTTGTCCACCACAGCGTGCATTTCCCGCTGCTCAACCCCACGCTCAACCAGCAGGTCGTACACAGCTTTGGCCACGTCCGTCGCCAGGTGTTCACGCATGTTGCTCACCTCTTATCAACTTGTTCAACGGCAACCCAAGCGGTACAGGCACGCCGTTCTCCAAAAACGTCCGCACGGCCAGCGCCGCGCAGTTCACGCACAGATGCGTCTTGTTATCAGCTGAGAACAATGGATACTCACCAGGTGGCGCTGAACACAGCGCGCAACGGGGCAACTCAGCATCATTGTACTCAAGCGGTGTTGGTGTTCCATCCAACGTTAACTTGCTGCCGTCGTCAAGCGTCAGTACAGTCTTACCATCAACAACCTGCACTGATTTCGCAACGCGCCCGTTAAGCTCCAGCTCATCCACCTTGTCCACCTCACCATTTTTTATCAACTTATTATACCACCATTTCACAAAAAAGCAAAAGCACATCAGATTTTGGTTGCGCTAAGTGTCACACAACAAAAAGAGCAACAAACCTCTTGGTTGTTGCTCTTTTTTACTTAACCTGCCGCGTAACGACCCGTCTCATCAAGCACAAAGTAGTTGTACGTCTTGTGGCTGCCAGGGTAATCAAGCATGTTGTTGCGCACGAACGCCACGTCATCCGCCGCGGTCTGCGAGAACGCAGCCTGACGAATTATCCCGCCGTTCACGTCATACGCGGCGAACACGGTGTGAGACAGCTTCAGCAGCGACTCATAAGATGCGCTGGTCTCCGGCAATTTCTCGACATCCCTGCCGATGATGACCGCGTTCACAGCTGGAAAACCAAACTCAACACCGCACATTGCTTCGTAATCAGCCACGTTGAGCCCACGCATGGTTGCCCAGCGGCGCTCAAGCATCGCCACACCAAGCGACAACGCACGCAGTTGGTCAGAATCAGTTGGCGGATCATCGTTAAACGCGGTGAACAACCTCTCCATCCTTGCGGTCAACGATGGCAAATCATCACTGGTCTCAGCCGGTGCAGCGCCGGCCACCTTGGCAAACATACCCTCAAGCCTCGTCAACCGTCGATCAATCGTTGCTTGAATGTCGCCACCCTCAAGGAAAAACCTGTAATCGTGCGGCTGACGAAGACCAATCATCATCGTCCTGCCCATGAACGATTTGTCGCCACCAGCTGCCGACATGTTCAAACCGTTGAAGTACGTCACCAGCGATGTGTCGTCAACGGCAACGCCTATGTACGCACCGACAAGCAGCATCCGCGACACGCCGCACGCTGCGTGCGGACACTGCAGCTCCACATAAGACCTGTCGTCGGCTATCGTCACCCGCTCCTCAAACACAATCCTGAACGCCCTGTAAAGGTCCAGCATGTTGCGGCAAAGCACCACAAGGTTGTTCGCATGTACCATCTCCCTGAACACATCCACAGCTGTCTTTGAGCAGATCTGGTACACGGTACCATCGTCGTCCATGTACCGAAACCCACTGTCGTAGTCCGAGCCGACCACGTTCAACGGCAGATAACCCATTACACCGTTCTCAAGCTCAACCGGAATGTACTTGTGCGGAAACGGGAACATACGCGTCACGTGGTACATGCACAGCTCGTGCACCTTACCATCGCCGTCGTTCTGTACAAAAAACGAGTGCCTCATGTCAACTCCCCCATTACCGAATCACCATCAGGCACGACAGCTGCATATCCGACTCGTTCGCCACCGTCACGGTGTAACCAAAGTAACCAACCGACGTGATCGCCGTTGCCTCAACGTACATGCCCTTTGTCCGGCTTGTCGCCTCGTTGTCCCGCACAAGCACAGTCACGCTGTGCCCAATCGCCTCAGCATCGTCACCGAAAACACGCCGTAAGTCATACTCATAGATGCCGCTCGGGTTGAGGCTAAACTGCACCTTTGCACCACCGCTAATTGACTCCTCAAGTCCACTCACACGAGTCATCAACGATGCCACACGGTCGGCGGCAATGCGGAACTCCAGCAGCTGCTCATTAACGTTCGCCACCGTGGAGCTGATCGCGTTGTACGACGCCATCAACTGTGCAACATCACCGCGCAGCTTGGGCAACGGCAGCAGCTGCGTGTCAATGTTGTCCACGCGCGTCTCCAGTGTGGTGATCCTGCTGTCCAGTGCGCTGATGTCTGACCGCATGCCGTCAAGACTGTTGACGTGCACGTTGAGCTGCCCCACGGCAATGCCCAACGTTGAGAACTCGTTCGACAAGTCAGCAAACTCAGACCGAATCGCAACGTTGTCGGCCAGCACCGAGTCCATGTCGTTGCGCACGCCTGAAACCACGCCAACCTGTGCATCAAGGTCACCACGCATACCGTCCATGATGTCGGAGAACGACGTGTAATTCTGCTCAAGCAGAACAATCCTCGTGTTTAACCGGTCAAGGCTCTCCTGCACGGAGTACCTGTAACCCTCCTCGTCCTCCTCCTGAGTGATAACCTGCGCAGCGGAAAGCTGCTGCGCACCTGAGTTGTACTCCGACACATCAACAACGCGTGCCGACGTATCCACCCAAATCCGACCACCGGGAATCCGCATCGTGTGCTCCGCCACAAGCGTATGGGCAACTAACTTGTTGTCCTCCACACACAGCGCATCACTTGCCACCGGGGACCCATCACCAGTGTCAACTACAAGCCGACCACTGATGTTGTCAAGTACGGTGGTGTCGATCGCCGACGCCGCTCCGCCCATCGACTTGCTGCGCGCGTACAGGTGCTTATGCAGCGCCAGCGCGTTCGACGTCACCAACGCGTCGCTACCGGCCGTGCCCTGAACCTCCTCGTCAACACCACGCGCGCAGGCAGCGCCAAGTTTGAATCCTTCATAAGTCTTGTTCGAGATGTTCTGCACCGACTCCTCATCAACTACTCGGTGCCCATCGGCATGCAGGTGGCCCATGTACAGGTAACAACCCTTGTCCGAGAACGTCCGTACACTCTTTGCCTGTGCCCCAGCACCGATGACGTACAGCTTCTGCTCAGGGTCGGACACACCAGGAAACTGCATCGCATCCGTCGTGCCGGCCACACCGGTGTTAGCTGGCACGGTGATACGTTTGTTCGTCGCCCACACCACGCGACCGTCGCTACTCACGGAGAACTGCGGCACCGTGAATGTGTCGCCAATGGCCAAGTCAACATTACCAATTGGCCCGTACTCACCCTCAATGACACCTGACGCCGCAATGGCCACGTCAGCCTCAACTGGCGCACTACCATCA
>Ga0310696_10003843_pt1 | contig 18612 bp, 15 predicted proteins | sample AusTroGonzalo_MG_4_FD_203885 | JGI IMG/M metagenome (GOLD analysis project Ga0310696, IMG submission 203885) | Bovine rumen microbial communities from tropical cattle in Woodstock, Queensland, Australia - Gonzalo_02 (v2) (version 2) | ecosystem: Host-associated > Mammals > Digestive system >...
ATTCCTTAACAAAATCAAGTCGAAATTTTGATAATTTATGTCGATTTCAAATTTGACTAGTTTTTACCTAAAAACTTAATATAAAAAATCTCGAAAAAATAAATAAAAAGCAGGCTTATAACGCACAATTGAATAAAAATATTTGGTTGGAATTGAAAATTTTGAATTGATTCTCAGTAAAATTTAAATATATCTGAATATGTCAAACAAAAAAAAGTAAAACGTATGAGGTATTTTATTCCATTATTCGTTTATGTAGTATTACTCAATCTCCTCTACATCATTTCTAAATATTATAGGAGAACTCATCCTAAATATTCCGCGATTGATGACATCCTACTCTTTGGGGGTATACCCGTAACATTCGGCTATTTCCTCTTTGTGATGTTCAATCCAAAGAATGATCTGAGACTGGTGTCAGAAGTGGTTGATGAGCATAGAACTAGATTATTAGTTCTTATGATCTGGATGGTGATTTCTGCTATCATCTTCGTATGGAGAAACAGAGAAAAAACGAAAAAACTACCATGAAGGGAGAACATATTGTTCTCCTTTTTTTCAATAAAAAAACAGAATGCTGATACCACATTCTGTCATTTAGTTTAGATACAGGGCATGAACCACACCAATATGGGAAGAAATTCATCTTCACTTCCGAAGTGCCACGGTAACTTTCTACCTGAAGCGTAGTTGTCTTTTTTTGTTTTCATAACTTCTGATTTTTATTTTGTTAATCATATTATTTTTGCATCATTATTACTTCCTGTTTTCACATAAAATCAGCAATAACAGATTCCCATTTTTCATTAGCCGTAAAATTGTCATATAAGCGATCGATATTTATTTTATCAGTTATCATAGAAAAGAAATCTCTAAACATTCTTTTACTTTGTTCTGTTATTGGATGTGTTCAATCTTTGTCTTTTTCATATGCTAATTTATTAACTATATTTGCAGGGAAATTTTCTTTGGAAATATTATTATCTTTCAAGTAATATGTATGCCAATGTCAGTTTACGGCGATTCATACGCAATTGCGACCAAATTCATAATTAATTTTATCAGGTTTTTCTCATTCTCAACGTGGCAGATAAAATATGACCCTTTGATAAGAAGGATATTCTTCTACATGTTTTAGAAAATCTTCAGTATTATCAAAAAATATAACTTTATCTGTTTCTTGCATATTTTCATGCTTAAAGTTTTCAAATAATTTTTCGATTTCCTCATTCTTTCCCGCCTTCGCTATATCAACGTATGGCTGCAATTTTCTTGCAATTGGCTCTCTGGTTCAATCGATTTGAATTCCTTCATGATCAACAAAATAATCTTCTCATTGAAAGGTAACTATTAATCACGAATGTCTCATTGAAGGAAAATTTACAATAGTATCATCCAGATTTTTATATCTGAATAGTTTAATATCTAAGTCTAATCCAGCCTCCTTTAATTTATTGAAGAAATTATAAAGCAATAAAGTTCGATATGTACAATTTCATCATTCAGGCATTCACTTTAATCACCATTCTCTTCAATAAGACATCTGAAAAAACTGATCTCAAACGGATTTTTCATTAAATTCTCTGATTGAAGTCTTTGGAATACTATTATGGATTTTGGAAAAATAAGTATCTCAATCAAAAAAATTAATAAAAGTACAGATATCATAGAAAAATGTTCACTGTTCATCACTAATTTTTCTTGGTAGAGCTTTTCACTTCACATAATTAAGGAATTTTTTTATGAGATTATTTGTACCTGATTCTATCTCAGATTTTATGGCATTATTTTTATTATTTGAGTGGCTAATTAATCTTTGAAGTTTAAGAAAAATTCTATCGAATTCTTTCGCAATATATTCTGAATTATCAGAAGATTTTAGCACATCTACCTCTTCTAAATTTAACCTAGAAAAATTTTTTACTCTTTTCTTTGGATCTACAAATATTGGAGCTTTTTCAACCATGTTTTCATCTGTATTGTAAAAATATTTATACACTATATATAATTATTTTCATAAAAATGTCAATAATATATAAAAATTAGATTTTCATTGAAATTCTAACCTATTTTCATATCTATTTCACCAAAACAAAAAAACAAAAAATATGGATAAAAAAATTTACACATCGTTTTTCGAGAACATAAGAAATCTCCCAGAAAATGAGTATTTCTTTGTATGTATCAGGGGAGATCATCCTGAATGGTTCGACGGATTTGTCTACAAACCATTAATACCTAGAAAATGGTGGTTCGAATGGAATTCTTTGAAAAAAGAGACACCTGCTCAATACTATGATGCAGATTATTTCTACAGGAAGATGTATCAGCAGACAAATCTCTCAAAGACTACTCCAGAAAAAGTGATTCGTGATTTAGGTCGTTTATCGAATGGACGAAATATTGTCTTTGTCTGCGGTGAAGTCCCTCCAAAATTTTGTCACAGAAGAATCATTGATAGTTGGCTATCAGAGGCTGGTTTCGATGTTGAAGAACTTGATTATTAAGGGAGGATAATTTCCTCTCTTTTTATTAACTATACATTTTTGGCTATCATATTTTTCAGTTCTTCTAGTCAAATATTTCATTTAACTGAAATGAAAACTTTATCTTCATCCGGGAAAAGTTCTTTCAATTCTGATAGTTTTTCTTCATCAATTAAGTCAATTTTATTGAAAACTAATATCCTTTTTTGATTGGCTCAAATATCAGATAAAACATCATGAACCACGGAAATTCTTTCTCAAACAAATGGATCACTCGAATCTATCACATGTAATAATAAATCTGATTCAATACTGTCTTCTAGAGTAGATGAGAAAGATTTAATCAGTTTCGGAGGTAAATCACGAATAAATCCAATCGTATCATTCAAAAGGATTTCTTTTCATCTTCCGGTTACTGGGTCTGTAATTACGTATAGATTTCCAACATTCGTTCATAAAGTGGCAAAAAGTTTATTTTCTGCTAAAACTCACTTTTTAGTTAAACCGTTCAAAAGTGAGGATTTCCCTGCATTTGTATAACCAACTATTCCCACAGTCGGCATTCATTTCTTTATACGAGCATCACGATGAAGTTTACGCATTTTAGCATATTCAACAAGCTTTTTCTCAATTTTCAAAGTCTGCTCTTTGAGGTGTCTTTTCATTCTTTCTGTATTAGTTTCTCCAAGTCCACGAGTAGCTCATGCTCAACCTCAAGAAGCAGCTCATCACTGTTTGGACAGATCCATTCACATTCTATAAATTCTAGGTCACATATGTTTAATCGCTGCGAGCTGGATTTGTAAGCGAGATTCTCAGCTTGTCGCATGCTTTTCAAAGATTTTCAAAATCAAATCTATACGATCTCGGGCTTCCATTTTTGGATCCAGTTTATGTTCTTCTGATACCACACGCAATTTTTCATTAATTTGCCAAATCTGAGCAGGTTTCAGAGCATTTCATACAATCAAAAGATTAGCTTTTAGACGAAGCATATCCTGAATTATTTCATCTAATTTTCATTTTCAGACATAAGTTTTCGGGTCTGGAATATCTTTTTTCTGATATTTCTGAAGAACTACGATTCATCCGTACGTTTGGACTAAATTTTCCAGTTCTCTCATTCTATCATTTAGCTCCTCTTTATTTGTAGTTTTATCTACTAAATCCACCAGAAATACGCGAAGTGGTTCAGCTTTTTGAAGTTCTTTTTTTTCTGTCATGTTTGGTTGCTTAATAATCTAAAATTAACTTTTTGAAATCAGTTTCAAAACTTTCGGATGGCTTATTATTAAGCAGAAATTCTCATTTTTTAACTAAAAAAAGAATAAAAAATCTGATTTATAGATAAATTTTTCACCTAGAAAGTCAAGTTAGTATCACATAAAATAAAAAAGTCCCCAAAAATTTGACAAATTAAAAAAATGTATTATAATATAGATGTATTTATATCTTGATCGTGCGATAAAAATGAAAAACACAACAAAACAAAAGATCTTCCACAAGAAGGAAAGCGAAAGAACAAGGAAAGAAAAATTATGTAGAGACATCGCTTGTTACGGAGTAACAATCTTTGCAGCTCTTATGGGATTCTTATTAGTAGATGCAAACGCTGCTCTAGCAGAAGCTGAAGCAGATGCTGTTAGCAACAGTATTGTGATTGCACAACACATTAACTAAAAAAATCTTTGTTCTAGAACTAAAAATTGGATAACTAGATGGTTATCCTTTTTTTATATTAAATTTCTTTCACTTGTAATTTCAAAAAAAAATCATAATTTAATCTTATACTGCTACAGATTTTGTTGTAAAAAGATTTATATACTATCTCACATAATATGAACTATTCATCTTCTCGTCCTCTTAATAGAAAGCCAAAAAAAACGCTTTCTTGGTCTAATACTAGAATTACTTTACTTGAGTACTGCGAAAGAAAATATTTCCTTAATTATTACACATTCGCGCTTAAACAGGACAATCCAGATATTCGAGCTGAGACATTATTACTCAAATGACTCAAAAGTATTGAAATGCGAGTAGGAGAAAAATCTCATTTCTTGCTTTCTGATTATTTACACGCATTGAAGAAATGAGATATTACACCAGAAAAAATCGAAGAATTAAAAGATAATATGAGGAGAGAAATGAAAGCTGATTTCGACTATTCCAAAGAAAGAGATTATGAAGATCGTGAAGATTTCTTTGGAAAGTTTGGACTTTCAGAACATTTTTATGGAGAAGATGCTGATAGTTTACTCGAACCAGCTATTGAGAAAGTTTGTGGAAATTTAGACCGTTTCATAGCTAGTCCATGGAATGAAAAGGTTCAGGATTATTTCAAGTCTGCTAAGTTTGTTTATGTAGAGCATCCAAGAACTCCAGATTTCGAATCTATGAAAGTAGATGTAAATAGAATCTGACTTAGAGATGTTTCAGTACTTGCTGGACCAGATTTCTGAGTAACTTTTTCAGATACAGATTTCTTAATTCTTGATTGGAAATCAGGTAAAGAAGAAGTTCTAGATAATACTATCAGCAATCAGTTAAAAGTTTATGCATTGAAAATGCTTTTGAAAAAATGATTCACATCTCTAAATGGAATCAAAATCGAAGCTTATGAAGTTTATCTAGATAGTATGAATTCATATGGAGGAATACTTAAACAAGAAGACATAGACTGAATTATCGAGAAAATTAAACATGATGTAGAAGAACAGAAACAGTTATTGGTAGACCAGAATCCTTATAAAAATCAACCAGTTGATTTGATGATGTTCCGTAAAACTACAAGTGATAAGAAATGTGAACATTGTACATTTAGAGATGTTTGTCAGAAATTGAACTAATCCTTAAAATTTAATCCATAAAAAAAGTCTGACCATTTATGTGAATCAGACTTTTTTAGTATGATTAAACTATTTTAAGCTATCAATCGGTACGTTGTTTATAACCAGTACATTTGATATTGCATATGATGCTCATATAACAATCACTCAGATGATAATATATAGCAATGTTTTTTTCAAACTTTCTCTAGTCTTTGGATCATCTGGTTTAGTAAACAATTTGTATCATTGGAGAACAATTAGCACCATAATTGCGAACGTAGTTAGTCACATTACCCAGTTGATAACTTGAGTAATTATAGGCATAGATCCAAACTCTAATACAGAATTAGGACCTTGTCCATCTATTCGGTCTACACCTTCATTTGTCACATCACTTTGCTCTCACATAACGGCTTCAACTAATTGTTTAGCTCACATTATGATTAATATTCAAACTATACTTCGAATAATAACTCATCCAGCTTTCTTCTTGGCAGAATCATCAGTTGAAAGCATAAATCCTACAACCTTTCAAGCCATTCCAAAGAATAAAATTCCAACCACGAAATATAATGCAACCTTTATAAATGGATACACAATTTTTGAGTATAGAGATGATGCAAATCTCATTCATTTAGGATCAGCTCCTGAATCTCTGAATTCTTTTGTTATTATACCATTGTCTCCCACTAATCCCGTTGCAAGAAATCTAGCAGAAACCATGATAATAACTCATATTATACCGAATATAACTAATCTAATTCATTCTTTCATTGTTTTTTCATCATCAGATGTCATAATTTTGTATCATCCAATAAATGCTACAGCGATTCATACTACGATAAATATATCGATGATATAACCGACAAGCTTAAGAATCTGATCATTAAACAATTTAGCTCATGTTTCACCTGTAACCACTTCATCTCCTCCAGCTATAACCGAATTTAGTGATCTTCATTCCATTGTTTTTCCAGATTTTCAAATTACCTTACCATATACACTTAAGTTGTCAGCATATGCTGTGCTAATCATAGTTAAATTAGCAAATCAGAATATGGCAAGTATAGATGCTAATAGGAATTTTTTAATTGTTTTCATATGAATGAATAAATAATGTGAATAAAAGTCTGATTTTTTAGTGGAATACTAAAGATACAATTTCTGATATAATAGGAATCTTTAGCCAAGTTTTTTTATATTTATAGAAAATAATAACTCTCACAATCCATAATATTGCAGCTACTGCTAGCACGGTTTGAAACCAATTTATTTCATCCATTATATCACGGTATATGAAATAAAGTGCTGCGATAAATACTATATATTGAATTATGATTCCTATTCAGAAGTTTTGTCATTGAGCATAAGATTGTTTCCTAGCCTGCAATATTGTTACATAATCTACATTTTTAATTTTTGAAACTATTAGAGCGAAAATATATGCAACAATTTCTCATGGATTACATGAGAACAAAGAATTAATTGCTTTCTTCATGCTAAGTGGAATAATATCTATATTCATCATTAGCAAAACAATTCTGACTACAATAAATGAAACTACTCAAATTCCGAACGAATTTCACAATAATAATGTTCAGAAAATAAATATAGTTCGCAATAAAATAGATTCTTTTAGCCATCGATAAGGCATATTATAATTCTCTTGGCGGAACCATAAAACAAAATTTACGATAGGAATATATGCCTTTAGTAATTGTCATTTATGTTGTATATTTGCTGTTAATGTTTCTTCTTCTTTTCGCATAGTTAGGTTATTCACACAGGCGAATAATGAGAATATAGTTATGATATAGATAGCGATACTTCCAACTGTGATTATCCATGACAAAATTGGATGAATCCAAGATAGATTCATGATAGTAACAGAAATCACGATGATAAATAATGTTAGATTAGCGTATCAAACTTTGATATATGATGCAATGAAATCTTTTTCTTCTTGGGTAAAATCTGGATCATTATCTACACTTCTTTTTATTAATGGAGCAAAAAACATCATTCCTACAATAGCGGAAAGCATTGCTTGTGGTGAGATGTTATTTTGTTGGTTTTCCATTATAAACAAGCTAATCTAAAATAAATTTTCTATTCATTCTTTTTCTTAACATCAGTTGTAATCATTTCCTTTTCAGATGGAGATGCTAAAATTTTTAGGGCAATATGCTGATTTCCAGCGAATATTAGTCATTCTCATACTCCACATGAAATCAATTTTTGCTGTTCTGCTTCAGAAAGTCCCAAAAGCTGATTTAATGATTTTATCGAAGTAGTTGACTGTTTGAGTAGGATCTGCATCGAAGAGTTTGAAACGATAGGTTTTCCATATGGACTTCTAACGAAATCTTCGATATCCTGTGAAATAGTTGTGATTCATAGTCAGTATTTTCTGGCTCTTTTGGTCATACTAAACATGAAATTAGCAGAAACATCATTCTGAAGCATAATCCAGGCTTCATCACATACAAGTAATCTCTGACGTTTCATAGATCTAACTTTAGTCCAGATGAAATTCAAAACGTTATACATGGCTGGAGTTTTTAGAGCATCTTCCAGGTCACGAATACTAAATACAGTGATACGATTATTGATGTCGATATTTGTATAGTTATTGAATAGTTTTCCGAATGTTCATGTTGCGTATTTACTCAAACGTAATCCAACCTGTTCTCATCATTCCATTCCGTTCAATACATTCATCAGATCTTCCATTAGAGGAGGTTGCTTTCATTCGTAATCATCATCTTCCATTGAGAATCCACGAAGAGCATATGTATTTTGTAATGCTTTATCGAGAATAGCTTCCTCTTCAGCACTCAATTTTCAGATCAAGATCTGAACTAATCAGATTAATGTCATGATTTGAGAACGAAGAAGATCTCATTTTCCATATTCTACATCCTCAATTTTTGGAGGTAGATCAAATGGATTGATATATTGCTGTGCATTTGTAGCGATATTTACGTAAGTTCAACCTACTGCTTCACACAATTCCTTATATTCGTTTTCTGGGTCGATAACTATGATATCTATTCAGTTCAATAGATATCTCAGAATCTCTAGCTTAACTGTAAATGATTTTCAGGCTCATGATGTGGCTAAGATTACACTATTCATGTTTGGCAATTTATCACTGAATCTATCCATGATGATTAGTCATCATGTATGTAGATTTAGTCCGTAGAAGATTCATGTATTCTGAACCAAATCATTTGAAATGAATGGGAAACTTCATGCAAGTGATGATGTTACAGCACTTCTAGTGATTCATAAATCATCTATACATAATGGTAATGTAGAAGTCATTCATTCATCCATTCTATGATTAGCTGATTTTACGGCAATTCCATATCCACTAATTTTCTGTTCAAATTTCTTTCCATCTTCTCTTAGTACTGTTTCATCTGTGTTGTAAATCGTGAAATAATTAGAAAGTTCGAAATATCTTTCTTCTCTGGTACTCAATTTTTCTCTAATCATTTCTACATCTCTATATTGCTGTTCAACCTCTTTATCAGTAGTGATTCATTTTGACATAGCTTCATTCAATTCAGCTTTCAACTGAGTTGATTTTCTTTTGAGCATAGCCTGCATAGCAGAGTCATCTTCTGGATAAATGAAGAATGACATATCCCATTTTGCATGCATTCCCATCAAATCTCTAGTCCATAGTGCATCAATATATGTTGGATATCTCTGTGTGTAATAAGTTTTTCACAATATTCAGCTGATATTCATTCCATTTCATTTGTATTCCCAATATGATGGAGCAATATGCGTTTTGAAATCGGCTATATTTGAAGTATATTCTTCATCAACCTGTTTAATGAATCTCCTCATATCAGAGGTAAGCATACTATCTTTGTATTCAGAATCAGGAATTTCTAGAATTTTTTTGATTTGCTCACGTAATTCATTCGCTTTCTTTTCCTGTTCTGTAAGCTTCTTTTCATCTTCTGGAGTATTTTCTTGATCAGATTTCTTTTCATCAGATTTCTTTTCTGATTTTGCTTCCTTTTTAGCTCAATCATCAGTTCAAAAAACATTGTCCAGCATAGAATCAATCCAGTTTTTCTTTTTAGGTTTTTCTGTAGTTTCTCCCGAATTCTCAGATTTAGCAATTTCATGATTCTGAGTTATATCTTCCACATTATTTTCTGCACTAGTCGCAGGTTGATTAGTATTCTCTGTTTGAGAACCATTACTTTGAACCTGTTCATTTGAATTCGTTCATTCAGGTTGAGAATTTGCTTGAGTTGTCTGTCATTCTTGACTAGCAGGTACATTTTCAGCAGTCTGATTTCATTCGTTATTTTTTTCTTCAGGTTTAGCTGGCTGTGAAGAATTAAGTGGCCCAAAAAGTAGATCAAAAAATCATGGACTCTTCTGTTTCTGTTCAGGATTTGAATTTTCAGTTTGATTAGGTTGTGCTGAAGTTGGTGCTTGTGTCTGCGAATCCTGAGTTTGTTGTTGTGTATCTTGAGTTTGAGATTGCTCGTTTTGAGTTTGTGTTTCTTGAGGTTGTGGTTGTGAATTTTCTACATTATTTTGAGCAGGAGTTGCAGTTTGTTGCAAATCTTTTGGACTTCAAAAAAGTAGATCAAAAAATCAGAGTTTTTTGGTAAATGTATGATCAACAAAACCGCCATCAGGAACGATATTTGTGTAATTTGTATCGTAAATAATATTCAAAGTTTGAGCTGACATCAAGTTTTATATCTTTCGTTTATAAATAAATTCTACAAGATAATTATATTCGAAAATGTTTTTTATGCAAAAATTTGGGCAGATTTTTTATATTTATTTACGGGTTTATAAATTTTTTATTATTTTATATTTGACATATTTTCATAATAACAAAAAATCCGTCTTTTTATGGACAGACTTTTTTATCTAAAATAATTTTTTTATTCAACTTTTCACCTTCACCAATCATGAGTTTCTGGCGTAATTTTTAGTCCACCATCACTAGATATTTCCTTACCTGAACATTCAGTTGCACTAATAGATGCACAAGCTCTCAGCATTTCCTCCAGTGATTTAGATTTTTGCTTTACTAAATCGTATTCAGTTAACTGTTTCAACATTTCTTCTAGGATATTTTTTAATTTATTAGGTATTTTGTCCATATTTTTGTCATATAGGAGCTTAAATGCTTCAGCCCATAGCGTAGTTTCCTCTATTCATCAGATTTGCTTCAATTTACCAAAAATATCCAATAATTCTTTGGTAAGTCATGGAGAAGTAGAATCTAAAGCTTCTGCAAAAGATTCCACAGAATCCTTAACTTTTTTTTCAGCATCTGTTATTTTTTTTTGTTCTTCGGGAGTTCTTTCGTGAAAAATGAAATCTCCACGTTCGTTTCCATGATTAGCTCCAGATGTATTATGCATTTTTTTAGGAATAAAATTAAAAAATATTTTTCATTAAAATTTATTTTTACCAGCTTCTTCAGCCAAGTATTCTTTATATTCAACGTTAAGTTTTTGTATCTTTTCAGCGATATATTCTAGTTCTTTCAATGTAGATTCATATTCTGTTTGCATATCATACCACATTCTTTCCCTCTTTTCTCTAGATTCTGTGAAAAAATATGTAAACAAAAATTTGATTTGGTTGTCATTAAAACTATTCACATGATTCTGAATATCTGAATTTCCAAATTCAGCGATAAGGTTTGCTACCACAATTCTTTTTTGGTCTGCATCGAGATTCTTGTAATGTTCTGGTAATTTCATGCTTTGTTTTGTATAATATAAAGATAAACACCACCGTGAAATTATATACAAAATACAAAAAATTGTCAAATTTTTACAGAGAAAATTATTTCTACTGAATTAATCCAATATTTTCCAAATTTATCACTTCACACTTTCGCAATTCTTGCGTTTTTTTTACAACCTCAGAAATATCATAACGTGGATCCTGCTGATTATGATAATACCATTTATATCAGTCGATAAATGTGATAGTTCACAAATTATTGAACGGCTGAAAAACTTCAGACTGAGTAGCTACAATAATTCAAGTTTTTGATTTTTTGATTTCTCGTCGATTGTTATCTTTGCGATTTTGGGTGTCTGTAGAATATAGATTCATTACGAAATCCTGTGAAAAAAAATCTGAAAGCTGATTCTCACGAGATCGATTATCTGGAATAATTATGAGATTCTGTTTAGATTCACTCAGTGGAATAGAAACTTTATCTAGTTTCAGCTTTTTATTTTGTCATTTTGCTTTTTCTTCACGAGCTAATAATTGAGGAATTTCAAATGATACAAAATATTTCAGAACGTTATTATATGTAGAATATCGCTCATAAACCATTCGATGAAGTAGAGCGAGAAAATTTTGGTCAAAGAATTTTGGATAGACTACTTCGCAAGGTGAAGTAGGAGTAAATTGAGTTCTAATCAATTCCGGAAAAGCGATTTCATCTCAAAGATTTAACAAAAAATCTGTTCAACATTGAATCAAATCTCCAGGTTTTCAGATAGAAAGTGAAGATGAAAAAACTCTATCATGTCATGCAAATTGTTTGAATGAGAATAGATACATATTTCAAATAAATCCTTGCGATAAATACGAGAATTAATATAGTGAAGATTGAAAAGATTGCAAGCGTCATTCTGGATGACAACTTTACCTGATAATTAACCCATAATGCTCTCACCAATCACATTAAAATTCTTAGAAGCAGTAAAAATAAACAATAATACAGAGCGAATGCATAGAAATCGCGATCTTTATCTGCAAGAGAGAAAAAGATTCACAGAATTGGTGGAACATCTGATCATCGATATGCAAAAAATTGACCCAAATCTGAACTGAATAATTGCGAAAGATTGTATCTATAGATTCAATAAAGATTTGCGTTTTTCTCCAGATAAATCTCATCCATATAAACTCCATTTCGGAGCGTTCCTTTGCTCCGGATGAAGAAAATCATCATTGCCATGATATTACATTCATGTCCAACCTGGAAATAATTCTATGATTTGAGGTTGATCTCGATGCCCAAGTAGAGATGAAGTAAATCGCATCAGATTACATATCTGGAAAAATCGAGATGAACGAAAAGAAATTACAGAAAATCAGACTTTTAAAAAATATTATGGAGAAGTGGAATGGAAAGATAACGTGGATGCTGAAAGAAGACTAAAAAGTAAAATCTGAAAGGAATTACTAGAAAAGGCTGGAGAAAAATTAGCGAGAAAAGTAGTAAATAATCCTGAAATGATAGAAATTCTACGTTATGTAGGATGGGTAGTTTCACATGGAATGAGCGATGAAGAAATACTGAGTGAAAAATGATATAATGAAGTCGTAAATTGATTCAAAAAAATGAAAAATTTTAATGATTTCCTTTTAAGAGGTTTCTAGAAAAGCTAGTCAAGATAAGGTTTTAATTTTCTCTTGCATTGAATATTATTTTATTTATTCTTGTATTGGTGAAAAATAGAAAATTTTTAATTTTTCATAAATTTTGCCATGTTATTTGACTTTCCAGCATTTATAGAAGAACTAAGAGAAAAAGAAGATAAAAAAGAAATCGTAGAAAAATACGAGAAACTTTTCTGAAAAATCCAATGAGATATCAAAGATCAGATTTGGTATAAGGATTATTTATCTAAATTCCCTGCACAGTCATATCTCACTCCAGAAGACTTGGATGATGACTTTGATTGGGATATTTTGGAGAAATTAGTAATTGGATCTTTCTCTAGTGATTATGAACTAAAACAGGAAGGTAAAGATGGAGATTGGGAGCTATATATAGCAGTTAAAAGCGGAGATCAATCTATCGTAAAAACTGTTTCAGAATTATGGTCATTCCAAATCCTTAGATTATACGAAATCTATATCGAAGAACAGATGAATCTACAAATATTGATGAACGAAGAAGACGAAGATTGAGAATCAGAAAAAGAAGCTCTAATTTCAGAGAGAGAAGTTAGACTCAAGAAATGGAATGCAGTACTTGATACATTGAATAGATCACAGGAAGCTGAAGCTGCCAAGAAAGATCAAGAAGCTGCTTTGGATGATTTGATGTGAAAATTATAATACCATATAATTTCAAAAAGAGTCGGTCCGTTTGGGCCGATTTTTTTATCACAATTGTCATTCTGAGCTAGATAAAGATTTTAGGTGTAAATCGTCATCCAGAACGAAGTGATGGATCCAGGAAACGTGATACCACTGGATTCTTCGGTCGCTATGCTCCCTCTGAATGACAGACAAATATACAGCGGATTCTTCGTCATCATTACATTCCTTCTCAGAATGACAGTAAAATATAAAATAATCCTATTACTTTCTATAAATGAAAATGATATACTCAATCATTCTCTCACAGAGAATGTTTTTTATTTATAGATGAAAAAATGACGAAAGAATTGAAAACTTTAGCGGCGAATGGGCTATACAATTACGTAAAAGAAAACCAATCAGATTTATCTATTTATATATGAGTGGATGTATGAAAAACTGTACTAGATGTTTGAGCCACAGTCAATGATGGATGAATCCAAAGTTATCTATGAACTATATACAATTCAGCGAACTGATTCAAACAAGTAGAAAAAATGATAATAAATCTGATTTTACTATGAGTGAATGAAAATAATATATTTTTTGGGACAGAAAACACAGGTATCTATTGACACGATATTATGAATTACTTTGATGACAGGTTACCGAATACATATTTACTCAACTCGAGCTTAACTTTTCATGCTAGGAAATTTTATGCCAAGAGTGACTTCAAATCCGATAATATTGACTCAATTGTGATAGCGAATACTATGAGGGATCTAGATAGTAAAAATCAACTCGAATCGATTAGAACCCCATTCAAGAAAAATTGTGGATTATGATTTGTGCGTAGGAGTTTTTCCAAAGAAAGGAATTCCTTACGTTTGTTATTCAGGAGATTGAGTACTTTAAGATGTCAGAAATCCAAACTCATGGCAAGCATAAATCTGAGTAAAGAACGTCTATTCCCTGAAATTAATGGAATATTTTCTATCAAACATAGAGCTACGAGTGAGGCAATATTACTAAATCATTTCACGAGAGAGGAGATACTAAAAATGACCAAAGATGAATTTATCGAGAAGTACAAAGATATTGCGACCAAGTGACAAAGTAATGCTAGAGTAATGAAGAAAGTGGAAGAATTTTATGACAGAGTAAAATCCAGATGAATGAAAAAAGCTAAATCTGATTTAGATAATTTTATGTGAAAGAATTCAGATTTTTATATCTTTGAAGAGATAAAGTTTAAGCTAAAACATTATGAATTAACTTGTAAGGAAATGAAAATCGTTACAGAAAAAATATCGGATTTACTCGATATTTTGAAAAGGAATGGATATTTTATACCGAGATTCAAATGAATAAACGATATCGAATTGGGATTAATTTTGTGAGAATTGTGATTCGATGTGTATAAAATGAACGCAAAAGAATTCATCGGATTTGTCGGTCGATATCCAGAAAACTATACATCGTGATGATGACATATGGTCAAACCACCATGTCTTTCTCACAAAAAATGAATCATCAAAAAGTTTGTCTATGTGCGGATGTATGGTTTTCAGCTCCACAATGTGAGTTTTAGACTTTATAAAAAATTACTTACTCTCCAGTATGGAATCAATGAATGATGAAATTCTGTCATTTCGATGAAAAATAAAAGGAAAGTGGAGATAAAATGTTGAGAAAAATTACTAAAAATAATTCATGATGGATATAAAAATCAGAGTGGATTCTGTGAGGATAGATTTATTGAAGATACGATTATTCCAATGATAAATAAAATGAAATCTGACTGAATCGATAGCGATATAATTAAGGAAGTAATTAAGGAAGTTTATAAAGGAAAATTTATTCCATGAGGATTAGTAATTTAGGTGTCCAATGTCATTCTGAGGATTTAGCCGAAGAATCCACTGAGCATCAAACTTGTCATTCTGAGCCCGAAGGGCGTGAGAATCCATCCAGCACAAAATCTAAGGATTTCTCCTCTAACAGGAGATGCTCGAGTGGTAGAGGAGATCTCTTCGTGGAGATTTGAAAAAAGACTTTTTGAGTAAACAAAAACCGTATAGCTCACTTTATGAGGAATCTTACAAAACCCCGAACTATACGGAATTACTTTGTTATTTATAGTATAGTTATTTTTTTATAAATGCAAATATTTTTTGATAAAATTATCAATTGCACCCGGGTGCAATTAAAAGACCCCAGGGTCTAATTTTTCTAATTAAAGAAAAGACCTACATATGTAGGTCTTTTCGTATGTCTAAGAGTTAGACTAGACTATTTAGCAGGTATGATAATTTCTTTTCCGCTTACTTTGAAGTAATCTGGATAAGCTAACTTAGAAATCTCAACAGGAACAAAATCTTCCTCATTTTCTACTCAATCAACATAATATATAACTCAACATATTTCTTGATCTGCATCAATTCTAGCAATAGTAACAGTGTCTCCATCTTTTACTTCTCATACTTCTTTTATAAATTTACATTCGTTGTCTTCAGTATCTAATGCGTAGAATTCCATACCAGCGATTGAGTATGCATCATCTTCATGTTCTACAGCAAGTGTAAGAGTCTGTCCATCTTGTTTTGTAATTGTTACAAGAGAATCAACAAGGTACTTAGAATAAACATTCGTAAATTTCTTACCATTTACTGATTTTAAGTTAATACCAACATGTCCTGTTTGTTTCTTCTTAAGAAGAACTGTAACTGTCAATCCTTCAGATGGAATTTCCTCATTAAGATCGTAGATTAAGTCTCCAGCAGCTATGTTAGCAGCCTCATCTACATCATATTCATCAGCAACTCTTCATACTACATCTTTTTCTGTTCAAGCATTTACTTTAATATCCGCTATTTCTATATCATCTTCTTCGATATATCAGTTTAATACAAGTTGTTCTAATGTTATTCCATCATTATTCTTTGATGGTTTAATTGTAAATGTAGCGATTTCTGCATTAGTTTTCTTAAGAACAGCTGTTTTGTCTTGAGCTTTTGAAGGAATAGTAACAGATCCTTTAGATTTAGTCTTCATACCTATTAAATCTTCTTCTCACTTACCTGTATCTTCATTTCCACTCATATCTGTTCAGAGTAAGAACAATTTGAAATTAGCAGCACCATCTGCAGGAAGATCTCCAGCAGTTTCTGCATAAGCTTCAACTTCAGCTTCTACTTTAACTTTAACAGATTTTCCAGCTTCTACTCTAACATCTGAGAATGATTCTGTTTTAGCAGTTTTTACATCATCATTACCAACATTAATTGTATCAGTATCTGCAACTTCTTCTCCATCTATAAATAGATAGAAAGTAATCTTATTTTTAGCTTCACTGATATCTTCATCAGACCAGATAAAGAATTTATTCAAATCTATATCTCATCCTTTCTTTGCTGTATAAGTTCCATCAAATACAACCTTTCTAGAAGTTTCATTCAAGATGAATTCAACATCTGTACTCAAATTATTCTCAAGAGCAGCTTTAGCAGCTTGGATAGTTACTTTAGAGAAACTAATTGATCCTGCTACGTCTGTTGCTTGAACGTATTGTTTGCTAACATTATCGTATTTAGCTCCTTCAAGTTTTTCTCCATTGAATGAACCAGCGAAATTAATAACTGGATTTCCTTCAATTCCCTCTCTAGGATCTTCAATATCTACTTTAAATTGAATCTTTCCTGATTTTTCAATAGAAATACCCTTGAATGGGAATGATAATCCTTCATTAGTTTCTTCTGGATTACCAGCATCATATTCATCACCATCTATAACAAAGTATAAATTTTTGATATATTGAGCTCATTCTCATTTAGCTACGATATCAAATTCTACTTTACTAATTGGTTCTGTAACTGTAACATTACCTTCAGCTACAACGATTGATTCTGAACCTTGAGCAGCATCTACATTACCTAATTTAGTGTTAGAAAGCTTAATCTTTCCTCCATTGAATGTATATGTAGTTATATATTTATAATTGTCATCATCATCTTTTTCTTTAGAAGCTGCATCAATATCAAGATTTACTCTTGTTCCATTTTTCTTTTCAACTGCAGTGAAGTCTGCATCTTCATCTATATAATATTGGATACTCTCTCAATAATCATCGAAATCTTTGAAGCTAGCAGAAAGAACGAATGTTGTTTTCTTGTTCATGTCGATTTCAACTTCATCATTGAAAGAAATAACCAATTCATCATCTTTATTTACGCTGTATTTAGCTTTAACTTCCTTAGAATCAGCCTTGATAGTTAATTCATCAAGAGATTCTTTCATATCAACCTTTCCAGCGTTTGTAAGAGTGAATCCTTTTACTAGAACAGCAGCATCTCCAGCAGCTACTTTAATTCTAGCTATTTCGTAAGATTCTCCTTCTTCATAGTTGTATTTTTTATCAGATCCTTTAAGTTCAACAGTTACTTCAGATCATGCATAATCTACAACATCATAAGTATAAGGACTATAATCATCAAGATTAGTGTTTTTAGCAGAAGACTCTACATTTGTAACTTTGAAACCTATAGTTCCACTAGCTTCTTCAGTTTTTACTACAACTGTAACTTCTAATTTACCATCTACAGTTCTGTAGTTTTTCTTAAGATTAAGAGTTACCTTATCTTTTGAAAGAGTCTTAGAATCTGCTATAACGTTTCCATCTTGGTCTTCTAACCAGATTCCTGTAATTTGTTCTTCTTTAGAGTATCCATATCTCTCAAGAGTAATCTTATTGATTTCTACATCTTCAGATGTCTTGAAAGTGATAGTATCCAAATCAGCTGTTCATGTTGCAAGAATCTTTGTATTAGCAGCAGCTTTAGCAGTAACAGCTAAGTCTCCAGATTTAACAACTGTGTTGTCATCATCTTTTGATTCGCTGTCTTTACATTCAGCTGGACAGCTGTCATCGTCGATTAGACATGCTGCTTTGATCATTGGATCTTCACAGTCTGCCTTTGCTTCGCTTCCTTCTGCACTTCTCATAAGCATTAGCATTACATATAATTCATCACGCAGCAGCTTTTTACAATTCTATAACACAAAAAACATCGATGAAATAGTTCATCGTAAAAAATTATATTTCAATCAAATTTTTCCTTTTTAAGTTCTTTAGTGATAATCAATAATAATCGCACCTGGATATGTCCGTTATATAGGAGTTAGTGAATATATCATATCTATTCACAAGTTTTTAAGAACCTACTAACCCAATTCATCTCGTACTA
>Ga0310696_10003844_pt1 | contig 18610 bp, 20 predicted proteins | sample AusTroGonzalo_MG_4_FD_203885 | JGI IMG/M metagenome (GOLD analysis project Ga0310696, IMG submission 203885) | Bovine rumen microbial communities from tropical cattle in Woodstock, Queensland, Australia - Gonzalo_02 (v2) (version 2) | ecosystem: Host-associated > Mammals > Digestive system >...
CGGATAAAAAGTCGCGTGCCTTTAGACCTGCGGAAAGCCAATGGCCAACAGCTAACAGCCAACAACCATGGTCATTGTCTTTAGTCAATGTCTAAGTCGTAGTGGGATTTTGATGCGGTCGCCGTGGCTACCGCAATGCGACAACCCTGCATGACCAAAAAAAATTGTATCTTTGCCGCCTGATTTTGAAAAACGAAAATGGATTTCGAAGATATACGACCCTATACGGATCTTGAATTCAAGGAGGCATACTATCGACTGATGGATGATCCCCGTTTTCAAGAAGCTATCTCTATATGCCTTCCCGGATACTCGGTGAATCAGTTCCGTAAAGATTTTGCAAATTTTAACACTGTTGAAAATGTTCAAGTGGACTTTGTCAAACGGTTTATCGATGTTTTCATCGCCCAATCTTCGAAAGGAGTCACGCTTTCCGGCATCGAGAACATCGATGAAAACGATGCCTATATGTTCATTGGCAACCACCGCGACATCACGTTCGACCCTGCGCTGTTGGAGTACTATTTCTTCGTTGCAAACCGCAAGACCTCCCGCATCGCCGTGGGCGACAACCTCTACTCCACCCCTCAACTTACGGAAATCGCTAAGCTGAACAAAATGATAAAAGTGAAGAGGACCGGCACGATGCGCGAAAAACTGGAAAACTCCTACACACTTGCCGCTTATATCCAACATTCGCTTTTCGAGGAAAAAGAATCCGTGTGGATTGCCCAGCGCGACGGCCGCACCAAAGACGGCAACGACTTCACCAAGCATGGCCTCGTGAAAATGATCACCCTCGGCAACGACCAGAACCTGATGGAGACCATCCGCCGGATGAAAATCACGCCCGTGACCATTTCCTACGAGTTTGAACCTTGCGACAAACTGAAAGCCAGAGAGTTGGCTATCAGCGAACATACCGTATATCAGAAAAAACCTGGCGAAGACTTCAACAGCATCAAACAGGGCATCTTCGGACAAAAAGGCCGCATCTCCTTGGTCATCGGCAAACCCCTCGACAAGGAACTGGATTTCATTCCGGAAAACATCTCCAATAATGACAAACTCCACCACATTTGCCATCTCATTGACAATCAGATCTATACAAACTACACCCTCTACCCCAACAACTACATCGCTCACGATTTGATGTGCCAAAACGACCAATATCACGATCACTATTCTGAAGAAGAAAAGCACGCATTCGAGCAATATTTGGAGACAAAATCGCAGACTCCCGATGTGTCTCCCGAAAAAATGCGCGAATATCTATTGAAAATCTACGCCAACCCTGTTGTCAACCATTACAATACCATTTCTAACAAAAATTAATATTTATTAACGCTATATGGACGAATTACAACCCCCGTCGCAACCGAAAATTTTAATCATCCGACTCAGTTCCATTGGAGACATTGTATTAACTACTCCTGTCATCCGGGCGGTCAACGAACAATTACCCCAGGCAGAAGTGCATTTCTTGGTGAGGAAGGACTTGGTGCCCGTCATTGAAACCAATCCGCACATCCACAAGTTACACGCATACGACCCTGACCACGTCAGTGAGACCATCGAAGAGCTCAAAAAAGAGCAATTTTCGGTGGTCATCGACTTGCAGAAGACCATGCGGTCGCGGAAAGTGGTGCGCAGTTTGAAAGTCCCCTCCTACACCTTCAGCAAGCACAATTTCACGAAATGGATTTGCTACCGGCTCAAGATGAACGGGATGCCGGAAACCCATATCGTGGAACGTTATTTCGAGGCGGTGAAAATCCTGAACGTACACAACGACCATAAAGGGTTGGAATTCTATATTCCTGAAGACCAAGGTTTTGAGGAAGACGATTTGCCGATGCTCTTCGAAGATGGCTTTGTGGCCATTGTCTTGGCGGCACAGCACTTCACCAAACGGATTCCGGTGAGCAAGGTGGTGGAGATCGGCAGCATCTTGCACAAACCCATCATGCTCTTAGGCGGCAAAGACGTCTATGAGGAGGGCGAAGAGGTGGTTTCCCAGCTTGGGGAGCGCGCCACCAACGGTTGTGGCAAATACACGCTGTACCAGTCGGCGGCCATCCTGCAACATGCGGACTGTGTCATCACCGGAGATACCGGGCTGATGCACATTTCCGCCGCACTCCATAAGCCCACAGCGGCCATTTTCGGTTCCACCATCCCTGAATACGGCTACTATCCCTACATGCCCGGCGAACGCCACAACTTCCGCAACTTCGAGGTGTGCCCGCTCAACTGCCGTCCCTGCTCCAAGTTCGGCAGCTCCCGTTGCAAACGCAAGCACTTCAAGTGCATGAAGAACATTTCGGCCACGGAGGTGGCGGAATGGGTGAATAGGTTTTAGGTTAGTGGGTTAATAGGTTAGTGGGTTAATAGGTTAGTGGGTTAATAGGTTATGGATAGTGTGAACTTTGACAATACCGTTCTCCACGGAAAATTTCACCTCATACCCGTCGAACGGGAAACCATACACCCTGTCCTCGTCATGATGATACGCCGGGCGTGGGTCTTGGGCTAAGACCTCGCGCAGTTTCTGCACTTTTTCGGGTTTTAGCTTTTTGGCTATGTTTTCGGGTATTTCCACCGCGAGCTGGTAATCCTCGTGCTCTTGCGTGAACCCTTTCGAGGCTTCCGGATGACAGTCGGTGGTGAGCAGGTAGGGCTTGATGTCGTAGATCGGGGTACCTTCCATCAAGTCGGCGCCGCCCACAAGCAGGGTCGGATTCTTGGGGTTGAGATCGGCCTCAATGAGCTCCACACAGGAGAGACCGATGGGGTTGGGTCGGAAGGGCGAGCGCGTGGCGAACACTCCCATGCGACGATTGCCGCCTAACCGAGGAGGCCTCACCGTGGGCGACCACTGTTCCTGGTGCGCTTCCGAAAAATCCCAAATCAGCCACAAATGCGAGAACTCCTCAATGCCTCGCAACGCTTCCGCGTTCCGGTATTCGGGCTCGAACACGATCCGCGCCCGCAACGACGGCACCAGCCCGCTCTGCCTCGGAATCCCGAACTTCGACGGGAACTCGCTATGTGCTCGCGCTATTATTTTCATTACCATGTAGTTTTCGCTCTCACCACCACCATTCCGTCACCGACGATAGGAGGTGACGGAATCTCCGTCTCGCCAGAGCTTGCTTTCAGGTGACGGAATCTCCGTCTCGCCAGAGCAGTGGTCTGTTTCGTCCCAGGGCTAACGCCCTGGGTTGACATATCTTGCCCCTCACAGGGCTGCTCAAGGAATTTATTTCTTTTCGATTTTGTACCCCGCCGTTGCAAAGAACAGGATATAGGCGTAGCTGACGAACAGCAGCGCGTAGGCGGAATGCGGATTCACCGCATCCGCTATCTTGCCGTAAATCAGCGGCATAATGGCACCACCCACGATGGCCATCACCATCAGTGCCGAAGCAAATTCGGTATGGTCACCCAAGTCGCGGATAGCCAACGGCCAAATAGCGGGCCACATGATGGCGTGCGCGAAACTTAGGCAAATAATGGCGATAATGGATACAATACCCGTCGTACATAATGCCACCACCACTAAACACACTGACAACAACAATTGGATAATCAGCGCATTCCGTTGCGAGATAACCTTCGGGACGAAGATAATGCCACAGAAGTAGCCTACCAACAACGCAATCAACGCATACACTCCGAAATAGTGCGACACGGCCGTCGGGATGCCGTAGTAGTCACCGTAAGGGATCAGCGTGTCGATGGCGATGACCTCCGCTCCCACGTAGAAGAAGATGGCCAACACGCCAAGCCACATATACGGGAAGCTGAAAATGCTGGTCTTCTGGCCTCCGATTTGCTTTTCCTCCTCCACGATGTCAGGAAGATGAGCCGTTTTGATGAAGAGCACCAGTGCGATGAGCACGGCCGTCATGATGAGGTAAGGCACAATCACCCCGTTGGAAAGTTGCTGTAACATGGCTTCTTTTTCCGGACCGGGGGCCATCTCCTTGATGCTCTCGAAGAGATGCTCTTTGCCGCCGAACAGGGCGTTGTAAAGGATCATGATGCCGATCATGCCGGCCACCTTGTTACAAATGCCCATGATGCTCATGCGCCGTGCCGCCGACTCAATCGGGCCGATGACCGTGACGTACGGGTTACTGGCCGTCTGCAACAAAGACAGTCCGCTACCCTGCAGGAACAAGCCGAGCAGGAACATCGGATAGCTGCGCATCTTCGCACCCGGGATGAACATCATGCAGCCGATGGCCATGACGACCAATCCCAAGGCCATGCCGTTGCTATACCCAGTCTTCTTCAACACAAACGACGACGGAATCGACATCACAAAGTAGGCGATGTAGAAGGCAAACGTCACTAAATAACCTTGCACTTGCGTGGTCAGTTCGCACGATGTGCGCATGTACGGGATCAGGATATTGTTCAGCCATGTCACGAAACCGAATACGAAAAACAGCGATCCGATAACGAACATGCAATAAGCGGTACTTCTTTTCTTTTCTTCCATAAGTATTGGTTTTTATTTGATTTTTTTCATCAATTCCTCTTTTTTGGCATTATACTCCTCCTGGGTGATGATTTGGAGATCCAGTTTCTCCTTCCACTTCTTCAATTCCTGAAGAGCGGCTTCCGAAGCCACATCATCCGGATTGGCTTTGATGACAATCTCTTTCGTGGCAATCGCCTCCTCGAAGTTGGTGCAAGCCAGACCGCCGCGGTTCAGCACAAGATAAATCTTGCAACCACACGTCATTTTGTTGAAAGGATCCACAGGCAAACACTGGATTTTCTTGATGGTAGCCACACCACCGGCACGATTTTCAACGCGCTCCGCACGTTCTTGACTTACTGCACGATCGGAGGCACTTGCATCACTTTCTTCTACTATAGTGTTCAAGACACTGCCCGTGACATCCTTGAAATAGAGATAATACTTGCCATTTGTCGGATAACCGTATGTAATGGTCGAGCCTACTCTATAGGTAACCCCATCGGAAGCCACGTAGGCCGTGATGTTATCGCCGTTTTTCTTGCCCGTCAACTCTTTGGCCGACTTCTGGTTCAAAATATCCTGATATGTAACCGTTTGCGCATCCAAGCACGAACACAATCCCACCAAAAGAAGGATAAAAATCTTTTTCATGCTATGCTTGTTTTAATTTCTGAATCGTCTCTTCGGGGTTTTCGGATTTGAAAACCGCGTTTCCGGCCACGACTGCATCGGCACCCGCACGCATAATGTCCGCGATATTATCCGCGTTCACCCCGCCGTCAATCTCGATGAGTGCATTCGAGTTGTTTCTTTCAATCATCTCTCGCAATTCGGTGATACGATGCATGGTACGGGGGATGAACTTCTGCCCGCCAAAACCGGGATTCACGGACATAATCAACACTAAGTCAAGGTCTTGTATAATATCTTCCAGTCCTGCGACCGGCGTATGCGGGTTCAGCGCAACACCCGCCAGCATATCCTCTTCCTTAATTTGGTAAATGGTGCGGTGAAGATGCGTGCAAGCCTCCCAATGCACGGTCAGCAAATCGCATCCTATCTCCTTGAAAGTGTGAATGTAACGTTCGGGCTGCACAATCATCAGATGAGTGTCCAACGGCTTCTGCGCGAGCTGGCGAACGGACTTGATGACCGGCATCCCAAACGAAATGTTCGGCACAAAGACACCATCCATCACATCCAAATGAATCCAGTCCGCTTCAGAACGGTTGAGCATTTCTATCTCTTCTCCCAAACGGTTGAAATCCGCCGACAGCAACGAAGGGGCGATAATCGGTTTAACACACATATTCTATTATTTTTAAGGCTGCAAAAGTACTAAAAATTGGATTAACCCAAAACCCTTTTTTACCCCTACTTGAAACCTGAAACTTGAAACTAATACCTCACCTCCAGCGTCTTATCGCCGTAATGGAAGACAAAGTCTCCGTTATGTCTTTCAAAATGCTGATACTCATCCACAAAAGTCATAAAAAAGTCTTCATCCACCTTAATTGAAACAAGAACGGATTTACCGGCAGGCACAAACACGCGCTCGAAACCCACCAGCGTCTTGACAGGACTTTGGGGATCTCCTGTATTCGTGAGATAGAGTTGCGCCACCTCTTCGCCGTCGCGTTCGCCGAGATTCTTCACTTTGAACGAAAACGTTTGCTTCTCCGCGTTGTATTTCCCGTCCGCATATTCGAACTCAGAGTAACTGAGCCCGTAACCGAACGGATAAAGTGGGGTTTCCTTCATGAAGCGATAGGTGCGATTGTCCATTTCGTAACTGTCGAACGGCGGCAATTCGTTTTGGGTGCTGTAGAACGTCACGGGCAGTTTTCCGCTCGGGTTCACCTTGCCGAAAAGGACATCGGCCACGGCCGTTCCTGCCGCCTGACCGCCATACCAGGCCGCCAAAACTGCATCGAGGTTTTCATCCTCCCAGTCCAAAGCCACCGCACCGCCGGAACACAACACAAACACCACGGGCTTTCCCATCTTCTTGATTTTCATCAACGTACCCTCTTGGATACGCGGCAAGTCGATGGAGGTTCTGTCGCCACCATGGAAACCGTCCATCTCCACTTTCAACTCCTCGCCCTCCAATTCAGGGGAAAGTCCTCCAACGAAAACCACGAGGTCGCACTTGGCAATCTGCTTGTCGAAATCGCGCGGCGGGCGGTACCTTCCATCCACGTGATGGCAAGCGGTGTCGAAATACAATTTTGGACGCTCGTTGGCGGGCAATGTGTTGATATAGTTGACGATGCCTTCGTAAATAGTCACAGCATGACGTGGCGTGCCGTTGTAGTTGCCGCACAGCATCACCGAATCCGCCGCGTTAGGTCCCACGATGGCTATTCTTTTATACTTTTTGGGTTGCAGCGGTAAGACATGCTGACGGTTTTGCAACAAGACGATGCTCTTTTGCGCCATTTCAAGGGCTTTTTTTGCGAAAAGGGTGGTGTCCGGCATTTTCGTAAACGGCGGCTCAGGATCGAACAAGCCCAGCGCAATACGGGCTTTCAACACCTTAAGTACGTGATTATTAATGATATCCACTGGTATCATGCCCTTGATATAAGCCTCTTTCAGCGCACCCAAACCGCTACCACACTCCAGATCGATGACGGAACCAAACGCGGCGGCGGCCGCATCGGCAGCACTAAGGTGCGTCTCGTGACGCGGAATCACCGTGTCGCGCTCCCAACAGTCGTTCAGCGCCCAGCAATCGGTGACAAACAGCCGGTCGTAGCCCCATTGGTTGCGGAGAATCTGCACCAGCAGGCTTTCGTTCGTGCAGCAGGGCACCCCATTCAGCCGGTTGTATCCGCACATCACCATCCCCACGTCCGTATGATCCACAACATACTTAAACGCAGGCAGATAGGTGGTCCAAAAGGCACGTCCGCTGACGGTGGCATCAAAGGAGTGACGGTCGGCCTCAGGACCGCTGTGGACGGCAAAATGTTTGATGCAGGCTAACGCTTTGTAACGACCATTCACCTGTTTCTGCAGTCCGCGCACGCAGGCGGTGCCCATGCGTGCGGTGAGATACGGATCCTCGCCGTAGGTCTCCATGCCTCTGCCCCAGCGAGGGTCACGGAAAATGTTGATGTTCGGAGTAAAAAAGGTAAGTCCCGTATAATCGTCATACTTCCCTGCCTGTTGGTTGCGATAGAACATCATTCGCGCCTCGTCGGCCACCATGCTGAACATCTCCGTCACCGCCCGGTCATCGAAAGTAGCAGCTAATGCCGTGGGCATCGGATAAACGGTCGCAAAACCATTGCGCGCGACCCCGTGTAAGGCCTCGTTCCACCAACTGTAAGCCGGGATCCCCAACCGTTCGATCGCGGGGTTGTGATGCTCCATCATCCCCAACTTCTCCTCCAAGGTAAGCTGGTTCAGAAGCAGTTGCGCCCGCTCCTCGATGGATAGATTCGGATTGCGGAAGTCCTGCTGGGCATGCGCGAGAGACCAACCCATCAGAACAATGATGCAGAATAAGAATTTTCTCATAAACGATTCTCTTTTTGAACGGCAAAGGTACATAAATTTCAAACATGCTCAAACGGATAGAGAAAACCGCATCACAACCTTGAAACATCTTTCGCCGCCTTTCAAAAAAGCCAAAAAAATTCGTACTTTTGCCGCCGTTATTCGAGATTATGCTCCGCTATATCGTCAAGAAAGTATTGTACGGCCTGTTGCTGATGCTCGGTGTGACGACACTTGTGTTCTTCCTGTTCACCGTGTTGCCGTCCGACCCGGCGCGCATGATCATGGGGCAGCGAAGCGACCTGGAAACCGAGGAGGCCATCCGCAAGGAGATGGGGCTCAACCTGCCTATCGGCGTACAGTATCTGGCCTACCTCAACGATGTGTCTCCGGTGTCATGGCACCGCACCGACGACCCCTCCTCGTTCTTTTACCTCAACGATGACAACTATCGCTATATCAAGATGATACCGATGAAAAAATCCGCCATCGTGCTGAAGGCGCCCTACTTGCGTCGGTCGTATCAGAGCAAACGTCCTGTGACGGAAATCATCGCCGAAGCTTTTCCCAAAACCGTGCTGTTAGCGGTGGTCTCCATCTTTTTCGCCCTCATCGTGGGCATCATCATCGGCATTTTCTGCGCCTTGAAGAAGGGCACTTGGTTCGACAAAAGCGCGCTGGTCATCTCGGTGTTGGGCATGTCGGTACCGTCGTTTTTCGCCGCCATCCTCTTCGCATGGGTCTTCGCCTTTCTCTTAGCGGATGTCACCGGACTCAACATGTTCGGCAGTCTTTATACCGTAGATGACTATGGATCAGGGCAATACGTAAATCTCAAAAACCTGATTCTGCCCGCGTTGACGTTGGGTATCCGTCCCTTGGCCGTGGTTATCGAGCTGACGAAAAACTCGCTGCTTGACGTGCTGTCGCAGGACTATATCCGCACGGCGAAAGCCAAGGGGTTAGGCCGCAAGACCATCATCGTGAAGCATGCCCTCAAAAATGCGCTGAACCCTGTGGTGACGGCCATTTCGGGCTGGTTGGCGGGACTGCTCGCCGGGGCGGTCTTCGTGGAATACATCTTCGACTGGAAGGGGATGGGCGTGGTCATCCTTGACGGCCTTGACAAATACGACTTCCCCGTGGTGATGGGATCCTTGCTCTATGTCTCCATCATCCTAGTGATTATCAACATTGTCTGCGATATCATTTACGGCTGGCTCGACCCCAGAGTGAGCTTGAACTAAAGGCAACGACGTTTTTTCACATAATAATTCGTAATGCTATGAAAAATAATTCTATTAAATCGTTATTTATGACAATCCTTATTCTTACGGCTGTATTGAACGCTGGAATAGATGCTAACGCCCAAAACAAGGGCAACAACCACAATGCGGTGTTGGACAACATCGCCACGCGCACATCGGTGCGCAGCTATTTGGACAAGCCCGTGGATGCATCCACCACGGAACTGTTGTTGCGGGCGGGCATGGCGGCGCCCACGGTGGTGAACCGCCAACCTTGGCACTTCGTGGTGGTCAACGACAAGGCGCAGTTGGAGGCCCTCTCCGGAACCAATCCCTACTCCGACATGCTTGCCCGTGCGCCCCTGGCCATTGTGGTGTGCGGCGACATGAAGAAGGCCCTCGACGGCAATGCACGCGAGTTTTGGGTGCAGGACTGCTCCGCTGCCACCGAAAATATCCTCTTGGCCGCCCATTCATTAGGTTTGGGAGCGGTGTGGACGGGCACTTACCCAAATAAAGAACGTTGCAAAGCTGTTGCGGATGTGCTGAAGCTGCCCGAGCACCTCATCCCGCTCAACATTATCGTCATCGGTTACCCCGACAAGGAGAACAAGCCAAAAGACAAATGGAAACCCGAGAACATCTCCTACAACGTCTATGGCGAACAGCTCACCGACGAGCAACAGGTGCAGGAAAAGCAGAATATTTCCGAATCCGATTTCATCCCTTTCAATCCTGCTAAGGACTTCAATGCCAATGCGTTCACCTGGTTCAAGGGGTCGGGCTTGTTGTTGGCGAGCGGCAATAAGGAGCGTCATAACGCCATGACCATCGGTTGGGGCGCGTTGGGCAACATCTGGCAGCACGACATCAGCACCATCACGGTGTATGTCGCGCCTGCACGTTACACCTACGAGTTCATGGAGAAGTACAAGTATTTCACCGTGATGGTTTTTGACGAGGACCGCAAGGACGTTTTGGAGTACATGGGCACGCACAGCGGCCGCGACGGCAACAAGGAGGAAGCGTTGGGCTTGCATGTGGCCTACACAGAAAATGGCACACCGTATTACTTGGAGGCCCGCGAGGTGTATGAATGCGAGATCATGTACCGCGACCAGTTCGACAAAGAGGGCTTCGGTGAGGTTCCGAGCAAGCGTTACGCCAACTTCCCAGCGGGGATACATCACGAGTATATTGGGAAGGTGGTGAGTGCGAGAAGACGATGAAACGTATCCTCTTCATTCTGTTAGGTTTGCTCCCGCTGTTAGGGTGGGCGCAACCGAAGTGCACCGCGCCGCTGTCGCCCGCCGAGAGCAGGGCCCGTTTGCAGCAATTAGGCGACTCGCTGCGGAAGTACGACTATTTCGAAACCTTCGACCGCTTTGGTTGGTCGGTAGTGGGGATTCGCTCCAACAAGAACGCAAAGAGCCAGTTTCCAACCCGTTACGGCATCATCAACGATTACGGGCAGGTGATTCTCCCGTGCGAATTCAGCGACATCCGTTTTCAGGAGCATTCCGACCTAATAATGGTGATGAAAGACGAAAAGGCAGGCTTCATGAACCGGCAGCTGAAATGGGTGATTCCGCCGAAATACAACGGCGAGTTCTGGACTGAATTCGAAGGTTACGATTATTTTGAATATGGTTTGATTGTGGCCGCTGATGCCGATTGGAACTACGGTGTGGTGGATTCAACAGGCCGCGAAATAGTGCCCTGCCGCTACAAATGGGTAAACATCGTCGACCCTGATCTTTTTGTGGTAGAAGACGACCATTATGGCGCCATCAACCGGAACGGCGATACGGTGATTCCGTTTGTTTACAAATACATATTCTCCTTATACTCATCCGATTACCGTTATTTAATTGTAGGAAATCAAGACAAATATGGCGTGATTTCAAACACAGGGCAAGAAATTCTCCCTATTGTGTATGAAAGGATTTTAGACCATGAAAAAGGGGTTTTCTCGGTCAGCCAGGACGGCAAATGGGGCGTGGTGGATTCTTTGGGAAACATTGTCATTCCGCTTAAATATGAAACACAGCATATATGGTTTAAACATGGCATGGACTTGGTAGAGATGGGTGGTTTGTATCTGAACAGCGGCATGGATCGAGACGACCCGGAGAAGTGCAAATTGCTCAATATAAAAGGGGAAGTAGTGCTCCAGGGCTATGATGCCAGTGTCTCAGACATATCCGGCAAACGGCTGGCCATCCTCTATCATGATCAAAATGGGGATGCCAGATGTGAAATAATTGACCGCAACGGAAAGAGAGTGGATGGGTTTGATGGATTTGATGCATCTGTTTTTGATGGCATTGACATGATGAATATCGCCACGATGATTCCCGTGAAGCGCAACGGAAAGTGGGGCTTCGTGAACCGCGATTTTCAGCTGGTTGTGCCGTGCATTTACGATGCTCCCGCGGAAGGTTGGGTCGGTTGCGGAAGAGTGAACACGGGCGATGGTTTAACCACTTTGATTGATGAGCAGGGCCAACAGCTCGTGTCGGGACCCTACCGTTTTATCTCCTCGCCCACGGTGAACGGTTGGTTTATGGCAGGTGGTTACCCGCCGGACTCTTGGATTGGCGTCACCGGTTTCATCGACCGCTACGGCAACACCACCTTCACAGAAGAGGAAATACGGCAAATCGAGCAGTGGCACAACGAAGAACAACGCTCTCGAAGATAAATACGTGTAGATACGTGTGATACGCGGAGATAAATATACGTGCAGATACGCGTGATACGCGGAGATAAAGAACCAGAAGTCACCACCAATGAGTACGAGCCCGTCCCGTGATATGTTCGCCAACTGGAACCCCTGGCACGGTTGCACCAAGATCTCCCCCGGGTGCCGCCACTGCTACGTTTATCGGCAGGACGAGATGTACGGCAGCGAAATCGGCAGTGAGATTGCCCGCAAGACGCTGGCCTTCGACCTCCCCGTGAAGCGCAAGCGCGACAAGAGTTACAAAATCCCGCCGGGGAGCCTCGTCTTCACCTGTTTCACCTCCGACTTCCTGTTGGAGGACGCCGACGCGTGGCGGCCCGACTGCTGGGCGATGATCCGCGAGCGCCGCGACTGCCGTTTCTACTTCTTCACCAAGCGGATCCACCGCTTCTTAGAGTGCGTCCCGGACGACTGGGGCGACGGCTACGACAATGTGATAGTCGGCTGCACCGTCGAGAACCAGGCCATGGCCGACCAGCGGTTGCCGATCTTCGCGGCGTTGCCCATCAAGTACAAGACCATCATCGTCGCCCCGATGATTGAGCGCATAGACCTCTCCAAACACCTGAGCCACAGCATCCAAGAGATCTCCTGCGGTGGCGAGTCCGGCCGCGACGCCCGCCCATTGGATTTCGACTGGGTCTTGTCCTTGCGCGAGCAGTGCATCCAGTCCGGCATTCCCTTCCGCTTCCACCAAACCGGCGCGAAGCTCATCAAAGACGGCAAGCTCTACTACATCCGCCGCTGCTACCAGCACGAGCAGGCGAGGAAGGCGGGGGTGGATTCACTATAAGAAATAGTGTGCGCGTTCGACTTGTAAAAAATCATCGATAAAAAGCGATAAATCACTCTTTTTCTTTGCTTTATACAATCTAAAATCGGTGTTTTTGTACATATAACACTGATTTTAAGTACGGAAAATACACTCAATTTGAGAACATCTTTGCATGTATTTTTGCACTCAAATTGAGAATGTATTACTATGGTTGAAGATATTGATTATCAAGACAAAATAATTCAGACGATAAAAAAGATACGTCTTGAAAAGAATATTAGCCAAGCTAAGCTAAGCGAGTTGTTAGGAATCTCCCGGGGGCAAATCGGCAACATTGAAAATCCCAACTACACACATAAATATACCCTCAAGCAGATTCTCACCATCTGCAAACATCTCGACTATCCCATCGAAAAGATTTTTATTCCTGAAAAGAAGATCTCGTCCGAATGTTCTTATGCTATAAATGCATTGATTGAGAATGTTGTACGATATGAATAACCACATAATGATTTAGGATTCTATGGCTAAAGAGGTTAAAATCACTATCTCCACAGATGATGATTTCGCAATAATCACGCATTATCTTCAAAACGCCAACACAAAATATGCATTACCTTTTGAGAAGGATGCGTTGGATTTGCTTTGTAGCTATGAAGAAGATAACATTATAAGTGTTGTTAAAGAATCTAATCTCCAATATAATTTATTCCCTGAATTATATTCGGTTCCTTTTCCTGCCCCTACCAACCCAAAGTTCACTTTTATAGATTTGTTTGCTGGCATTGGTGGTTTTCGCATTGCTATGCAAAACCATGGAGGTAAGTGCGTTTATTCTTCCGAATGGAATAAATTTGCCCAACAAACATATTTGGCTAATTTTGGCGAAGTTCCATTTGGAGATATCACAAAAGAAAAAACAAAAAGTTATATTCCTAAAAAATTCGATGTTCTTTGCGCAGGTTTTCCTTGTCAACCTTTTTCAATAGCGGGTGTTTCTAAAAAAAACAGTTTGGGGAGAGAAACTGGTTTTAAGGATAAAACCCAAGGAACTTTGTTCTTTGATGTTGCTGATATTATCAGCAAACATCGCCCAAAAGCTTTTTACCTTGAGAATGTTAAGAACCTAACTTCACATGATAAGGGCAATACATTCCGAGTTATTCGAGAAACTCTTGAAGAGTTAGATTATTCGGTTCACTACCAAGTAATGGATGGACAGACTTATGTGCCTCAACATCGTGAGCGTATTATGATTGTAGGATTTGACAAGAAAGTCTTTAAGGGTAAAGAACAATTCGTTTTCCCTGAACAACATCAGGCGACAATGACTGTAAAAGATATTCTTGATCCTGTCGTTGATGAAAAATACACTCTAAGCGACAAGTTGTGGACATATCTGCAGAACTATGCTGAAAAGCATAAAGCCAAGGGCAATGGTTTTGGCTATGGCTTAGTTGATCTTAATGGCATTACACGCACACTAAGTGCAAGATACTATAAAGATGGTTCAGAGATTCTTATTCCACAACCCGGCGGTAAAAATCCGAGAAGACTTTCTCCTCGAGAGTGTGCTCGTTTAATGGGCTATCCTGACGACTATATAATTAATGCAGTTTCAGATGTTCAAGCCTATCGACAATGTGGCAATTCTGTTATTGTACCGTTGATTACTGCGGTTTCAGAACAAATCATAAAAATAATTTGTAAATCAAAATGATATGAGCGAAATAGTTGATGCTGCCATCCAAGTAATTAAGTCTTCCAAGATATCATTCTGTCGTTTTATTACTGGTAACGATGCGGGTACTACAGGCTCTCACCAAGCCGGATTCTACATCCCAAAATGCGCAGCAACGTTACTTTTTGGCAAAGAATGTCCTCGCGGTAATAACCAAGAAAAATGGGTGAAAATTAAATGGCAAAATGATATCGAGACTGATAGTCGTTTTATTTATTACGGTCAAGGAACACGCAACGAATATCGTATCACGCGTTTTGGAAGAGGTTTCGAATTCTTGATGGATAAATATGTTGGCAGTTTACTTGTTATAGCTGAGCAAGAGGATGATTACTACCAAGCATTTGTTTTAGAAAGCGATGACGACATCGAAACTTTTCTTTCCTATTTCAATCTTTCAACTGAGCAAACTAACCAGCTAATTAATGTTGCTCAATTGCATAGCGAAGATGAAAGAATGCAACAGGCTATTGCCGCTGCTATTGACAACTTACAGGTATTCCCTCAAACGGAAGAAATGGCTAAAATAGCTCAAGGCATTTTCAATAAAATATACAAGATAACAGATGCACACGTATGTGAATCGCCCGATTCCATATTATTTGATTGGAGAAACGTTGAAAGCAATCTCTTTTTTGCTTTGGAAGACAAGCTTTATCGCGATGTGTATTCTAAACCGTTTGCTAACTGTAATGACTTAATGGATTTCGCAAACAGCGTTCTTAATCGTCGTAAATCAAGAGCTGGCAAATCTCTTGAGCACCATTTATCAGCAATTTTTACTGCTAACAGTTTGGTATTCGAAGAGCAGGCAATCACAGAAAACAATAAAAAACCCGACTTCCTTTTCCCTAATTCAGAATGTTACCACAATTTCGAGTTCCCTGCTGATGATTTAACTATACTTGGTGCTAAAACCACATGTAAAGACCGTTGGCGTCAGGTAATTAATGAAGCTGATCGTGTAGAAATGAAATATCTCTGCACTTTGCAACCCGGTATTTCTCGTGCACAACTCAAAGAAATGGAAGATTATCAGGTGAAACTTGTTGTCCCTTATAGCCTCATTAATTCATACCCAGAAGAATATCGAGATAAAATTAGCGACTTAAAAACTTTTATTTCTATTGTGAAGGAGAAGCAAGCTCATATACCTCAACACTTTCTATTACAACAATGATCAACAACTTTATCAACTAACAAATTGTAACCCCTATGCCCCTCCCCTTGTCCTTCTCGCCATCTTTTTCCCGCCGCTCGCCATATACGACCGCGGGTGCGGGTCTATCCTGTCGACTTCACCCTCACCTGCCCAGATGATGGATTATAGTGTTGTCCTGATGTGAACAATTGATGTATTTTTGATTGATGATGGCAGTTTTAGATATGTAATAGTTTTTCTTATTTTTTGTCATGAAACACACCCTCTACAAAACCCAAGGCACCTGCTCGCAGTTCATCGATGTGACGGTCGATGATGATGGCGTTATCCAGCAAGTCTTCTTCATGGGCGGATGCGACGGCAACCTGCAGGGCATCTGCCGTCTGGTCACCGGCCAGATAATAGACGACGTCATCCAAAAACTGAATGGCATTCGCTGCGGAGGTAAGCCCACCTCCTGCCCTGACCAGCTCTGCCGTGCATTGGAAACCTTTAAAAAATAACCCCTATGTCCCTCCTCCGCGTCCTCCTCGCCATTTTTTTCCCGCCGCTGGCCGTTATCGACCGCGGGTGCGGGTCGGTGCTGATTGTCCTTATCCTCACCTGTTGCGGGTGGGTGCCGGGAGTTATCGGCGCACTGGTCATTCTGAACAAAAACTGACAAAATCATCAAGAGAATCAACCAAATCCATATCGATTATGAAAATCACCAACAATATCATCACCATTGAGGTGGCAGAACATGGGGCTGAAATGCAGAGCCTCACCAAGGGCGGTCGCGAGTACCTGTGGACGGGCGACGAGCGTTTCTGGAACCGCCAGGCACCCATCCTCTTCCCCTCCGTGGGCAAGCCCTATAACAACGAAGTTCAAGTGGACGGTGTCTCCTACCCGTTGTATCAACACGGTTATGCACGCGATAGCCAATTTGCGGTGCTCGTTTCTGACAACGACCACGAACTGCGGATGCGGATGCTGGAGAACGAGTCCTCTCGCAACTACCCCTATCGATTGGGATTAGAGGTGTGCTATCGTCTGGAAGGCAGTGTGGTGGAGGCTGTCTGGACGGTGGAAAACCTTGACAATAAGGAAGCCTACTTCCAAATCGGTGGCCATCCTGGATTCCTGCTGCCCGATTATGATCCCGAAAGCATGGTGAATGGTTACATCCGCCTCTATAACAAGGAGGGTAAGCTTGTCGCTCCCACGCTCACATCAGATGTCGATGACGGATGCCGTGTTCCGAGAAGCTCAAAGGTGATGCTGCTCCAGGAAACGCCCCTCATGCCGGACACTTTCAGTCATGATGCCCTGATTATCGAAGAGGGTCAGGTGACAAAGGTCGAGCTGTGGGATAGACACTGCAACCCCGTCTTGAATGTTGATTGCCCGCAAGCGGATGCTTACGGTATCTGGGCACCTCACAAAGAGGGCTGCCCGTTCGTATGCCTCGAGCCTTGGTGCGGTATCTGCGATTCCAAAGGCTTCTCCGACGACATCTCCAAACGGCAATATATCCACCGTCTCGCTCCCAGCGAAACATACACCTTTACCTATACCATCGAAATTTATTAAACCTCATCATGGACCACAAACACGTTTCCGCCGCCATTATCTACGATCAACAAGGCCGTATCTTCGCCACCCAACGGGGGAGCGGCGACTGGAAGGACTGGTGGGAGTTCCCGGGTGGCAAAATCGAACCTGGGGAGACCCCAGAAGAGGCTCTCAAGCGCGAGATTTGGGAAGAACTGGAAACACGCATCGCCATCGAGCAGCTGGTGACAACGGTGGAGTGGGACTACCCGAAGTTTCACCTTACGATGCACTGCTTCTGGTGCCACGTGGAAAGCGGCGAACTGACCCTGAAGGAGCACGAGGCGGCCCGCTGGCTCTCGCGTGACGAACTGGACAGCGTGCAGTGGCTGCCGGCAGATTTGGGCGTGATTGAGATGATCCGAAACAAAATGGAACAATTGGAACGGATCGGACGGATGGAATGTCTGCTGGAGGAGGCCACGCAGGCGGTGAAAAGACTGGAGGAGGCACTGGACGGATATGAAACGGCGCAATCAGCAATACGTTCACTGGAAACCTATTATGACAGCGAGGAGTGGATGAAAGATTTCAGCGACGATGAGCAGGGCCGCTTGCCCAAAGAGCTGAAACGCGGCGTGCTCTCGGAAGATGCCATCTGGAATCTGCTGGAAGAGAACCGCGACTTAAAGGAAAGAATGAAAGGAATCTGAAAAAAGTACCACACCCGAAAGCAGGCAATGACCGACACGATGACACCCCAGCAACGCCACTACTGCATGTCGCGGATCCGCAGTAAGGACACTACGCCCGAAAAGCGCGTGCGGCAATGGCTGTGGAACCACGGCTACCGCTACCGCCTCTGCGTGAAGGGGGTGCCGGGGAAACCCGACATTGTGATGCGGAAATATAGGACGGCGATTTTTGTGAACGGATGTTTTTGGCACGGACACGAAGTGGCGTTGTTACCCGTAGAGACGGGGCGCGCCCCGTCTCTACAACACAACATTGATTCGGCGTGTTGCAAAATACCAAAGACAAATCGAGAATTTTGGGTCGCAAAGATACGACGCAACCAGGAGCGCGATCAGAAAAATTATGAGATTCTCTCCGAGAATGGTTGGCAGGTGATTGTGCTGTGGGAGTGTCAATTGAAGCCCAAGAAGCTGGAACAGACGATGTTACAAGTGGAGGTGCAACTGCACGATTATTACCTCCGTACGTTCAGTCGTAAGTCGAAAACCTACATCCATATCGAAGAGGAGAGTCTGCCGATGGCGGCGGAAGATCCCGAAGAGTATGGATTAAACCTTTAGGTAGAGCGACTTGCTACAGATTTTATATTTTTGCCTTTTGTTTTGCGAATAATTAAAACCCAGATATTATGAAAAAAATCCTCAT
>Ga0310696_10003846_pt1 | contig 18609 bp, 12 predicted proteins | sample AusTroGonzalo_MG_4_FD_203885 | JGI IMG/M metagenome (GOLD analysis project Ga0310696, IMG submission 203885) | Bovine rumen microbial communities from tropical cattle in Woodstock, Queensland, Australia - Gonzalo_02 (v2) (version 2) | ecosystem: Host-associated > Mammals > Digestive system >...
CAACTGGAGAATACGCTCCTTGGACTGGAGGATCTTCTGTTGCTTGATGTTCTCCGCTTCCAGTTCGGCTTTCTCCAGGATCGCGTTCGCACGGCCCTTGGCGGCGGAACGGGCAATCAGTATATAAACGGCCAGGGCAATGATCGCTCCGGCAACGGCAGCTAGGATATAGTACAATAACATAATATATATAAATTAACAGTATCCACTTCTGGTCGAAGCAGATACTGTCTCTTTTACAAAAAAGCCGTCAGCCGAGCTTTCAGAAAGCCTCTGAATAAGATTTGGGCTCCGTGCTGTATCGGGCTTCCCGTCGGGCGGGCCTGCCTTCCTCAGTCCGAGTAGACCCTGTTCCGAAGAACTTGTTGTTTTCAGAAGTTGGGCCTGACGGCTTATTTCTTTCCCATCCCCTCCAGATAGGCGGCGACATCCCCCTGCAAAGCCTCCACCTCTTCCACAAGGCGGGACATCTTCTTCTGGGCGGAGAGCTTCCCGGCTGCTTCCTGGATCGCCACGAATGCCAGTTTGTCCTCCGGGCTGCTGTCCGGGAACCGGGCGTCGAATTTCGTCATCATTGCCGTCACGTCAGCTGCCGCCAAACGCATCAACTGCTCCATTTCCGGGGTAGCGGCACTGAGGCGGTAGGGCTTGCCTGCAACTTTCAACGTGATATCCTGCGCCATATCAATTCTCCAGCAGCTTTATGCACCGGTCAATCTCCCGGATGAGTTTGTTGATCCGTTCCTTGGAGTCGGCGGGATCACCGCTGGCCTGAAACGCACGCATCAGCAGGAGATTGTCTATCTGTTGGTTCAAATCAGTTATCTGCTCCTTGTATTTAAGGCACCGTTCCTCACTCGCCGCCAAGCGCTCGGAGAGCGTGTCCGCACGCTGCCTCTCGGCCTCATACTGGGCTACCAACTTGGCGATATTTGACTTGATATCTTCGAGCATACGGAATGATACCTAATCTACAGTATGCAAATATAAGAAAATTCCGGAGACAAACAAATATAAACAGAGAACCCGGGTAATGGGGACCCGGGTTCTCAAGAATAATATTTATCTAAAGAGGAAAGTTATTTCGTCTTAATGATAACGGTACGGCTCAGAGCGTCGTTGTTGAAGAAGATCGGGCCAACACCACCCTCAGCGTTCTTGCTGAGCTTGCTGGCAGGAACTCCCTGGCTCACAAGGTAGTCATAGACAGCCTGGGCACGCTTCTCGGAGAGGGTCTGGTTGGTCTTGACAGAACCCGTCTTCTTGTCGGCATAGCCGTTGATGACGAAGTCGGAGTCAACACCCTTGATACCTTCGGCGAAGAGGTTCAGACGAGCCTTGTCAGCCTCGGTAAGGGTAGCCTTACCCTTGCTGAAGAACACAGCGGTAGAAGAAGGGATCTCCTTGCTGACTTCCTTGACAACCTCCTTGACAACCTCCTTCTCGACCACCTTCTCCTGGATGACAGGATGCTTGGCGGCATACTCCTTGGCGAGAGCCTCAGCAGCCTCCTTGGAGAGGTAACCGGCAGCGGCAGCGGCAGCAGCAGCGCGGGCATACTTGCCATGCTTGCCACCGATGGTGTAGATGGCGTTCAGGGTCACGCGGCCAGTGGCCTCAGCCTTACGATACTGGCTGGCATCGCCGAAGATGGACGGGGTGACACCGACGCGGCCCTCGAGAGCGAGTGCGAAAGCGTCCGTAATGTTGTAACCCAGACCGAGACCGGCGGTCGCACCAAAGCGGGCCTTGAAAGCGTTGCTCTCCTGAACGATGACAGCGACAGCGTCCTGGCCATTCTTGAACTTGGTGTTCTCCTTGGAGAAGTTCACGGTCGGACCAGCGAACACATACACGTCGAACTTGGCGAGGTCATCCGCAAAAACATTGGAGAGATTGAGGATGGCATCGAGGTTCAATTCACCGAAGAGCTGGTTCTTGTAGCCACGAGGGTTGGTCTTATTCACATCGTAGGCGTTACCATTCTTGGGATCGAGGGTCTGGAAAGGACCGCCGATGACAGCACGGGCACCGAAGGACGGGGTGATCCACTTACCGACCATGATGTTGCCGTATACAGAGGGGGTGTTGAAGCCGCCGTTGTAGACGGAGATGATACCGCCACCGATGCCGACGAACACATCATTCCCCTTGTAAGTCTCCTGGGCGTTCGCAGCAAACATACCGGCTGCAAGAGCGAAGGACAGTGCGAGAACTTTAAGTTTCATATCTGTATTCTTTTAATTTCGTTAAACTAAAGGGGGGATGTCTGGATTACTCAGCAGGAACGATACCACCACCCGCGTTGTTGTACTTGCCGTGGCTGTCGACACCGTGGCCGTAGCTGTAGTGGGAATACACCGCGTACTCGTAGTGCTCATAGATAGGCGTGACGTGCTCACCCGTGTGATCGTGGCCAACCAGTTTGTGGTCACCGACGTGGCCGACGACGTGCGTAGGCATACCGAGCTCGATGTACTCAGCGATCACGCAGTAATCAGCGATGAGGCAGAAACCACCCACCTCAGGGATCACCGTGTTATCCTTGGTGTTCTTGGCGGAAACGACATACTCCTGATCCGTGGAGAAGAACTTCTCGTAAGCGGTCCACATACCATAAGCGGAAACCTTGATCGGGAGCTTGCCCTTCTCGTCGGTGTCAAGTATCTGCCACTCCTTCAGGTAAGCTTCGGCAAAGCTCATGACGGAGGTCTCGAAGCCCTCGTAATCGCACCAGGTGTAGAACAGGTCAGCCTTGAACTTAATCGGATAGGTGACCTCACCGGTGAGGATGTATTCGCTGTCGTTCAGGTACCAGGTCGTGATGTCCACATCGTAACCGTCGGCACCGGAGTGGGTGTAAGCGTGGGTATACTTGTCATAATGCTTGTTCTCCAGGAACTGAACCTCCTCCAGGATGACATCAGGCTCGCCCTTCATCGTGCAGCTGAGCACCCAGTTGTCAGGGTTCTCGGCATAGACGACAACCTTGGCCTGCAGGTCAGCGACACCGCCGGCAAGAATCTCGGGAACCGGGACAATCGTTTCAAACGTGCCGTAGTAACCCGGGACATCGGAAACAGTGACCGTAACGGTCATCGGGGCGATCGTGGAACCGGCAGCGGCTTCCCAAGTAAGGACGTTGCCATTCACGGTCGGAGCAAGACCGGTGGAAGTAGCAGTAAGGTTGTATCCCGAGAGGGTTGCACCTTCGGTATCAACGACCGAAACGGTGACAGTTGCCTTCGCACCATTGACCGTAAACGCAGTTTCAATCGTTTCGGGCTGGCAAGCGGCAAATACACCTACTAACGCGATGAGTGAAAAAAACTTTTTCATTTCTTTAAAATAAATATTAAACATTAAACAAACTTTCAGTTCTATTGCCTGCAAGCAGCAGGCCCCTTTTGGGGACATACTACTTTACGGTTGACAAAGATACGACAAGAAAATATAAAATCCAAACTTTTTTCAAAATTTTAGAATATTATTTCCCGAGCATTCCATTTATATAATAAGGATTATAGTAGTTGTCGCTCATGATATTGTCGCTTGCCTCCGTACGGAACTCCTTATAATAGTACTGCTCATTGTTGGCATTGTATGCATTGCCCATCTGGCCGGAGGTGGTCACGCGAGGGATATATCCGTGGCGCTTCATCCGGAACGGCGGAAGGGCGATCTGGAAGCGGAAGCCGCCGTTGGTCCTTCCCATGCTCTCGATCTTGAACTGGTTCACAGCCATCTCCCCGCCCTTTTCCAGGTAAAAACCGATCGAGCAGTGCCGGAAATGGCGGATCATCTCAAACTTGAGGCCGTAATCCCCCATCAGGAAACGCTTGGCGTGCAGGGAAAACTGGGTCCGCAAGGCGTGGTTGTAGTAATTGCCGCCGAAACTCCAGACGAAATCCGACTCGAGCGTATGCTTCCAGACAAAGCCCTCAAAGTAGGACAGGGCCACCACCGCCATCTGCGTATCGATCGAGAACCGCTCGTTCGGGAAGGTGTAATAGGCTTCCAGGGCCACGCCATACCGGTTGTTGGAGAAGGTGCCAAGCGTCAGTTTACCCTGAATATTGAGGTGCCAGGGATCGCGGAAACGCTGGGACAGCGTGATGAAGCCGGGATGCACCTTGTGGTAACGATCCTCGAAGAAATCCGTAAAAATCGGGATGACCACCTGATAGCTGAGCTTCGCGCCCGGCCACAGCGACACTTCCAAAGTCGGGTTGATGGTGAACAGGGACTGATAGACCTGATTGATAATCAGATTCTGGACGGAGATCTGGGGATAGATCAGGATATCTACTTTGCCGAAAGAATTGTTGAGCTTGGGCTGCTTGCGCACGGCATCCCAGGAGACGTCCAGCCGCTTGGTCGTGCTCCAGCCGCCATCCGAATAGGTCATCGTCACCTCGGGGACCTTGTAGGAGGTACCGATCAGCTTGACCGGCTTGCTGTAGTCCAGGCCGGCTGCCTCGATGAGCTTGGCGGCATAGGCAAAACCTTCTGCCGGGATCTTGTAGCGGTCGTTCTCGATGGTGAACACCGTGAATTCCGGCGTCTCGACCGCCCGCACGTTGGCAAAACCCTCATCCGCGAGTCGCAGCGCCGTGCTGTCGACACGCGATGCGGGCTGGGCCAGGGCGGCCCAGGATCCCAGGAAGCAGAAAAGGAACGGTATTATTTTTCTCATATCGTTTGAATTCAAACTACAAATTTAATATTTTTTCAACACTTCTGTCGTTTCCAGGCGCAAATTCTTGTCATAGGTATCGTGGCGGACGTATCCGATCCCCCGGGCATACCAGGTTTCTGCCGTCGTCGTCCGATTGATGCCGGGCCCGCGTTCTTCTTTGTGCTCCCGTACGACGATGCAGTCGAAGGTCCCAGCCGGGGTCGTGACGGTTTCCCGCCGGAGCACCTGCCGTTCCGTGACCGTCGTCCGGTACTTCATCCCGAGTACGGTCACGACGGAATGGGCGTCGGGCAGCGTGTCCCCCGGCTTCATTCCAGCCGGAAGCAGGGTCGGATCCCCTTCGGACACAATCTCCGCATTCGGGAACATGTTTGCGAAGACCGCCCGCATCGAATTGCCCAGGTCCATCCGGACCGTTCCGCCCTCGTCCACTCGGACGCTCATCGTAGAGGGGCCGCCATACATCGGGGCGCCGTTGGGCTTGCGCAGCGTGAAGGTGTAGTCTACGCGCATACCGGAGCCCTCGGGCGCCACGGTATCAATCCGCCAGGTCGTGGTACGCTTGAGTTTCCCGGACGCGGCATCCGTGCGCTCGTAATAGAGCTCCGCCCCCTTCCGGAGGCAGAAATAGGGCTCCGCCGCCGAGCCCAACAAGCCCGGCAGCAGCAGCGCAAAAACCACGAACCAGTGTTTCACACTGCAAAGATGCAAAAAAAAAGCTTTTTTTCGTAACTTAGGGCCACGAATCCCATCTGTCCTATGAGAACCCAAAGACTCCTTTTACTCGTGACCGCATGCGCCCTGTGCCTGGCCGCCACGGCCCAAACCCTGGACATCCAGGCCGGCAAGCGGAGCGCTCCGATCCAGCCGACGATGTACGGCATCTTCTTCGAAGACATCAACTTCGCCGCCGACGGCGGGCTCTATGCGGAGCTCGTCAAAAACCGCTCCTTCGAATTCCCGCAGGATGCACTTCAGGGCTGGAAGGCCTTCGGGAAGGTGGAAGTCCGCGATGACGGCCCCTTCGCGCGCAACCCGCACTACGTCCGCCTGTCCGAACCCGGCCACGCCCACAAATGGACGGGGCTGGACAACGAGGGCTTTTTCGGCATCGGACTCGAGGCCGGGAAAAGCTACCGCTTCAGCGTGTGGGCCCGTGTCCCGCTGGGCGGGAGCGCGAAGCTGCGCATCGAATTCGTGGATCCCGCTTCTGCCGGGGAGCAGCAGTATTTCACGCAGGAGCACATCACCGTGGATTCCCGCGAATGGAAGCTGTATGAGGTCGTGCTGACTGCGGCGCAGACGGATCCCAAAGCCGTCCTGCGCATTTTCCTGGAATCCCGGGGCAGTTGCGTGGATCTGGAACACGTATCCCTCTTCCCGACCGACACCTGGATGGGGCACCGCAACGGCATGCGCAAGGACCTCGCTCAGGCGCTGGCAGACCTCCATCCCGGCGTCTTCCGCTTCCCGGGCGGCTGTATCGTGGAGGGCACCGACCTCGCCACCCGCTACAACTGGAAGAATACGGTAGGCCCGGTCGAGAACCGCCCGCTCAACGAAAACCGCTGGGAGTACACCTTCCCCCATCGCTTCTATCCGGATTACTACCAGAGCGGCGGCCTGGGCTTTTTCGAATTCTTCTGCCTCAGCGAGGAGATCGGGGCAGAGCCGCTGCCCATCCTCAGCTGCGGCCTCGCCTGCCAGTTCCAGAACGACGACCCCACCGCCCACGTGCCCGTCGATGAACTGCAGCCCTATATCCAGGACGCCCTGGACCTCATCGAATTCGCCAACGGATCCACCGATACGCCCTGGGGCGCCCTGCGCGCCGAAATGGGACATCCCGCACCCTTCGGCCTCAAATTCCTCGGCATCGGCAACGAGCAGTGGGGGCCCGAGTACCCCGAGCACCTGGAACCCTTCGTGAAAGCGCTGCGCGCCGCCCACCCCGAAATCCGCATCGTGGGCTCTTCCGGCCCCAATTCCGAGGGTGACCAGTTCGACTACCTCTGGCCGGAAATGCGCCGTCTGGGCGCCGATCTCGTGGACGAGCATTTCTACCGCCCCTACGATTGGTTCCTCAGCCAGGGTGCCCGGTATGACAACTACGACCGCAAGGGGCCGAAAGTCTTCGCCGGCGAATACGCTTGCCACGCCAGCGGCCGCAAGCTCAACCATTTCTACGCCTCCCTGCTGGAAGCCGCCTTCATGACCGGGCTGGAGCGCAACGCCGACATCGTCCATATGGCCACCTACGCTCCGCTTTTCGCCCACGTGGAAGGCTGGCAATGGCGGCCTGACCTGATCTGGTACGACAATCTCTCCTCCTTCCGCACCGCCAGCTGGCATGTGCAGCAGCTGTACTCCGCCTACAAAGGACAGTATGTCCTGCAAGCCACGGTGGACGGCGCCCCGCTCACGGGAGCCGAGGGCCAGCAGGGGCTCTTCGCCAGCGCCGTGCTTGACGGGAACAAGGTCTATGTCAAGGTGGTCAACACGGCTGCCGAACCCCGTACGCTCAGGCTCAATTTCTCGGGACTGAAGAAAAAGCAGCGCGTCGCGCCGCTGGAACGGGTCCGCTTCACGACGGACAAGCTGTATGAGGACAACTCGCTGGAGGCACCGGAACAGATCGTCCCCGAGACCGGTCCCCTGCCCGGGGATCTTGACGCAACGGGCCGGGGGTTCGACATCTCGATTCCGCCTTACTGTTTCGACATCTGCGTTTTCAACCTGCAGTAAATATTGGAGCCAGCCCTATCGGACCGGCTCCTTCACTACTAAACCTAACCTTGAACTATCTTGAGAATAGTTCTATTGGCGTCCCGGATAGGCCTCCAGGGCTTTCTGAAGCACCGTGAGGGCCCGAGCCAGGTCTTCTTTACACAACACGTACGCAATCCGGACTTCCTGACGCCCCTCCCCCGGCTCCGTATAGAAGCCGGCGCCGGGCGCCATCATGACCGTGGCGCCTTCGTACTGGAAGTCGCGCAAGCACCAGATGCAGAATTTTTCGGCATCGTCCACCGGGAGTTTCGCCATCGTGTAGAACGCGCCCATCGGGATCGGCGAATACACGCCGGGAATCTTGTTGAGCCCGTCAATCAGGAAATTGCGACGCTCCAGATACTCTTCGTAGACAGCGTGCAGGTACTCCTTCTGGACCCCCACCGAGGCTTCCGCGACAATCTGGCCCAGGAGAGGCGGAGACAGGCGCGCCTGGCAGAACTTCATCACGGCATCCCGGACCTGGCGGTTCTTGGTACAGAGACAACCGATGCGGATGCCGCACTCGGAGTAGCGCTTGGAAACGGAATCGAAGAGTACGACGTTCTCGTCGATCCCTTCCATATGGAATGCGGAGATGTAGGGCATCCCCGTGTAGATGAATTCACGGTAGACCTCGTCGCTGAACAGGAAGAGGTTGTGTTTCTTCACGATGTCACGCAGGCGCTGCATCTCCTTGCGGGTGTACAGGTAACCCGTCGGGTTGTTGGGGTTGCAGATCAGGATGGCCTTGGTGCGCGGGGTGATCTGCTCTTCGAACGCTTCGACCGAAGGCAGGCGGAACCCGTCTTCGATACGGGTTTTGACGCTCTTGATGACCGCACCGACCGAGATGGCGAACGCCAGGTAATTGGCATAGAACGGGTCTGTCACGATCACTTCATCCCCCGGGCCGAGACAGGCCAGGAAGGCGAACAGGACGGCTTCGGAACCTCCCGTGGTGATGATGATTTCCTCCGGGGAGAGATAAATCCCATATTCCGCATAGTATTGGACCATCTTCGTCCGCAGGCTCAGGCAGCCGTCGGAGGGGCTGTATTCCAGAATGCTCCGGTCGATGGTCTTCAGGGCGTCCAGGCCGCACTGCGGCGTCTTGATGTCCGGCTGTCCGATGTTGAGGTGATAGACATGGACACCGTTGCGCTTAGCGGCGTCGGCATAAGGTACCAGCTTCCGGATCGGGGAAGACGGCATATTCTGGGCGCGTTGGGATATATTCATAGCGCAAATATAAACAATTCTTGCAATAAATAACAGATCCCCGGTCAAGCCGGGGATGACGTTATTTGTGCCGGGGATGACGTTATTTGAGGGTAGCCGTTATCTCCTCGGCAGCCAGCGAGAGCGTCACGAACTGCACCACGTTGCGCGTGCAGCACTCGTTCTCGCCCCAGTGGAAGGGATAGTCGTCCTTGTTCTCCATATAGTCCGGGGCCATCAGGAGCAGGCCCGGCACGATACCGCCCGGAATCACGGTGTAGTCCGCGCGGTTGTTGCCGTAGGCCACTTTCTTGGTGTTCACACCCACGGAGTTGATGAAAGACACGTTGCTGTAGGGGTGGCAGCCGTAAAGGTAGTTCAGGCCGGAGAGCACCAGTTCGGGATCGATGGCATCCGGGAAGAGCTTCCAGACCGCGTAGCAGTTCAGCGCCCAGCCCAGGATCTGCTCATTACCGCCCCAGCTGCGCCCGGAAATGGGCACGCCGTAGGGAGATCCTTCCGCCTGCTTCGCGAGGCCTTCCACATAGGCCGGCAGCGCCGCACGGACTTGCGCCTGGAACTCGGCGTCCATATCGGGATAAAGCGAGAGCGCCGTGGACAAGTTGGCACCGCGGCCGAAACCACCCCACATTCCGCCAGTGCCCGAAATGAGCGGTCCCTGCGGGACTTCCACGCCACGGGCCACCCCCTGGCGTCCGGCCCCGCTCCAATTGCGGTTCATCGCCGGCATCTCCACGGGCTTGATCTGCGCCAGCACCAGCGGTTCGAAGAAGTCACGGTACTTCTTCTCCCCCGTCGTCTTCCAGAGTTCGATGGCGGCGCTCACGCGTCCGTCGCCCCAGCCGCCGAAACCGCCGAAGCCCATTCCACCCGCCATCCGTGCGGGATCAGCCGCCTCGAAGTTCTCTTCCCAGAGCTTGAGGGCATTGCGCAGCGAGCGCTCGGCCAGCTCGGGATTGTAGGCCTTCAGCACGCGGGCCGCAGCCGCCAGGGCCGCGATGGTGGACATCTGCCCGGCGGGGTTGCCTCCGTTGGTCGTGAAAGCAAAGCGGTCGTCGCGCGTGCCGGAATAGTCCCCCCGGATCACATAGACCGGCATCGAAGGGTCGTAGATACGGCCGTCGGTGATGGTGGAACCGTCGCCCAGGTGGTGATACTGGTGCATCGTGGGCTGCACGATACCCTGGGCCACGAAGCCGATGTTCTCGACCTGCGCGTTGATATTGAGTACGCCATGCTCGCACTGCTGGATCACATCCGGAATGCCGTCCGGACGGTGGATGTCGACGAATTGCGTCTGCTGGTCGATAAAGGTCTGGTCACGCTCCGGACGAAGCGTCTCCCAGAGCGTCGCAAACTGCTGCGTGAGCCCGATCACGGTGCCGGACTGGATATCGAAGTCGCCCGCGTCATACCACGCACCGACCGCCAGACCGGGGATATGCTCATAAGGGGCATATTTCGTGTTGGTTTCGGGGCCCTGGCGGTAACCGTCCATCTGCTCATAGCCCGGAGGCGCCTGCAAGGCGTCGTCCATATGGGAGCGGCCGTGCCAGATGCGGTAGCCTTCGTTGACCTCCATGTGGTCCATCTGGACCGGCAGCCACACGTCCATCGTGGGATACCAGGTGCCGGCGTAGACATTCGCGTCGACGGGGAACGGGTTGGTGCGGACGCCCTTGTATTCGATGCAGTAGAGACCCGGCTCGCGCACGTCGGAGAAATCCACGCGGGCGTAGTTGTAGCGGTTGTTGAACACCCCCCACTCCGCCACGCGGGCCTCTTGGGCCAGTTGGCGGGAACCGTCCTCAGCAATGCGCCAGATGCGGGCGGACGGGGCGAGCGCATCCCGCTTGTCGAGCTCCAGCACGGCCACTTTCTTCTGGCCGGGCGTATAGCCCACTTGCGAGAAACCGATGTTGGGCTTGCGGATCCAGTTGGCGTCGTAGGCGGGCTGGACCGTCCACTCCACCACTTTGCCGGTCTGGCCGGCAGGCAGCAGGGTGCGCAGCACGAACGTGCCGTTCTGGGCTAGGTTGCGCCCGTCGAAGAGCAGGATTTCGCTCTCCGAGCTCACCGCCACGCGCAGATCGTCGTCCTCGGGGGCAAGCACGAGCTTGTGACCCCGGGAGAACGGCTCCGGGACGATGAATTCGCCGCGTCCCCGGTCGTCGAAGGTCGACAGCCCGAAGAACTGGGGAATCTTCTCGCTGACCGGACGCATCTGCGTGTCCCCGGCCGGATAGTTGGGCAGGATCAGGGATTTGCCGTCCACGTAGACGGTCTTACCGTGGTAGCTGGCCGGGAAAAATTCGAGGTTCAGGCCCGCCTTGCCGGCGAGCTTCTCCGGAACCGCTTCGTCCAGATAGACGCTGATCGTGAATCCGGTCCCCCGGGCCGACACGACGATGCGCGGCCGGAATCCGTAGTCGGGATACTCGAATCCCATATCGACGGTCTGCCGGGCGCGGTCCACCTCACGGCGGAGCAGGTCAGGATAGATATCCCACTGCTCGGGCGTATTCATCAGGCGGACGCCGCCACCCGTGGCGATGCGCTCACCGTGCTGGATCAGTTCGATACCGGCCGTCTTCTCGTCGCAGAACATCCCGTTGTACTGGTTGCTGTAGACCAGCACCGAGATCCCGTTCTCCTCGAAGACTTCGTATTCGTTGAGGCGCAGGCTCTGCGCCGAAGCCGCCGCGGCGAACAAGCTCGCCGCCGCAAGAATCGCAATAGACAATTTATTCATATACAGTCGCAAGGGTTATTAGTTCGAGTCAAAAAAAACAGGCCACGCTCACGCGGGGCCCGTTTCCCACAATACAATTAACCAAAATCTACCACCCGGTATTATCTCAGGTCGCGTAGCGGTTCTCGGACCGTTTCGCAATACAAATGTAGGTGGATTTTTCCGGAGAGAATGTCACGGGAGGACCAAATACCATCAAATTACCATCATTATTGACACGTCGCGCGACGCGCGAGGGCCCTGACCGAAAAATGAAAGGTTTTCAAAAACGATTGACACGTTTTTTTAAGAACAAATTACTAACTTGCAGCGTGAATCAACCTTAGCGTGATGAGAAGATTTATCAGTACTCTGACCCTGCTCGCCGGCCTCTTTTCCGGCCTCGTCCAGGCGGCACCCTACTACTATTTCGAGCACTATACCACCTACGACGGACTCCCGTCCAACACCATCCACTGCACCTATCAGGACCGGTTCGGCTTCATGTGGATCGGCACCCGCGACGGCCTGGTCCGCTTCGACGGATATGACTTCCGGGCCATCGGGGATCCGGGGGCGGACAACCCCACCAACCTGGCCAGCATCTGCATTTCCGGCGACGAAGACGGCCTGCTCTGGTTCTCCACTTCGGCCGGCATCAGCAGCTATGACCCCTTTACCGGCGAATCCCGCAGCTATGGCATGGTGGGCAACCTGCTGTGTTTCTGCCTGGCTCCCGACCTGAAGGGCAACGTCTGGTTCACCTCGGACAAGGTGTACCGCCTCAACAAGGAGACGGACAGCTTCAGCGAATACCGTTTTGAAGGGAGCAGCCCCTCTTTCGTGGCCGTCGACTCCTACGACGCAGTTTGGGTTCTGCTGGCAGACGGCACGCTCCACCTTTACGACAAGCTCAAGGACCGCTTCAAAAAGATTCCGTTTGACCGTACCCTCACTGACCTCCAGCCCGCCGACGACGGCAAATTGCTGGTCGCAACCAACGACGGTGACGTCTTGCTGATCGAAACCATCAGCATGGCCACCACGCTGGTCTTTCACGCCGAGGGGCGCGATGTCCGCAAAATCCTTGAGCGCAAGAGCGGCGAATACTGGATCGGAACCACCAACGGCCTCTTCGTCAAGCGCATGGACGATCCGGACGTCTCCGCCATCTACCACGACGACCGCGAGCCCCAGTCCCTGTCGGCCAGCTTCGTCCAGAGCCTGTCGAAAGACAAATTCGGCAATGTCTGGGTGGGCACCTACTACGCCGGACTCAATGTCTGGCAGGACAAGCAGGACGAGTTCTCCCTGTATTACAAGAACCCTTCCCCCCGATCCATGCGCGGTGAGGTCGTGCGTTCGATCGAGACGGATCCCGACGGGCTCATCTGGTTCTGTACCGAAGACGGCGGTCTGAACCGGCTTCCTTCGGACCGTATCCCGGGCGAGAGTTTCTTCGTGGCCACGGACCTCAACATGCAGGATCTGGTCATCGTCGGCGACTATATCTGGATCCACACCTTCGGAGAAGGCGTCTATCTCTTCGACCGCAAGAAACATGTCGTCCTGAAGCACTACGATGTCCCCCAGAGCTCCGGCATCGGACTCTTTACCCGGAGCGGGCGGCTCTTCACCGGAGCCATGCAGGGCCTCTACGAATTTGACCCGATGCAGGACCGTTTCGTCCGGCACGACCCTTCCTTCACCGATTTCGTCCACAGCATCTTCCAGGACAGCCGGGGCAACATCTGGCTCGGGACCTACGGGACCGGCCTGTATTGCTGCGACGGCAACTTCAACCGGATCGCCCACATCACCACCCAGGACAAGACCCGTGGGCTGACCGGCGACCGGATTACCTCCTTCTTCGAAGACAGCAAGCAACGCATCTGGATCACGACCGAGGGTGGCGGTGTCTGCTACACGGACCCCCAACCCAACATCTCCAACCTTCACCTATATTCCCTGACCCGCAGCGACGGGCTCACGTCCAACGTGACCTGCGCCGTCGAGGAGGACGAAGACGGGCGCCTGTGGGTTTCCACCACGCGCGGTATCGTGCGCATCAACGGTGACGACCTCAAGGTCGAGGACTTCCTCTTCGACCGGCACCAGATCATCGGCAGCCAGTTCTCCTACGGCGCTGTCGAGAAGACGCCCAGCGGCATCATCTACATGGGCAACACCAAAGGCCTGATCGGCTTCTCGCCGGCCAAGATGAAGAAAGCCGTCCGCTACTACCCGCTCTACATCACGGAAGTGCTCGCACGCAACGCCAACCGGAGCCAGCGCCTGCACGAACCGGGGCGCTCCACCATTCAGTCAGAGAAAATCCGCGTCCGTTCCAAAGACGCTTCCCAGCTCGCCATCAGCTTCGCTGCGCCCGATTATTCCATCTTGCACCAGGTTGCGTTCACCTACTCCCTCAAGCGGGGGCGCCGGGTGATTTCCGAAGCCACCATCCCGGAGAACGAGGTTTCCTTCTCCGGCCTGCCGCCCGGACACTACCGCTTCGATGTGGGCATCCTCGGATCCAACACGCCCATCTCCCAGAAGAGCCTGGAAATCGACATTACGCCTCCGTTCCTGTTCAGTCCGACAGCCCAGATCATCTACCTGCTGCTCCTCGCCGGCCTGGTCGCCTTCGGGATTTACCAGATAGAGCTGAAGCGCCAGCGTGACAGGGCCCGACATCTCTCGCGCATCGAAAGCCAGAAGCAGAAAGAGATCTACGATGCGAAGATCAATTTCTTCACCAATATCACGCATGAGATCCGCACCCCGCTTTCCTTGATCAAGATGCCGCTCGACAAGCTCATTGCCGAGAAGGAGTACACGCCCAAGGCGGAAAAGGACATGCTCACCATCCAGGCCAACGCCGACCGCCTGCTCACCCTGACCAACCAGTTGCTGGATCTGCGCCGGATGGAGAAAAACCAGATCCGGCCCGTCTTCATCGAAGAGGACCTGTGCGACATCGTCCGCCAGAGTTGCACCCACTTCGAGCAAATGGCCAAGGATCAGCGGATCAACCTCACGGTCAACATCCCCGACGAGCCTTTCCGCGTGATGTGCGTGCGCGATTCCGTGGAGAAGATTCTTGCCAACCTGCTGTCCAACGGTCTTAAATATACCCAGGACCGCATCGAAGTATCCCTGCGTCCGTCGCCGGACGGCAACATCGCCGTGCTGCGCGTGGACAGCAACGGCACGGTCATCCCCGTCCGCGACAGCGAGAAGATTTTCGAGGTCTTCTATCAGGTGGATGATTCCCACAAGAACAAGGGCACCGGTCTCGGCTTACCGTTCGCCCGCTCCCTGGCGGAGCTCCACGGAGGCCAGCTCTATCTGGACACCAGCGTCCGCAACCGCAATTCCTTCGTCCTCGAACTGCCGGTCCGGCAGCAGCAGACGGCCGTCGTGCTGGATCAGCCCCAGGCTCCCGAACCGGAAGTGGAGTCAGAAGTGGACAACGCCAGCGACCACGACGGCAGCCGCCACACGCTGCTCATCGTGGAGGACTCCACCGAAATGCGCAACTACCTCGCCCGCGAGCTGGCCGACGACTACAACATCGTCACGGCCGTCAACGGACAGGATGCGGTGGAGAAACTGCAGCAGGAGCGTGTCGATCTGGTCGTCAGCGACATCATGATGCCGGTGATGGATGGTTGCCAGCTGTGCAACTATGTCAAGACCAACATGGAATACAGTCACCTGCCGGTGCTGCTGCTGACCGCGGCCGTGGGCATGGAGACACGCCTGCAGACGCTCGAAGTCGGCGCCGACGGCTATATCGAGAAGCCCTTCCCCATTGAGCTGCTCCGCGCCAACATCGCCAACCTGTTCAAGAACCGCGAGATCTCCTACCTACAGTTCACCAACTCCCCGCTGACGCATTTCAACAGCGTGAATACCAGCAAGATGGACGAAGAGTTTATGGAGAAGCTGCATTCCATCGTGATGAAGCACATGGCCGAACAGGACCTCAGCATCGAGACCCTGACCACCATGATCGGCACCAGCAAGTCCACGCTCTACCGCAAGGTCAAGGCCAACACCGGCCTCAACATCAACGAGTATATACGGCTCTGCCGCCTGAAGCAGGCGGCAGAGATGCTGTCCTCGCAGAAATACCGGATCAACGAAGTGGCCTACATGGTGGGCTTCTCCTCGCCGTCGTATTTCGCGACCAGTTTCCAGAAGCAGTTCAACATCTCCCCCTCGGCCTTCGTCAAAAATCTGAAAGATTAAGATTCGCCGGTCGGAGCCGGCGAATGACGGAGAGGTCGGGGCCGGCGAATGACGGACTTTCGTCATTCCCAGTCGAAATCCTCGACGTCGTCCAGGAAGATCTTCTCCCGCTCGTCAGGCGCCATCAGTTCCATCGTCACGTTCTGGAACCGGATGCGTCTGGCGTGCTGCATGGAAAGGCCCCAGACGGGCTGGATGCCATGGGCGGAAGGCTCGGGATAGCCGCTGTTACGTCCGAAGAAGAAGGCGTTCGCCCCCCGCTGCAGGCGGGCGTCTTCCTTGGTCAGGCCTCCCTTGTAGGTGATGTGGACGTCGGTCAGCGTCACGTCCTCAACCGGATTGCCGGGCAGCCCGACGATGAGCAGCGCGTAGCGCGTGTCGCAGCCCGTCACGACCACATCGGAAATCTCGATGTTGCGGGCCAGGGATGCCGGCAGTTCCTTAGGGCCGCGCATCCGCTCGCCGATGCGGATATAGATGGGAGAATTCACGATGTCATCCATGCGCAGGTGCTTCACGGAGATGTTCTCCATCGGAGCGCCGTCCACGGTCTCGAGGGCGAGGCCCCGGCAGTGCGTGAAGGTGACGTTCTCTATGCGGATGTTGCGGAATCCTCCGTTGCTCTCCGTGCCGAGCTTGACGCGTCCGGTGGGACCATCGCGATCCGGCGCCGCCGTAATGGACGTTCCGTACGTACCGGCCCAGACCGTACCCGGATCGTAGCCGGACACCTTGCAGTCCTTGACCAGCACGTTCTCGGTCGCCTTGGGCCAGCCCAGGGCGTAGGAGCACTTCAACACGATGCCGTCGTCATTGAGGGAATTCACGATGCAGTTGGTGATCCGGACATCGGAGCAGCAGTCGATATCGAACGCATCCCGGTTGGTATCGGCCAGGACGCCGTCGATGACCAGGTGGTCCACGCCGGTCAGCAAAAGGGCGAAGTGGCCGCAGTTCAGCAGCTGAATGTCCTGGAAGGCCACGTGTTTGCAATTCTTCAGCGCCACGGCCTTGTTGGCCTCGGGGATCGGCCCCTGCCGGCCCAGCCCCCGGGACAGGGCGTCCGTGCCGTCGATGAGCCCCTTGCCCTCGAAGCGCAAGTCCTCCAGCCCGATGCCCCAGATCAGCGAGTTCTGCCAGTGGCTGTGGCCGAAATCCTGGTACATATCCCATTCGTTGGGCTCGGCCAGGTCATAACCCTGCTCGGCCGTGGGCTTGGCAGCTTTGATCACCGCGCCTTCATCCAGGCGCAGGGTGATATGGGATTGGAGGCGGATGGAATAACTGCTGTACACACCGGCCGGGAACCAGACGACACCGCCGCCCTGTGCGGCAGCGGCCTCTATCGCGGCATTGATCGCCGGGGAGTCAATCTGTACGCCGTCGCCGGCGGCGCCGAAATCCCGGACATTGTACACTTGGGCGGAAAGGGCCATACAGGCAACTCCCGCCAGGAGAACGGTTAACAATCGTTTCATATGGGTTGATCTTGGTTTTACTGTTTCGGGAAAGCGGCCGGATAGCCCAGCAGCTGATAAGCCAGCGCCCAGGCCATCCGCAAATGCCCTTCCGTGTTGGGATGCAGGCGATCCGTCTCCGGATTGCGGAAATAATGTGCCTGTTCGTCGACCAGCGGATACAGGCCGCTGATGCTGTCCAGGTCGATCACCGGCACCGCCCACACCGTCGCAATCTCCCGCACGGCCTGGATGTAATCCTCAATGAACAGCCCGCAGGCGTTCGAGAACGACTCCGGGGGTTGGACATTCCCTTCGCCGAAGGTGGCGAAACCCCGGTGGATCGGCGTCAGGAAGATGATCTGCTTGTCAGGATAGTGCGTCTTGAGCCAGCGGACCGTCGTATTGGTCCGTCCACGGAAAGTCGCATCATCGAAGACCAATTCACGGTGCTTCCGGACAAACTCCCCCTTTCCTTCCATCCGGTTCGCAACCGGGGTCTTTTCGTAGGAATAGCTGTACCATTCTCCGAGCGGAACGCTTCCGTTGTAGTCGTTGGTGCCGATGAAGACGATGATGGCATCGACTTCCTGGCCGTGCTCCTGCTCCAGGCGTTCCCCCTGGCCGATGATCTGGTTCATCCGGTGGCCGCTGATGCCATAGACATAAGGCCGGATCCCCAGGATCGCCTCGAGGTTGTGCCAGTAGACATCATTCGTGGTGCCGATCTGGCGGGCGTCGGTGATCGAATCGCCCAGAAACGCCACGCGGGCGCCGTCCCACTGGCTGGGCAGCTGCGGTTGCGCGGAAGCGGCTGCACAAAGGAGAGCCGCACACAAAAAAGTCAGAAAAGGTCTCATATTCGGTCGTTGGTTGAATCAGCGGAAATGATGTGGATGTCGCGTTGCGGGAACGGAATCTGGATGCCGTTCTCATTGAGCGCCTTGTAAATGATTTCCTTGGCCCGGTCGATATAGCCGACGCGTTCCGCCACCAGGATGTACTGCTTCACGGCGATTTCCACGGCACTGTCTCCGAAATTGCCGAAACGCACGTAGATCCCGTATTTCGGGTCCACGATCTCCCGGCCGTAGGAATCCTTGGTGCGCAGCACCTGCAGTTCCTCCTCCAGGATGGCGCGCACCTTCTCCACGTCCGTCCCATAGGCCACACCCACCAGGATCTTGAGGAACTCGTAGGAGTTGTTGCGCGTCAGGTTGGTGAAGTTCTTGGCAAAGAGCGATGCGTTCAGGAACGACATCACGGTGTTGTCGAGGGTCTCGATCTGCGTGCTCTGGTAGTTGATGGAGGTCACCTTGCCGCGCACGCCGTCACATTCGATCCAATCCCCCACGCGGAGGCGTCCGGACATCAGCTGGATGCCGTAAATGAAGTTGTTGAGCACGTCCTTCATGGCGAGACCGATACCGGCCGACAGACCGCCGGCCACCAGC
>Ga0310696_10003847_pt1 | contig 18600 bp, 14 predicted proteins | sample AusTroGonzalo_MG_4_FD_203885 | JGI IMG/M metagenome (GOLD analysis project Ga0310696, IMG submission 203885) | Bovine rumen microbial communities from tropical cattle in Woodstock, Queensland, Australia - Gonzalo_02 (v2) (version 2) | ecosystem: Host-associated > Mammals > Digestive system >...
GTACAAAACCTGCGGCGTCTCCACGATCCTGGTCATCGGCGGAAGCGGCGAGTACCTGGGGATTGCGGACAACATTTTCCTGATGGATGAATACCTGATGTACAACGTGACCGGGCAGGCCAAAGCAATGTGTGCTGCCCGGACCGACGCTGCGACAAGCCCGGAAACCTCTGAGAAACCGGCGCCCGCGAAGTCCTGGCAGCAATCACGTGTGCTTCTCACGGACGGCTTCACTCCTTATCCGAAACTCTTCGGCCCGCAGAAGCTCGAGGTGCCGGACGTCGGATTCATCCTGATCGGCGACGAGAAGATCGACTTAAATCATCTGCACAACATCGCCTGCCACGAACAGCAGACGGCAATCGGCTTCATGATCCGGCTCATGGAGGCCCGCCAGAACGGGGCCACCGTGGACCTCGAGGCCGCCGTGCGTCAGCTCTATTCAGAAATCTCGGAAAAAGGCCTGGACATCATCTACTCGGGCACATTTCCCGGGTGCGGCCGGTTCCTTGCCTGCCCCCGCGAGAGCGACCTGTATGCGGTGATCAACCGCATGCGGCGAGTCCAGTATAGAAAGTAGTTTCAAAAAAGCGTCATCCCCTGCTGTCGGCAGGGGATGGCGCTTTTCCGATTATTCCGTATGCAATTTGTGAAATATCTTTTGCAGTTCTTCCGATGCGTACTCCTTAAGCTCGTCCATGGTCTGGCTCAAACCGTCCATGGCGGTGGGACCCGCATCGTCGTAGACCGTGGCGTTCATCAGGGAACCCACGAAGATCACATTCTCCAGCGTGTGCATCGGATGCTTGTCAAACTCCTCTGCAATGCGGACGGCCTTGCGAAGGTTTTCCTCGGCTTCCCCGCTCCGCCCGAGGGCATCGAGGGCGATTGCGATCATCATCCGTAAAATGGCAACGCTCTTGTCGAGATAAAAGGCTCCCTCCGGATCATCCCGGAGCGTCTCCAGGTGACTGATGGACCACTCCGCCACACGGATCGCATCCTCAAACCGGCTCATGTGAAAATAGTAATATTCATAGCCGCACATGACGACGCTGATTTCAAAGATCGCGTTGACAAACGCCATCTCCGTGTGCTCAATCCCCTCCGCGTCACGGCGTTCGTTGCGGATCAGCGTAAGTCCGAGAACGGAGTCGTTGAGACCGCACACGTTATTTTCCTTGTACTCCGTGACGGCGCGCCGATAATCCCCCAGATTCGAGTAGCACTGGGCGATGGAATTGCGGATCATAACCTCATTGATGTCCGGGTCCTTATTTTGCGAGATCAGCTCGATTGCGTGCCGGTAGAGCTTGATTGCCTCGCGGGTATCCTCCGAGCGGTTGTACACGATGCCGACCTGTTCCAGACAACTGGCTGCACTGACCACGATCTTAAAATGATTCGGATACCGTCTCAGTGCCTTTCGGTACTCCTCCGCCGCCTCCTCAACACGGTTCGCCTTCCGAAGCTCCATAATGCGCTCCGCCTCCGAGTCGGCGTCACCGCCCCGCAGCGAGAATCCGATTAACGCATCCACCGATATTCGAAACACATCGGCGAGTTCCATGAGGTACGATAGCTCAGGCTCGGACGCTCCTCTCTCCCATTTTGATATGGTACCGAGGGTGATGCCGAGCCGGTCCGCCAGCTCCTCCTGAGTAAGCCCCATACGCTTGCGGGCAACCCGGATATTTTCCGCCAGATTACCGACCATATTTTGCCTCCGTTACGTGCCGGGATCCTGCCCTGTGCAACGATCCCGATCTTGTCAAGCAACAAATCCTTGTTTCCGATTCGAGCAGTAGTATTCATGATTGCCTCCCTTCTCCTCACAGCCCACACAAGTTGTCCTTCGTTCTGCAATCATCATACTGCTGTCCATAGTATAATTGAACACCCAGTTCATATAATTTGTCAAATTAATTTTCTACGTATCGTAGATTTTCAAGCGGCGCCGTCGGAAGAAAACCAAAGAAGATAATATATTATCCCCTTTTGACGGAATAATACATTGTATGCCCACCCGGAATCCTCTACAATGAATCCAATAACCGGAAGGAGGGTTTGTTCTATGGGATGTTTTCTTGTACCTGCCGCTGAGGCGATCGTCACAACGGTTGTAACCAAAATTGTCGAGAAAAAGGAAGCTGCGACGGATAATGCCGCGCCGGCCGGAGCTGCAAACTCCGAAGCCGCAGCAGCAGTGAAGATTCCGTTCTCGCGGAAACTGAAATGGCTCCGAAACCTTCTCTGGGGCGGTGTCGTGCTGCTTTTGTTTGAGCACATCTGGCACGGGGAAGTCGTGCCGTGGTTCCCGTTCCTGACCGCGATGTCCGATCCGGAGGACGCGTCGGCAATGCTTCGGGAAATGTCAACCGTCGGCGTCACCATGGCCGTCATCGTAACTCTCGTTTGGGTGGGAATGCTGATCGTTTCCTCGATGGTCGAGAAACAGGCATCCAAGGCACCCGCGAAGATCTGACGGGAGGTGAGCGGAAATGACACTGTTGATCTCTCTGGTTGCTGCCGTCATCTGCACCGTCATCTGGTATAAAAACGCGCCGGACAACACGCTCCGCGTCGACCTTCTCTGCTGGATGTACTGGGGCGCCTCGCTCATGTGGCTCGCCGATGCGATCTTCGAGTTCGCCGAGCTGAAGGAAGAGTATTTTGCGCCGGCTCCGAAAGATATGTTGAACGATACCTTCTTAGGGCTTTCCGTGGTAGTACTCGGACTGGTCATCTGGATGGTAATCCTGTTGATCAAGGATCCTAAGGGTGTGATTAAAAAAGCTCTGTTGAGGAAAAATGATTGAGCGGAAATGCGGTTTCTCTCGCGGTAGGGAGCCGCATTTTCCGTATACGGAAATTTTCTGAGGGCAGGAATGCGTTTCCGGTGTTTTTTGTGCCGGGAATCCGCTATAATAGTACTATGTCGTTGATGGATCAAGGAGGGAAGGAATTCCATGAAAACGGAGATCAAGGACCTTTTGGAGGGCGTGCGCGACGGCTCGGTGTCCGTCGACGAAGCGCTGCAGAAGCTGAAAATGGCCCCGTACGAGGACCTCGGGTTTGCAAAGATCGACACGCACCGTGCAGTCCGCCAGGGTGCGGCTGAAGTCATCTACGGCGCCGGCAAGACGCCGGAGCAGATCGCGCAGATCGCAACGCGGATGAGGGAGGCAGGTCAGGAGCGAATCCTCATCACCCGTCTTTCGGAAGAAAAATGTGCCCTCCTTCCGGCGGAGCTCGGAGTCCGCTATGTTAAGGAGGCGAGGATCGGTTTTCTCGGTGACCTGCCGCTTCCGAACGGCATCGGCAGGATTGTCGTTGCCACCGGCGGGACCAGCGACATTCCCGTGGCTGAGGAGGCTGCGTTGACCGCGGAGTTCTTCGGCAACGAAGTGGTGCGCCTCTACGACGTCGGCGTGGCCGGATTGCACCGGCTTCTCTCCCACACGGACGAGATCATGAGCGCCTCGGTGATCATCGCCATCGCCGGCATGGAGGGCGCCCTCGCAAGCGTCATCGGCGGCCTTTCGGACTGCCCTGTGATCGCGGTTCCCACGAGCGTCGGCTACGGTGCGTCCTTCCACGGTCTGTCCGCGCTTCTCTCGATGTTAAATTCCTGCGCAAGCGGCGTCTCCGTCGTCAACATCGACAACGGCTTCGGCGCCGGCTACCTTGCAAGTATGATCAACCACATGGAGGCCAAACAATGAAAACTCTCTACCTGGAATGCGCCATGGGCGCCGCCGGCGACATGCTGACCGCTGCCCTTCTCGAACTTCATCCCAACCCCGACGATTTTCTTGCCCGGCTCAACAACGCCGGGATTCCCGATGTCGTCATCTCCAGATCCTCTTCCGTAAAATGCGGCATCACCGGCACGCACATCACCGTGAAGGTGAACGGCGTGGAGGAGGATGAGCACCTCCATGAGCACGACCATGAACATCATCATGATGAGGAACCTTGGCATGAGCATGAACATCATGATCATCACCACGACCATGACCACGGCGAAGGCCATGCGCACCATCACTCTCACACGGCACTCCACGACATTGAGCACATCGTACGGGATCATCTGAGGGTGCCCGAGAAGGTCAAGGATGATATTCTCGCAGTCTACGGCCTGATCGCCGAGGCGGAGAGCCATGTGCATGGACGCCCCGTCACGGAGATCCACTTCCACGAGGTGGGCACCATGGATGCCCTCGCGGACGTCACCGCAGTGTGCCTTCTGATGAACGAACTGGCACCCGACGAAGTGGTTGCCTCACCGGTTCACGTTGGCAGCGGATTCGTCCGATGTGCACACGGAACGCTCCCGGTTCCGGCTCCTGCTACCGCATACCTTCTGCAGGGAATTCCCAGCTACGGCGGGCAGGTCCGGGGCGAGCTTTGCACGCCCACCGGCGCAGCTCTTCTGAAACATTTCGCGGGCCGCTTCGGCGACATGCCGATGATGCGGACGGAGGCGATCGGATACGGCGTGGGTACGAAGGATTTTCCGATCGCAAACTGCCTGAGGGCCATGCTCGGCGAAACCGCGGATCGCACGGAAAATGTCAGCGAGCTCGCGTGCAATGTGGACGACATGACCGCGGAGGAGATTTCCTTCGCCATGGAACGCCTCTTCGAGGGCGGTGCCTTTGAGGTTTACACGGTGCCCATCGGCATGAAGAAAAGCCGCCCCGGCACACTGATGCGCGTGATGTGCGCACCGGACAATGTGGAGGAGATGGTTCGTCTCATCTACCGCTACACTTCCACCATCGGCGTCCGCGAGACCGTCACCAAGCGCTTTGTCCTCGACCGGGCGATCCGGACTGTGGACACTCCCTACGGTCCGGTCCGCGTAAAGGAATCCACCGGATACGGCGTGACCCGCAGGAAGCTTGAGTATGACGATGTCGCCAAAATTGCCAAGAAACAGGGAAAGAGCGTGTCGGAGATCCGCGCGGAGCTGAACAGACTTATCTGACGCTGAGATTACTGCCACGACACGGAAACGGATTTCATAAAACCGGAGAACCCCATGGATGAATTACACGTAAAATACGAACGCCTGAAACGTTACCTTGCAGACCTCGGCAGCGTCGCCGTAGCCTTCTCCTCCGGCGTGGATTCGACGTTTCTTCTCAGGACCGCCCGCGACGTTCTCGGGAACCGCGCAATTGCGGTGACCGCATCCGCGAAGTCATTTCCCGCCAGGGAACAGAGGGAAGCGGAGACATTTTGCGAGGACGAGGGAATCCGCCAGATCATTGTCGAGGCGGATGTCATGTCTGTGGAAGGCTTCCGTGACAACCCGCCGGACCGGTGTTACCGGTGCAAGCGGGAAATCTTCGGACGGTTGATCGCCGCAGCCGCAGAGGCCGGTTTCCCGGTGGTTGCGGAGGGGTCCAACAAGGACGACGAGTCGGACTATCGCCCCGGCCTTCGGGCCATCGCGGAGCTGCAGGTAAAAAGCCCGCTCCGGGAGCTCGGCTTCACCAAGGAGGACATCCGCGCCCTCTCGAAGGAGCTCGGTCTTCCGACGTGGCGCAAGCAGTCCTTTGCCTGCCTCGCCACCCGCTTCGTCTACGGCGAACCGATCACCGAGGCAGAGCTTTCCATGGTTGACCGGGCCGAGCAGCGTCTGCTTGACCTTGGATTCCACAACGTCCGCGTGCGCATACACGGCGACATCGCGCGGATTGAGGTGAACCGGACGGAACTTTCGCGGATCGCGGAGCCGGAAACCGCTGCCGGTCTCAACGAGTACTTCCAAAGCCTCGGGTTCCGCTATGTCACGCTGGATCTCGGCGGCTATCAACAGGGAAGCATGAACAAACCGATCCTGTGAACCGTATCGGGATTTAAGTCTCTTCACAGACCACTGATTCCCCTTCTTTTGGGAGTCTTTCCCTTCACTGCGCAGTTCGGACACTCCTCTCTCTGGATCACCGTGTATGTTGTCTTTTTCACCGATTTGCCTCCGTGGGTTCTGAGCGATGACCGACCATACGGCATCGCGTCCCATTTGCCATATAGTAAATTATTATTCTCCGGTCAAGACAGAACCGGTACATTTAACGGTGATTTAACATTGAAACTCCCCCCTCGATATGGTATAATTTTTTGTGGCTTTCGGGTGACCGAAATCCCAATAACTCTACACAAAACAAAGGAGTCCACACCATGGAACGAAGAGTCGGTACTGTATCAAGAGGCATTCGCTGCGGCATCATCCGCGAGGGTGACAACCTCGTCGACATCGCTGTGGAAAGCGTGCTCGGCGCGGCGGAGAGCGAAGGGTTTGAACTTCGCGACCGCGATGTCATTGCACTCACGGAATCCATCGTCGCAAGATCGCAGGGCAACTACGTAAGCGTCGACGATATTGCGGCTGATGTGAAGGCCAAGCTCGGCGGCGGCACGGTGGGCGTAATCTTCCCGATCCTCTCCCGCAACCGCTTCGCCATCGTGCTGCGCGGTATCGCCAAGGGATGTAAGAAGATCGTCCTGATGCTCAGCTACCCCAGCGACGAGGTCGGCAACGCCCTTGTGACGCTCGATCAGATTGATGAGTCCGGCGTCAACCCCTATTCCGATGTGCTGGACCTTGCAAAATACCGCGAACTCTTCGGCTATCGCAAGCACGAGTTCACCGGCGTTGACTATGTCGAGTACTACTCGAACCTGATCACCGAGTGCGGCGCGGAAGTTGAGGTTGTCTTCGCGAACCAGCCCAAGACCATCCTGAACTACACGGACTGCGTCATCAACTGCGACATCCACACGAGAGAGCGCACGAAGCGCATCCTCCTCGCGGCAGGCGCAAAGGCTGTCTGCAACCTTGCGGATCTGATGACTGCACCGGTGAACGGCAGCGGCTACAATGACCGCTTCGGTCTTCTCGGCTCGAACAAATCCACCGAGGACAAGGTGAAGCTCTTCCCGCAGTACGAGGGAGCCCAGAAGCTTGTGGAGGCCATTCAGGAGCAGATCCTCGCAAAGACCGGAAAGCATGTCGAAGTCATGGTGTACGGCGACGGCGCTTTCAAGGATCCCCAGGGCAAGATCTGGGAGCTCGCCGATCCGGTGGTCAGCCCCGCATTTACCGCAGGACTTGTGGGAACACCGAACGAGCTGAAGCTGAAGTACCTTGCCGACAACGATTTTGCAAACCTCACCGGCGAGGCGCTCCGCGACGCGATCTCCGCCAGCATCAAGGCGAAGGAAGGCAGTCTCGTGGGCAACATGGCTTCCCAGGGAACAACGCCCCGCCAGCTCACGGATCTCATCGGTTCGCTGTGCGACCTGACCTCGGGCTCGGGCGATAAGGGCACGCCGATCATCCTGATCCAGGGCTACTTCGATAACTACACGACGATGTAAACACCCAGTATTTTCGCGATACTACTTTTGTAGAATGGCGGCCGGCAGTCTCGACTTCCGGCCGTTTTCACAGATTTCCGTTCGGAGGCATCAACATGAATTACAAGCTCCTTGTCATCATCCTGCTCTGTGTCATTTTCCTTTACAAGCTGATGGTGACCTTCCTCAAGCTCCGCTCGACCCGCAACAAAATCCCGGCAAACGTTTCCGACATCTACGACGCCGCGACCTACGAAAAATGGTGTGCCTACCGCGTCGAAAAATGCCGCCTCTCCATCATTTCCTCCTGCGTCAGCCTCGCAACGGAGATCGTGCTGATCGCAGCGGACCTTTACGCCGCGTTCGCCGGACTCTTCCCGAACGGTCTGGTTCCGCAGCTTTTCGCGGTACTGCTCCTGTCGGTGCTCACGGAAGTCGTTGTCATGCCGTTCAACTACTATGACACGATGAAGATCGAGGAAAAATACGGGTTTAACCGCACGAAGAAAGGAACCTTCTTCATCGACCAGCTCAAGGAGATCGTGATCTCCCTGGGAATCCTTACCCTGATCACGTGGATCCTTGCCCTGTTGCACCGGGCTCTCGGAGACTGGATGATCGTCGCATTCGCCGGAGTGCTGATGGTTTTCTTCCTGCTTTTGTTGTTCCTCTTCCCGCTTTTCACCCGGATCTTCAACAAGTTTACTCCCCTTGAGGAGGGCGAGCTTCGCACGAAACTGACCAACCTTCTGACCAAACACGGATTCACGGTGCGGGCCATCGAGGTGATGGACGCTTCCAAGCGCTCAACAAAAGCAAATGCGTATTTCGCGGGTTTCGGCAAGACCAAGTCCATTGTCCTCTATGACACGCTCATCGAGAAGCTGACCCCCGATGAAATCTGCGGGGTATTTGCCCACGAGCTTGGCCACGGCGTCCACAAGGACACCCTCAAAGGCCAGACTGCAAGCCTCATCCAGATGCTGCTCCTTTCGACCCTCGCATGGCTCACCCTTCGCTCTGAGTCCGTCTTCACGGCCTTCGGCTTTGATAAGATCAACTACGGATTCGCCGTCATCCTGATCCTCTCCGTGGAGTTCGCGATCATCGCGCCCCTCTACGGGATCCTTGTCAACGCCATCTCCCGCCGTCATGAGTACCGCGCCGACCGCTTTGCCACGGAGGAAGGGTATGGCGCCGACCTGATCAGCGCCCTCAAGAAACTGACGCAGACCGACTTCGGCGATGTCGCTCCGTCCCCTGCCCTGATCCTTCTTGAGTACTCGCATCCGTCGCTCTCGCAGCGGATCGACGCAATTGAAGCGGCTCCCGCATTCACGGCCAAATCCGCAGACAGCCCTGTTTCGGAAGAGGCCGCAGACGACCCTTCCGAAGCGTAAACCGCTGAGCGCCCGGACGAGTCCGGGCAGGCGTCGAAACATCCTTTGAAAAAACAAACTCCCGTGCACGGCAGCTACCGATGCACGGGAGTATTATTTTCCGAAAAGTTTTTTTCAGCCGGAAAATTGGTTTTCCGATTATCTTATAAAGCAGTTCGCGATCAGGGCATTCAGATCCTCGTTGTCCTTCCCTGCGCACTCATAGAGAACCTCGAAGAAGCTCTCGGGATCCGCGTTGGTGAACGCATTGCGGTGCACATACTCACGGAGCACGGAGTGCATTTCCTGCCGCCCGATGGTCTCCTCAATCTGGTACAGCACCATCTCTCCGACGCTGTAGATGGCCGTGACGTAGCGGCTCGAGTTTGAAAACTCGTAGTAGGAACGGTTGATCGGCAGCAGATCCTGTTCGGCGAGTTTGTCTGCGACATCCTTCAAGCTCAGATCCGCGTATTCGCGGCTGTTGTACTCCCCATAGATGCCCAGATCGCCGAGGTACTCCAGATACACCAGTTCCGAGTAGGACGTGATGGACTCATCCTGCCAGGGCTGCATGCCGGAGTTGCTTCCGACGATGCCCATGAACCACTGATGGCCGATCTCGTGGGCAATACAGGTCTCCAGATCACTGTAATCGGGCCCGGTAAATGTCATATACGGCTGGGCAAGGGAATCCGCGATAATGATCAGATTCGGATACTCCATTCCGCCGGCAAAAATCGGGGTGAGGATGATATCCAGCTCCTCGTACGGATAGCAGCCGAACGCCTCGCCAAATGCAGCAAGGGAATCCTTCGCCGCTTTGACGCTTGCCTTCAACGCTTCATCCATGTCCTCTGTCGGTGGATTGTCCTTGTTGTACAGCACGTTGACGCGGACACCGCTGACATTTTCCGTCACGATCCCGAACTGTTCGGATGCCGAGAAGACAAAGTCTCTCACGCACGGTGCTTTGTAGGTGTAGGTGACGCCGTCGCCGCCGGCGGTGTGGCCGGTCTCCGTGCCCGTCGAGGCAACAAGATACCCGTTGGGAACGGTAAGCTTTACGTCATAGTTGGAAACTTCCGAGTAGAAGCATTCCCCGACGTTGTAAAATCCTGCGTGGGACCAGCCGTTCTTGTCATACTCCGCAAGGATCGGGTAGAAGTTCGTCACATTGAACACGCCGTTGCTGACGCCGAACCGGTCTGCCAGGGAAGGGATGGTCGCCGTAAAATCATACGTCAACGTCATCTTCTCCTTCGGCTGCAGCGGCTTCACAAGCGTGAGCCAGAGAACGGAAACATCCGTCTCGCGCTCGCAGGCCAATATGGAATTGTCACGGCCGTCCACGATGTTTTTGATCTCCGTAAGGGCGCCGTCAAGTTTCGTATCGGGATTCATATCCGCATGCTCCGCGTCGATAAAAAGGCTCGGGTAATCCCGCATGCACAGTTTGTCCCAGACAGCGTCCGTGTCGTTGTAAAACTCAAACACCACATGTCCGCTCACTGTTTGTTTGTCCGGGTCAAGCTTCAGATCCATATCATAATGGTACAGTTCCCTCGTCGGAAACTCGATCTTACACCCCGGATCCGGCGGGTTGAACACAGCCGGCGTTTCCGTAGGCTCGGCTGTCGGCGTCGCTTCCGGCGTTACCTCCGGCGTAGCGGTCGCCTCGGGCGTGGCCGTCACCTCCGGCGACACTTCCGGTGTGGCTGTCGCCTCTCCTGTGGGAGTCACCTCCACGGGCGTTACTGTTGTCTCTTTCCTGCTGCGATCCTTGGTCTGATCCTGCTTGCTGCACGCGGCCGTAAACAGCATCAGAACGCTCAGGACGAGCACAAGAGCTCTTCGCATTCTTCTCATTGTTTTTAATCCCCCTTTTTTTCTATCCTCACAGCTGACGAAGCATAAACTCCCTCACCTGTAAAAGGCTGCTCTTCTCCCACGCCTTCTCCGTCTCCCTCAGAGACAGCGGGTACACGATCTGCATGTCCAGGACCTCGCCCGGCACGCGGCCGCTCCGAAGCGGCTCATAGAAATTATCCCGAAAATCCTCCTCTGTCGCGTTTGCAAACTTCTTGGGATTTAAGAACCGAAGCTGCCGTTTCGTGTTCTCGACGAACACCTTCGCCGCAAGCGGAGCCAAAAGCTCATACTCTGCAGGCTGCACATCCGCGAAAATGTCCGGAAGCTCCTCCGAAACCACGCGCTCCCGCTTCCGATCGATCCGGATGCCGAAGGGCTCCCAGGTAAACTCCGTCTTCGTAAAATGAATCCGCACGAACAGGCCGCGTTCCGTGTTGAACTGCGCCCGCTGATAGTCCGTATCGAAGATGAAATTGCCGAGGGAATAGAAGATCACCTTGTCCCCGACGGTCTCATAATTCATGGGCACGTGCGGATGATGTCCCACCACGATGTCTGCTCCCATCTGCAGATAAGCAAGATACCGGTCTCTGGTGTAGGGCGACGGCAGCGCCGTGAATTCCTCCCCGCCATGGGCCACAATGACGCACCAGCGGCACTGTTTCTTCACCGTTGCGATCGCCTCCCGGATGCGGTCCATATCGCTCCAGGAAAGGCACCCAGGGGTGTCCTCCCCGGCCTTTCGGCAGGCTCTCTGGTATCCCACGCCGATCAGTCCGATTCCGCCGGCCTCCCGGAAAATGAGCGGCTTCGCCGCTTCCGCAATATTCCGGCCCGCCCCTAACGTCTTCGCACCGAAGGCTTCCGCTGCCGCGAGGGTATCGTCCATTCCGACGGCTCCCGCGTCCATGATGTGGTTGTTGCAGATGTTCCATACATCCGCTCCGATGTTTCGGAAGAACTTCACCGCGTTGGGGTGGATGCTGTGCAAAAGGCCCGCTGCCGCCCCGGTGACGCCGGGTATTTTCCGACGGCGGGTGATCGGGCCCTCGACGTTGATGACGAGGTGGTCGCCGGAGCGCAGGAAAGCAAGCGCCTCGTCCGAGACGAGCCGCTCATCGTTCCAACGGCGATGCATGTACTTGTCAAACCCGATGTCTCCCGTAAAAACCAGGGTGCTTTTTGCCTTCATGGTATGATTCTTCTTTCTTTCAGACTCCGGCCAGCTCGCGGAACACGTTGCCGCGCTCCTCAAAATCCTTGAAGTATCCGTAGGACGCCGCTGCCGGCGATAAAACGCAGGCCCGTCCCGCAGGCGTGATGCGCTTGGCCTCCGCAACCGCTGCCGCAAGGTCCTCCACAAGGCAGCACCAGCCGCAGTCGGAAACCTCCCCATAGATGCGCTTTCCCGACTCGTAGGCTAAGATGTAGCGGTACTGCGGGTTCTCCCGGATAAACTGAACTAAAGCGCTGTAGTCGATGCCGCGGTCCATGCCGCCGACGATGACGGAGTACGCGCCCGGGATCGACCCGAGTGCCTCGATGGTGGCGTTGGGGATCGTGGAGATGGAGTCATCGTAGTAGGTGACGCCGTCCTTCACGCCGATGCGCTGCAGGCGGTGCGGCAGACCCGTGAAGGTCTGAAGGCTTGCCTTGACAGCCTCCGCATCCGCCCCGTAAACCTCCGTGGCGATGCGGTACACAAAATCGGCGTTGTAGTTGTTGTGCTCGCCGAGCACCTGCAGGTGATACTCCGGCGCCTCGCCGAAGGTAATCTTCGTGACTTTCGCCGCGGTCTCGATGGGCGGGACCTGGGCGCCGACGAAGAAACTGTCTCCGGCCTTCTGGAAGCGGGTGATGTTGCATTTGGCGGCGAAATACCGGTCCATGGTCCCGTAGTAGTCCAGATGCTCCTCGAAGAGGTTCAGAAACACCGCAACATGCGGTGAAACGCGCACATGGGCCAGCTGGTGGCAGGACAACTCGAACACGATCACGGTGTCCTCATCGATCTCGCCGTAGTAATCCAGGCACGGCTTTCCGATGTTCCCGAGAAGGATCACCTTGCGGGGCAGACAGTCTCCCAGGACATGCGCGAGCATCGACGAGGTCGTGCTCTTGCCCTTTGTGCCGGTGATTCCGATGATCTGATCCCGGAACTCCTCAAGGAAGATCTCCGTCATGGAGCTGTATTTGGGGTTTTCCTCGTGCATCACAATGCCGGGGCTTTTGAGGATGCAGTCGTACTTCGACTCGTCAATATCCTCTCTCTTTCCCTCAAACACGGCGATCTCCGCGGGTTTGCAGTATTCCCGGAGAAACCTCTCGGAGGATTTGCCCTCGCGGCCGTATCCCCAGATCAGAACTCTCTTTCCGTCCAGTTTTGTGTATCGATCCATAAAACACCGTCCTATAACAAAACCACCTGCCGCGAAGAGCTTACGCTCCCGCGGGAGTAATTGCAGCTTCGTGGCAGGTGACTATTTCGGGTTCCATTATCGCGGAAAATCATTCCGCAAATACTTAAGCATTCCGATTACTTTACTTCTTCCGTCCAGTTGCGGTCATCCGGCAGCTTGCCGAGCTGGATGCCCGTGATGGTATCGTACAGTTTCTGGCTTACAGGGCCGATGCCGCCGTCGCCGATCTGGAACACCTCATCCTCGTAGCGAAGATGGCTGACCGGGCTGATGACTGCAGCGGTACCCGAACCGAAGCACTCCTCGAGAGCACCCGTGCGGCCTGCCTCAACAAGCTCGTCCACGGAGATCCTGCGCTCCTCAACCGGAAGTCCCCAGCTCTTACAAACCTCGATAACCGAGTTACGGGTAACGCCGGGAAGGATGGAGCCGTTCAGCATAGGAGTCACGATCGTGCCGTTGATCTTGAAGAAGATGTTCATGGCACCGACTTCCTCGATGTACTTTCTCTCGCGGCCGTCAAGCCAGAGCACCTGAGAGTATCCCTCGTCATGAGCCTTCACCTGTGCAGCAAGGGAAGCAACATAGTTGCCGCCGGTCTTAGCCTCACCGATACCGCCCTTGACGGCACGTACATACTCATCCTCGATCCAGATCTTAACCGGGTTCAGACCTTCTGCATAGTACGGGCCAACCGGGGAAAGGATTACGATGAAGAGGTAAGTGTCCGAAACGCGAACGCCGAGGAACGGATCCGTAGCGATCATGAAAGGACGAATGTAAAGGGAAGTGCCCGGCTTGGTCGGGATCCAGTCCTGATCAACCTTAACGACAGCCTTGCAGGCCTCTACAAAATCTTCCTCGGGGATCTGCGGCATGCACAGACGCTTGTTGGAGTTGTTCGCACGCTCCGCATTCTTGTAAGGGCGGAACAGAAGGACACGGTTGTCATCGGTGCGATACGCCTTCATACCCTCGAACATCTCCTGGCCGTAATGGAACACCATTGCGGAAGGATCAAGGCTGATATTGCCGTAAGGAACGATGCGCGCGTCGTGCCAGCCCTTGCCGGTCTCATAGTTCATGACAAACATGTGATCCGTAAAAATCGTACCGAAGCGAAGCGGGTCATCTGCGGCCGGCTTTGCCTTCGGATTCTTCGTAAGTTCATAACGGATGTTCAACATACTCTCACTCTCCTAACTGAAGTATTCTCCGCAGTAAAACTGCGCTTTGCAAACTTGGAAATATCATAGTCCCATTTTACGGAAAATGCAATAAAAAAGCGCTGTTTTCCGCCAAAAAGTTGTTTTCCCGGCGGGGGATATGGTATAATCATCCCGCTACTACCGAAATGGCTTACGGAGGAAACAACATGAAATGTATCGTGGCAGTTGACAGCAACTGGGCAATCGGAAAGAACAACCAACTGTTGGTGAGCATCCCTGCGGATATGCGCTTTTTCAAAGAGCAGACCATGAACAAGGTGGTCATCATGGGCCGCAACACCCTAGCCAGTTTCCCCGGCGGCAAACCCCTCAAGAACCGCGTCAACATCGTGGTCACCAGAGACCCGAAGTTCTACGTTCCCGACGCCGTCATCGTTCACAGCGTCAAGCAGGCCGCAGAGGCCGCTGCCGCCTATTCCCCGGACGATGTCTACGTCATCGGCGGAGCGAGCATTTACCGGCAGTTCCTGCCCCTGTGCGACGCCGCATTCGTGACGAAGATCGACTACTCCTACGACGCCGACACGTATTTTCCGAACCTCGACGAGAACCCGGCCTGGGAGCTCACCGAGGAGAGCGACGAGCAGACCTACTATGACCTGACATATCATTTTACGACATACAACCGGATTGCGGAGGATCCTGCCGAGGAGTAACGCCTTCCGTTTACGGCGGAAAATGCCTCACCCCAGATCCTTAAGCCACATCGCGACCGCGGCATCGCTTGGCATGCGCCAGTCTCCGCGGGGCGACAGCGAAACCGAACCGACCTTCGGGCTGTCGGGCATGCAGCTTCGCTTAAACTGCTGTGTGAAGAACCTGCGGAAGAAGTTCCGCGCGGCGGTCTTCACTTCCTCTTCGGTCAGTTCCGGATAAGCGCACAGCGCGTAGGCCGCGGACCTTGCGGGTTCGAAGCCGTATCGCAGGGTGTAATACAAAAAGAAATCGTTCAGATCGTATTTTCCGATCTTTTCCTCTGTCTTCTGGGCGAAGGCCCCGTCCGCGCTGGGAGTGAGCTCCGGCGTGATGGGCGTATCGCAGATGGAGAGAAGCGTCTCCCGAAGTTCGCTGTCGCCGCACAGTTCCGCGTAGGAGCTGCAGATAAAGCGCACCAGCGTCTTCGGCACCGACGCGTTAACCGCATACATCGACATATGGTCCCCGTTGTAGGTACACCACCCGAGCGCCAGCTCCGACAGGTCTCCGGTTCCCACAACGAGGCCGTTTTTTTGATTCGCCGCGTCCATCAGAATATAGGTGCGCATTCTCGCCTGGGCGTTCTCGTAGGTGACGTCCCCCTCCCCCTGGTAGGTCTTCTCGTGACCGAGCTGCGAGAGGTGCAGTTCCACGCCCTCCTTGATCGGTATCTCACAGGCCTCGTCCGCCAGCAGTTTCATCAGCTTCACGGCATTCTCGTAGGTACGCCCCGAGGTATTTCCCTCATTCGGCATGGTGTACGCCGTGATGCGGATGTCCGGAACCAGCTTCTTCGCCTCCGCGCAGACGATGAGCGCAAGCGTCGAATCCAGTCCTCCCGACACGCCGATCACCAGATTTTTGATCCCTGTTGCCCGGACTCTCGTGGCAAGACCGTTGCTCTGGATCTGCAGGATCCTTCTGCATCTCGCATCCCGTTTGCTCCCGTCGGCAGGCACGAAGGGATTCCGCGGCGCCGGGTACCTCTGGGTCTTCATGATCTCCGCCATCTCCCCGATCTCCGTCTCCGCCTTGCCTACGGCCGGCATGCTCACGGAAACTCTCCGATAATTTTCCGCGCCGACGGTCCCGAAGGTGTTCTGCCGCCTCCGGTCGTGCAGGATGCACCCGAGATCCAAAAGCGCCGTCTCCGTCCGTGCTCCGGACGGGAATATGCTCTCCCGAAGCATCGATCCGCTCTGGGCGATCATGGCGTGTCCGGAAAATACGAGGTCCGTGCTGCTCTCCCCTGTCCCCGAGGATACATACACATAGCCGCAGTAGCACGCGCCGCTCTGCTGCCGCACAAGGTGCGAACGGTACTCTTCCTTCCCGATGATCTCGTCGGACGCCGACAGATTGGCGATGATCACAGCCCCCGCGAGAGCGGCATGGGTGCTGGGCTTGTCCGGGACCCAAAGGTCCTCGCACAGCTCCACCCCGAGCACGGCTCCGGAGTCCTTGTCCCCGCACAGGATGTCGGTTCCGAAGAGCACCTCCTGTCCTCCGATCCGGACCGTCGCTCCCCGAAGGTCCCTGCCGGAGGCAAACCACCGGGCCTCATAGAACTCCGAATAGTTGGGAAGAAATGTCTTGGGGACCAACGCCGCGATCCGCCCCTGGGAGAGCACGGCTCCGCAGTTGTAGAGGCAGTTCTCCCACCGGATGGGAACGCCTACAACCGCCGTGACCGCCCTTCGCTCCGTCGCCTCGGCCAGGCGCACAAGCGCCTCCTCCGACTTGCGGAGCAGCAGGTCGCTCTGAAACAGATCCGTGCAGGTGTACCCCGTGAGGGTGAGTTCCGGGAACACCAAAAGCCCGCTGTCGCTTTGCTCCCGGAGCGCAGCGATCACCTGTTCCGCATTGAAATCCACATCGGCCACCCGCAGCTGCGGAACCACCGCCGCGACCTTGATCAAATGATTTTTCATACCGTTACCGACTCCTTGGCTGTTATTACTGTTCTTCCGTCTTCGCCCCGCAGGTGATCAGCAGATGCTCCTCGGACACATCGTTGTAGACCTCGCATTTTCCGTCGGAGACATCGTACACGTGAACGATCCCCTCCGCCGCGGGATCCGGCGAGAACTCCGCCGTGATGTCCCGGAAGCCTGCCAGCTTTTCCGGCCGGTAATGGATCGTCTTCTCATCATGGAACACCGCGGTGTACAGAATCTCCGCCTCGACAAGATCCTGGAAGATATGGCTTCCGTAGGAGAGCTCCGGGTTGTACCCGGCCTTCGACTCCTCGGTCTCGCAGATGATGTCGAACTCGCTGATGTCGGAAAATGCCGTCGGAACGCCCAGCTCCGGCGAGCTTGTGCCGACCCTTCCCGGCACGATCAGCATCATGTGCTTCCCGGAATCCCGGTAGGTCCAGTTGATCTTCCCGATCAGCTTCGCCACAAGGTTTTTCTCCTTGTAGGGCATGTTGTAATACCCGACCGGATCGACCCGGACAATGATGTCCAGCTCGGACGCCTTGGAGATGCCCATGGAAGCGCCCCTGCTCTCGAGAAGGATCCGCTCCGCAGGGATATCCTCCGGCACCGTCGTGCCGGTCTTTCCCTTCTGCACCTGCAGCGGGCGGCACTGCAGAAGGTCCACGGAGTACTCCCCATTTTCCGATAGATTGATCGTGAACTCCGTGTCCACGGGGTACTCGTACTCATCCTGGATGCACCGGAGCATCCGCCGCATCTGGTCCATCAGCGTCGCGTTGGCCACAAGCCCCTTGCAGGAGATGAACTTCACGTCCCGGTCCCTGCCCATCTCGCGGAGCCTCCGCTCGGCGTCGTAATCGTGCTCTAAAAGGATCTTCTCCAGATACTTCGGGATATCCGGCGCCAGCTCATCGTAGGTCCGCTTCCGGAGCGTGTGCGCCGTCATGTCGATGACCTCCGCCTTGCCCTGGGAAAATTTGTGTTTGTCCGCGGAGGAGGAATAGGAGGTCTTCTCCGGCATATCGAGGTTCACAACCCTCGGGTACGACCCCTCCGTCCGATCCACGGCCGAGGTGCCGAGGCCCATGACAAGCCGCAGCATTCCCGCCGTCGGGTCGCTGTCCTTCATGATCCGGTACGGGCTGTAAGAGTACCCGACGCCGGCCGCACAGGGCATGTAATTGAGCCCGTAGTAGGAACCCGACACGCGCTGTATGAGAAGCGCCATCTGCTCATCCCTCTTGTCAAGCCCGCGCCGCTTGCGGTAGTCGAGGGCGGAGAGTCCCATGGTGCTGGCGTACACGATTTTCACCGCGTTGTCAAACTCCGCAAGCCGCTCCTCAAGGGTGCCGCGGTTTGCGCAGAAGACGGATTCGTATTTGCCGGCAAATGCATTGCCGAAGCCGTCCTCCAGGATACTGCTGGAGCGGATGATGTACGGATCCTGCCCGTAGTACTCGATGATCCTCGTAAACTGCTCCTTCATCGCGTCCGAGAAGCTGCCGTTCATCAGTTTCTCCGCGAACTCCTGCGCAAGAGTAAAATACCCCTCCTCCGTCCGCTTCCGCACGCGCATATTCCAAAGGTTGTTGTCCACGATGTAGGTGTAATACAGGTCCGACCCCACATAGAAGGAATCGTGGGGCTCAAGCACCTCGCTGATGTCCGGCTCGCGGTTCCGGATGATCGC